>Ga0181537_10001080_pt1 | contig 25375 bp, 18 predicted proteins | sample PEATcosm2014_Bin_39_FD_119765 | JGI IMG/M metagenome (GOLD analysis project Ga0181537, IMG submission 119765) | Peatland microbial communities from MTU Mesocosm Facility, Houghton, MI, USA - PEATcosm2014_Bin23_10_metaG | ecosystem: Environmental > Terrestrial > Soil > Wetlands > Peat | place...
GCAATCTCGAATGGAACCGAAGTCGCACGTTGCACCCACTTTTGCAGCCAAGCGGGATCGGTCGGACCTCTCATCCTGGAGGGAGAAAGGCAATGACTAGCGAACTGATCCGTCCAGAAGATGGACCGAACTTCCGTTCTTACACAGACGCAACGTGGCGTGACGTGAGCGACGTTGAACACACACGATACATAATTCGGCCCATGAAACCAGGGCGAGGATTGGAAGTGATTGATACCAAAAATAACGCCGACTGGACCGTGGTGTCAGACTTCCAAACAGATGCACGCGAATGCATGCGCACAAACCGTGCTCCCTGAAAGGGCGTCAGTAGAAAATGGTGAGCGCAGACAAGACAGGACGCGTACGATCTTTATTGGGGTCGCGTTTCAGCTGATACGTGGCGGGGTAACAAAGGGGACCCCGAAGGTGCGGATCTGTCGCACGCGAACGATATATCCGGCCGTTTATGCAAAGGTCACGCCGATTTCGAATCTCGCGGTCATACCGTGGGCCGGGCTGGCGCTTTGCCGCGAAAAATTGGGGCAGTCATATTCTAGAGTTTCGATCTTTGCATCGAGCGGCGGCAGTATTTTCCGAGTATTTCCGGAAGCGAAAACTCCGTAACCGTGACAAAGGCAAACAGCGTCGAGATGCGATAGCTCTCCGCTGTTGACATTTGGAGGCCCGACATCTTTACGGCAATTCTTGCTGCGACCCAGCCTCATTAGTGGATGCGTACGACACAGTTGTCACCGCCGGGTCTGTTATCGGTGATCTCGATTGCCATTGGCGGATTCCAGCGCTGTCGCTAATTGCGCATCCGAAACTCGGCATTTCGTCCCGGCCCCGACGCTGAGTGTGAGGTCAAAAGTGCGCTGGTGTTCCCTTCGGCGTTTTTTGAGGTAGCAGCTAGTCAGTTCGATAATCCATGCTATCGCTACAATCAGGACAAAAACTTGGGCGAAGCGAAACATTAACATGCGGTCCTGGCTATGCCTGGCGGACACACTCTGGTATCGAGAATACTGGGTAAACAATGTTGCGCGGTCGAAAGAGTCTCCACGTTGTTCTGGTAAAAAGGCTGCAAATTCACTGTGGAGTGACCAACGGTGTGATTGAGGTAACACTCCTCATGGACGGTTTTACCGTCTTGATTGAAACATAAATCGACAGTCGGATTTGCACTTCGATTGCAGAGTACGCACCGAACGACGTTCATAAAACCTCCTTGGAATGATTCAGAGTAGGCCCTAGGCGGGCAAAAGAATGTGCAATAGTGAACACTTTTCGATTTCGGGAGGGTTCCGCTTTCAAAGGGAACCGGGGGAAGGTTGAGGCAAATGTTCCAGACTTCTGAACCCAACAAACGACAGTCTGCATCGTCTCGCGCGAAAAGTGAACATTATTCCTTAGCATTGGGGTTAGACCTGAAAGTAGCGGCTCCCTCATTTACTCCGGAGCGCTCTGCGACCGACTGCCCCTTCGACAAATTGTCTGCATTGCCGTCGCTAGGATGGTCCTCGCTCCATTTGGCGACTCTAAAGCTACGGAAATTCTGGGTCGCTGATCTTCCGCGACCAGCTCGGCGTTTCTTTGTCTTCCACCACTTTGAATTTCAAGCAGTCTTCGCATCAACTCTGTGAGGTCTTCCATATTTCCTCCGACGCTGTCAGGGCTGGAATGCCCGAATGATAGGTGACAGCCAAAGTGAAAACTGTTCAAAATTGCACACTTTTCCGGGGGCCAACGGCTGGGTTTCGAAGGGGTTCGTACCCGTTTCTCCCTCGAACTCCTACCGTGGAGGTGGCTTGTGCCCGTCCGGAATCGCCGGAGATTCTGATGACATTGGCGTCGAGGGATCGCAATAACCATGACGCGTTGTACAAGCGGCGTAATTGCGTTTGCGCTCGACGTCGGCTAGTGTCTTGGCCTCGGCGGGAGTCAGTTTAGAATAGTCACAGGTTTCCTGGCCGTCTCTGCAGGACGAGATGTTTCGGTCGTGTTCTGCAGCCGCGCTTTGGCGCAATTCCAAAGGACTAAGTCTGGAGTGGTCGCACTCGTCCCAGCCGTTTTTACAGCTCTCTGCGTTACGGCGATGTTCTGCGATCGTAACTTCGTTGGCTTCCGACTGAGTTAATTTGGAATGATCGCATAGTCCCACGGCATTCCGGCAGTTGGAAACATTGAGCAACTGCCTCAGGACCTTCACCTGCCTGAGTTCATTCGGAGCCAGTGCCGAATAGTCACACGGACCGATAGCGCTCTGACAATCAGCGACATTGCGCCGGTGTGCAGCACCAGCCACATCACGAGCTTCAGCACCAGTCAGTTCTGTCCGGTCGCAGGGTCCTATACCGCTTTCGCAATCCGAGACATTGCGCTGGTGATCAGCGATAGCCAACGCTGTTGCCTCCCGCTTGCTGAGTTTCGAACGATCACAGGATTCAAAGCCGTCCCTGCAATGGGAAAGGTTGCGCCGCTGGTCAGCGTGGGCCACTTCGACTGATTGCGCTTGGGTCAACCGGGAGCGATCACAACTTTCATAGCCGTTCTTGCAATTTGCCAGATTTTGCACAAGGTCAGAGGTCTCTGCGGACAGGAGCGTGGGCCAAAGACCGAGGCAGGCTATGTGCAACCAAAGACATTTTCGTAGGCTAATTTTCAATTTGGCGCTCAAGTTTTCCATACCTTACGCTCAGAGGACCAGGAAGAGAAAGGGAGGGCTCGTCTCTGAAACATGATCGCTCCGACTCTCGCATGACGTCTGCTCTGAATTGCTCACTTCCCTCACTACAGGACCCGGTGGTTAGGTAATGGCATGCGTTTCACTGACTTGGCGTAGTTGACAAAGGTTGCGCAGAAGCCTAGCCTTGCAAGTGAGCAAGCTACCTCTCCTTACTCTTTCAGGTCCTCTGAACTAAGTCAGCCCATCTGAAGTTTCTTTCTCTTAGATTACCTCCAAGGAGGAACTACGTTATGACCCTATTGACCCGTTGGGAGCCTTTCCGCGAGTTCTCGACCATGCAAGACCGCATGAACCGCATGAACCGTCTTTTCCGTGAGTCGTATAGCCCGGAAGGCCCGGAAGAGGCGCTAACGACCACTGCCTTCGCACCGCCCGTGGACATCTACGAGGACGAGCACAGCATTAGTCTAAAGCTTGAAGTTCCGGGCATCGACGAAAAAGATATTGATGTCCGCGTCGATAACAACACGCTCACCGTTCATGGCGTGCGCAAGATCGGAAAGGAAGAAAAAGAGGAAAACTTCCGTCGCGTCGAGCGGCAGTACGGAAGTTTCACCAGGTCGTTTACGCTGCCAAGTTCCGTGGATGCCGCGCAGGCAAGCGCCAACTACGACAAGGGTATATTGAAGATCAAGCTCGCCAAGAAGGCGGAAGCCAAGCCCAAGCAAATCAAGGTTAACGTTGGCAGCGAGCAAACCCTCGAAGCCAGGGTTCAGGGCAAGGCCGCGTAAATCGAATGTTCATGATTGAAATGGGGGCAGCGTATTTCGCTTCCATTTGTTTTCTCACCATCGATGGCCAAGAAGGCCGTTGAGACACAACGATCTCACGAATAAGGAGTAGCACATATGAAAGATACAAACGCCGCAGCAGTTCCGAATCAAACACCAACAAACGTAACGAAATCCCCAGCCACCCTTCAAGAACAAATTCGCCTTCACGCCTACGGACTATACGAGAAACGTGGGAAAGAGGGCCACGAGCTGGAGAATTGGCTGCAAGCGGAGTCGGAAGTGACGCAACAGAAGGCGAAGACCGTCGCCGCCTAGCGGTAGTTTACTGGGAGTTGCATCGACGAGCTTGTAAGTAAGTATTTTTGATGGTGTTACGAGCGTGGTGTTGTCTTACCCACGTAGGGTACTACGATGCCATGGCTGCAAGCCCCAGAGTCTTGACCAAGGCTTGTTGGGCCAGAGTCTGCTGGGAAAGCACGTAGGCGGTACGTGGCGGTCCCTTCTCGCCCTGAGGCGGATAGAGCAGCGCGAACTGTTTGATCTCGTCCAGTTCCTCGAGCAGTTGCTCGACCGACAGATCCCCGATTTGCTATTTCACGCCACAATCGCCGAGTTCTATAGAAAAACCGCGAACATGAAAAACATTAAGGCGGGCTGTTTTCGGGCGTTGGGGGCCTCCGGGAGTGCGAGGTGGAAAAGCAAATCCGGACAACACCCAGAAACATACTTTCAGAAACATAATTTCAGAAACATAATTTCTTGACCGCGAGAGAATATTGGACTATTCTGGCCGCTATTTAAGCGCGGTGGGACTGAGGGGCCCCACGCAAACGACTGGCCCGAGTCCGTTTCGGCGTGGCTAACTTCGTCACGTCTACGGTTTCGACCGCGCGTCCCGCCGTGTTGTTCGTTTATTTTTTTGTTCTTTTCCGCAGAGAACCGAAAAAAAGTGTGCTTCGTTGTCTTTAACTAAAACAGCACGGGTCGCATTGCACGGGAATTTGAGCCCGTCACGCGGCAGTGCACCTTGGGTCCGAAATGGCAAGTAATGCAAGAGGTATCGCAAGCAGTACACCGGTGGATGCAAATCTGGTTTTAGGCACAGCCGAGTCAGCGCTAGCCACTTCTCAGCCTGCCGATTCATCCGTGCAATCGCACGTGCGGGAACTGTACGACCAACTGCGGGTGCCGGTTTTTCGTTACCTGGTGTGTCTCGGCTCCGGTCCAGATGACGCGGACGAAATTGTGCAGGAGACGTTCCTGCGCGCGTACAAGCACCTGCGACACGGCCGTGAGACGCAGAATCTTCGCGGCTGGCTTTTTCGAGTCGCACACAACATCGCCATCAATCAACTCAAAAGGCAACGCCGGCTCAATAGCGGCACGACGGAATTGGTTGACATGACATTGTCGGTTGCGGACTCATCTCCGGATGCCGAGGCGATTCTGCTCAGCGGAGAACGGCTGCGTCACATATGTGCAGCTCTGAAAACTCTTTCCGCGCAAGAGCGACAGTGCGTAAACCTTCGCTCCGAAGGATTGCGTTATCGGGAAATTGCGGATGTTCTAGGCATTGGAGTTTCCACGGTGGCGGATTCTTTGCGGCGCGCGATCACAAAGCTTGTGGGAGAGAGAGAAGAAGGATGAGTAAATTTAAGGAAACCACGTACGTTTCACTTCCTTTTGAGCACATTAGTGACACGCTCCTGATCTCTGCCGCGGACGGCGAATTGGCTAATGGGGATACGGCAAGGGTCAGGGCCCACCTGCAAGCCTGCTGGCACTGCCGGGTTCGCATGGAAAAGATCGAGCGGGCAATTGAAGACTTGATCGATTATCGCCAGGCACTGGTAACTCCATTTTCGAACCGGGGGAATGGTTCCCGAGCGATTTTTGTCGCGCGGTTAAGCCAGTGTGCGTCCGAGTTTGTGCCGAAGCCAACCTGGTGGAATCTGCGGCAACTTTTCGCCAACCTTGGCGGCGCACTGGCAGCCCCGAAAATCGCGTGGGCCGCCGTGCTCCTGGCTATTTCATTGGGAACTTTCCTGTGCAGAATGGCAGTGTCACCGACCGTGTCTGCGAACACCATCTTGGAGCGAGCGCGAATATCGGAGCGCACAAATCGCGCTTCAGTTCAACATCCAGTGGTCTATCAAAAGCTGCGCATCCGTTCACAGGCAGGCACGGTTACTCGGACGATTTATCGTGATTTGGACTCGGGGAGAGAATCCGATACCAGCGACGCCAGCCCGGGAACACTAACCGAACTTCAGACCAAGATGCAGGAGGCGAACTTCGATTGGCAAGACCCGTTATCGATCGCGAGTTTTGTTGCGTGGCACGCGAGCCTTTCCGAACCAACTGATGAGATCACGAGTGCGAACGAAGGGCTGATGGTCGTTCACACGAAGGTTCCCAACGGCCCGCTTGCCGAAGTTGACCTGACGTTAAATCGTGACTATCACGCGATCGCCGAAACGCTACGTTTCCAAGGCGAAAACGTTGAAATGAGTGAAGAGGATTTCAGGGTACTTGCCTATGATTCTGTTGATCGAGGAATTTTCGATCCGTCATCTCTTCGACGGCACGCCGCGCTTCCAGTGAGACCCGCTGTTGCCACGCCTGCGCTGAGTGACTTAGTGCGCGCTGAAGCCGAGGCGCGAGTGGCTTTGCACATGCTTGGCGCCGATTTGGGTGAACCTGTCGACATCTCCAGCGATGGGAAAGTGGTACTGATCTCTGGAGTGGTCGAAACATCGGAAAGAAAACGAGACCTGCTGCAAGGGCTACAGACGATTCCGCATCTGCGAATAAATTTAGTTTCCGCAACGGATGAGACAGATGCACGCGTACTAAAAGACGATGATCCCGTCGTCGTCCTGGAATCGGAACCCCTTTTCGAACCCGAACTTCGTACCACATTTCCCGATCCTAAGGCTCGTACCGAATTTGTCAACCAGGTTCTGGAAACCGCGATGAACGCGACAGGAAGAGCCTGGACGCTGAGAAGATTGTCGGACCGGTATACAAGCGATGTCAGTTCAAGGCTCGACGTAGCGACCGGGAGGAAGGTGGAGTTGCTGATACGCGACGATGCCGGATTGCTGCAACAAGAGCTCACTAATTTAAGGTTATTACTTAAGCGGTTATCGCCGGCAATGGCGTCTGTTCAAGCTATGGATACGGAAGCGGGAAAGGGTGACTCGGAGCCAGCGGATTGGCACTGGGGCGTCGATTCAGCATTTTCCGAGAGCCAGAGAATTCAGAACGACATTTCAGTGCTGTTCTCCGGGACCGACAACCACGATACGGATAAGCAAGCGATTGTGGGCGATCTTCTGCTGGCTATCAGGAGGGTGGACAAACGTTTGCCAGTTCTTTGCCAAGAGGTAAGTGGAAATTTTCTGACTGTTGCCGATCGCCACGCTGGTATTCAGGAATCGGGTGACAACAAAATACAAAGATAACTGGCCGTAATTCCCTTCCGGGGAGGACCACCGATGTGGTCGCGATGAAACTGATCGCCGCTCATCCAGCCGATCGTTGAGAACGTCAAATTTGCGATACCAAATGCCAAAACACTGGTGCCGCAATCCAGCCTTCGCAACAACTCAAAGGTAAAGCCAAACAGGAGCCGGTGATAAGGCGCATCCCTCGCTCACCTCGCAAGCTGGCGCCATAACGATAACGAATGCTGGAAACAGGATAGAGGACCCCGGGGCCACTTTCGACTTTACAAGAATTGTGTCGATCAGGGAGTTGAAACCCCTCGAATCGGCGGAATCAAGAACGATCCACCTCTAGTTGCATGATGTCCACCTGCCTTCCTTGAACGAAGGACATTATGAAAGTTGGATGTTGCAATCCTAGGCCAGCCCGCGAAGAACACGTTACCGACACCAACAACAAAAATTGTGATCGTTGGTAACGAGTTTCCAGCATCGCGGGCCGTTTCCGCGAATCGAGCAAGATTTTTTTCGCCGAATCCGAAAAAACGCTTATTGAAATGTCTTATATGAAATTGCATCCGCATCGCTGTTGAGTCCGAGGGGCATGGTTGCAAAAAAGCGATACGAAAGATCAAAGCTTTATATCAATGCGTCAACCTTAATCGAGCAATGCTGCAAATTATCTTGGGAAGCGCGCAACACAAGTCGAGAAGCGACGAACAGAGAATCGTCCGAGATACATAGAACGAGCGGGGTCAATTAAGAGCCGATGTTGGACAGGACTAGGGAGAGGGTCTATGAAATGCGTCAGCATTCTGTTCGCAGTGATCTTCGGGCTGACAGCCAGCGTGTTCGGGCAAACCGACACAAGTGGTGAGATCGCCGGCCTGGTAACCGACGCTACCGGGGCCCGCGTGAGTCACGCGTCCGTCAACATCCTCAACAAGGACAATGGGACGCACCGCAACACCGCGACGAACAGCGAAGGGATATACCGGGTTCCGCTACTCCCCCCCGGAATATACACGGTGACGGTCACTGCCCCTTCGTTCCAAACTTTCGCGCACGACAACGTAACGGTCGACATCGGACATGCGGTGCACCTTGATTTCAAACTGCAGGTCGGCAGCTTTTCGACCAAGATCGAGGTGACAAGCGAGGCGCCACTGTTGGAGCCGACGAATCCGAATACGACCACGAGCTACTCCGAGAGGGACCTTACTGAAATCCCCAATCCGGGCAGCGACATGTCGCACGTAGCCGTGATCGCGCCAGGTGCGATCATGAACGTTGGCGCGTCGAACACCTATGCCGGCGGCAACGTGGAATTCAATGGATTGTCGTCGGTCGCGAACGATTTCAGGGTCGATGGTTTGGACGCCAACGACTCGTGGGAAAACCTGAATCGAAGTGGTGCCACCGGACTGCAACTCGGCCTTGCCTCAATCCAGGAAGCATCTGTCAATACAGAGGGGTATGGGGCTGACCAGAGCAGCTATGGCGCTTCCCAAATCAATTTCATAACAAAGTCCGGCACGAACTCGTTTCACGGCAGTCTTACGTACAACTGGAATGGCTCCGTCCTCAATACGACGAATTACTTTACTAAGCTTTACGACGCAACTGCGCCCGCTGGGGCAGTGCTGGAAAAGAAGCCACGCTCGAATGTCAACCAGTTTGCTGGTTCGCTAGGCGGTCCGATCGTCAAGAACAGATTGTTTTTCTTCGGATCCGTCGAGGGAACCCGAATCGTACTACCGGCGCTCGAGAACAACACTCTGCCGACCCCGGCCTACGAGGCTTATGTACTCACTCAACTTCCTGTCGGTGGCTACGATCCGGCGCTCGGAATTACCCTGCCGCCGCAACCCGGTGAAGTGGCGGATTACAAGAGCTTGTTTACAACTCTGGGCGACACGAGCGGTGGAACGCCGATTGTCGTGCCTGGATGCCCTTTGACCATACAGACAACCGGAGATGGTTGCGCGGCTGAGCACCACTTCTCAACGACTCCACCGGCTAGCGAAACGCTATACACGGGAAAGGTTGACTACAACATTACTGCGAAGGATACAACGTTTTATCGCCTGCAATGGGATGACGGTAAAGTCCTGCTCCCGAGTTCTACAAATGCGATTTGGAATCTCGGAGCAACGTGGCCGCAAAGGTCAGTAGTGGCCAGATGGGCGCACACCTTCAGCCCGAACCTATTGAACGAGTTTAACCCCGGCTTCAATTACTGGTCGCGGGTGCATAAGACGGTCAATCCGGACGGAACCGCTTTCCCGATAATGATGAGTGCGACGCCCTTCTCGCTATTTGGCTCCGGGCAGAACGAATACGGAAATTCAACCAGAGCGTGGCAGATTTCCGATAACTTGACGTGGGCGCATGGCCGGCACTCGTTCAGGTTTGGAAGCAATACTCGACACTCCAGGTTCGGCTCCTTTGAGACGGTCGGGTATGCAGTAATTCCTTTTGTCTATACCTGCTCCCTCTATGAGTTTACTTTCGGCGCCGCGTGTCAAACCTACCAAGCCTTCCCGACCTACGGAATTGACCACATCTCGAATGTCGCCACGGATAACTATGCGATGGACACGATCCGCGTGACCACAAAGTTCACTTTTACGTTTGGTCTTCGCCTCACATATGAATCAAACCCTACGAGCCAGGAGCATGTTCTGGCGCGTCTGAGTAATACTTTTGAAGCTATTTCACACGATCCCAACCAGCCTCTTAACCAAGTGATCGTTCCCAACCAATCTCATCTATTTGCCGCCACCCATCCGTTCAAGTGGCAGCCACGCGCAGCGATCGCTTATCAACTGATGCCGAAAACAATAGTGCGCGCCGGCGGCGGCGTTTTTGCTAATCCGCTCCTTGGATTCTTACCATCGTATGCCGATGAAAACGCACCATCAGACGTCTTCGTGGAGGGCGGCATTTTTGGCGCCGCGGGCGGTATCGGCATGTTCCCCGGTGTTCCCGGAAGCGCGATCGACGCAGACGTCGCTGCCAACCGGGCGTTCCAGCAAGGATTTTCGAGCGGGGTGCAATCGTGCGCAGCCAGTTCGCCACCACCGAATTGCATCCCGCCGATCAACTTTACGATCTTCGATTCGCAAAAGCAGAAGTTTCCAGATATCTATCAATGGAGCTTTGGTGTCGAACAGCAATTCGGCAACAACTTGGGTTTGACAGTTAAGTACGTTGGGACGCGGTCGACGCACGGCTTTTACTCCGACACTCCGAATGGATATCAACTTTTTTGTAATGGCTGCTTTACCGGTTACCCATATGCGCAGCCAGTCGACGCAAGGTTCGGCGATATCTTTCCTTTCAAGACCGGAACCAACAGCAGCTATAACGGTTTGCAGGTAAGTACGGTGAAGCGGTTCAGCCAGGGGTTCAGTTTGCAGATGAACTATACCTATAGCCATTGCATTGATGAGATAACGAACGGAGGGGTGATTATCTTTAACGCCAACGAGAACTTTGGAGCTTATAACGGCGCTCTGAAACGCCTCTACGGGAACTGCGACTTCGATTTCCGACACTCGCTGAATGGTTCCTATATCTATCAACTGCCGTTTCGTTCCGGTCGAACTTGGCTTAATCAAGTTGTCGGCAACTGGCAAGTCTCGGGGACAATTTTTGCCCGCGACGGTTTACCGTTCTCGGTATTCAGTCCGAGTGTCGGAGGATTTGTAAATGCCAGCCCGCCACTGTTTGCCAATGTGGTCTCGGGACAGAAAGTGTACAACAGTCAATCGGTCCCGAATATAACTACGCCCGGGACAATCCAGTACTTAAATCCCTATGCTTTTCAGTCGGTCATGGACCCGACTACGGGTGGCTGTTACCCTGCCAACACGCCGCAATATTGCCAGCAGGGGGATTCGGGGCGAAATGCCTATCGCTCACCGAAGTTCGTCTGGTCGGACTTTACGCTCACCAAACGCTTTCCGATCAATGAAACGATCAAGCTGCGTATGGACTTGCAAGCCTACAACGTGTTCAACCACCCGAATTTTGGCCTGCCGAGCGGTGCCGGCGGTTATCCAGGCAATGCTAACGCAGGAATTCCTAGTGAGTCAGCCACGCTGTCTGGATTTGGAACAATTAACAACACCGTCGGACCTGCGACTAGCCTGCTTGGAGGCCAGATTGGCGGGGATAGTTCGGTGCGCATGGTTGCCTTGCGCGTTGGACTCGACTTCTAGTAACGGCGCGTTGTGATAACGCGCAAATCTTGCTCGCAAACTTTTTAGCCGGTGCACTTCTCGCCGTTTTTACTTATCACCCCTTGGGAGACGGTGAATGATTAACTACGTCAAGAGAGTATGTCTGGTTGCTTTGGTCGCTGGTACGGCTCTGCTGGTTGGTCACGCGCAAATCACCGTTGGTCCAACTACAACGATTTCAGCCGACGCGCCAAACGATCCACACGGCGAATCTTTTTTTGCGATGAACCCGGAAAACTCAAACGATCAAATCGCCGCTTCGTGCCGAATTAGCGACCAGAGGGCAGGCGTGAGTGGGTATATCTCGCATGACGGAGGCCACACCTGGGCACGCATTCCGCTTCCCAAGGAAGTTGCGGAGGGCTGGGATGTCATTACTTATTTTGATGGGAACGGGAATGCATATTTTGCTTCGAATGACCGGTCTGGATTGTGGATCATTCGATCTTCAGACGCGGGTGGGACTTGGTCCCCAGTGACTTTGGTGCAGGGTATTAAGGGTTTCGACCGGCAACACATGGCATTCGATCGCGGCGGCCGGTTTGCGGGCCGCATCTATGCGGGGGCGACCGGCGAAGCGGTGGGCCTGGATGGCAAAGATCACGGTATTCAAGCTATTGCGTTCTCGACCGATGGAGGAAAGACTTACAGCCAACCCCATCTGATCAGCGACTCGGACAAAGAGCAGATGTTCGCCATGTCCAACATCCTCGTCGCACCGGACGGAACTGTGATAATTCCATTCTGGACATTCGGCAAGCCATCCACCGAAATGCCGACGCTATTCGATCCCAGCGGGTGGGACAAGCGAATCGAGATGAAAAGGTACTTGCGCGTCGCGGTGTCTGGAGACGGGGGGAGCACGTATTCTGTTTCGCCGGCAATCGTGACGTCAAGTTCGTCATTTTCCGGGGCTTCGGGATATAACCTCGACAAGATACAGGGGAACGGCTTCGCGGGGATTGATTTCTCGAATGGACACTACCGGGGGCGGGCGTATGTCGTGTGGGTGGAGAGCGCCGGAGACCGGCACGACATCCGGGTGGTCCACTCCTCCGACAACGGAAAGACCTGGTCGAAGCCGGTAACGGTAAACGACGACAGCGGCCCGGTTGAAGACGCGAATCCAACCATCGCCGTCAACAATCGCGGAGTTGTTGGTGTTACATGGAACGATCGTCGCGTCCACAAGGACGATTGTTACGACCTATATTTCTCCGCCTCGCTCGATGGTGGAGAAACCTTCCAGCCCAACGTCACCACTGGACGCAAACCAACATGCCCGCTCGCGCCCGGAAACTGGAAGCCAAGCGCCAGGATCAGCGCGTATCCGAAGACGGAAGAAGGCGTGTCGATCGAGGGCCAAGGATTGAACGTGCTCATGATTTCGACAAGATTCCCCGGTGGAGGGGACACGCAGGGACTTGACAGCGGCCAGGACGGCGTCTTTCACGCGGCATGGATCGACGGCTCTTCGGGCGTTATGCAATTGGCGGAAACTTCATTCAGTGTTGTGGGCGAGGTCCACGAGCCAGAGCGGTCCGGCCAAGATGTCAGTACGCAGGTCAAGCTAGTGGCTAACAATTGCGGCTTCGATTGGAAGATTAGCGACTTTTCGTGCCGCATGCACCTCGAGAACAAATCGCCTCTCGCTGTGGCAGGTCCGTTTAGTGTCGAATTGCAGGCGGTGCGGGTCAATCTTACCGACTTTCGAGTGGAAAATGCTGACAACCACAAGCCTGCTGAAGGCGCGCGTTGGGTGTTCCAGTCTTCCGAGCTGGCGCCCAACACGAGCTCTGAAGAGCGACCATTCCGCTGGCACTTTACCAGTTTACCGAAGGAACCCGAATATCCATTCATGATGTTTAAGGTCGTCTCGACCCGGGTGGATGGAGCGCAAGGGATGACAAGAACAAGCGGGAAGTGAAAGCAGTATTGAGGGAAGAAGCCATGACGCGTTCGCAGCGTACGTTGATCATTATTTTTTTTCTAACAGTAGTTATGGGGAATTGGCCAATCTCTTCCCCTCTTCCAGCAAGGGCTGCCGGTGTGAATGATGCGTCATCGCAAGAGCCCCCCAAGATCAGCGTAGGGCCGAACATGCTGGTTTCGCGCGACGGAGATTTCTCACACGCCGAACTGGGCGTGGCGGTGAATCCCCGCAATTCTAAGAACATCCTCGGCGCAGCCATCACTGCCTCCCGCGGTGAAGGTGGGTACGCCTGCAAGACTTACGCTTCCACGGACGGCGGTGGCTCCTGGTTCGATTCATCTTTCCCCGAGCAGGTCGAGTTTGGCGGCGGGGATCCGCAGGTAGGCTTCGGTCTGCATGGCACTGCGTATTTCACCGCGCTGGCTTTCGTGAAAGACGATAGCGGCAACGTTCGCGGAGGCTTGTTCTTCTACCGTTCGGAGGACGGCGGGAAGCATTGGCAGACACCGGCAAACCTGGGCTATTCCTACGACCATGAAGTGATGACCGTCGACCACACGTTTGGCAAGTACGCTGGCCGAGTATACGTCTCAGTCCTGTATGGAAAGTATCCCGAATACACAGTGGGGATCTTCCGGTCGGATGATGATGGCCGCACATTCGCAGGGCCGGTCGATGCAGCGAGCGGCAAAAGTGTGGTTGGCATTAACACCGCGAAAAATATTGTTCTCCTCAGCGACGGAACGCTCATCCTTCCCTATGTCGATTTCGAATTCGACGAGGCAAGAAGGAAAAAAGCACACTCCGGCGACCTCTGGATTGTCACATCGTCCGATGGTGGCGTGACATTTACCCAACCGGTCAAGGTTGGTACGCAAGAGTACGACATCGATCCTAAAGGACCGGGATTCCAGACCTCAGCTTCGCTAGCCGTGGATTCGAGCGGTGCTTTTAAGGATCGGCTGTACACCGTATGGACGGATCACCGCGGTGGGTCCTACCAGTTGGTGTTCTCTTACTCGAAGGACCGGGGCAAGACGTGGTCTGCTGCGCGGCCGATCGTCGATGATGTGCCAGCCTGGGTTAGCCAATATCAGCCCGAGCTTGCGGTGAACAACGATGGAGTGCTGGGAGTGACATGGTTTGATACGCGCAATTCCTCCAATCACGACAACAAGGAATATGACGAATACTTCGCAGCATCACTCGATGGCGGCCAGACGTTCACCTCACCGGTGCGCGTTTCCGACGCAACCTCTTTGCGCATGGGCAAAGGAAACATCGCGCTGCAGGGAAACATGTTCGATCTCAAGTTGCCATCTGGCGAGGAGGAGACGCGCGTGTCCTTCATTTCGGGCGGCTCCCGGTGGCCTGCGGGCGGTGATTACATGCAAATGGCGGTCGATGATCACGGGGTTTTCCATCCGTTTTGGGCGGACGCCAGGACCGGGACCTTTCAAGTTCAAACCGCAGCGGTAAAGGTGATCAAACCGGGCCCGGAAAAAATAGGAGTCAAGAACGCAGCCTTAACCGAGGCTCCGACCCATCTTGGGCCAGAAAAGGTTGAGACCTCTCTGGCCAAAAAAGTAGAACTGGTATTCGATTCCACATCGTACGACCCAGCCACCGGAATCCTCGACGCACCCACCCGGCTAAGAAACATTTCGTCGGGGCGCATCTATGGGCCGATAACCCTGCAAGTGACCAAATTTGGAAGTGGTCTAGGGGATGAACTGAAAGAAAATGCACCGACGATACTGAACGCGACCAATCATAAGGAAGGGGACGGCGCGGTGTTCGACTATTCGCCGGCGTTGGGAACCGAACAGGTCCTTGATCCGGGCGCTTTGTCCGGACAAGTAGTCTGGCAGCTCAAACTGCAAGATCCCTTGCGTATCCCCGACATGCACGTTGCAATGAGCGGAATGCTGCCGCAGGTGAAGTGATTTTTTGGTCTCGGACCGAAGTCCGGCGGGAGGGAAAATGAACCAGCGATACAAGAAGATACTTTTTGCCGCGCTCATTATTTTGATCGGCACGATTTTGATCGGCACGCAAGTCGCAATCGGAGCGACCAAGCCCGCCACCGCTTCGACGCAACGAAAGCTCTTCAAGAATCATCGCTTGCTGATGGCCCTGGCAGCAGCGCGTGGTGATAAGGATTTGGTTGTACTAATCGCCTCCCGCCCCGGTGACAACGCTCGTGTCGTCGAGGAGGTGCAAAGGCTCGGCGGCGAAATTCACTTTCGCGAAGATTCGGTTGACTACCTGCGCGCGCGCGTGCCGTTGGCGATGATGGAGAACTTGGCGGCCTTCGAGGGCACTCAGAGCCTTGATATTGACATCGACGTGGACAAGTGGAATCCCGCGTTAGATGATATTTTCCCGCCAGAAAAAGAGGAGCCGTCTAATGACCCTCCTGATCCAGATACGCCGCTGAGCCATCCTTACCTTCCCACAAAAGACATGGATATCGAGCGGTTCGGGGAGGACAACCCCACCTATGACGGCCGAGGGACCGGGGTCGCAATCTTGGATGCGACTCCGGATTTTCTCGCTCCGGAGTTGCAGTCAGCCACTTCGATTGACGGCCGGCCGGAGCGCAAGATCGCCGAGGCACTAGCGGTAAGCGATCCAGTCGACGACAACGACCCGATGTGGGTGAAGATGGATACGGTCGTCAAGACAGAGAACAGCAAGTTTACTTACAAAGACGAGACCTATACCGCACCAGCGGATGGCGAATATCGCTTGGGATTTTTCAACGAGCGCGCCCTTCATCAACCTGCCTATCTTTACCAGGACGTGAACTTCGATGGAAACCCGCCGGGCAGCAGCGGGCTGTTTGCCGTCCTTTGGAACGAGCAGAAGAATATTGTTTGGGTGGACACAAACCAGAACCAGAGCTTCGCCGACGAGAAACCGATGATGGATTACGCACGGCGCATGGATCTTGGAATATTTGGCTCGAATATTCCCGCTGGTCGACGGCGGAAGAGCGTTGCATTTGCCGCGCAGACTGATCCCAGAAAAAAGTATGTTCGCCTGACTCTCGGTGTGTGGCAACACGTGAGCGAAGTTTCCGGTGCATCGCTAGGGAAAGGCTTCTATGGCGGAAGTTACGACGGCGTGGCGCCGGGAGCTCAGTTGATTTCCATATACGACGGCGCTAACACCGTGTTTCGTCTGGTTGAGGGAGCCATCACCGCCGCCAAACTGGCGGATGTCGATGTGATCTGCGTGGAGCCCAGCATTATCGACGAAACCATCAACCCTCTTCATGACGGGCGTCTAGTCGCAGGAGTTATCTTTGATCGGCTGATTGACAAATATAAGAAGCCGATTCTATCGCCGGCCAACAATGAGCCCGGCATGAACACCGTGATTGATGAAGTGTCGTCAAACAAGATCATTGCGGTCGGAGCCTACCAGGCCGGAGAAGCCTATCGCATTAACAATGGAGCCGAGGTTAAGAACCACGACAATCTGCACATCGTAGGCTCTTACGGCCCCGCCGGAGACGGAGGTTTGAAACCGGAGATACTCAGTTCCTCGGAATTAATCAGCACCGATGCAGGTTACAAGCCTCCCGAAAAGCGCAAAGGTGTTTACGAACTTCCTCCCGGGTATTCGGTCGCCGGCGGTACTTCTACGGCCGGTCCAACGGCGAGCGCTGCAGCGGCACTCCTCATCAGTGCAGCTAAGCAGTCCGGCATTAACTATGACGCGGCGCGGATTCGCACCGCAATGTTGTCCAGCGCTCGCTTTATCCCGTCGATTCCCGCTTACAAACAAGGAAATGGCCTGGTTCAAGTGGAAGCCGCCTGGAAAATGCTGCAGGCGATGGACAAGAAGTTCGATCCAGTGACGATCGAAAGCCATGCTCCGGTCAAGACAGCCATATCAGCCTTTCTTGCGACGCCCAACGAAGGCCGCGGTATCTACGAGCGGGAGGGCTGGGCAGCGGAACAGAAAGGCATGCGCACGATCACCTTTGTGCGTACCTCCGGACCGGCCGAACCAATGGACTTTAACCTGCAATGGGTTGGCAACGACGGCAGCTTCGCGTCGGCAGATTCGCTCACGTTACCGCTAAACGCGCCAGTGAAGCTGACGGTCTCTGTCGCGATCAGCGGATCGGGGCCGCATAGCGCGATCTTGAACCTCAGGCGGCCGGGTGACCCCTGGATCGCTTACCAGGTCTTGAGTACGATCGTTGCCGCCGATGACTTCACGCCGGAAAACCACTTCAAGGTTGTGCATGCTGAACCGGTGGATCGGCCGGGAAGTTCCAGTTATTTCCTGCGTGTTCCGCCGAGAACGACCGCTCTGCAGATCGATGTTGACATTCCCGACGCAAAGCCGACGCTCAGAGGGTCAGTTATCGCTCCCGACCACAGCGGCAACGTTCCCTTCGGCGTCCTAGGGATCACAAAGAAGGGACACCTGAGCAGCACAATCAGGAATCCTACCCCGGGCGTGTGGGAAATCGTCCTGTACGGTAACAACTTCGTCTTCTTCCCGGAACAGATCGACTCTAAGCCGCTGTCCGCGGTGCCCACGAAAATGACCGCGTCACTAGTTAGCGTAGCGGCCAGCGAAACGTTCTGCCAACTGGGACAGAACGGAGTGCCGAGATGCCCGGCGGAGGTCTCATTCACGAACCGGCAAGCCCCCTTCCACGGTGGTGCTCTAAGCGCGTCGCTAGGAAGTACTCGTCAGCTTACGAACACCCTTGCAGCTGGCGAGCGAAAGGTGTACGAGATCAATATCCCACCCGGCACAGAAGAAGTAAGCGCGGCGATCAACCAGGTATCGGATTCCAAGGCCGACATCGACCTCTACCTGTTCCAGGACGTGAAAGGTATAGCAGTGCTGCGAGGCAGCAGCACTGGCAGCGGCGGCACGAAAAGTGTCTCGGCCTTTTCGCCCGCGCCTGGGCCATGGAAATTTGTGGTCGACGCTTACAACCTCCCCGTTGGTTCCACGAAATATTCGTACGTGGATACTTTCAACCATCCGGTTTTCGGCTCGATTTCCGTTGATGACAAGCCCGTTCTCCATGAATCCGGCTCCGAGTGGCGGGTCCATCCTCAGGTCGCGCTCGGAGCGGTCCCCTCGGGAGGCCGCGTCCTGACAGGACAGGTTCCGGTACGCGTCTTGGAAGAAGAAGGCCCGGAGACCGCTTCGCTGAGCGCGTGGGAAAAGAACCTCCGCGACAATCAGGCAGGCATTGCGGTTGGCTATGCGAGCTTTGGGTTCAAGTAGTTCTCTATTGTGCCGGTGGCTCGGCGCTCTGGAGCATTTGACGTGGCGCACGAGGTTAGTTGCCGGCAGGAGGGTCCCATGAGAATCGCCCCTTTTGTATTTGCTATGTTTCTTGCCGTTTTCGCGGTTCCGGCGAATGCCACGGAACAAAATGAGGCTGTTCCGCAGATTGATGTAAGCGCAGCGGCAAACGCCGGCCATGCCATGCATCCGATCACTTTGGATGAGATAGTCTCGTTCCGTGAAGTGAAAGAACCGCACCGCTCTCCGGATGGCTCCCGAGTTGCGTTTCTCGTGACGCAAGCGTTTCTTGGATGCGACTGCTACCGCACGGCCCTGTATGTAGTAGCGACCTCGCCGGGAAGCGTTCCGGCGAAAGTTGTTGAAGAAAGCTCGCTTTCTACGATCCGCTGGACGTCCGACGGGAAAAGCATCACCTACTTGTCATCTAAGAGTGGTTCACAGCAGTTGTGGCGTTTTGATTTGGATCGCCAACTCGCCGAACTGCTTTTCACACACGTTCCGGGGGAGGACCAAACAATCCGGCGAGTTGGGTATCACCCCAGCGATACGACACCAGTCGGCGTATTCACGTATGAGTGGTCTCCGGACGGAAACCAGATCGCATTTACCAGTTCTCCGGCCATTCCCAAGAGCGAGTTGCAACGATTTGACAAGGAGGGAATTCTTTTCGACGACGACATGGACACGTTTACCCTCCTGACTCAGCAGTGGGTACGGGTTCCGACCGAACTCTGGATCTATCAGTTGAGAGAAAAAACGGAGGAAAAAATCTGGGAAAATCCGGGGGAAATTTCCTCCATTTCATGGTCGCCCGATTCCACTCGGATCGCGGTTGCCTACGCAGCGCCTCCCAAGCTCAAAGATTCGATGGTTTACTTCAATCAAGATGTGGGCTTTATCACCGTCGCCAGCAAGAGCTTTAAGATAGTCGCCGCGAGCGAAGCTGCCGAAACTCTTCCGCAGTGGTCCCCGGACGGGCGCTATCTGGCATACATGTCGTGGATGGATTATGCCAACTCTCCCTTGTGCGTATACGAACTCGCCACCGGCAAAAGGCGCGACCTGATCCGCGATGCAAATGCGCGCGAATATTGGTGGTCTGATAACAGCCGCGAATTGATCTACGAGGCGGCGGGTAGAGGGAAACGACGAACGCGGAATGAGCTCTTCTCTGTTCCCTTTGAAGGGCAGGTCCATCGCATAACTCCCGAATCCGACCACATCGACGATTGCGATGGTGTTCGCAAAAATGAGGCGGTATGCGTCTGGCAGTCTTCGAACGTCCCTCCGAATCCTTCCATTGTCGACCTCTCGACCGCCAAGATCCGGGCGCTCGCGGATGTTAATCCGCAATTGCAAAGCATCGCCGTCGGCCATGTCACAGAAATGCGCTGGACGAACAAATATGACGCCGAAACAACCGGCTATCTTCTCAAGCCCTTCAACTACCAGGAAGGTAAGCGATACCCGTTACTGATCATTCTCTACGGCTTTGAAGGGAAATTCATAACCCAGGCAGAATGGCTGTCCAGTTATCCCGCGCAGGCGTTTGCTCGCGACGGTTTTGCCGTCTTGATGACGAACTATCCTCCCTACGATGGCTGGAAGGGGAAAAACTTTGCTCGCGGTTCGGTGGCCGAAGGTTATAGTCCCCTTGCCAGCATCGAATCCGCTGTCCACATCCTCGTGAAGCAGGGAGTAGCCGATCCTCACCGCGTCGGAATCATGGGAATCAGCTACGGCGGCTTCTTAACCGAGTTTTCAATCACGCACTCCCGGACGTTCCAGGTCGCTTCCCTGGTCGACGGCGGCGGATATGGTCCGGCAGGGTACGCTCTGAGCGGACACAAATCGCACGAGAATGACGAGCGAGTGCTTGGTGGACCACCGTACAGGAGCACGCTTCAGAATTGGATCAGCTTCTCTCCTCCGCTCAATGCTGACCGCGTAGTGGGTCCGGTTCTCATGGGATTCAACAGCCACGAAGCTTTTTACGGAATGGAAATGCGCAGCGCACTGCAGCGAGCCGGGGTACCCGTTGAATTCTGGGTCTATCCAGGAGAAGGGCACATTTTTACCGGCCCTGAGCACCGTCTAATTTCCATGGAGCGAAACCTCGACTGGTTCAACTTCTGGCTGCAGGACAAGGAGGACCCTTCTCCGCGGAAGGATGCGCAATACCTCCGGTGGCGCGAGTTGCGCAAGAAGGAAGAAGCGAGAACGGAAATGCTGCGGGAGCAGAAATCTGAAATTGCAAGTTCAAGCACCAAAAGCGCTCTTCATGCCACCGGCAGGGAGCAGCGTTGAGGCGCAAGCAAAGGGTGGCTTTTTGCCGCAGCATTCTGAAAGGTTGGGCTTCAAACAGAGGAGGGAATCGGCGTGAGTTGCTTGGGATTCATGCGTGCCATCGCATTACGACTCGAGGCGCCTGTCTTTATTATTGGTGCCATTTTCCACTGCATCCCGATTCGTGCGGCGGCAGTTCCTCTTAGCGCCGAAGCTCTGGTCAAGGAGGTGGAATTGTTCCCCTACGAGGGGATCACGCCTTCACCGGACGGAAAGTGGATTGCCTATGAGACGAACGACCCTACCAAATTGATTCGATTTGACTATGAAAGCCAGCGCTACACGAAATCCGGATACCCGATGCTCGCCAGCGCAAGTGCAACGTGTGTGTGGGTCACCGAAGTTTCTACTGGCAAGTCCATTCAGCTGAATTCCGCCCAAGGTTTCAGTTGGAGCCCAAACTGGTCACCGGATAGCGCACAGTTGGCGTTCTATTCCGACCGCGGAGGGCAGGCTGCGGTTTGGACGTGGGACCGGCGGACGGGCGCCACAAAGCAGGTGTCAACCGTGGAAGTCTTCTTTTCATGGTGGAAAGAGCGACCACTTTGGACTACTGACGGGAAAACTATTCTGACCAAAGTCTTGCCGGAAGGGATGACTCTCAACGACGTTTTGTCATTAAGCCCTTATTATGCGGTATTGCTGAACAAAGACAAAAAACAAGAGACACAAACAAGCGCTCCGACCGTGCATGCCTATAGTTTCCATCCGAAACAGGCAGCTCAGGCAGACAATTCGACTTCCGATGACCTGACGTCGTTTTACGACGCGATGTACCTTTCCGACCTGGTTCGCATCGACATCGCAACTGGCAAGGTGACTCGTCTGATCAAACGTATTCGTCCCATGTGGTTTAGTTACTCACCCGACCAGAAACAGATCGTATACATGTCGCTGGAAGGCGTAGTTCCGAAGACGCAGCAGAGCAAGTTCACCGTGAGAGTGTGTTCGGTGGCAAGCGGGAAGACTACTGAACTCGCAACTGGATACATGGATCCCAACAATCTAAACGCAGGAATCAGCATATCGCCCGATGGATCTCATATTGCGTACTGCGACACAGGAAAAACAGCGGAGAGAGCGGCTTACGTCGTCGACATCAATACGGGAAACAAGGTGAAGGTTTCTGACGCGATGGATAAAGCATCGCGGAGCTTCACTTGGGGACCCCCTCTCTGGAATCGAGACGGAGCACGGATTTACTTGCTGGATCCCGAAGCGGGACGATTGTGGGAGGTGGCCGCCGACGGCAGTCAGGGGCGTGAGTTAGCGAAGATCTCAGGCGCATTGATTAAAGACATCGCCGCCGATGAAGAGGCTGACAGCTATTGGTCTCCAGATAATGGCAGAACCATCTACATCCGCGCCCACGACAACGACTCCAAGAAGGATGCAATCTATGCCGTTGATGTGCAGAGCGGTAAAACGAATAAGTTGTACGAAGGCGATGAAGCGATCGCGAGGCGCGAAATGGGAGCCATGACCGGCATGCCGCACGGTTCGACCGATCTTGTATACTCCTCCGAGTCGGCGGCGCGCGCTTCGGACATTTGGGCGCTGGATGTGCGGACCGGTGCGACGCGCCGGATTTCGAACCTCAATCCACAGTACGAATCCGCGAGCATGGGCCGGGTCCGAACTATCGACTGGCTTTCGATGCGCGGTGAACATTTACATGGTGCTCTCCTTCTTCCGGGCGATTATCAGGACGGTAGGCGCTATCCCACGGTGGTGTGGATCTATGGGGGTGACAACGGCTCCGATAAGGTAAATCGCTTTGGTTTTGGGTGGGGCGGTGCTTTCAATTTCCAGATGTATGCGTCCCGCGGCTATGCGGTCCTTTATCCAGACATTCCTCTCCACCCCGGCACGCCAGTCGAGGACCTCGTCTCAGCTGTAATACCAGGTGTAAATAAGGTGCTAGAGCTGGGGATTGCCGATCCGCAGCGGCTCGCCCTAATGGGCCAGAGCTTTGGAGGGTACAACACCATCGCCCTTTTGACGCGCACTTCAATATTCAAGGCTGCGGTCGCGACCAGCGCTGCTCCGAGCGATCTGTTTTTAGGCTATACATACTTCCTCAACGGTGTGGCGCCCTCGGAAGGTTATTACGAAGAGGGCCAAGGAGGGATGAAAGGATCGCCGTGGGAGTTCAAGACTCGCTACTGGGAGAACTCTCCGTTCTTTTTTCTAGAGAAGATTGACACGCCTCTCATGCTCCAAGGCGGCTTGGCGGATGTGATCTCTGCCGAGAACGGAAATGTTTATAACGGCTTGCGGCGGCTGGGAAAGGACGTTGAGCTCCTCGAATATGAGTACGAGGGACACGTTGTGCAGCAACCCGTGAATGTTATCGATTTCTGGAACCGGCGCATTGCATGGCTGGAAAGGTATCTCGGACCCGACCGCACATTGCAAACTTCTGGGGCGGGTCAATAGGCGGGGTTGACATCCTTCGGATCGAAACAAGAAGTTGGCACATAGGAGCAGGACGATGAGGCACTTCTACAGAATGGTTGCGATGGTCTTCGCCTCGCTGCCGATGGCCGGGGAGACGCGCCCCGCCATCACTGTTGGACCCAACGTTAGAATCAGTGCCGCGAACAGCGATCGCGCACATTGGGAAACACGCGTGGCTGCTGATCCGGAGCATGCGAAAAGCCTGCTCGCTTGCTCTTTTCTCCATTCCTCTCAAAACAACAATTTTCACACCGTTGTCTATCGATCGGACGACGGTGGCAGCAGTTGGCAAACATCGTTGGAGAGCGAAGGTGCCGACTACATCGGTGACCCTGACTGCATCTTCGGCCTCGACGGCATGGCCTTTTTTTCAACGCTACCATTGCACTACGAAGCTGACTTGCCGCATGAAACTCGCGTGTACCGCTCCCTCGACGGAGGACGGCATTGGCAGAAGCCCGTGTCTTTGCCATTTGTCGACCGTGAATACCTGGCAATCGATGGCAGCACGGGCCAGCGTCGCGGGCAAATCTACATGCAGGGTAACCGCTTTCGTAAAACCGTCGATGGCGACGAGCGCCTCGTCTTTAACCTGTTCCGCTCGACGGACCAAGGCGTCAGTTTCAAGGAACCAGTGGAGTTGTTGTCGGATGGCGAGCACATGCCTTTTGGTAATGGCAGCGCCGAGGTGCTTTCTGACGGCACCTATGTCGCAATTTTTCCTGAATGGGACGACCGCAAGAAAATCGGGGAGATGCATTCGCCGCCGCAATCGGTCGGCAACATCAAGGTCGTCCGTTCGACCGATGGCGGCGACAAGTTCGATAAAGCAGACGTTGTAGCACCGTGGTACGAGTGCCAGTACGCGATGACCATCGGTATTCCAATGCTAGCCGCGGACCACAGCAACGGCCCTTTCAAGGATCGGCTGTATTCAGTCTGGGGTGATGCCAAAAGCGGACGCTGCGACATCCGCTTCTCTTTTTCCGTGGACAAAGGAAAGACGTGGTCCCCATCCATCGTCATTAACGACGAATCGGATCCCGCAGACCCCCAGCACAGCAGCAATCAATCAATGCCGGTTCTGGCAGTGAATAAGAACGGAGCCGTTGGTGTCGCGTGGTACGACCGGCGTGATACCCGGGAAGACGCCGGATGGTATGTCAGGTTCAGCGCATCGCTCGATGGAGGCGAAACATTCTTGCCGAGCGTGCGTGTGTCGAGCGCTCCGGAGGTACACAAACGCGACGCTGCGCTGCCCATTTGGGTGTATGCCGAAGGTGGAGGAGGGTTTCCGCTTCACCGGAGGGATTCGCGAATCGCGATTAACATCAGCACCGATCAGGGCGAAGCAGCGGGCGGAGACACCGCCGGCATGGCCGCAGATGCGGATGGCAACTTCCACCCTGTATGGGTTGATAACCGGACGGGCGTGCTGCAACTATGGACTTCAACCATAACCATTTCCGGCGAGGCGGCTGTCAATGGTGGTGTGGATCTCTCCGGGATGGATAACGTCACGCGCGATGTGATGCTGCGCATCGCCAACACGAAATACGATCAGAAAAGGGGAGTGATTTCATTCGACACGCTTCTCGTGAACACCTCGGATGAGGCCATTCACATTCCGGTGAAAATGCGCGTCGTAAGTCTGCGCGCCGGAACCGGGACGATCAACATTGCCCATGCAGATAACCACGGCACTGGCGAAGGTTCGATCTGGGACTTTAGCCCGCTGATCGCGGATGGAGTTCTGAAGCCCGGGCAAAAGAGTGGAAGCAAACGGTTCGAGTTCCATGTCACCGATATCAACCCCTTTCGCCTCGGCCCTCACGAGTTTGTCGATCCGTACTTAATTAATGCCGATTGCATAGTTCTGGGAAAGAAGATGTCTGCCCCGAAGGGCGCAGCGACACATTGAAAATGAACTTGCACCCACAGGCGGCAGCGAGACAAATGAATTGTTTTCGTGATGACCGTCCTTTTTATCATCGTGATGGTAGGCGGCGATGCCAGCTTCGCAACCAAGCCCTATGTGGATTGGGTCCGTCGCCGGGAACACAAGCAACTGAGAGCGGAAGGAGATGAACGCCTGACCGGGACCAAATATCACTGGCTGCGGAATCCAGCGGTCATGGATGGGGAGCAGCGGCGAGACTTCGCGC
>Ga0181537_10001081_pt1 | contig 25360 bp, 20 predicted proteins | sample PEATcosm2014_Bin_39_FD_119765 | JGI IMG/M metagenome (GOLD analysis project Ga0181537, IMG submission 119765) | Peatland microbial communities from MTU Mesocosm Facility, Houghton, MI, USA - PEATcosm2014_Bin23_10_metaG | ecosystem: Environmental > Terrestrial > Soil > Wetlands > Peat | place...
TCCTCTTGCGGAACTCGCCGATGAATTTCTCGAGCTCCGCGGGGGGGATTTCCGACACGGCGAGGAAATTCAGTCCACCCTGCGACCAGCTCTGGGCATCGTAGCCGTTTTCCCTGGCCTCGCGGACCGGGGCCACACCACCGCTTGCCGGCCACACAAACAGGTTGATGGGGTGCTGGCGCCGATGAAACACCAGGGCCGCCGCAGGCCTTCCGTCGATGCGATCGAGTCTTCCCCCGACGAGGGGAAACCCCGCGTCGGCCATGTCGACGACGGGAGGCGAAAAGTCGATTTTGCCGGTAAACCAGGGCTTTACGGTATGCTGGTCGGTAGAGACGACGTCGATCAGGTGGCCGTCCTGCAGGGACCTGACGTGCTCGGAGAGCGCCTCGGCGAGCAGGGAGCTTGCCCGGCCGCGCGAATTCCCAAGGCCATAGCCGACGGAGAGAGCCAGCGCAGCCGCGGCGGCCATCCCGCCGAGGTACCAGTAGGACCACCTGGATTCCGGGCGATTAACGACCCGCGGGCGAGTGGAGTCCACCTCGGCCATAACCAGGGCCTGAATCTTGTCTCGAAATTGCCTTGGGGCGGTGAAGCGCGGGATCGAATTACGAAATGCATCTTGGCGCGCGGCGATGGCCCTAGCCTCCGAGGCGCACGCGGGGCACGACCTAAGGTGCTCCTCTACCTCGAGCTGGTGGACGAGGTCTAACTCGCCGTCGGCGTTCGCCTCGAGCAGGAGGCGTATCTTGTTGCAGTTCATTGGGTAGTTTTTTCGCCCGCGAGGCTGAGCACCTCAGCCTGCAATCTTCCCCTTGCGCGGGACAGGCGGGACATGACCGTGCCGATGGGTATTCCCGAAATGCTGGCGATCTCCCGGTAAGCGAGTCCCTCGATCTCATGAAGGACGATAACCTCGCGAAACTCCGGTGGCAGGCGCTCCAATCCCTTTTGCAACAGCTCGCTTCTGACCTCGCTCCAAGCAACAGCGCTCGCCGTGTCCTCAGCCGAGCCGTGTACCTCGTCCTCAAATGCGACTTCCTTGGGAGAGCGTCGATTTTGGCGCAGTTTTGAATAGGAGACGTTTCGCACGATCGTCAGGAGCCACGCACGGCCGTCGCCGCCGCGAAACCTGTCAAACGACTTGTAAGCCCTCATGTATGCGTCCTGCACCGCATCCTCCGCTTCGTGCCGGTCGCGCAGCAGCCATGTGGCAAGATTATAGGCGGCATCCATGTGGATCAGCATTAGATGCTCGAAAGTCGGCGGATCGTTGGGTGCGTGAGCATCCATCTGAATTATAACGATTGAGAGGGCCGTTTTATTCCCTGGAACTGGAGAAAGGCACTATTTCGCACCAGGCTGAATGATCCCGACCGCCCCGGGGCATTCAATGGCAAAGGGGCCCTCTGCGACACATTAAGGGTGGCCGCCCGGCCGAGCCTTTGGCGATCCTTCACGATGGATCAGAATCAGAGTGAGAGTTTTGTGCCCTGAAATGGGTCGGTCAAATTGAGCCAGTATGGCGTGCCCCAATAATGGTCTCCATGGTCCAACGGCGAGCTAGCTGTTTCGAGACCGGTGATGTGCCTTTCGGCAAGATGCGCGCTCTTTGGAGAAATACACTCGAATGATGGGATAATTGACCAGTGGGTAGGGTTACACCCCATATGAGACTCCGAGACGCGGGTTCATGATCATAAAGAGGGGTTCCGTTCTAACTACAGCTAACTCGCCATTCTCATCAAAACGAGAACTCGTCCATCTGTAAGAAAGGAGGGGGAAGCCCTCCAAAGCGCTATATTCAATAGCGCCAACTTCTCGAGCATAGCAACGGATGCCAAAGGCGTAATCCAAATCTTCAATGTGGGTGCCGAGCGGATGCTTGGCTACTCCGCCTCTGACGTGATAAATAAGATCACGCCGGCGGACATATCCGACTCGAATGAGGTCATTGAACGGGCCAAGGCTCTCACCGCAGAACTGGGAACAACGATAGCTCCCGGATTTGAGGCGCTGGTCTTCAAGGCCTCGAGGGGAATCGAGGACATCTACGAATTGACATATATTCGGAAGGACGGGAGCCGTTTCCCCGCCGTGGTCTCAGTCACGGCCCTTCGCAACGCCCAAGGCGACATAATTGGCTATCTGTTAATCGGAACCGACAACACCGCTCGTAAGCATGCGGAGTCTGCCCTTGCAAAAGCCGGAGCCCTTCAAAGCGCAATCTTCAACAGCGCAAATTTTTCAAGCATCGCGACCGATGCGAAAGGCGTGATCCAGATTTTCAACGTGGGTGCCGAGCGAATGCTTGGCTACTCCGCTTCTGACATGATCAACAAGGTCACGCCGGCGGATATATCCGACCCGAATGAAGTCGTTGAGCGAGCCAAAGCTCTCACCGCCGAGTTGGGGACAACGATCACCCCGGGATTCGAGGCGCTCGTCTTTAAAGCCTCGAGGGAAATCGAGGACATCTACGAGCTGACCTATATACGGAAGAATGGCAGCCGGCTTCCAGCCGTAGTATCGGTCACGGCCCTCCGCGACGAACATCACGCGATAATCGGTTACCTTCTGATAGGGACGGACAATACGGCCCGAATGCTCGTCGAGGAGGAGCGGATGAAACTCGATCAACGCCTGCGCGACCAACAGTTCTATACGCGATCGCTGATAGAATCCAACATCGATGCGCTGATGACCACCGATCCGCTCGGTATCATCACCGATGTCAACAATCAGATGGAGGCCCTAACCGGGTCAACCCGCGACGAACTGATCGGTGCGCCGTTCAAGAACTGCTTCACGGATCCTGTCCGCGCTATCGCGGGTATCAAGAGGGTTCTTAACGAAAGAAAAGTCTCAGACTACGAGCTTACAGCCCGCTCCCGGAACGGAATCGAGACACTGGTTTCCTACAACGCCTCGACGTTCTATGACAGGGATCGCAAGCTGCAGGGGGTGTTTGCCGCGGCCCGCGATATCACCGAGAAGCGTACTGCAGAGGTCGCGATGCGCCGGCTTCATGAAGGTTTGACCCGCGCCAACGCGGAGTTGGATCAAGCGGGACGATTGAAGGATGAGTTTCTCGCTAATATGAGCCACGAGCTGCGTACTCCGCTGAATGCTATCCTGGGTTTGAGCGAGGCCCTTCTTGAACAAATCGGTGGTTCACTGAATGCGCGCCAGATAAAATCCGTGACTACCATTTCGTCTAGCGGCGCCCACCTGTTGACGCTTATCAACGACATCCTCGACCTTTCCAAAGTGGAGTCGGGTAAGCTCGAGTTGAATCCTGAGCCAATCGAAGCTCGGGAATTCTGCGAAAGCTGCCTCTTATTCGTGCGAACCCAGGCGATGCAAAAGGACATTGCGGTCGAATTCACCAACGACAACAACCTGGAGAAGATTGTGGCGGACCCGAGGCGCCTTAAACAAATCTTGGTTAATTTGCTCACCAACGCGGTCAAATTCACTCCCAATGGAGGTAAGATAGGCCTAAAATTGGACGCCGCTAGGGGTGAGGAGATTGTCCAGTTCACCGTGTGGGACACGGGCATCGGCATTGCCCCGGAGAACGAGCGCCTCCTGTTCCGTGCCTTTTCGCAGATCGATTCGGGCCTTACTCGCGCGCAGGAAGGAACAGGGTTGGGATTGGTGTTGGTGGCTAAGCTTGTGGAACTTCACGGAGGAAGTGTGGCTTTGGAGAGCACGCTGGGAGAGGGTAGCCGATTCATCGTGCGCCTGCCACAGGTGAGGACCCCTGGCGCGGCGCGGATCTTGATTCCGACCTCAGAGCCGGATCGCAGGCATTGCCGCCGTGCACTCGTCATTGAGGATGACCCGACCTCGGGTGGCTTCCTCGTAAAATACCTCACCGAGCTTGGCCTTGACAGCGTGGTTCACATGCGGGGCGACCTGTCAATTGAGGCCATTTTGCGGGCACGACCCGACGTTATTCTTCTGGATATCCAGCTTCCTGGCGACAGCGGCTGGGTCGTATTGGTCCGATTGAAGGAACACCCAGATACCAGAGATATTCCGGTGGCCGTGGTCTCCGTGGTGGATGAACCCGGACGATCCAAGGCTCTTGGTGCGGCGGCGCATTTTACCAAGCCCATCACGCGGGCGCAGCTTGCAGGCTTCCTGCAACGCGATGTCGTGACGCCTCTTCCTTCGGATGTCCAACCACCGTCGCAGGCCACGTCCGGGGGGCCCAGCATCCTCCTAGCCGAGGACAATGAGGCAAACGTCCAGACAATGGGCGGTTACCTGGAGGACAAGGGATTCACGATGCACTATGCGGCAAATGGGCTCGTCGCCGTGGAACTAGCACGCCGGTTGCGTCCCGCTTTGATCCTCATGGATATCCAGATGCCGGTCATGGACGGCTTGGCGGCCATTCGCGAAATAAGGGCCGATAGAGCGATGGCCGACGTGCCCATTGTCGCGCTCACGGCGCTCGCAATGTCTGGAGACCGTGACATATGTCTTGAAGCAGGCGCAACAGACTACATGAGCAAGCCCATGAGCCTTAAGTCTCTTGCTGCGCTTGTGTCTCGGCTATTGCCGAAGAAAGCGGACGAAGGATAGACCTCCGCCCACCCATTGAACCAACGAGCAACTGTAATTATCGTCGATGACGTATCGGCGAATAGGCTCACACTCAACGAGCTTCTTCGCGACGAAGGCTATCGGCTGATAGAGGCGGCCGACGGGCCGACCGCACTAAGTGTGGCGGCCGCAGAATCTCCGGATCTGATGCTGCTTGATATCATGATGCCGGGCATGAATGGTTTCGAGGTCTGTAGAAGGCTCCGAGCCGACGCGCGTTTCGCAGAAATGCCGGTGATCCTGGTGACCGCGCTAGACGACAAGGTTTCGCGGCTGACCGGCATTGAGGCCGGCGCCGACGACTTCGTTACAAAGCCGTTTGATCGCGCGGAGCTGCGTGCGCGCGTGAGGAGCATCACACGTCTCAATCGGTATCGCAGGCTTCATGAGACACGCGAGTCACTCCGCGACAGCGAGATGCATTTTAACACTCTGTTTGCGCTTGGACCGGTTGCTGTTTATTCCTGCGACCCATCGGGGGCGATCCAAGATTATAACCAGCGCGCCGTGGCTCTATGGGGACGAGAGCCGGATCCAAGGAGAGAAAGCGACCGGTACAGCGGACCCGTCACAATGTACAGCCGCGACGGCGCGCAGCTACCAACGGAAAGAATACCGGCGGCTGAAGTTTGCGGAGGCGCAAGGCGGTCGATTGAAGATGAGGAATTTCTCGTGGAACGGGCCGATGGCATGCGTGCTTCCGTGATAGTAAACGTCGCCGCCATCAAGAATGACTCTGGTGGAATCACTTGCGCCATCTGTTGCTTTCACGACATCACGGCCCGCAAGATGGCGGAGCGCAAATTGCGCGAGGACGAGCAATGGCTAAAGGCTATCTTTGAGCAGGCGCCCGTGGGTGTGGTTCAGACGGACTCCTTGTCAGGTCGTTTTATTAGATTCAACCAGCGGTTCTGCGACATTCTCGGCTACACCTCTGAGGAGACGAAGCAGCTTACCCACCGCGAGATCACGCATTTAGAGGACCTCGGGGCGGTCGTGATGCTTCAAGAGAGACTTCGTAACGGAACCATCCGCGAATACACTCGGGAGAAGCGTTATGTGCGCAAAGACGGCTCAGTTGTATGGGTCAGCGTGGCGGTGTCCGGGCTCGGGCCCCCGGGCGAAGCCCCTAATGCGTTTCTGGCGGTGGTGCTGGATATCTCCGAGAGAAAGCGCATGGACGACCATTTTTATCAGGCGCAAAAGATGGAAGCGCTCGGCCAGTTTTCCGGCGGTGTAGCGCATGATTTCAATAACATCTTGGCTGCGATCGGAGGCTACACGGAGCTTTCCCAGATGATCCTCACGGACAACCCGGAAGTCCGTCAACACCTTGGCCAGGTGCTGAAGTCCACCGGTAGGGCTGCCGATCTGGTTCGCCAGATCCTCACATTTAGCCGACATGAGCCGCAAGAGCGCCGGCCGATTCAACTCAGTCAGGTCGTCGCGGAGAGCATGACCCTTCTTCGTGCGAGCATCCCTTCGACCATCCGATTCGAGACAGCGATTGCAAAGGACGTGCCACCGGTGCTCGGCAATGCGAACCAGGTCCACCAGATTCTTATGAACCTCGGGGTCAATGCATGGCATGCTATGCGCGAAGGACCAGGAAATCTGCAGGTGGTCTTGGAGCGATTTGCCGTCAGCGCGGAATTTGCCGCCACAAAGCCTCGGCTACGCCCGGGTGAATATGTCCGGCTGTCGGTCAGCGACACAGGTAGCGGCATGACCCCTGAAACCTTGGTACGGATTTTCGACCCATTTTTCACGACGAAAGCGCCTGGCGAAGGTACGGGACTGGGCCTATCCGTTGTTCACGGCATTATGGACGGCCATGACGGCACGGTTACCGTCCATAGTCATCCGGGAGAAGGCACCGTGTTTCGTCTCTATTTTCCCGTGCATGATGGCGAGGTAATGGATCTATTGGTTAGAGACGGGCTCATTCCGCGGGGGGCCGGGGAGAGAATATTGATCGTCGAGGACGAGGAGATCCTGGCTCTGCTAGTCCAAAAAACATTGGTCAATCTAGGCTACACGGCCGACTACGAGACCAATCCCGTGAAGGCACTGGCGCTAGTTCGCGCCGACTCCAAGCGATTTGCATTGGTGCTTTCGGATCAGACCATGCCTGGAATGACCGGCCTTACCCTCGCAGGCCTGATCCGCGATTGCCGGTCGGAACTGCCGGTCATTTTAATGACAGGGTACAGCCTTTCGCTTACCGCCGAGCGGGTCGAGGAAGCGGGTATCCGCCAGTTGATGCTCAAGCCGGTCACTATTCAATCGCTTGGCGATGCAGTGCATGCGGCGATTGCTGGCGAACCTCCGACGACAAATGACTCGAATTCTCCTTATCGATGATGATGACACGCTCCGAGCGATGCTTGCCCGAGCACTCACCCACTTCGGCTACCTCGTAGTTCAGGCTAAGGATGGAGTTGAAGGGCTTCACCTTTTTGGTACGGCTGGGGCAGACGTGGTAGTCACGGATATCGTAATGCCGGAGAAGGAGGGCCTCGGATTGCTGATGGAACTAAGGAAAATTCAACCCCCGGTTAGGATAATAGTGATGTCCGGCGGCGGGCGGCAAACCGCCGGCGAGGTACTCAATATCGCGAAACATCTGGGAGCCTCGCGGGTTCTCGCTAAGCCATTTCCGATCGAAGAGCTGATTGCCACCATCAAGGACCTGTTGAGGGATTCGGATGATTTTCCGTCGGACGTGACACCTCCGGGATGAGGGCATGAGCCCTCGGCGTCACAGGATTGGGATTTCTTGGAGTGGGCCTGTATTGGGGTTCAAGAACAGGCCGGGATTGATACCCTCGCAGCGCGCAACGCGCAGACGCCTTCGTTGTCGCAATCGCGCTTTGCCTCGGAACGGGTTTGATATTTGTTACAATGTCTGTTCGCCAAGGCGTTGTTTTGCGGCTAACCTGGCGAAGGAATGAAACTCACCGGGCCGGGTATATTGCTTCGATTGGAGGGGCTCACCGTACTGTGCGCGGCATCTCTCATGTACGGGGAAGAAGGTTATCATTGGGGGAGATTCTTTCTGCTTTTCCTTTTACCGGACCTTTTGATGGTCGGCTATCTCGCGGGAACTAGGGTCGGGGCGATCGTATACAACTTGGGTCACACCTACGCCGCTCCGTTCCTGCTTTTGTTGCTAGCGTACTACGGGCATACGCCGATGCTTGTTTCGTTGGCCCTTATCTGGACAGCGCATATCGGCTTCGACCGGCTCCTAGGCTACGGCCTCAAGTATAGCACTGCGTTTCAGGACACACATCTAGGAAGGGTGTAGCGGAGATTCGATTCGTCCCACCTGTGCCATTCGTTCGAATTCGTCGGAGAGGCCCCGACAATCGCGAATGGCCAACGGCCACGGACAACCACCTATGAAAAACGAACGCATCTTCATTTCCCACAAGGGAGACCCTTCCGTCCTGAAGCTGATTTCCGACGAAGTGAGTCCGCCGCGTCCGGATGAGATTTTGATCCGGATCAGGGCCGCAGGTGTCTCTTTCGCCGATGTTATGGTAAGGGAAGGCATATATCCCGGAGTAAAACTACCGGTTACACCTGGCTATGACGTGGTGGGCGAGGTCGAGTCCGTCGGAGACGGAGTTCAGAACTTTCGCAAAGGTGACCGAGTGGCTGCAATGACGGTCGTGGGCGGGTACGGCCGTTATATTTCAGTGCCCTCAAGGTACGCCGTACCCGTACCTTCCGATCTGGAAAACGGGGCGGCGGTAAGCTTGGTGCTCAACTACCTGACCGCCTTCCAGATGATCAGGCGTTGCACCCACGCGGTGGCGGGAGATGCGATTCTGGTTCACGGAGCGGCGGGCGGGGTGGGCACGGCCCTTCTGCAGGTCGCGTCGATCGAGGGATTGAAGGCCTTTGGGACGGCCTCGGGAGGGAAGCTCCATCTGGTGGAGCAGCTTGGCGGCGTGCCGATCGACTACGCAAAGGAGGACTTCGTCGCCCGTGTCCGCCGGGACACTCTGGACGGCGTTGCCGCTGCCTTCGATTTCGTCGCTGGGTCCCACGCGAAGCGCTCCTACCAGGCGCTGCGGTCGACAGGCACCCTTGTTTGCTACGGTGCATTCGGGGTCACCACGAATGGCCACGTCCAGCCTCTGAAGGCTTTAATGACCCTTCTTCGGGACCCTTCCTTCAAGCCGATCGGTCTGCTGGGGGACAACAAGGGATGCGTGGGCTACAACACGCGAATGTGGAGGGATTCACGACCTGATATGTACGCGGCGGATCTTGGAACCTTGTTTGCGTTGCTAAAGGCGGGTCGGATCGCACCGGTCATTGGTGCGCGTTTTCCGCTCCAGCAGGCTGCGGAAGCACATGTTCTGCTGAATCGGCGTGGAATCACTGGGAAGATCGTGCTCGATTGTTGAAGTCCTGGTTTTTCGCGACGGGCGCTGAACCAGCGACCCTGCGGGCAATAAGCGCCCAAATTAATCTGCAAGCGTTTCGCACTGGTTCCCGGGAAACGCCGATGCAAACCTAGCGGTTTATCTCGATCAGCAGCACCCAGGCGTTCACACCGGAGGCGACGAATGTGAGAAGAATGCCGGGCGGCAGGAAATAGAGGCCGATTACATCCCCCCGGCACGCAAGCACCCCGCCGGCGAGGGCGATTAGCACCACCGCCCCTCTATTGATGGTCACCATCCGCGTAGATTGCCGCAGATACTCTGGTTGTGTGGAGCCAAGGTAGGCGCGCTGCACCGGGACGATGCCCGCAAACGTGGCAATCCCGGCTACGAGGATCTCGAAGCCCAAGAGGCGCAGCGGCTGTCCTGGTACTAGGGGTAGAGAGGCAACTACGAGCACGAGGAAGAGCATAGCAAGGGCCTCCAGCCCCCTGTCCGCCATCCGCCCGAGCGTCAGGATCCTAGCCTGATTCACGGATACGCTAACGAAAAGAAGGCCGGCCAGCGCCGCGGACGCGCCCAGTTCTCCAAGGAAGAAATTACTCCATGATTCCAACGTCATTTTCGGCAAAATGGGCCACGAACACGTTGTTCATACTGCTGGATCGGATTGCTAGCCCGCGGTGATCAATGGCATTTGTCAGGGCCTGCTTTGCGAATTGAAGCCGAAGGCATACAGATATGGCCAATGAAAAAGATCGGATTTTTGTCGTTTGGCCATTGGACACCCTCCTCGCAGTCGCAGACGAGGTCAGCCGCAGACGTTCTCTTGCAGTCGATCGACCTTGCCGTTGAGGCTGAGCGACTCGGGATGGACGGGGCCTATTTCCGGGTTCACCATTTCGCCCGACAATTGTCGTCGCCGTTCCCGCTCTTGGCGGCGGTCGGCGCCAGGACAAGAAGGATTGAGATCGGGACCGCCGTGATCGACATGCGGTACGAAAACCCGCACTACATGGCTGAAGACGCCGGCGCCGCGGACCTCATCGCGGGCTCGCGCTTGCAACTGGGAATAAGCCGCGGATCTCCCGAGCAGGTTATCGACGGGTGGCGTTACTTTGGCCACCAACTCGAAAAAGGGGAGGACGATGCGGCCATGGGACGGCGTCATGCTGAGGAGTTTCTGGAACTATTGGGTGGTGAGGGCTTTGCGAAGCCAAATCCCCGTCCGATGTTCGCCAACCCCCCGGGACTCCTGCGGCTGGAGCCCTTTTCCAAGGGTTTGCGGGAGCGGATTTGGTGGGGCTCGGCCACCAATGCCACGGCGGTGTGGGCCGCGACGCATGGCATGAACCTTCAGAGTTCAACCCTCAAGTTCGATGAGTCGGGCGAGCCCCTACACGTCCAGCAAGCCACTCAGATTCGCGCTTTTCGGGCTGCCTGGGACAAAGCGGGTCACACCCGTCGTCCACGCGTTTCCGTGAGCCGGAGCATCTTCCCTTTGATGAACGATCTTGATCGCACCTACTTCGGGAGCGACGAGCAGCAGACGGATCAGATTGGGTTTCTCGATTCCAACACGCGGGCTATCTTCGGTCGGGGCTACGCCGCCGAACCTGATGTCCTCATCGAGCAACTCCGCAAGGATGACGCCATTGCCGAGGCGGACACTGTCCTGCTTACGATCCCAAATCAATTGGGGGTAGCCTACAACGTGCACGTCATGGAATCGATTCTAGCCCACGTAGCTCCGGCGCTGGGCTGGCGCTGAACCCGGTTGGTGTCTGTTTTTCGGCCCGCCGCCGGCGGTCAGCATTCTCGCCAAGACTGTCGATCCCCCGGTCGGCAGGCGCGCGCAAGATTTACGCAGACATATGCCGTCGCTGCGCCGCTCTCACCTGGAAGGTCTGCGGCCCTACATATCGTCGGATTCCGGATGCCAGGGGCTCCATTGGATCCATGAGAAATTGGAAAAGGATCGGGTGTCCGGAATTCTGAACCGCATGCAACCGATAGGGGAATCCCTCCGCGATTCCCGAAATCGGGCGGGCTAGCTCGGTTTTCGAAGACCCGCCGAATCTCCCAACTCATTGTCGACAATTTGTTGTCCGAGATGGGATCGAACCATTGGAGTTAACCAATGATCATCGAGTCACTTATGCCCCGACTGAAGAGGTCAACCGTTTAGGCGCACAAACGATTCTGCGGGATTGGCGAAGAGATTTTTCGCGTTGGCCACATGGATCTCCTCGGATCCGGAATTCAGGCCCTCCATCGCTTCGCGAACGAATTCTTCTAAAGGTATGCCAATTTCCCGCCCCTTCGGGCCCATGTAGTCGTGCAGCTCGGTCGAAACCGCCGGAGGTGATAGCTCAATCACGCGAACCGAAGTATTCCTAAGCTGATGTCGCAGGGATAAGGTAAATGAGCGGAGCGCGGCTTTGGTAGCACAATAAACGGGCATCACTGTGTAGGGAACATACGCCAGTCCACTGGTGACGTTTACGATCCGGGCGCTCGGCTGGGCGAGGAGGTGGGGCAGAAAAACGGCCGTGCAGGACATCAGCGACCGAAGATTGGTGTCGATCTCGAGATCGCAGAAGTCGACCGGGGTGGGTTTCGTAAGGTCGTGCTGTCGCTGAACTCCTGCATTGTTAATGAGGCAATCCAAGGCGCCGAACTTTTCGGGCACCTCCTTCGCGGCGCGCACGAGCGCCAACCGGTCGGTGATGTCCAGAGGGTAGGCTTCAACACCAGGATTAGCCTCGCAGACTTCCCGAAGGGTTTCGATGCGGCGTCCCGCTATTATGACTTGTATGCCCTGGCGGGCGAGCGCCACCGCAAGCCCTCGGCCAATTCCGGAGCCACCACCCGTTATGAAGCAGCGTTTGCTGGGGAATTTCATGGCCCCATATTATCTGTGAGGTGGGAGATTCACAAGTACCGCTCTCCATTCCAACATCTACCCAATCAGTGATACAACACGGACGAATACCGATGGCTGTGGCTAAGTAGGCACCGGCGACACAGATTTCCCCTCGGTAGAAGGGATCGTCTTCCAAAAAAACCGCCCGAAGCGGGGTGCGAGCCAAAATTGCGAGATATCGATGCTTTTCAGGGGAGCGCTACGGTACTAGCGAGATTGGCCTGGGCTAAACGAATACGGAATTCGCCAGCTTCACCGCCGTACCGCAAGTCAACGAACTGATTCCGGTCTTAACAGGATTACGAAATTCGCCTCGTTCCAGCTTTGAAACGCCTGTGGCACCGATCTGACAGAGCCTTCGCGAATATAGCCGCATGAAAGGGCTTCGGACAAGAGCTGGTTGTCCGCATCAATCACGAGGCTTCCAAAATATTTCTGGCGCACCAAAGAACCGATTCCGCCGTCTTTTAGTTTTCCTTGTCGCTTGGCTTCGTCATAGAATACGTGGTCGATTGCAAATGCTGGATAGTGGTCATCTGTCGAATGCCATGGCATCGCGAAGATATCGTCATCTGTAAAAATGGGTTTCGGCAGGTGCTTTAGATCGACGGCAAAACTTCGTCGCGCCAGATCCGCGGCGTTGGTTATGCGCAGCGAATGCCAGCCCAGCCTGGGATCCAGGCCCCACGGAAACACAGCCTGCAATGTGGGCAATACAGCCGTGGCCAACAGCAGGGCTATGGCGGAAACCCGGATCGAGGAAGGTGCCGTTCGCGAGACCGTGATCATGGCCGCGATCGCAAAAGCATTAAGGGCGACCGCCGCCTCCAGAAAGTGGTTTTGGCTCGACCCGTCCTTTGCGCAGGCGACCGAACACATTACCAGCATTACACAGGCCATCGCCCAGAACAGTGGCCATGCTCTCTCCTCGAATGTGCGCAGAAACATCGCCTTTCGTCCAACCAGGATAAACACGCCGCAAAACATCCATGCAAACGGATCCGACGCCAGAGCGAGTACTGCGTTGCGAAGTAGAATATCCAGACCGAAGTGGCTTATAGAAGGCGCCCAAAGAATATTATGACGGTACACGGCGGACCCGAGGCCAAGGGCGGCACCTGTCAGCAATGAGAAGGGGAGAACCAAGGCTGTAACGTGAGCCAGCCTGGGGCGGCTGAGCACCGAGTACACCAACAGGGCGGCGAGGGTCCAGACAGCGGATTGCTTTACGGACCAGGCGAGGAAGAAAAACAGCGAGCCCGTGACGGCGAGCCACAGCTTCTCGGTTGAAATACCACGCCAATAAAAAAAAAGGCCCCAAGCCACGAAGGCCAAGGCAAGCATGTCGGGCCTATCCGAAAACGGATACCAACCTGCTAGTGGACCGAGCCAAATGGGGATGCAAAGGCACGCGGAGATAAAACCTTTGGTTGGAGACCAATTTCCGCGTGCCAAATCGCGGATAAACATCCACTCGCCCATGGCTCCGCCTGCGGCCGCGAACATCGAAGCGAGGCGACCCCACAAAAGGATCGCGTGACCGGTATCAGCTGCCGCCTTCAGCGGAATGCCGTAGGCATAGTAGAAGAGGTAGTTGTAGAGCGTGAGAGCATAATTCCCTTTGTCGGGATCCTCGTATAGGCGAAACCCGCGAGCCACTTTCCATATGCCGTATATGCACGGCCCTTCGCCACCGGTCGTCTCCACAACGTCCGAATGAAACGCTAGGGTTCCAAAGCGCTGGGAGCTGACAACCAGACACGCCGCTGCTGATGCCACACTAAGGCAGATCAGCGGGGCCCAACAGCGATCATCGATCTTACGCAAATGCACGCTTGGGAGCATCAATGGGCATAATGCGTCGAAAAAGCACCTGCATTGTACCGCCACGACAATGTCTGCGAATCGCCATCAATCCAGTGTGCAAAGGCAAATTGGTACGCATGCGCCACTCGTCGGGAGGTAACCCATAACCTGCTGATAAATGGCCGCCCGGGCTAGGATCGAACCTGTTAGAACGCTTCATATCAATTACTTACACCGCGGCTCTGGTCATTTCAAGGGGGTTCTATGCGCGCCCAAGAAAAGGACTGGGCCGTTCGACAATCCGATTGCAGCGCGGCCCGACAGCATGGGCAACGATCGTGACGCGCAACGTCGGCGAATTTGGTCGTGTCGCCGGCTTGTAAATCGAAAACTGGAAGGAGCGGTTGTCATGCTTTCGAAGCAATTTCACCTTTCGAATCGCTGCCTATTGGGGTGCCTGTCTTTTGTGCTGGTCCTTATAGGTACTTCTCGGACGCAAGGCGGCCAAGCTCGCCCGGAGATTTCAATTCAATCGCCTGTCATAGCCCTGCTGCATGCGAAGGTTGTCGACGGGCTCGGCACGGCAGCATTGACCGATCAAACTATCGTGATCAAGGCGGGACGGATCTCGGCCATTGGTGCATCAGCCGCAGTGGCGGTGCCACCAGAGGCGAAGATTGTTGATCTAACGGGAAAAACCGTGATTCCGGGCCTCGTCATGGTGCATGAGCACCTGTTTTACGCCGTCTCCTCAGACATAGCATGGCATGGACACCATTTCACCGAAATGGAATATTCCTTCCCGCGCCTCTACCTGGCCTGCGGCATCACCACCATCCGGACAGCCGGTTCGATCGAGCCGTATGCAGATTTGGAAACCAAGCGCAGGATCGACGCGGGTGAGATGCCGGGCCCGCGGATGCATCTGACGGCTCCTTACATAGAAGGACCGCCGTCAGTATTCGCGCAGTTTCACGCCGTCAGCGGTCCAGAAGAGGCCACACGCCTCGTGAACTATTGGGCCGACGAGGGATTCACTTCGATCAAACTCTACATTCATGTGACGCCGGATGTCGCCGCGGCCGCGATCACGGCTGCGCATCGCCGCGGACTCCAGGTTACCGGGCATATCGGCGTGCTCACTTATACCGAAGCGGCTGATTTGGGCATCGACAACCTGGAACATGGGTTTTTCCCTGCGAATGATTTTGTTCACGGGAAAAAGCCAGGCGTCATGCCTCTCCCGACACAAACCACGCAGAGCTTGGCGGCCTTGCGGACAGACTCCCCAGAATGCCAGGCCCTCCTGAGGCATTTGATCGAAAAGCACGTTGCCATTACCTCAACCTTACCGGTGCTTGAAGGATTCGTCTCAGGCAGGCCAATCTTGAGCGATAAGATCCTTACGGTGATGTCGGCGGCGGCGAGGGAGAATTATTACGGTTGGTGGGGTACCTATAATGGAAAGGATCTCGCCGGATTTACGCCGATATTCGCAAAGATGATGAAACTCGAAAAACAATTCTCAGATGAAGGCGGGGTGCTTGTCGCAGGCACGGACCCAACCGGCATTGGCAACGTCGTTGCCGGGTTTGGCAGTCTCCGGGAAGTTGAATTGCTCGTTGACGCCGGATTTACGCCTGTACAGGCGATTAAAGTGGCGAGTCTAAATGGTGCTCGTCTCTTGGGTGTGGACAAAGATCTCGGCTCAATTGAGCCGGGCAAGATCGCAGATTTGGTGGTAATTGATGGCGACCCGGCTTCTTCAATTCAGGAAATAGAGAATGTAGAAACCGTTTTTAAGAGTGGGGTAGGATACGATTCCTCGGTGTTGATCGACTCAGTTAGAGGTTGTGTTGGAATCCAGTGACATTTGGTTCAGGTCCCGCCGATTCCATTAATATCTATTCAACAGATTAGAGCGAATCCTCGAAATACGGCGCGGTCTCCGAGGCTAAACAGTTACCCCGTAACCGATCCGGAGGGAGGCGTGATACTCATTGTTGAAATGGCTGCCCGGGCCGGGATCTAACCAGCGATCAGGTGATTAAGAGACTTGAATTCCGATCACCCGGTGTCTCAGAAGCGGGGTGGGGCAACTGAACCGGGCCCAAAGTGGACCGGTCTGATGGCCCCTTCCCAGCACGCCTTTATCAGTTGCTGGGAGGGGTCGCCGGGGTCACGGTCGCCGTGACGGTGCCGCTCCCCGACACGGTCTGCCCGCCGGGCAAATTGGTTGACGACGTCCACGCGGCCTGTCCCGGGGCGACGACGGTCGCATTGACCGTCCCGTTGCTCGACACGGATAGCCCGTTTGGGAGCGTGCTCGTTGCCTTCCAGTTGGCCTGCCCCGGCGCTGTGGCCGTAGCGTCGACCGTGCGGTCGACGGCCTTTCCTGAGGGTGCCGTGACTGTCTGTTGTATTTGCCAGCTGCCAGGGGCAACCCTCGTGTCCGTCGATGCGAAATTGAGCTGCTTCCCGTTCGCTAGGGTGATTGTCCCGCCGGAATTGAACTCACCGGGAGCCTTGCGCGTCGTCGTCCCCTGCCAATTGGACGTAGCGCCGTTCGGGCGGGTTGCCGTCCCGCTGAAGGTTCCGGATTGCGTCGCCCTGTTCCACCTGCCCTGGGACTGCCACGTGCCTTGGCCTCCCGCCGCGTTTGTCCATGAGCCCTTCGTGCGGGCCGCCCCGTTTGCAACGGTCGTGGTCGACGAGCTCGTGGCTGTGGCGTTGCCTGCCGCTATCGCCGTCTTGCGGTTGATGACTGCGCCGGCGTCGTCGGCGCGAATCGTGCTGGGAAGGACGACAGCCGAGACCGCGATCGTCGAGATCGCGGCCAAATACCCGGGGCAATCGTGGAATTTCATGGGGATGCGGATGAGTGCGTTGAGACGATTTCCTGCATGGGACGCTTTAAGGGCACCCGACGACGTTACAAATCGATTCGTGACCAATGCGTATTTCTACCGAATTTCTTACGCTTTTTTGATCCATCAATGACCAATAGAGGTTCAAGATGGAGACTGTGCATGGCGGACCGGACCCTCGATGCCCTGGATTTTTCCGCACGTGGAAGCTTTTCGAAGTCCTGGCGAACGCGGCGTTTTACGGGAGAAACCGGGCGTACGCGCTGGGAAACACGCCGGAGCAGCGTTTCAAGGTAACCTGGATCGATAGCGTCCCGGTGAGGGAGCTGACAGCGACAAACCATCCCTGAGTGGGCGGGCATTTGGCCCGCGAGGATAGCATCCGTTTAAGATTCACCGAGTGGCGGGATAATTGCGGGAGGGCCTGCATCAGTCCTCGGACATTATCCCATAACATGTTGCCGGAAATAGCCGCCCGGGCTGGGATCGAACCGGGTCCAGCGATTTGGCCTTTAATGGCTAGCAGCTTTCCGGTAGCGGGTTAGCAAAGTCAAAAATTGGCCAGAAATCTCAAATATAGCCTTCCGAGCAGCGAATTATTCACCAGGTATGCACCAGACTGTCTTTCTTGAAACGTGGAGACGCATTGAGCTCTGCAATTCGGCCTATCCGTTCGCTGTGGCACCATTTGAACGACCAATCCTTTGCCCGCTTGCCAGAATCGTCTGCGTGTAAACGCTCCCTTCCTCGGCTGCCTCCCTCAGATAACCGGACAGCAGTGGCCAAGCGCCCCTACTGCTCCGCGCCCGGATCACGGGGCTGTGGGCCGGGCCGCCACGACTGCGAGCGCAAAAACGTTCCCCGTCGCCCCGTCCCAGTCGTCGTCCGCTTGGAATTTGATGGTGACCTTGCCCGGGCCGGAACCGGTTTGGGCCGCGACCGGAACTTCGAAGTGGCGGATCGCGACGGACGATGCGGCCTCGTTGTCGAGCAACGGGGCGGCCGCGACCGCCCCGTTCACGACGAGGTGGAACCTCCGCGGCTTGTCCCGGCTGTCGAACACGCACAGCAAGGCCAACGGCTGCGACGCATGGTGCGTATCCAATTCGTAACTGAAATTACCGCCCCGGCGGGCACCGCGCCAGGCCCGCCCGCCGATGACCCCGGCGTCGTTCTTGTCGCCTTGGTACGCATGCGCGGCTTCCGAGGCCGCATCACCGGCGACGACGTAGTCGAGGGCCGACTTCTCCGCCTCCGCCCATTCATTTGCGGCCGCGGCGGCGGTCGCCTGCGTCCGCTGCCAGGCGGCCGTCGACATGACGCGCCAATACACCGCGTAGCGCTCGTTGTTTAGCTGGTAGAGCGGGGCAAACGTCACCTCGTGCGGCTGGGCCAGGCCGCGCGACCGAAATAGCAGAGCCGGCGCCGACAGGAGCTCCACCTTGTCCAACCAGTCCTTCGTGTCGGTCACGAACACCGGCGCCTCCGGGTGCGGCAGGCGGGCCTGGTCGAGCTGGTCCACGGCATAAGGCAGCGGCATCCCGTCGGTGCCGAGTTTTCCGGCCAGGACGATCGGACCGTACATCAGGGCGACCAGGTCGTCGGCGCCGGGCAGCGTTTCCGTGTGCAGCGCGAGTGGGAGCCGGACCTCGACCCGGTCGCCGTCGGCCCATGTGCGGTTCAGCTCGGCGTAGGTTCCCGGCTGCGACGCGTCGGCCTGGGGCTGGCCGTTGATGGAGATCAGGAGCGGTCCCGCGGCCCAGCCGGGATGGCGGATCTTCAACTTGAATCCGACCGGCCGCCCCGTGGAAATCGTCAACCGCGTCGTGTCGTCCGCCGGAAACCGGGTTTCCTGTCGCACCTTGACGGCGCGGTCGCGCCAGGTGAGCTCGGCGGGGATGAACAGGTTCACATACAGGGACTCCGCGTCGCGCGCGAAGATCGTGTCGCCGTACTTCGCGTGGTTTTCCATGCCGGTGCCGACGCAGCACCAGAAGGAATCCTCCGCGGTGGAGTACGTCTTGAAATGACCGGGCTCGAGCGACAGCATGTACGCGAACATGCCGCGGGCCGGATCCTGGGAGGCGAGGATGTGGTTATAAAGCGCGCGTTCGTAGAAATCCATAAAACGCACCTCCGGCCGCCACGCGTACAGGTGTCGCGTGAGCTTGAGCATGTTGTACGTGCTGCAGGTTTCGGTCGACTCGGCGCCCACATGCTGCCGGAAATCGGTGACCGGGAAGAAATGCTCCCGGTCGCTGTGCCCGCCCGTGACGTACGAGCGGTGCAGCGCGACACTGGCCCAGAACGTTTCCGCGATGGCCTGGTACCTGGCCTCCCCGGTGAGCTCGAACTCCCGGGCCGCGCCGATGATCTTCGGGATCTGCGTGTTCGCATGCAGGCCGTCGAGCCGGTCCTCGCCAGCCGCGAGCGGGTCGAGGATCTTTGCGTGCTCGAACGCCCGGGCGAGCCGCAGGTATTCCGGGTTGCCCGTGACGGCGGAGAGATTGGCGAGCACCTCGACCATGCCCCCGTGCTCGGTTTCGAGCGAAGCCTGAATCTGCTCGTACGTCAGGTGGTCGACCCGGTAGGCGACCCAACCCGCCATTTTTTGCAGCACCTCGAGGGCCTGGGCGTTGTCCGCGAGCTGGTTCGCGTCCAGCAGGCCCGCCATGATCTTGTGCAGCGTGTACCAGGGGGCCCAGATCTCCGGCCAGACCTCCTTGCGCGCCTCCACCCTGTCGATGAACGATTCCGGAAAAGCGGCGAGGTAGCCCTCATGAAAACCGGCCTTTTTCGCGGCCGCCTGGCAGTCGGCGAGCGCCGTCACGATCCGGTCGACGCGCTGCTTGAATTCGGCGTCGCCGGTGCTGCGATACATGAGCGAACAGGCGGACAGATAGTGGCCGAGGCAGTGGCCGCGCAGGTTGTACTGCGGCGCTTCCCATCCCCCATAGGGTTGCGCTTCCGTCGGCAGGCCGGCGTTCACGCGAAACGTCTGCAGCAGCCGGTCGGGATCGAGGAAGAGCAGATAAGCTCGGTCAAGGTCCATGGCGGCATGAAACGGCCCCGGCCCGAGCCGCACGTCCGCGAGGTCAAAAAGCTGCACGGCGTCCGCCGCGCCGGCCGGCCGAGCGGCCAAGGCGATGCCGGCCGACACGCCGACGACGATTCCAAGTTGGATCAATTTACGCATGAGGGGCGGGGGAAAAAGGCACGGGGAGTCGTGCTTTCGGAGGGTTCGCGCGATTTGCCGGCCGCGTCAAAACCCGATCTACTTGACCGTCACTCAAGTCATGGAGGGGAAAGCCCGGGCAGGCTTGGATGGATTCAGGAGCGGTGATGGGTCCATCGGTTTGGGCAAGCTGGTACCCAAGCGGTTGAGTCGTTCGAGACAGAACTTGACCTCGAGTCGTCGTCCATGGAATGGATCGGAGTCGAACCGAACGTCTTCGTTAAAGAAATGTTCAGCGTTCTCACGCTCCTAGAAGAGCCTATGGCTTCCGCTCCGTCTCAAACTACCGGTTGCGCGTCATCGCCCAATGCGGATAACCCATAACCTCGTCCGTCTACGTACCCTGTCCCCACTTCATGGTGGGGATCCAGTAAAATGGCTGCCCAAGGAGGGATCCGAGACAAAATTCTGAGGGTGTCGATGCCCTTCGAAAAGGGGACTTCTTCGACGAGAAGATCGCGATAGGACCGGCACAAAAACGCCCGTTTTTTGGGGCCGCCGCGGATCCTTGGTCAGTTGTTCTTAAAGTTCATTCGTGGGTCGCGGAATTAAGACAGGGTAGGGTACGTTCGTGAGCGGAAATGGCTAGGAGGGAGGGTATTACGCGATCACGTGTATCTCAGCTTTGGCCGCTATCTCAGATCGCGAGGGAGAAAGCCGACGAAGCTCTGACAGCGAGCAAGGCTGTTTTCTGATGGCCGCCATCGGGCTAGGTCTTTTCGTCTCCTGCATCGCCATGACCATGCAGCAGGCAATGCTTTATACGTTCCTTCTAGTAATGCCGTTCACACTTCTTTCCGGTCTAACAACGCCGGTTAACAGCATGCCGGAATTCCTGCAATCCATCATGGTCATCAATCCCCTTCGTTACGCCCTCGATCTTACAAAGCGGGTTTATTTGGAGGATGCTGGATTTGTCCAACTGCAACCTGATTTTCTGCCGCTCACCATCATCGCTCTAGTGACACTCTCTGGCTCCGCCTGGCTTTTCAGCCGACGGCTGGCGTAGCTTCCTTGCAGCAAAGTGTTCAAAAAAGGCCCCCGCTGATGGTGGGCAAAAAACTAAATGGGAAATGTCAAATTGATCATGCCGGCGGGTAGTCCGAGGAGGTCCGCGTCCGCGAAGGGTTCGACGAGGACCCAATCCTGGATCCAACGTGGGTTCACCTTTGCTCGACCGACGCGATGCCTAATGGACAACCTAGCGCGATACCTTGCGCGAGGCATCTCGGCTGCGGGGCTCTGTGCGATGATTGCCGGGTTGCCGGCGCTTGCGGACACGGCCCGAGGCGCAGTCCCGTTCTTGACGCTGGTCGGTCCGTCCGAATCGGTCGCGCCAGGATCGGATCTGGTCGTCAGTCTCATGGTCGCGAATCCCGGCACTTCGGATGTCGCGTTTGATGGGCCGCCGCTATTGCCGGCGCAGGTGTGGCAGGACGGGCAGTCCTGGCCGGTTAGCCTCAAGGCAATGCCGGGAAGCCGCGCAGTCGTGCCTCCCGGCGGCTTTTCCTATCGCGCCTACATGCTAACACTTCCCCCAGGAGTGCGCGGCCGGCTAATCCTGGAGATTTCTCAAAACCTTCCGAATCCGCTCCGTGCGGCCATTTTGGTTGCACCTGCGACAGGTGGAACCGCAGCTCCGGAGCCTGTATCCGCCGCCATCCTAGTCCCTAAGCCAGTCGCCCTGACGACGGCCTCCACATTACAGCGCAGCTTCCTTGACCATTTCGGCGTGCTGGATCCGGTCTATTTCATCTACGGGCAGAAGGCCCCGGAGGCGAAGTTTCAGTTCAGCCTAGAATACCGTCTGCTCTCATTCGATAGCGACACCACCGAGATCCTGAGCGGCACGCTGCAGTTCGGTTATACCCAGCGATCGCTATGGAATCTCAAAGCAAACTCGAGCGCGTTTTACGACACGAGTTACATGCCCTCGTTGTTCTATCAGTTCAGGGCCCCCGCGCCCGAGCCGGGCGCTGGTATGGGCAACCTTGCGTGGATTGGGGTCCAAACAGGTTACAAGCACGAGTCGAATGGGTTGGGATCCGTCGAGGAGCACGCCCTCAACACCTTGTTCGTGCGCTCAGGCTATCTGGTTGGTCGGTCGGACCGGTGGCACGCAATCGTGGCCGTCCGCGTCTTTGACTATGTGGGAGGGCTAGCGGACAACCCGGATTTGAAGGACTATCGCGGCTACGGCGACTTGCAGGTGATGCTGGCGCGAGGCGACGGGCCCTCGCTCAATTACACGGGCCACGCAGGGAAAAATTTTGATCACCTCACGAGCCAATTCGATCTGACTTTCCCAATCAAGTTCAGGCTCTTGGATTTCGCGTCATATTTCCTTGTGCAGTACTTCAATGGGTACGGCGAAAGCCTGCGCGACTACAACAAGCCGTCCAACACGGTTCGAGCCGGACTTTCCCTAGTGCGCTGAATCACGGATTCTGTGCTATCAAGCTATGCCGGGTCGCGTCAGGGGACAGCTAGGGGTTCAGTCCGATTTGAGTTGAGCCGAATTGAGTCGTTCCAGATGTAAGTTAAGTGGCCCCCGCCAGAACCGGTGTATTGAACACTGACTCATCTACCGTTTAAGGGCGATCTCGGTCGATTGCTGGGGCCTGAGTCTGTTGTGGCGAAGGCTAAAAAAATGTGGACCGACACCATTACGGTATTACCTCCAAAATCGCGCGTCGATAGGCGAAAAGGTGCGGACTGCCGCCGTCCTCCGCCTGCAAAATGACATGGACCGTTCCCGTCTTTGTCGCCGCCGGCAAGCGCACGCTCGTTCTCAATCCTTCCGCCACGGAAAGCGTCGCGTCCCTTACTGTACCAGCTTCCTGATAAATCCACCAGGTGACGCGAACTGGATCACCATCTGGATCTGTCGTCCCCTCAGCCGAAAGCGCGACCTCCTCTCCAGATTTTGCCTGAATGGTAACCAGGTTTTTGGTATGATCGCCGTTCAAAACGGGCTGCGGATTATGATTTGCTTTAGCAAAAGTGTCTGCGATGCACCAGTTCATGCGTGCGGCAAAATCGTTCTGGAAGTGCTCGCGCCAGCGCCAAATAGTCGCAGGATCGGAAGTTTCGGTTATTCCATTGTCCGCTGTAACAGTGTCGCGGCTCTCGGCATTATTGGTCCAAAATGCCCGTGACTCGCCGGACGGACGGTAGAACACATAGCGGCCACCCCAGCCGCCGTATGCGGGATTCTCGTCCCAACATAGTCCGTTGCGGATCAATCCAAGAAACGAGGGAGTATCGCCTTCCATGATGTAGGCGAGGCGTGGGTAGAGCGCACCGAGTGGCCCGTGATTCTTGATGACATGATCCTCAAGCCAAGGATTATCCACGAGGTAGAACTTGTGGCGCGGCCCGTTCTTGTAGTGCCGATCGCCCGAGATTCCAGTCCACGTCGCGCGCCAGTATTCCTGGCTATCTTGCGTGCTCGGGGAAACAATATAAAAGAGATCGGGGAATTCTTTGCGAATCCACGAACCCGCGTCATCTTGGTCGGAGATCGTGTAGATGCGCAGCTTGGCCACGGCCTTCTTCAATTCCGCCTCCGTGCGAGAGGCCCTGAGATCCCACAGCGCTTGCGCAAGGGTATTTGCGCCACTCCAGACCGTAACCCAGAGCGGGCGTGGGTCGGCCGAGTCAACGATATCTATTAGATGTTTCGATCCGGGCGATTGCTTGCCGGAACCCACGTACGCCATGCCATAGCCAGGCTGACCGGAATTGGTCACACCCTCCAGCTGCGCCGGCTCTGGGTAGCCTGACGCATGCTTGAGCAGATTGGGGCGCACGAGCGCATAGGCTGCAAGGTCGCGGCGAATGAGGTCTTCACGTGTTCCCGTCCGAAGCCATGTTGATGTCGTGGCTGTCAGGCCTTCGATGTCGAACTCATTCGAATAGACCAATAGGCGTACCAACGACTCCTCGTCATCGGGCTCGTTGGAAATGTCAGTAAGGACGAGCATGCGAGCCTTCGCGCCTGCCGCAGCGGAGACCGTTGTGGAGGTTGTGCACAACACCACCTGGGCACCGAGAATTAGCAAAAATAGGCACGGAAATCGAGACGGGTGACGGCGCATTTGCAGTGGTTTGCTAACGTTTTCGAAATTATCAAACTTAGTTCCGAATTTTCACGTTGGTAGCCAACTATTTAGTTGGCGTCCCTACGGGGATTCGAACCTATGTCGCCTGACGAAGCTAAGTCGCTAAATGAGGTTGCCCCGATTTGACGGACACGTGTTGGGCCTTAAAAAAGGACCCAACAATGACAGCAAAGAAGCCTGCCCGGGCATTGCCCAGGCAATTTGACGCAGCGTACAAGCAAGAAGCGGTGCAGCTGTGGCGGAAGAGCGGGAAGTCGGCCGAGGCCGTGGCCCAGGAACTGGGGATCAGCGTGTTCAACCTGTATAAGTGGGGTAAGGAGGGCGCAGCTCCCCGGGCCGCCGGGGAGCTGCGCCCTCCTGAGAGCAAGGAAGCCCTGCAGATGCGGGTCACGTATCTGGAGCGCGAGCTGGCGAGGATAACCGAGCAACGAGACATATTAAAAAAAGCCGCGGGCATCCTCTCCGAACCGTCGCAGAGCGGTATGCCCGAATCAAAGAAATGAGCGACGAACACCCCATCCGGACGTTATGTGCCGCGTTCGCTGTGTCCCGCAGCGGCTACTACTCCTGGCGGACCTCGGAAGGATCCGCCAGGGCGCAGCGCGACCAAGTGCTCCAAGCTCAAATCGCGATTGTGCATGCCAACTCGAGATGCACCTACGGCAGCCCCAGGGTCACCAGGGAACTGCGCGAACATGGCGAGGAGGTGGGGCGCCACCGCGTCGCCCGGCTCATGCGCGCCGCCGGCCTGCAAGGCCGCCAAAACCGGCGCTTCAGAGTGTTTACGACCGATAGTCGGCACGATGAGCCCATCTCCCCAAACCGGATGGCCGCGATCCCGCCGCCCACGCGGCCGGATCGCGTCTGGGTGAGCGACATAACCTATGTCGAGACTGACGAGGGCTGGCTTTACATGGCGGGTGTCCTGGACCGCTGCAGCCGCCGCCTGGTGGGATGGGCCACGGGTGACACCCTTGACGCGGAATTACCCATCGCGGCGATGCGGATGGCCCTAGATAAACGTCGGCCTCCGCCCGGACTGCTCCATCACTCCGACCGGGGTGTGCAATACGCATGCAACGCCTATCGCTCCCTCTTGGCCGCCTATAACGTCACCCCATCGATGAGCAGAAGGGCCAACTGCTACGACAACGCCGTCATGGAAGCCTTCTGGAGCACCCTGAAGAACGAACTCGTCCATCGATACACCTTCGCCACCCGGGCTGAAGCCCGCGCCGCGATCTTCGACTACGTCGAGGTCTTCTACAACCGCACCCGACTTCACTCTGCGCTCGGCTATAAAAGTCCGCTCGCCTACGAATCCAACCTCAACTAACCATCAACCATCACGCCCAACGCGTGTCCGAATTATCCGGGGAAGCACA
>Ga0181537_10001083_pt1 | contig 25357 bp, 15 predicted proteins | sample PEATcosm2014_Bin_39_FD_119765 | JGI IMG/M metagenome (GOLD analysis project Ga0181537, IMG submission 119765) | Peatland microbial communities from MTU Mesocosm Facility, Houghton, MI, USA - PEATcosm2014_Bin23_10_metaG | ecosystem: Environmental > Terrestrial > Soil > Wetlands > Peat | place...
ATCTCCAGCAACACTGCCTGTATTGGTGACCGTCGCATCGGCGCCCACAGGCTGCCCCGCTGCCACCGCCTGCGTCGAGACACTCAGCTCGCTGTACTTAAAGTTCGTATAGCTGAGTCCGTAGCCAAACGGATAGAGCGGCTTGGCGCTGAAGTAGCGATAAGTCCGATTGGCCATCCCATAATCTTCAAAGTGGGGCAACTGGCTGATGCCGGTGTAAAACGTAACCGGCAGTCTACCCGCGGGATTGTTCTTGCCGCTCAGCGTCTCAGCCACTGCTGTTCCGCCTTCTTCGCCGGGGTACCACGCCTCGAGGACCGCGTTGGCGTGTTCGTTGATCCAGTTGACGGCCAGGGCGCTGCCGTTCAAGAGAACCACGGCGAGCGGCTTGCCGGTGGCTGCCACTGCTTCGACCAGATCTTCTTCCGGCTTGGGAAGGTCGATGCTGGTGCGATCTCCGCCTAAGAATCCGGGAACAATCACCGGCATCTCTTCACCTTCGAGCCTGCTGGTGATGCCCACGACAGCAATTACGAGGTCGGCATTCTTTGCTGCGGCAATGGCCTCGGGCGCAGGCGCTTCATTCACCTTGGCCCAGATCAATTGTGCGTGCGGTTCACCGCGCATGCCGCCGTAATTCAGACTGACTTCAGCCTTCTGGCCCTTCACCAAGTGAGCAGGCCCAGTGGCAATTTCAGCTTCGTTGTAGGCTACCAGCATCGCAACTTGCTTGCCGTCGATGGATAGCCTCGCAAAGCCTGTGCCGCGCACGCCGACAAGATAATCGCCGGTTTCTGCGGGTGTGATAGAGCCCGTCCAATGCACGGCGACGGGCTTCTTGCCGGCAACCTCCGCAGGCAAAGTGCCTTGGGAAAGATTGACGTTCGTTTCAGTTCGGGTGGCGAGCGGAGTCGCATCGGCTTGAGCGCCGAACAAGCTTGGGGTATTGCTGTATTCCGCCTTCAGGCCAGGCTTGCCTTCTGGAGTTGTCAGCGCGGTATCCGGAACCGGCTCTCCATCGTCCCGCAGAAACTGGGTCCCCGAAACGTAAGTGATTTTCGCGTTGGGAAACTCAGCATGAAGGCCGTCAAGGATGGAGACAATATGTGTGGGCTGTCCGGCATAGTTTCCGAGCAAGACCTTTGTTTGACTGGCCAGTGGACCGACAACGACAATCTTCTGAATCGCGGGCTTAAGAGGAAGCAAACCGTCGTTCTTGAGCAGGACCATCGATTCATCTGCCAGTTTGCGAGCCTGTGCGCGATGTTCGGCGCTATCCAGCTCCTTCTCATCGATTTTTGAATAGGGAACCATGTCGGGCGGGTCAAACATGCCGAGCTTGATGCGCGCAGTGAACAAACGAATGAGAGCCGTGTCCAGCGTATTCTCCGGAAGATAGCCTTGCTGGACGGCGTCGATATAGGCTTTTTCGACTGGCTCGCCAAATCTCGACGTGAAGGTAACGCACTCGTTGTCCATGCCGCGTATGACGGAGATGGCTGCGCCCTGCGCCTGCGTGGGGCGGTAGCGATGATTGGCGGAAACGTCTCGCACTGCATCGCAATCGGAAACCACGTAACCCTGAAATCCCCACTTGCCACGCAATTGATCTTGCAACAGGTATTGGTTGGCACACGCTGGCTCACCATTGATGGCGTTGTAAGCGCACATGATCGACCCTGCCTTGCCTTCCACAATGGCGGCGCGGAAAGCCGGCTCGTAGGTATCGACCTGGTCGTGTTTGCTGACATCCACATCAGCAAAGTGGCGCGTTGGTTCCGGCCCGCTGTGCACTGCGTAGTGCTTCGGTGTTGCAATTGCGAGGTAGTACTTTGGGTCGTCGCCCTGCAATCCGGTGACATACGCGACGCCCATGCGGCCGGTAAGGAACGGGTCTTCGCCGTAGGTCTCTTGTCCTCTGCCCCAGCGCGGATCACGGAAAATGTTCAGATTGGGGGACCAGAAATCCAGGCCTCCCATAATGCCTGTATGCCCCTCGCGTACATTCTGTACGTGCTTGATACGCCCCTCAATGCCGATCTGCCCGGCCATGGTGTGAATACCCGGCGCGTCAAATGTGGCAGCCAGTCCGATTGGCTCCGGATACTCGGTGACACCGTCATTGATGACTCCGTGAAGAGCCTCGCTCCACCATTGGTAGGCGGGGACATTGAGCCGGGGAATCGCCGCCGAGTTGTTCTGCATTTGCGTCGCCTTTTCGGCCAGGGTCATGCGGCCCACAAGGTCGGCGGCTCTTTGTTCAGGCTTTAGATTGGTGTCGAGATACCCAGGAGTCGTTGCGTTTTGGGCAACCGCTGGCTGTACTGCCAAGGCAACGAAAAGCGATCCAACTCCCAGGACAAGCCTCTGCATCATTTTCGTCATGTGTCCGCTCATGTGAACCTCAAGTGTTAGTCTCGGCTACCATCTTCGAGCCGTCCCGATCTTTCCCGGCAATCGCGCGATCCGACCACCCGCGCAGGTAATGCAGTGCGTTGTTCATCGCTCTATCGCGCGGTCACGGCCGCTTGACTCGGCGCCCGGAACAGGCGCGGTGCGAAGTCTCTCAGATCGCGTCGCCATGTTTGCCATTCGTGATTAGTGCCTGGCGACTCATAAAACACGTGCTTGATCTTCCCTTCATCGAGAGAAGCGTGCAGATTCTCCAACCCGGACTTCATGCGTTCAGGTTCGTCCGTTCCCACACCGATCCACAACAGGTGCACCCGCCTGGCAAATGCTGCCGGATCGGCCATCGCTCCATGGAATGCCGTCTTCGTGTCCAGCTTGTTATTGCCCATCGCGAACACATTGGCCGCTCCGCTGAACCCGCCAATGTACGAGAACAATTCGAGATGATCGAATGTCACCTGAAACGTCTGCATCCCTCCCATCGAAAGCCCGGCCATGGCCCTGTGTTCGCGATCAGGAATCGTTCGGAAGGTTTTTTCGATAAACGGAATCAGGGCCTGGGTCATATCGTCTTCAAATGCGCCCATCCTCTCCTGCATCACCTTGAGGAATTCGGGCGAGCCGAACGGCGTCCCTGTCATATCAGGAGCGGCATAACCGACGCGGTTCGCATAACCGTTGGCCATTACAACGATCATCGGCTTCGTATTTCCGCTCGCAATCAGATTGTCGAGAATGAAATTTGCGTTTCCCTGCCTGATCCACCCTGTCTCGTCTTCACCGCCGCCGTGCTGCAGATAAAGTACCGGATATCGCGCCCTCAACTGGGAGTCGTAGTCGGGCGGCAGGTAGACCACTGCATGCCGCCACGTCCCAGTCACACTGGAGTGGTACCAGACTTCGCGCACCTGTCCATGCGGAACGTCCCTGGGCAAGTAATAATCCGCTCCGGCCTCAGGCACCTCGACCGCACTGGCCCATTTGCTGCCGCCAAAGTATGCGGTGCTGCCCGGATCGCTCACCTCGGCACCGTCCACGATGATTGTGTAGTAATGAAGCCCTGGCGCCATGGGTGGCGTTGTCACGGTCCAGAACCCGTCCGCCTGCTTCTCCATATCCACCTTGGGGCCGCTCCAGAAATTGAGCTTCACCTTGGTCGCATCCGGCGCCTTGAATCGAATCTGCACGCGCGAGCTGCTGTCGACCCTCGGGTATTGCGAATCCAGAACATTCGATGTGGCAGGTTTGAAATCTCCTGGGTCCTGCGCAAAACAACAGCTCATCGCCAATAGAATTACGATCCCAACCAGTTTCACAGCGCACCTCCGCGCAAGGCATATCTCCGGGCCTGAGCATCCGTGCAGAGTGTCTCCGCTCTCTTCCGGCCATACGCATATTAATAGGGTCAGCCCGCTGGGATAAAGCGATTTATTTGTCTTGTTTGCCGTGGCCGGCACTGTGTATAGTCGAGGGTTTCGGAGCGGGATCAGAGAATAGCGACCGATAACACCGAGTCGGTGCGAGATCACATTTCGGTCGTTGTGCTCAATACCGTCCGGCTCTACGGAGGGATTTGTGGTGCGTCGAATTCTTTCAGTCTTAGGGTTGCTGGCTTTCTCCTCGGTTGGACCTTTGATGGCTGCCGAGAATATTCACCTTACCGTCGACGCATCGAAATCCGGCGCAAAGATCGATCGCAACATCTTCGGACAGTTCGCCGAAAATCTCGGCCACGGTCTTTACGAGGGCATCTGGGTCGGTCCGGATTCGCCGATCCCCAATACGCGCGGTATTCGCAATGACGTGGTCACTGCCCTGCGGGATCTAAAGGTGCCCAACGTCCGCTGGCCCGGCGGTTGTTTTGCCGACCAGTATCACTGGCGCAAGGGCATCGGGCCGCGCGACAAGCGCCCCGCCACTGTGAACTCGGCCTGGGGCGATGTCATCGATACCAATGCGTTCGGCACAGATGAATTTATGGATTTCATTCAGCAGATTGGCAGTACACCCTACGTGTCAATCAACCTCGGATCAGGCACGCCCGAGGAGGCCGCTGAATGGCTGGAGTACATGACCGCCGGTGCGCCTACAGCTCTGGCCAAAGAGCGTGCCGCCAACGGTCATATCGAGCCCTACAAAGTCGGATTTCTGGGACTCGGCAATGAAAGCTGGGATTGCGGCGGAGCGATGACGCCTGATTATTACGTGAGCCTGATGAAGGTGTATAGCCGCTTCGTGCTCAATATGAATCCCGCGCAGCGGGACAAGGACCAGATGCTGAAAATCGCTGTAGGTCCGGGCACGCAGGACATTGAGTGGACTGAAGCGGTGATGAAAGCCTGGAAAAAACACACCTGGGCCTGGGATATCAACGGCGTTTCACTGCATTGGTACACCGTTCCCAACGGCTGGCCGCCTTCAACGAGTTCAAATAAGTTTGGGCTGGACGACTACGTCAAGACTCTTAAGTCGACGCTCTTCATGGACGAGTTCCTGCGCAAGCAGGAAGCCGTGATGGACAAATACGACCCGGAGAAAAAAGTGACATTGAGTGTGGATGAGTGGGGCGCCTGGCATGCGCCGCTGCCCGGCTCAAATCCTGCATTTCTCGTCCAGCAGAACAGCATCCGTGACGCCATTCTCGCCTCGCTCAACCTGAACATCTTCGCTCGCCACGCCGATCGCGTCCGTATGGCCAACATCGCCCAGATGATCAACGTGCTCCAGGCAATGATCCTCACCGACAAAGAGAAACTCGTACTGACGCCCACCTATTATGTCTTCAAAATGTATGTTCCGTTTCAGGATGCTACTTTGATTCCCGTCGCGTTTGATGCGGGCGCCTACTCGCACGGCGGAGTATCGCTGCCGCGGGTCGACGCAATCGCCGCAAAGGACGCAAACGGAAAACTGTTGCTTGAAATCACCAACCTCGACGCGGAAAGTTCCGTCACCATCGATGCAGATTTGACAGGCATAACCGCAAAGTCGGCGACCGGGGAAACACTGACAGCCCCGACGGTCGACAGTGTCAACACCTTTGAGTCTCCAAAAGCAGTTACGCCGAAGCCGATAACATTGAAGATTCATGACGGCAAGCTCTCCCTTACGGCAGAACCGCGATCAGTCACGGTCATTTCGATTGAGCCATAACTGCCAGCCGGACGGGACCGGCTAACCATTCGTATCCCATACAGTAGCAAAGTGCCAGAATGCAGAGGAATACCGCCATTATGGATCGATCTCGTCGCAATTTTCTCAAAACGTCTGCCAGCGCGGCCGGCCTTTGCGTCGTTGGTTCCTCGGCAGTCGCAAGAGCCTTGTCTGCCGACGAACCCGGCCACACCTCAGGAAAGCTTGAACCCTTTCCGCTCGCCTCTGTTCGTCTGGCGCACGGAATGTTCCGCGATCAGAGCGAAATTAACGCACGCTACCTCGATTCCCTTGCGGTCGATCGGCTCCTGCACACATTCCGCATCACCGCCGGCATTTCTTCCAACGCAATGCCTTACAAAGGCTGGGAGGATCCCACCTGCGAGTTGCGCGGCCATTTCGCTGGTGGACACTTTCTTTCTGCTGTGGCTTTGGCCTACGCGGGTTCGGCAAATGTCGATTTGAAAAACCGCGGCGATGAGCTAGTTGCAGGCCTCGCGGCGTGCCAGCAGAAGATGGGCACAGGTTATCTGAGCGCCTATCCCACCGTGCTCTTCGAGCACCTTGCGGAGGGCAAGCCGGTCTGGGCGCCGTTTTATACCTATCACAAGATCATGGCCGGTCTCCTCGACATGTATCGCCTTACCGACAATGCAGACGCACTCAAGGTTGCCGAAGGCATGGGTCAATGGGCTGGCAACTACTGGTCGGGCATCAGCGCCGATCAACGTGCGAGCATGTTGCGCACCGAATACGGTGGAATGAACGAAGTTCTTGTGAATTTGGCCGCGATTACGAAAAAGGATCGCTACATTGAAGCGGCCCACTTCTTCGAGCAGCCGGACTTTCTCGATCCTCTCGCCGCACGCCGCGATGAGTTGCAAGGCTTGCATGCCAATACGCACGTTCCCAAAATCATCGGAGCTGCCCGCATGTATGAAGTTACCGGCGACCGCCGCTACCGTGAAATTGCCGAGTACTTCCTTGCCGAAGTGCACGCCGCGCGCAGTTACGCGATCGGCAACACGAGCCTCGACGAACATTGGACCACACCTGCTGAGCAGCTAAAAGGCACGCTGGCATGGACGAATGCTGAGTGCTGCGTCGCCTACAACCTGATGAAGCTCCAGCGCCACGTCTTCAGCTGGACCACTGACGCGCGCTGGATGGATGCGTACGAGCGCGCCCTTTTCAATTGCAGGCTTGGCACCCAAAACGACCAGGGCCTCAAACAATACTTCTTCCCGCTCGCCGCAGGCTACTGGCGTGCATATAACTCACCCGAAGAATCGTTCTGGTGTTGTACTGGCACCGGTGCCGAAGAATTCGCCAAGCTGGCAGACACGATTTATTTCCGCCGTGACCACGACGTCTTTGTCAACCAGTTCATCGCTTCCACGCTCACATGGAAGGACGAAGACCTTGTCCTTGAGCAGGTCACGCAATTCCCCTTTGAGCAAGGCACAAGCCTCAAGATCAAGTGCTCAAGGCCTGCGCCGCGCGCAATCCACTTGCGTATTCCGAGCTGGACCACCGACGATGCGCAGGTGAAAATCAATGGACGACTGATCGAAGAAATCGCGGATCCGGGGTCGTATCTCTCCATTCGCAGAGTTTGGCACGATGGCGACACGATCAGCATCGATCTTCCAATGAAGCTCCGTCAGGAGCCATTGCCCGGCGACGACTCAGTTGTCGCTGCGCTGTATGGCCCGCTCGTTCTTGCAGCCGATCTCGGTGCAGGTCCGGTCGATGGCCCCATGCGAGTGATTCACAGCGGCGATACGGTGCCGAAGGATTTGCCCGCGGCATCTCCGTTGCCCAAGGTCGCGGCCGCCCATGATGCCGATACCAGGCAGTGGATTCAGATTGAATCCCCGACGACGCTCCAATTCACGGCCGACGGCGAAAACGAAAAATACAAAATCACTCCGATGTACAAGATTCGAGAGCAACGTTACTCAGTCTATTGGCAAACAGACGGTTCCAAACAGCGGATCTAAGTTGTAAAGTCATTGTTCGAATTGCTCGTTACAGCGCAAATGCAAATAGGCAAGAATTGAGGTTCAATTCGATGAAGTTCCGCGCTGCTGCAGCAGGGGTCACCCTGCGCCAGTCCTCTGATGTCTTTCGAGTCCTCTCGATCTTGCTCATCCTCCCGGCAACATTCGGCATTTCAGCGCAGATGCCCGGCCAGAACGCGGCTGGTCCTCCGCCTGCGCAAATCGAGCAAACTAGCCACGGTATCCGCGCAACTGCGGGCAAAGAAGTCCTCGAAGTCACCGTATGTACTGACTCGGTGATTCACGTCGTTGCTACGCCCGTGCCTTCCGCTCCCACCTCACCTCGCCCGTGGATGCTCGAACCACAGCAATTCTGTGCCGGCGCACCGTTCACAGAAATGCAGGATGAACGATCTGCGAGATTGAAAACGGCAAAGCTGGAAGTAACCCTGAGTGTCGAACGTGGCAACCTCTCATTTCGGACTCTCGACGGCGATTCGCTGCTGAACGAAGGCAACAGCATACCGCGCACCTATGAGCCGGTCGAGCTCAATGGAGAAAACACCTACCGCGTCACTGACCGCTTTTCCCCCTCGATCACTGAAGCTCTTTACGGGCTAGGCCAGCACCAGAGCGGCATGTTCAACTATCGCGGCGCCTCAGTTGAGTTGGGCCAAAACAATACCGATGTCGCGATCCCCCTGTTGATATCAAGCAAGGGCTATGGGCTGATGTGGAATACGGCGGCGCTCACCTATTTTGACAACCGATTCCCGCTTGATATGAAGCTGACTTCCATCGCCGGCAAGTCGATCGACTACTACTTTCTCTACGGTCCAGAGATCGACGCCGTTCTTCACGAATACCGCACCCTGACCGGCCACACGCCCTTGCTGCCGAAATGGGCCTACGGCTTCTTTCAATCGAAGGACCGTTACATATCGCTCGACGAGATTCGCGAGATCGCAGAGCGCTATCGCCGGGAACATATACCGCTCGACGCAATCGTGCAGGATTGGTTCTGGTGGAAGACCGAGGGCGATCCGATCTTCAATTCCAACTACCAAGATGTACCGCAAGATCTCGACGCTCTTCACAAAGTAAACGTGCATGCAATGATCTCCGTTTGGGGCCTGCTCGATCCCAATTCCGAAACCTACAAGGTCCTCGATACAAAGCATGAGCTTGTTCCCGATGCTCACGTCTACGACGCGACCAACCCCGAAGCGCGCGACCTCTACTGGGAGCACCTGCCCGGCAAGTTGCTGGCGCAGGGATGGGACGCATTTTGGCTCGATAGCGCCGAGCCCGAAGAATACTGGCCCCATATGGGCGACGCCATCCTCAGCAGTCGCCAGATCGCTATTGGCAACGGTGCCGAATTCACCAATCTCTTTCCATTTGCGCACACCCTCGGTGTACAGGATCATTGGAAGGCGCAAAACCCGAGCAAGCGCGTCTTTCTTCTAACGCGGTCGGCATTCCTCGGCCAGCAGCGTGTAGGCGCCACGGTCTGGTCGGGAGACGTCTACGGAACCTACTGGGGCTTAAGTCACCAGGTCCCTGCCGGTCTCAATTTCGCGCTGTCTGGGTCTCCATATTGGACCACCGACATTGGCGGCTATTGGCCGCCCCACGACGAGCCGCTCGCCGATCCCGCGTTCCAGGAGCTCTACACGCGCTGGTTCGAGTACGGCACGTTCTGTCCAATCTTTCGCACCCACGGCCACCGGCCGCACAACGAGTTGTGGAGCTTCGACAAAGTCGAGCCCATCCTGGTGAGCTACGATAAGCTCCGCTACCGTCTGATGCCGTATATCTATTCCCTGGCGTGGAAAATAACGAGCGAGGACTATACCATCCAACGCCCGCTCGTGATGGACTGGCGCACCGACCCCAACACCTGGAATATGGGCGACGAGTTCATGTTCGGGCCGGCGATTCTCGTCAATCCAGTGCTCAGAGCCAACGCGACCAATCGGAGTGTCTACTTGCCGGCATCCGCCGCGTGGTATGACTTCTGGACCGGCAAATCGCTCAGCGGCAGCCAGGAGATCGAAGCCCAGGCGCCCCTCGATCGTATACCGCTCTTCGTACGGGCCGGCTCCATTCTCCCCATGGGCCCGCAGATCGAGTACGCCTCTCAGGATCCAGCGGGGCCCATCGAGCTTCGCATTTATCGTGGCGCCGATGGCAAATTCGATCTCTATGAAGACGCGGGCGACGGCTACGAGTATGAGAAGGGTGAGCATTCCGTCATCCCGCTCCGCTGGGACGACCGCACCTCGTCACTCATCATCGGTTCGCGGCAAGGCTCGTACCCCAGAATGATCGAACACCGAGAATTCCGCGTCGTCCTGGTCGCGAGCGGACACGGGATCGGCTCAGATGTGACCAACACTGCCAACGCGGAAATCAATTACACGGGCAAAGAAATTCAGGTGACTATCAGGTAATTAGCCACTGTGGCAGAGCTCTGGCCCAGTTTCCGGGACTTCCTCTGCTCTTTTTTCTGCTTGTCCACCGCCAACTGTTCTCTTGTCGACGATCTACGGCCTTCGAAGGAGAGAACTCTCCGCGTGCCGGATTCAGGTCGAAATCGGCTTCCTTCTGATTCGGAATCGCGAGCGTCCTCCCGACGTTAGCGGCTTGACGATTTGCCGCGCGCGCTGAGTATTGCTTCGGCTCCTGCCTGAAATGCCAGTTCTAAAAGCTTAATTCGCATCTTCATTACGGAGATCCGTGATATAAACATTTCCTAAAGGGGGTGTGAAGATGCGGAAAGAATCCTTCTACCGTTGGGCCGGATTTTGTGGGCTGTTCTCCATCGTCCTGTTCTTTTCCGAGATTCCGATGTATCTTGCTCGTGGCCCCTTTCCAACAACATCGGTCACCAGCCTGACCACATATGTCGCACAGAACGCCCGCAACATGGTGGGTGTGACTGTCGTCGATATGCTTGCGTGTGCTCTGCTTTTGTTGTTTCTTGCAGGCTTTCGCAACCTGATTGGCGAGATGCAGCCCCGCTTTATGTGGCTTGCAACCCAGATCTTCGGTGTTGGAGTGGTTTTCTGCGGCCTCAGGCTATTTACCGACTTTCTGCAGGGAACGACCGGCTTCAATGCACTTGCCGGCAATATTGACCCGTCGCTTGTTCGTGCTTTTCTTTCCAGGCCTTTTTCCACCTTTGGCACCGTGGGTTTCATCTTCGGGGCAGTTTCGCTGGCCGCAGCGAGCTATATTGGACATGCTAGTCGCGCGTTGCCGCCGCTGGCGACTGGGCTTGGATATTTCGCCGCAGTGCTTTGCCTGGTGATCATTCCGTTTGCGCAGGACGCCACCCAAAACTCCGCTCAACTCTTTCAAGCGGGGATTTGGGGCGCAACTGGGGTTGCCGCCGCTGGGACGCCTCTCGCTCTTTGGGTATTCGTTGTAGGAATTGCCATGCTGCGGCTGCACAATATGCAGGCCAGACGCGAGTTTTGATTTTGGCGGATTCAACCGGCTCGATCAGGCGACCAACAACACCCATGCCCAACCTCGTGTGAACAAGCGCGGGTTGCGTGCTCAGGCAGCAATGCACTTGGCGCGACGCTACGCAGTGAGCCGTAGCCGATGATTCCGCTGGCGAGGTATTTATCACGGTATCGAATCGCTGAAGCGGTAGCCAATGTGTGACTCGGTCAGCAAATACTTTGGATTGGCCGGGTCATCTTCGATCTTCATCCGCACCTGTCTCACGAATGTGCGCAGATATTCAAGCTCGTTGCCGTACTCCGGTCCCCACACGGAGCGGAGCAGACGCGCATGGGGCACGGGCTTGCCCGCGTTTTGCATCAGGAACTGGAGGAGTTCAAACTGCTTCGGCGTCAAGTGGACAGTTCGCCCCTTTTTCAGAACGAGATGGCGAGGCGCATCGAGGCTGACATCGCCGACTGTAATAACGGCTCCATCATCCTCGGCCAGCTTCGTGCGGCGCACCGCGGCACGGAGTCTGGCGATCAATTCGCGTAATTGAAATGGCTTGGTGATGTAATCGTCGGCACCGGCGTCGAGTGCCTCGACTTTGCGGTCTTCGCTATCCTGCACCGTAAGCATGACGATCGGGAGCCGTGGCGAGACCCTCCGCATTTTTCGGCAGACCTCAATGCCGCCCATTCCAGGCATGTTGATATCAAGAAGAACAACGTCGAACCGGGCGGTGCGAATAAGAGAGAGCGCTTCTTCTCCCCTGGCGGCTTCGACGATAACGTAGCCGAGGCCGGAAAGAATGGTTCGTAAAGAGACACGGATCGATCGCTCGTCATCCACGATGAGCACGGTGCTCTGTTCTTCACTCACTGAGTTCTCCTTCCATGCTGCGGTAAGGAAAGAAAGAAAGTTGTTCCTTCGTCGGGATCGCTAATGACCCAGACATGTCCCCGATGGGCCTCGGCGGCCATTTTTACGGTAGACAGGCCGATTCCCGTTCCGCTGGCCATGCTCTTCGAACCTTCGCTGCGGTAGAAGCGTTGAAAGACAAGTTCCCGGTCGGAGATAGGGATAGCCGGGCCGAAGTTATGCACCGAAATCATAACTTCAGAGTTACTTTGCCACGCTGCTACCTTTACTCTCTTGCCGGTGAAGGAGTACTTGGCGGCGTTGTCGAGAAACTGCACCAAGGCGGTGGAGAGCAGTTCTGAATCGCCTCTCACCGTAAGCCCGGAGTCGGGAACGGCCACTTCGACAGGATGACCTGCCATTCGCCCCGACTGCTCGCGCAATACCTTGGACACCAGATCGGCAACGGCGATCTCATCCTTTCCAAGGCTGAGATCTTCCGCCTCGAGCTTGGCCGTCTGCAGGAGGCGAGTACAAAGGAGATTGAGCTCGCTTGATTCCTCTTCGACGAGCGAAACCAACCTAGCCTGAGACTCATTCAAGCTACCCACCTCACGAAGCCCGGAACTTGCGGTCTGAATTGCAGTGAGGGGAGTCTTGACGGCGTGGGCGAGAGAATCGAGGACTGCAGCGCGAAGGCGCTCACTCTGATGCGCAGCCTCAATGCGGCTCTCCTTTTCAAAAGAAACGCACCGATCAAGGGTAATTGCTGCCAAAGAAGCGAGGGCGTTAATGACGAGCTGGCCGAGATCGCCACGGATTGCCATGGCGCCGACGGAGTTGTTGCCCACCCGCAACACTCTTGTTGAGACGTGAGTGTCAAGATCCTCCTTTTCGGAATGAAGATAGAAACAGTCACGAGCGAGATCGGGCTCACCGTCTCCCCAGTTTCCTGAGGTATCTGTTTTAGCGGAATTCGCATCGAAGATGGCGACGGCCTCGACGGAAAAGATGCGCGTGATCAACTGGGTAAGCTGAGCGCCCGGAGGCTGATGCAGATTGATGAGAAGAGTGCTCCGGCTGAGTTCGTAGAGGTGTTCCATGGCGGTCCGCTGTATGGTGGCCTCTTGGGTGCTTCGTTGCTCACGCGATGAGACTCGGCTCACCACAAGGGCACTTAGTTCGAATGCGCCGAGGGCAACCCAATCCTGCGCGTCTCCGATATTGAAGGTTAAAGTAGGCGGATAAAAGAAGTAGTCAAGACATGCGCACGCCAGAATGGAGACGACGGTTGCCTGCCAAAAACCGCAAAGGATCGCCTCGGAAACAACGACGAGGAGAAAAAGAAATCCGATGGGCGCCGAGTTAAAGTGGAGCACATAACCCGAGAAGCCAATCAGGGCGACGGCCCAGCAACCGGCCAGGCTTTCGCCGATAAAGTGGATTCGGCCCTTTCCGTTCTTCGCTCCAAGAACATTGGGGAGCTTTATCATTCCCGTTGATTCCTGGCCTGTGTATCGGCTTGTAATTGAAGGGTATGGGTGGGGGCGTTAATAAAACATAAATGAAGTGCAAAGAAGTTGTGGGGCAGCAGGACCGGGGCACAGATGCGCGCCCTGCTGCTGCCCCCGAGCGTGCCAGAGGTCTTCCTTCGCGCTAAAAACGATTGACTATCGCGCATCTGCGGCCAGGCTCTCGTAATGAGTAGCCTGCTGGCTCATATGAGCCGCCTCGTAGGTAAAGTAGTCGTACCGATTCTTCGATGAGTCGACGGGGCGAGGGTATTTGGCGGCAGGTCCGATGACGTTTTGACTGCGGCGGTCCCACTCCTGCTTTTCGGAGAGAGCCTGCGCCTCGAACTTCTGCTGTTGGGAGCGGAAATAGGACGCGAGTGCCCGATATTGGTCAGCGGAGCGAGCGTCGTGAATCATCTGGCGCAACTCAGACTTGCTATAGGTTGGGGCGGTTGTCGGTTCAGCGAAGGCGCTGCCAATTACGGTTACGCCGCAGAGCAGAATGATTCCAACTCCAATTGCAAGTTTCATCTTGATTCTCCTTCATGGTCAGTATGTAAAGAATCAAATGAAGGAGGCATAAATCGAATAGGTGGAAAGTTATAAGTTTATAAGTCGCTTATAGATCACAAAAGCGCACAATATCTGCGTGCCAGTCATGCGGCAACGATCTGAACGAGCAGCACGGGCTTATGAAACCGCGCGGGCTGCACTGACGAAGCCAAGGAAACGTCTTGCCAACTCATGGATGCGTTGTTTCTGGCGCTTAGACAAGGCATCTCGAGGTAATAGCTCAGAGCCAACTCCAAGAGCGCTTGCACCGGCGCGGATGAAGTCTGCAGCGGTCTGTTGATTGACACCGCCGGCGGCGATGATTCGCACTTGTGGCAAGGGAAGTTTGAGCGAACGTATGTAAAGGTCGCCGCCAACAGAAGCAGCGGGAAACACCTTGACGAAATCGGCTCCAGCTTTCCACGCGGCGATGACTTCTGTGGGCGTGAGAGCGCCGGGGATCGAGACGACATTTGCCGCGATGGTGAGTTGCATTACGTCCAGCACAAGGCCTGTGCTGGTGATGAATCGGGCTCCCGCGTCAAGACAGCGTTTTGCAGTCTCGCTGTCGAGCACCGTTCCGGCGCCGACAACCAAATCGGGGAATCGCTGGGCCAGATCGCGGATAATGTCGATGGCTTCGGGGACTGTCATGGTGATCTCCGCGATTGGAATACCGGCGCCGTAAAGAGTTTCAGCGGCGTAGTGGGCCTGCCTCGCAGAAGCAACCCGTATTCCCGGAAATATTCCTATCTCTTCGATGCGCGCTTTGACTTCATCCCTCGTCATAAAGCAGCTGTCCTTTCGCGTTGAGTATCTCTATGTAGAATCCTGAGTTATGCGAATCCATTGCTTGAGAATGCTCAGCTACTGAAGAACCTCGCTGCCGACCGCAAGGTTTAGCTGACCCGCGGCAACGAGATAGGAGCCGACCAGTTGAGCGTATGCCAACTGCACCTGGCGATAATCACTCTGTGCGTTCAGAAAGTCCATCAGAGATGCTCCACCATGTTGGTAGGCAAAGGTAACCGTATCACGCACGCGCAGAGCCTGGTCGTTGTACTTCGCCTTGTACGGTTTGAGAAGTTCGATGTTACTGCGTACCAGTTCATAGGCCGAATCTACATCGCTTAATACCTGCGCCCGCGCGGCAAACTCAGCCTGCTGGCTGCGGTCGATATCGATCAAGGTGCGCTTCTTCTCGCCCTGATTGCGGTCGAAGATGCGCAGCGGAATGTTGACGCTGGCACCGATCGTCTCGGGGCCGTTGGGATTGTTTGTAGAGGAGTTATTTGTGAACCAGCCTGCGAAGGTCGGATCGGCGGAGCCATTTGCCACAGCCAGCTTGTGGTTGGTCACGGACTGTTGAACCGTTTGCAGCGCGGCTTGAAGATCGGGACGAGCAGCAAGAGCAGCGTCACGGTAGGTATCCAATGGCTGCAAGCTATCGTTGAAATCGAACGGGCCCGTCACGTCGAACTGGTCTACCGGGGTGCGGTTATCGAGCATCTGCAGCAGCTGAATTTTTGCAGTGCGCAAGTTGACAATCGCTGTTTCGATCTCTGACTCGTACTGCACCCGAAGCAACTCGATGCGGTCGAGGTCGACCTGCGCGAGATCGCCTGCCTTGAAGCGCGCGCGGCTGATTTCAATGATGTGATCGTAATAGTCGAGGTCGGCTTTGGCCAGATCGAGCACGAACTTGGCTTGGAGCGCTCCCACGAACGCAGTGCGAAGAGCAAACACCATGTTCCGCTTTAAGTCCTCATGCTGCGATTGCGTAATCTGTGTGCCTTGCTGCGCGCTCTCGAGTCGCAGTTCGCGCTTGTGCTCACGCTCGTGGAGGTAGCTGACATTCGGCTGCTCTGTGGTCCCTTTAAAGGGTGTCCAGACCCCATCGTGTGGCGCGGGTTGGGTGCCATCGACAGATAAACCGAGCTGCGGATTGGGGCGGAGAAAGGCCGTGATTTCCTCGGCCCGCATCTCGTCGACATTATCGGCATCGGCTTTCAGTGCCGGATTGGCTGCTTCAAACTCCGCCTCGACCTGACTCCAGCTAAGCGGCTGCTGGGCGCATGCTGCCGGCACCAAGACGAGGGTCAACACCAGCGACAAACCGCAGATTGTGAAACGTGCGAGCCAGTCCCTTGCACGGAGAGCCGTCAAAGAAACTTCAGGGTGATCAGTGCTCAAAAGATGCCCCCGTTTCCGGTTCCGGAAGCTTGTCTCCATCTCTTGCCGCCCAGACATACAAGGTCGGCAGCATGAAGATGCTCTGCGCGAGAGCTGCCATGAGCCCCCCCACGATGACAATGGCAAATGGACGCTGCGAGTCGGATCCGATGGCATGAGACATCGCGGCCGGAAGCAGGCCCAGCGTGGCGACCAGCATCGTCATCATGATCGGCCGCAGCCGCAAAACCGCGCCCTCGACAGCGGCATCCTTAACGGTGTAGCCACGTGCTCGCAATTGGTTGATGTATTCCAACATGATGACGCCGGTCTGCACCGAAACGCCAAACAGGGCCAGGAATCCGACGCCGGAAGATACGCTGAAGTAAGTGCCGGTTACAAGTAGAGCGAGCAGGCCTCCAACAGGAGCCATTACAACGTTGGCGAGGATCAGCAACGCCCATTTAAAAGAGCGAAACATTGCATAGAGAATGATGAAGATCAAAAAGACCGTCAGAGGCACGATGAGGGCAAGCCTGCTTTCGGCACGCTTTTCGCTGTCGTATTCTCCAGACCATTCGAGGTGATAGCCACGAGGTAACTGCACATTCTTGGCGATCTTGTCGATGGACTCGCGGACTGTGGTGCCCAGGTCGCGACCGCGCACCTCAAAGCGGATAGCCACATAGCGGGAACCATCTTCTCTGTAAATGTCGTAAGCGTCATCGCGAACCTGCGCCTTGGTGACCTGTGCCAGGGAGACGCGCTCACCTGAGGGAGAGAGCAGCCGAATATTCTGGATGGCCTCTTTGGTATCGCGAAAGGGTTTCTGATAGCGCACGACTACGTCGTAGACTGCCTCGCCCTGTAGGAGCTGGCTGACAGAATTGCCGCCGACCGCGGTTTGAATCGCATCTTGAATATCGGTCACATTGATGCCGAAGCGTGCAGCCGCCTGACGGTCAACGGTGAGGTCGATGTTGGGCTGGCCTGTATCACGTTGAATTCCCAAATCCTTGACCCCGTCGATTTGAGACATTACCTCCTTGATCTGGTCACCCTTTTCCTCGAGGACGTCAAGATCGGGCCCATAGAGCTTGGCACACAGTCCGCCTTTTGTGCCGGTCATGGTTTCATCCACGTTGTCCTCGATGGGCTGGGAGAAATTCCAGAAAGCTCCGGGGTGTTTCTCCACTTCGCGATCCATCGCGGCAATCAACTCCTCTTTATTCTGATGAAAAATGGGTCGCCATTGGTCTTTGGGCTTTAAGTCGATGAAGTATTCCGTATTGCCAAATCCTCCCGTGTCGGTTCCATCGTCGGGCGCCCCGGATTGCGAAACGACTTTGGTGACTTCGGGGAATGAAGCGAAGATATAGCGGTTTTGTTCGGCGAAGCGCGTGCCTTCGGTCTCCCCTACGCTGTTGGCCATCGCACCGCGCGCCCAGATGGCGCCTTCATCCAAGTGGGGCAGAAACTCTGAACCAATGATCCCGCTGAACGACAGGAATAGAGCGATGGCCAACGAAACCATCCCTAGACCAATGGTGACCCAACGATTGTCGATCGCCAACTTTACTGCACCCCGGTAGTGATCCTTCAGGAACTCCATAACCGGGTTGTGCCACTCCTTGACGCCGCGCGGGAAGAGCAGGGCGGCAAGCACAGGCACGATAAAAACAGAGAAAACGATCGCGCCGAGTAGCGCGAATGCAACAGTCCACGCCATGGGCCGGAATAAGCGCCCTTCGACTCGTTGGAGTGTGAAGATCGGCATGTACGCGGTGATGATGATGAGGATGGCGTAGAACACCGGCCGTTGGACCTCGTGAGAGGCATCGCGGATCATTTCTACCGGCGTCTTCAGGCTCATCGTGATGCGTCGTCCAACAGTGGATGCAGCATCTGAAGTGTCGCTCCCTGCCGGAGCAGTTGAGCCGCGGCTGATGTGCCGGATGATGTTCTCTACCATGACGACGGCGCCGTCGACCACCATTCCAAAATCCAGCGCTCCGAGGGAAATCAGGTTTGCGGGGATATGGCTCAGGTTGAGAAATATAGACGCGAAAAGCAAGGAAAATGGAATGGTGAGCGCTACGATGAAGGCGCCGCGAACATTGCCGAGAAATAGAAAGAGAACGATCGTTACCAGGATCATGCCCTCGCCGAGGTTGTGCAGCACCGTGTGCAACGTGTAATGAAGCAGATCGCTGCGGTCGAGCATTGTAACGACCTTCACACCCAGGGGCAGGATGTGGTTGTTGAGCTCATCCACCTTTTTATGAATCCCGTCGAGCGTAGGGCCTTCTTCGGCCCCTTTGCGCATCAGCACGCCGCCCTGGATGACGTCGGGCTCATCGACAATGACGCCGTCTGGGCGATGATCGGCGCGGGCCATGTGCCCCAAGCGAATTTTGGGACCCCACTCGACAACCGCGATGTCTTTTACGCGAACTGGAGCTCCGTTGGATGTCGTCAGAACAGTGTTCTCAATGTCCTGCACATTGCGATAGAGTCCGAGTGCGCGGACGTTGAGTTGCTGCAAGCCCTCTTCGACGAAGCTGCCGCCGGCGTTCACGTTGTTATTGGCAAGCTGCTGCTCTACCTGGCTGATGCTCAAGCCATAGGAGATGAGCTTGTTCGGGTCGATGCGCACCTGATATTCGCGCGCCGTGCCACCGAAGTCGCTCACGTCCACTACGTTCGGAACTTTCCTGAACTCCTTGTACAGAGTCCAGTCTTCGATGCTCCTCAAATTCATAAGGTCATACGCCGGATTCGTACTCCGGATTGTGTACCAGTAGATCTGGCCCGTCATGCTCCAGTCCGTTCCAATTTGAGGCTGCACGCCCGATGGCACACTGACCTGCGTGAGCCTTTCAAGCACTTTCTGGCGGTTCCAATCGTTGACGGATTGGTCGTCGAAGATCAGCGTAACCAGGGAAAGACCAAAAATCGATTCCGAGCGTACCGTCGTGAGATGCGGAATCCCAAACACCTGGATTTCGACGGGAACCGATACTTGCTGTTCCATCTCCTCGGCGGAATGTCCGGGCCACTGGCTGATGATGTTCACGTAATTATCGGCAATGTCGGGATAGGCCTCGACGGGCATGTTGTGAAACGACACAGCACCCCAGCCGAGCAATAGCAAACCAACCGCCAGCACCACGTATCGATTATTAAGAGCGAAATCGACAAGATTGCGAATCATGGTTTCTTCCTGGAGTCCCGGAGCCGGGCGTCACTCATTGTCGATCACATTTTGGAGATTGATCGCGTTGGTCACGACCTGCTGGCCAGGTTGTAACCCGGATAGGATCTCCTGCATATTGTTTGGCAACTGTTCGCCACTGACGACCTCAATCCGCTTGAACTTGCCCTGCACAGGGACGTAGACCCAATCGCGGTCGTGCAGATGCACGATCGCGGCCGCAGGGACCGTCGCGTAGTTCTGCTTTCCCTTGCCGAACAAAGTTACCGAGGCGAACATGCCTGGCCGCATCATTTCGCCCGGATTGGCCACTTCAATACGGACCTTCGCTGTGCGGATATTGGGATCGAGAATCGAGCCGATGTTGCTGACTATGCCTTTGAGAACTTTGCCCGGATAGGCGTTCAGTTTGATTTCAGCAGGTTCCCCGACGCGCACGTTGGCCATGTCATTTTCGTAGACATCACAGACGATCCAAATGTTGGTCAGGTCGGAAATAGTGAATGGGTTGGGCGTAGAGTAGGCCTGCACCGCCGCCCCATTTGTCACTTCCTGATCGGTAATCACGCCGGTAGCCGGGGCAAGAATGTCGACAAGTCCCTTCGGGTTATCGGGGTCGCTCCCGAGCAGGCGAAGATGCTCAGTAGCAGTATCAAGGGTGGTCTTAGCGTCGTCCTCGGTGTCTTGCGCGACTTCAAGGTCTTGCTGCGCTATGGCTCCGTGCTCGTACAGCACTTTCGCTCGATCCAATTGCTTGCGCGCAAGCAGCTCATCGGAGACGGCCTTGCGGTAGGCATCGAAACCTCCCGAAATGTCGTCGCTGCGAACACGCAGCAAGAGCTGGCCCTTTTTGACTGCGTCGCCGAGACGAGCGCGGATGTCGACAATGCGGCCGGACGCAAGCGAAATGACCGGAACTGTGCGCGAGATATCAGGAAATACGGTGCCGGTCACGGACATTTGCGATGGGGCCTGGTATTCGGCCGCGGTTTCAATGGGATACAACTCCGGATGCTCGACTTCGAAAAAGGAGACGTCGACTCCTGATATCACTTTGGCCGGCGGGGGCGCCTCAGCGGCGGCGTCGGCCTGCTTTTCTTTGCATCCTGAAAGTCCAGCGAAGGAAATCGCAAGTGCTGCGAAGATGAGAACTTGAATCTCAGTGCGCCTCATGTTTCTGTCCCATCTCCCTTGACTAAGTACAACCGAATTCTTATGAGAAATTCGATTCGTCGCGGTGTCGAGCTATCTCTTAGCTAGATATGTTTGCCGCGCGCGCGGCAACCCACTCTAACTTAGCCGAGACAACATCTCCTTTTGACGCAGAATCCACTTTCGCCTGCGAAGACGTGGATTCCGCGTCAAGAGATAACCATCCTTTTGGGCGAGCTAGAATGTTGCACGCAATAAGTGCAACATTCTGACTCGAAGGGTTTAGAACCTGGTCATGATCGCGAAGGTCGTGACTGTCTGATTGGTTCGCAAATCGGGCCACCAGATAGAGCTCGTGTCTGGCCCAGAGCCATTGCCCGACGCATAGCAGGCTGCCTCTGCCGAGGCCAAACTGCCATAGCCGAAGCCCGATGGAGCACCGCCCGCGCAGGCATACTGCCCCGGTTGACCGTTGTTGAGGGGGGGCCCGCCCGCGAAAGCTGGAGGGGTGATGCCGCCGCGGCCAGTCCAGTACGGGACATCGGAGAAGCGATAGCCGGTCTCCAGGCGGAAGGTAATGAACTGGCTCGGCATGTAGTCAAGCGTGATCGTGCCGTCGTGCATTTGAGCGCGGTCGCCGCCATTTTCGGTGAAATAAGGAGTGCCGGTGATGGCCGTGGCCCCGTTGATAGGCGGCAAGAGAGTGAGGTAGCGTCCGGGATTGTTCATCTGGCCGCCGCCGAATGTAATTGCGTAGCGGTCTTTCTTGAACCAGTAACGGTTGTACATCATCCAGCCGGCAAACATCTGTTTGGGCTTGCCGCCCTGACTGTTGTGGCAGTTTACGCCTCCCGTGTAGGTCGAGCTCGAACCCATCTCTGGTGACGTTCCGGTTGGACTATAAGGTCCGCTTGACGCGCCGCCGCCATATTCGCAGCCAAGGTCGCCTGTGATGGTAAACGCGATCTTGTCGAGCGTGGCAGAGGGCTTGTCATAGACTTTGAACTGCCCGCTGTAATCCGCGTGGATGCGTGAACGGCCCGGATAGCCGATGTCGTCTTCGCCCAAACCGTAATTGTTAAAGACGAAGTCCAGGTAAGGCTTGGGGCGCCAGAGAATTTGTCCACCCAAGCCCGGCTTTCCGTTTGGACGTGCGTAGGTCTGCCAGCCATTGATGATCCATGGCTCGATCTTCAGCTTTGACGTGGGGAACCATTGGATGCGGAGGCCGTTGAAGAACCAGGGCGTGTTACTAGACACAAAGGATGGTTGATAGGTCCAGTTATCGAAGTTGTAATAACTGAAGAGGCCGATGTAAGAGACAAAGATGCCTGCATCCACGTTGAGTCCGTGGTTTACATCCCAATGATAACCGCCCCATGCTTCAGAGACGTATTTATACGCGCCGTCCAAATCCCATTGTCCGCGACTTGGACTGGCGTCATTGCGAACCGTCGTCGTGGCGAACAATCCATCCATGGTGAGGATGCGCCCGCGCACGTTGTTGATATGGATGTCGCCGCCGAGGCTGATCTGCTCGAGCTGCCACTCATCGGAGCGAAAGGTCTCCGTCGAACCACCCAGGCTGTCATCCTTTGGATGGTTGTAGTCGACGTTGTAGTTGGCGTCAGCCCGAAACTCAGGCGTGAAATACTTCGTCGCCATCGGGCTGTCGGACGCATGACCATTGCTGTTAAGCCAAGTCCAATCGCCGGGGAATGGGTCGCCCTTGGTTGTGATTTGGGAACTGATCTCAGGTGGTGCCGGGGTGGCAGGAGCCGCTGCTTCCTGTCCTGCGGCCGACGAACTGACGCCGGGGGACGCAGATCCCCCAGAAAGTGCTGTAGTAGGGTTCCCTGCGACTAACTCCTTCTCGGCTGTTTTCAGTTTCGCGGCGTCTTGACTATCGCCCGATGCAGCTGCACGTGCCGCAGTCAGTTCTGTCTTGAGTTCATCGATTTGCTTCTGCAGTGCATCGAGTTTTTGATCTACGGTCGGTTGCAGTTCCGGTTTTGCGACCGTTGCTGCAGGCGCGGGGACCGCTCCCTTGTCAGGAGGGGCAGGAGTTTCTGCACTTGCGCGCAAATCGGACACGGACTGGCTCGACGCATCGGACTGCGCGTAGGCGATACAGGGCACCGCAACTGATAGCGCTGCCAGCGTCAGGGCTTTCCAGGCAATTGAACTCATTGTCACCTCTCTCAAATTCATCTGAACCTCGAAAAGTAAGTCGAGCCGTAGAGCCCTCCGGGACCGCAATTTCCCAAATCTGACGCGATAAGATACACGCCTCCACTCGGCCCAGATAGACCCATTGCAGGACTTATGTTGATGTCGCTTTGAAGCCCGATGCCACAAGGTCGACTTACTATCCCGCCTCGTGCTCAGAGCTTATTTAAATCGGCTCTTCGTAAGAAATCCATAAGATCGCTGTACAAACTTCGTAAGTGCCCAATCGATGAGGAGTTAAGCCACGACTAGGTTGTGCGATTAGACACACTTCTCCAAACGCGGCGTCCTCTGACTTTGCTCAGGCGCAACGATGGCGATCTTCAGTTGTTCAACACGGAACCATCTGCGCTTGCGGGCGAGGAAGCTGCCGCATGCGCAGGATCTCTGTTTGCACCACAGTGTTGGTAGACGACAGCGATGATGAATGCAGAATGAAGCAAGAGACATGAAGAAAGCATGAACGTTGGTGACTGTTGTCAACATAGGGCGCCATGACTTCATAAGAAGTGAATAGTCATCCAAATGGAAACCGATTGGCGACGGCGGCGAGGCATGACATGCGACATGATTGAAATCGCAACCAATGGATCGCCTGGCGCCACAACAGCCACCTTTCATCTTCAGGCCTGCATCACTTTGCGGAACTTAGGAAGCGACCTCGGCTTCCTTAGGTTATGCAGCGATTCGACAAGCTCAAGGAATGGGCACGGATATCTTCAGTCTGACTAGTTTCCATTTGCCGGGAAAGCGGTACTTACAAATCCCTTACACGCTCTTTAGCGCATTCTTAGAGGCCCGCGCATATTGCTGGATAGCAGAGGAGAATATCAAGATGACTGGCCCAATCCTTCTTGCGGCAATTGTCGGCTCGAGTGTGTCGTTCATGGTCGTAGTGTTTTTTAATCTATTGCGGGAGCGTCAAGGTGGAAAGCGAAGCGAAGCGAATTCTCGTTCCAGGGATACCGAAGTCTGGGAATAGGCAATGTCGCGATGCCGCGCGCCCCAAGCAGAATCTGGCATTCGATGGAAACGGGGTCCCCATATTGGTCATCAGGAAAAAGGGGACCTTGCGGCGATGCGTCGACGCACGGCTCAATTTGGAAGCGCGCTCCCATGGCATGGAAGAGGCCGTCGGTTCGATCCCGACTATGTCCACCATACAGTATTAACTATTTTAAGATCTCATACTTACGGAGATAACCTCCCAGATTTCCCCTCAAAATTGGCGTCTCCTGCTCATGAAGGACACGAGAGAGGATTCTCCGCGTATCGAAACCTGGCTCAGTTCGGAGCCATTCTCTAATCGGGAAATGCCGAGTGTCCTCCGCAAAGAAGGTATGTCGGCGGTCGCGCAGATTCCAACCGTTTCGCAAGCAATCAGATTTGAGATTTAATGCGAGGCTCGTTGAAGAACGATCGTCGTACAGTGAGCGTATATCGGATTGATAGCTGGTCAGTCTCGCCATGGTCCTCACCTGTTGAAATGATTCCACGATGTCCTGGCCACGCCACTCCAATAGCTATGAGCAGAGACCTAGAGGTCGTCACGAGAATTGTGAAAGAACGCACACGTGACCTCCGGAGATCATGAGATGCCAGATGTGGATTGTTCATGCTCCCTGCAGTTTTCTTGACAACGTGCCAGACCGTCTCTTCTGAAATGCCATCTCCCAACGCTTTACCGGCCTGACACACACATCGGAAGAGCGGACCACGATCGATGCGGGCTGCTGTTCATCCGCGAGCGGCGGCAGATTACGAAACTTCAGTGAACAGCTTTCGGCGAACCGGACCTTGCGACCATTCCTGATTCGCATGATTGTTGTTTGATCTCCATGATGATTCTCTCGTTGCAGTATCACCTGTCATCTTGTCGGAGCTTGCCGTTCTCATTCATGGCGTGATAAGTTCTGCTCACTCCCTCCTTTCCTTTTATGAGAGCTGCGGCTAAATCCGTAGTTGTTATTTCATTTCTGACCGCAACTGCGCTGGGCCAGAAGCCCGAGCTGGTGGTCGAAACCGGGCACACAAACTGGGTTAATTGTGTTGCCTTCAGTCCTGACGGCCGCACTCTGGCTTCCTCAAGCCAAGACAGCTCGATAAAGCTCTGGGATGTTGCGGACAGACGCGAAACACATACTCTCGCCGACGAAGGTTTTGTGTGGTCGGTTGCCTTCAGCCCCGATGCGCGCATCCTGGCTTCCGCAGGCTCAAGCAGGACAATCAAGCTCTGGGATGTGGCCAGCAGACGACAGCTGCGCACTCTTTCCGGTCACGCAAGTTGGATCATCACGGTTGCCTTCAGCCCGGACGGCCGCACGCTGGCTTCGGGAAGCTTGGACAAGACGATCAAGCTTTGGGACGTCGCCAGCGGACGCGAGCTGCGCACGATGGATGGCCACAGTGATCAAGTCAACTCGGTCGCGTTCAGCCCCGACGGGCAGATCCTGGCCTCTGGGAGCAACGACAAGACCATCAGACTTTGGGATGTTGCGAGCGGCCGTGAGCTGCGCACAATCAGCGGCCACACGGACGCAGTCGACTCCGTGGCGTTCAGCCCAGACGAGCACTTGCTGGCCCGGGTAGCGACGACAAAACAATCAAACTCTGGGATGTAGCGAGCGGCCGTGAGC
>Ga0181537_10001084_pt1 | contig 25341 bp, 16 predicted proteins | sample PEATcosm2014_Bin_39_FD_119765 | JGI IMG/M metagenome (GOLD analysis project Ga0181537, IMG submission 119765) | Peatland microbial communities from MTU Mesocosm Facility, Houghton, MI, USA - PEATcosm2014_Bin23_10_metaG | ecosystem: Environmental > Terrestrial > Soil > Wetlands > Peat | place...
CCGCAATACAACATCGTCACGCTGAATAACCGGATTCTGGCCACCGACGACGATGCGCGCGATCTTGCGTTCGACGTGCTGCCCTCGGAAGTGATCTCAGGCGCCGACGTGCTCAAGTCTTCGGAAGCCTCCGCCCTCGAAGGAAGCATCGGCGGCACGGTGAACCTGCGCACGGCGAGTCCGTTCGATAACATGGGGTTTCACGGCGGCACGCATGCCGAGGGCAATTACAACGAAATGACCTCGCTGCATGGCTACAAGGTCTCGGCGTTCGCCTCGAACACGCTGCTCGACAACACCTTGGGATTCCTGATCGCGGGCGTGCTCTCCGACACCCACACGCGTACCGATGCTCTGAACGCCTACACCCAGGACATCTACGATGCGACCGCCTTCCCCTTCGAGGATTCCAACATGACTCCGCCCGCCGGGACGCCGCTTTCGGCCGCGCCCTGCTGCATCACGTTCGGCTCGATCTTCGACGAGAAAAAACGCGAAGCCTTGTCCGGCAGTCTGGAATGGCGGCCGAACGACGCGTTGACCCTGGTCGCCGACGGCCTGTGGACCAAGCTTCAGGATCCGCAGATCGGCTACAACCAATCGTATTACTTTCCGTACGGCGTCGATCAGAACGGCAACGGCACCTGGTCCGATTCGAGCGCGACCATAAAAAACGGGGTGGTGACCGGGGTGACGGCGAGCAACTTCACGCCGGAGATCGTCAACAACACCATCGACCGCAACGTCGTCACCTCGATCTACGGATTGAAGGGCACGTGGACGCCCATCGACAAGTTCTCGCTCGGCTTCGATGCCTATCGCTCGGAGGCCAATCGGCCCGAGGGCGGCACCGACACGTTCGTCACCGCGGGCCTGGTGTCGGCGTTGCCGAACGCCGAGGACTACATCACGCTCACAGATCTGCCGCACAGCCTGCCAAGTCTCAACGTGGTGATTCCGCCGAGCCAGCTGGGCCTGTCGGCGTGCCCGAGCGGAACCTCGAGCGCGACCCGGGCGGGCTACTGCTCTTATACGGCGCTGATGAACTCCGGTTTCCTTGACAACAACAAGTACTGGTCGACCCATTACGACGGCCTCAACGGCTATTCCGTGCATGACCAGGTCACCGGCTTCACGCTCGACGGCGACTACGAGGTGGATTTGGGGTTCTTCGACAAGTTGCTGTTCGGCGCAGGCTACAACCATCGTGAGAAGGACCGCGTCGACAGCAGCAACGATTGGACCAACGGCTCCGGTCAATACGGCACGCTGTATCAAACCGCAGGTTGCCCGGTGCAGTGCAGTCCCTATTCCTTCGGCTCGCAGGGATTCAATGTCATTTCGTTCACGAGTCCGCCCAATTTCATGCAAGGCGCGGGCGGATCGTATCCGTTGGTGCTGCCACAGTTGAATACCGCGCAGCTGCTCGCGTTCCTGGCGAGTCTGAACGGCAAGCCCAATCCAACCTACTGCACTTCGCTGCCGTGCGCCACGCCGTTCAACCTCGCGGCCACGCTGCCGCAGCCGAATCCGTTCAATTCCTATCAGGTCACCGAGAAGACCTACTCGTTCTACACCGAAGCGACCTTTGCCGGTAACAACTGGTCGGGCAACCTCGGCGTGCGCGTCGTGCGCACGACGACCCTGGCCGCCACGGCCGAGTCCGTGCCGACGGACATATGGACCAATAATGCGACCAACTCGGTGCAGAGCTTCAATGTGGATTACAGCACCGCATCGCAATTCCTGCAGAAGGCCACCTACACTCTGGCGCTGCCGTCCGCCAACTTAAGCTACTGGGTCGTGCCCGAGCAGCTGCAGTTTCGCGCGGCGGCGGGCGAGACCATGTCGCGTCCCGACTTGAACCAGCTGGCGCCGAACTCCACCAACCAAGCAATCAACGGCACGCCGGAGATCGACTATACCGGCACCGCGGGCTTGAAGCCCATCAAGGCCTGGTCCGTCGATCTGTCGCTCGAATGGTATTACCAGCCGCACGCGGCGCTGAACGTGGCGCTTTTCGGCAAGAAAGTCTCCGATGACATCTACACTGCCACGCAAACCAGCGTCAATCTGGGCACGCTGGAATACGACAACGGGCCGCCGGGCTCACCCAACAACCCGTCGAAGCCGTTTCTCTGGACCATCACGGCTCCCGCCAACGGCGCGAAGTCCACCTACACCGGTATCGAGCTGAGCTGGCAGCACTTCCTCGAGAACGGCCTGGGCACGCACATGCAGTACACCCACACTTGGAGCAAGGGCTACGATCAGTTCGGCAACCCCACCGGCGCGGTGAACGAAGCGCCGCCCACCACGTTCTCGATCAGTCTCATCTATGACAAGGGTCCGTTCAACGCGGACGTGAACTGGGACTACACCTCGAGCTACACGACCTATTGCTCGGCCTGCACGGAAGTGCCGGGCTGGCCTGCCATCGCGGATTCCTTCTCGTGGGTGACGGCGAGCGCTCATTACCGCATCTACAAAGGCTTCGAGATCTACGTCGAAGGCAAGAATCTCAGCAATGCCATCGCACGCACCTACCTCAATGGCAATCCGCTGTTGCCCTGGGGGCCGGGCCAGCTCACGGGCGAGAGCGCCAGCGGCACGGGCCAGGGCTACAGTGCGTACGGCCGCAGTTACGTGCTCGGCGCATCGTACCGATTCTGACGTGAACAAGCCCTGGCTTACGTACGCGTTGATCACCACCGGGTTCTGGGGTGTGTGGGGGGCGTTTGCTGAATTTCCGACGCGCCATGGTTTTCCCGAAACGCTGGTGTACGTGGTCTGGGCGCTGACGATGATTCCGCCGGCGCTCTACGCCATGCATCGCGCCGCATGGCGGGTGCTCGCTGACCCGAAGTCGATTCTGCTGGGACTGCTGATCGGCCTGACGGGGGCCGGCGGACAGATGCTGCTGTTCCATGCCGTGCACACCGGGCCCACGTACCTGATCTTCCCCATCATTGCCTTGTCGCCCGTGATCACCATTGCGATGTCGATGCTGTTCCTCAAGGAACGGGTGACCAAGGTCGGTGCGCTCGGCGTGGCGCTGGCGCTGATCGCGCTGCCGCTGTTCAACCTCTCGCCGGGTGAGGAAGCGGGAGCGGGCGGAGCGCACGGCGTGATGTGGTTCCTCTATGCGTTGATCATTCTGCTTGCCTGGGGAGTGCAGGCTTATTTCATGAAGCTCGCCAACGCCTCCATGAATGCCGAAAACATTTTCTTGTACATGACCCTCACGGGTCTCGCCTTGGTTCCGGTGGCGCTGTGGATGACCGACTTCAGCGAGCCGATCGAGTATGGGTGGCAGGGGCCGGGGCTCGCCGCGATCACGCAGATCTTGAACGCGGTGGGTGCGTTGACGCTGGTCTACGCCTTCCGCTACGGCCGGGCGCTCGTCGTCGCGCCGCTGGCCAATGCGGGCGCGCCGATGATCACCGCCATCGTCTCGATGATGGTGCTGGGCGTGATGCCGAGCGCCGTCACGGCCGTCGCCATCGCGCTCGCCGTGCTCGCCGCGGCGCTCCTCGCCCTCGAACCGGAAGAGAAGCTCCTCGAGCAGCCCGTATGAAGTCGATGCTGGATTTGGTCGGCCGACACAAGACCGGCGCCCGGGGGGGCGTTTACTCCGTGTGCTCCGCGCATCCCGTGGTGCTCGAGGCCGCGCTGCGGCTCGCACGCCGCACCGGCGGTGTTGCATTGATCGAGGCGACCTCGAACCAGGTGAACCAGGACGGCGGCTACACCGGCATGCGGCCCGCGATGTTTCACGAGCGGGTCCGTGCACTCGCCGACGCCGTCGGCCTGCCGCATGACCGCGTGCTCTTGGGCGGCGATCATTTGGGCCCCAATTGCTGGCAAGGCTTGCCGTCGGCAACGGCATTGCAGAAGGCTGCCGTGATGGTGGCGGAATACGTGGCGGCGGGCTTTCGTAAAATCCATTTGGACTGTTCCATGTCCTGCGCCGACGATCCACGACCCTTGGGAGATGAGTTGATTGCGCAACGCACCGCCGCGCTCTGCGAGATCACCGAGGCCGCATGGCGCCGTGCCGGAGGCGAGCCGCCCGTGTACATCATTGGTTCCGAAGTGCCGGTACCGGGTGGCGCTCACGAGACTCTGCAGGAGCTTGCCGTCACGACCCCCGAGGCGGCGCGCGCGACCATTGAGGCGCACCGCAGGGCGTTCGCGCGCCAGGGTGTCGAGGCGGCCTGGGGCCGGGTGGTGGGGCTCGTCGTGCAGCCCGGGGTCGAGTTCGACAATAATCAAGTGATCGACTATGTCCGCCGCAAGGCGGCGGCGCTCAGCCGCAGTATCGAACCGGTGACGGGCATGGTGTTCGAGGCGCATTCCACCGATTATCAAACGGCCGACGCGCTCGCGGCATTGGTGCAGGATCACTTCGCCATTCTCAAGGTGGGACCGGGCGTGACTTTCGCGTTGCGTGAAGCCCTGTGGGCGCTCTCGGATATCGCATCGGAGCTCGACCTGATGCCGGACGGCTCGCTCAAGGATACGATGATCGCCGAGATGCAGCGCAACCCCCGCTACTGGAGTGGCTATTACATGGACCGCGAGCGGCAGCATGTCGACCTGCAATTCAGCTTGAGCGACCGGATCCGCTATTACTGGAGCGCGCCCGTGGTCGAGCGCGCCTGTACAGAGCTCCTGCAGCGCCTCGCAGCCGCCGGCATACCGTTGACGCTGATCAGCCAGTACCTGCCGGCGCAGCACAGGGCAATCCGCGAGGGCCGCCTCGCCAACGATCCGCGCGAGTTGGTTCTGGACAGCGTCGAGCAGGTGCTGCATCGCTACGATGACGCATGCCGCCCTTGCGGTACAGCCGCCACCGCCGTCGCCGATCGAGGATGCAAATGAACTATCTTTCACTCCCGCAAGCCGAACTCGAAGCGGCGGGTGGGATATGCACCGCGCGCGAGATTGAGCAGCAGCCGGCTGTTTGGGCGGACATTGAACGATTGATGACCCGTGAGGCCGGTGCGTTGCGGAATTTTCTGGCTCCGCTGCTCGAGCGGCGCGACCTGCGCATCGTATTGACCGGAGCCGGCACGTCATCGTTCGTCGGCGAGTGCCTTGCACCGGCGCTCAAGCGCCGCACGCAGCGGCGCGTGGAGGCCGTTTCGACCACCGATTTGGTTGGATCTCCCGGCGCCTGGTTGGAGAGCGCCGTGCCGACGTTGCTGGTCTCCTTCGCGCGCTCGGGCAACAGCCCGGAAAGTGCGGCAGTGCTCGCCCTGACGGACATTGGCGTGACGGACTGTCATCACCTCATCTTCACCTGCAATGCCGACGGGAATCTTTACCGGCAAGGGCAGCGGCAGCGCAATGCACAGGTGGTGCTGCTGCCGCAGCAGACCAACGACCGCGGCTTCGCGATGACCTCGAGCTTCACGGGCATGATGCTCGCTGCCGCGCTGGCGTTCGATCTGCTGCCGCATCATCCGGCCGCGCTCGGAAGCTTCGCAGCCCATGTGCTCGACGCCGGGCAGTCCTTGATCTCGAGCCTGGTGCGTTCGGGCTTCGAGCGGGTGGTGTACCTGGGCACGGGGGAGTTCAAGGGCCTGGCGCGCGAGGCCGCGCTCAAGATGCTCGAACTCAGCGACGGCAACACAGTCGCGTTGGCCGAGACGCCCTTGGGTTTTCGCCACGGGCCGAAGACCATCGTCAACGGCAAGACGCTGGTGGTGATGTTCCTCTGCAACGATCCCTATACGCGCCGCTACGAAATGGATCTTCTGCGCGAACTGCGCACCGATGGCATCGCGGCGCGCGTGGTGGCGCTGCACGCCGGGAATGGCAGCGCGGCCAGCGAGACGCCAACTGAAGGTATTGCAGTGCCGGCCGCGATGGGTGCATCAAACCTTGCTTTGTGCTTTCCGTACGCCGTGTTTGCCCAGACCCTTGCGTTCCGCCAATCGCTCATCCTGGGATTGCGGCCGGATACCCCCAACGCCCGCGGCGTCGTCAATCGTGTCGTGCAGGGCGTATCGATATATCCCTGGAATCCTTCGCAGTGAAGATCTTTCTCGGTATCGACGGCGGCGGTACCAAGACAGACTTTCTGTTGATCGATGAGTCGGGACGGATGCTGGCATCGCACCGCGGCGGTTCGGCCTATTATCCCGAGACCGGCATCGATGCGTTGCGGCTCATGCTGGCCGCCGGAATCCGCAACACTTTAGAGCAGGCCGCGGTGCCTGCCGCGCGCGTGGATTTTTCCTTCATCGGCCTGCCCGCCCATGGCGAGGATAGCGAACTGCTGCCGCGCCTCGACGGGATTGCCGCGGACGCGCTGCCGCCCGCGCGTCATCGCTGCGGCAACGACATGGTGTGCGCCTGGGCGGGCGCGCTTGCGGGCTGTGATGGCATCAACATCGTCGCGGGCACCGGCTCCATCGCCTATGGAGAATTCGAGACGCGCTGCGCGCGGGCGGGCGGTTGGGGGGAGCTGTTCAGCGATGAAGGTTCGGCGCATTGGATTGCGCGCGAGGGGTTGACGCTGTTCTCGCGAATGAGCGATGGGCGCGCCCCAAGAGCGGCTCTCTACGATCTCATCCGCGAGCGCTTTCAGTTGCGCGCCGATCTTGACTTGTGCGCCGCCATCTACGGGCCGCCGACCCTCGCCCGAAGCGAAATCGCCGCGCTCGCCCCGTTGGTGGCGCGGGCGGCGCGGGCGGGCGATGCCGCGGCGTACCGCCTGTTCGAGCGCGCAGCGCTGGAACTCGCGGCCATCGTGCATGCGCTGCGCGATCAACTCAAGGTGCCGGCACGGATGCCGCTGCCGGTGTCCTACTCCGGCGGCATGTTTCACCTGGATGGCCTGTTGACGCCGTTGCTCGAAGCGGCACTCCACGAGGGCGGGCGGCGCTACGACTTCGTGACGCCGCGGCTGCCGCCCGTGGCGGGCGCCGCCCTGTACGCCGCGAAGCTCGCGGGCGTTGCGCCGAGTCCCGAATTCATCGCCGGTCTCGCGCGTTCGACTGACGGCGGCGAGCGCAAGGCCGGGTCGTGATCCGGCGCGCCATCCTCGCGTGCGTATGCTTGGCGGCGGGCGCGGCCCTCGCCGAGACCTACACCGCGGCGGACTTCGCGCAGGTGCGCAAGTTCGACGCGCATGTCCACGCCAACACCGACGATCGGCGTTTCCTCGACATCGCCGCGAAGGACGGGTTCGAAATTCTATCGATCAACGTCGACTACCCCGACTTTCCCTCCATGGACCGACAGGCGCAGGTGGCGCATCAACTTCGGGCCGCCGAGCCACGGCGCTTTCACTTCGCCACCACGTTTTCGATGCAGGGATTCGGCGCTGCAAGCTGGACGGCGGACACCATCCGGCACATCGACGCCGAGATCTCGCAAGGCGCGGTGGCCGTGAAGGTGTGGAAGAACATCGGCATGGTGGAGCGCGATGCGCATGGACGGCTCATCATGCTGGACGATCGGCGCTTCGACGGCGTGATGAACCATCTCGAACGCAAGGCCGTGCCGCTGATCGCGCACCAGGCGGAGCCCAAGAACTGCTGGCTGCCGCTCGAGGCCATGACCACGGAGAACGACCGCAGTTATTTTCGCGATCACCCCGAATACCACATGTACTTGCATCCCGAGCAACCGAGCTATCAGGGCCTCATCGACGCACGGGACCGTTTCGTCGCACGCCATCCGACGCTCAACTTCGTCGGCGCACATCTGGCGAGTCTCGAGTGGAGCGTCGATGAACTGGCGAAATTCTTCGACACGTATCCCAACGCGACGGCGGATCTCGCGGCGCGCATGACCCAGGTTCAGTATCAGTCGAAGTCCGACCCCGACAAAGTGCGGCGGTTTTTCGTCAAGTACCAGGACCGGCTGCTTTACGGAACAGACCTCACCTTGAATCCGCCGGACCCCCGCGAGCGCGCTCAGAACCCGCCGGCGGACCCCGCGCAATTTGCCGCCGAGGCCGATGCCTTCTGGCGGTCGGACTGGATCTACCTCGCGACCTCGGCGGTGCAGCCCATCGAGGCCATCGAGGCGAAGGTCGAAGGGCTGGGGTTGCCGAAGTCGGTGATCGACAAGATCTACTATGCCAATGCCAGCCGGGTGTTCGGGAATCGATTGCGCTAGCCGCCGAGGGGTTGATCGCATGGCGGCGCTCTTGCTGGCATACTTTTGGCCGGTGGTTTGACGTTGATAAACGTCGGTGGTTTGACGTGATAAACAGAGAGTAATTATGCGTCTTCCCGCAATAGGTGCGCTGTCGCCGACTCTGATCGCCCTTATGGCGCTGGCGACATTTCCGGCTCGAGCCGACCTTTTCTCGGCCGACGCGGCCTACAAAAAGGGAGATTTCGCGACCGCGTTTCAACAATTCAAGGAACTGGCTGAATTGGGGCAGCCGCTGGCGCAGTTCGATTTGGCCATCATGTACGCTCGTGGCGAGGGCGTTCACGCAAGTAATGTGTATGCGCATGCATGGGCCTCGTTGGCCGGCCAGAACGGGAATTCAAAGGGAGCGTCGCTCGCACAGCAATTGGAGCCCGATCTAACGCCCAACTCGCTGAAGTTTTCCGCCGATATTCAATCGCAGTACAGCCAGGCGGCCCTCGACGCCCGGCTCATGCCGCGCTTTTTCAAGGATAAGGAATACGAGGATCGCGACCCGGTGCACCCGTCAAAGCCCTTTATCCCACAATACCCGACGGAAGCGGTGCACAGCGGGATCCAAGGCGAAGTGTATGTGGAGTTTGTCGTGGCGGCCGATGGCCATCCGCGCCTGCCACGCATCTTGTATGCAGTTCCGAGCGGCTATTTCGAAGGCGCCGTCAGAGAAAGCGTGCTGCGTTCCGTGTACTTGCCGGCCAGGATCAATGGCCAACCGATCTCGACCTCGGTGAGCATCATGTACAACTTTACCGTTCCTGGCGTATCGATAAAGGACTACGACGGCTTGGAGCGGCGGGTTCACGACACCGAAGCGAAGGCCGCCGCCGGTGATCCGCAAGCGCAGATGCTCTATGCCATGATGATCGCGGGTCTGCCGCAATTGCACCGAACCTATAACCAGGCGTTACCCTGGTTTCTCAAGGCGGCACAATCCGGCGCTCCGTACGCACAGTATCAAATCGGCACGGGCTTGCTTCAGGGACGTGGCTGTCAATGCGATGCAGGCAAAGGCGAGATTTGGTTGCAGAAGGCGGCGCAGGCTGACCAGCCGGATGCCCAGGTCTCGCTGGCTGAATATTTGCTCAAGGGCGAGCCCACTCAGGAGTCGGTCAAAGGCGCTGTGGTGTGGCTCGAGCGGGGCGCGAAGCAAGGCAATCCTGCGGCCAGGTTGATGCTTTCCGGGATTCTGGCCGCGACGCCAATCCGCGAGATTCGGGACCCGCCCCGTGCGCTAGCTTTGGCGGATGGTTTGGAGCATGACTATAAAATAGATCCGAGTTTTTGGGAGATTCGTGCGTCGGCAAATGCGTCGCGCGGCGATTACAAGGCTGCGGTCAAAGCAGAGTCGAAGGCGGTGGATGAAGCTACGCGCCTGGGATGGGATTTGGCAGCGTTGCGGCAGCGCCAATCGCTGTATGAAGCTGGGCAATCGTGGGCGGGTAATTTGCTGGCCTTCTAAGGCCGGCAACACGGCGAAGCTGACCCGAGGTGTTCAACTCCACCTATGATATTCGCACGCTGCTTGCGGCGGTCGGTCCACTGCGGGACGGCAAGCAAATTGACATCCCGGCCCCGGCGTTCCTGCGCCGGCTGCTGCTCAAGAAGCTCGATGCAACCGAAATCGGCGAGCTGCTCAAGGCGTACAAGCTCATCTGCGAGTGATCGAAGCAGCAACGCCGGCGGCCGCGATTGTACGGGATCAACATGCGGCTATTGAGCGAAACGGCCCGGTCGTGCCGACGACCCGGATGCCCGGCTGCCCATTAGAGGCCGTACCTTGTGCGGACCGTACCGATTCTGGCCCAAAATCGGTCGGGTACGCGAATTTCGCCAGCTTTTGAAATGATTGACACACGTCCTAGTTCTGCACGGGCTCTTGCGGTCAAATATCGCGCTCGTCCAAGCGGCACCGATTCGCTGAGCGGTCTCAAGACACGTCGCTTTCGATTAATAAAAGTTGCCGCTTCGACTCACAAAGGTTCAACGTGCAAATGCCAAGCTCCCCGCAGACCTTGGGTCTTCCCATCGATCGGTCTCACACTGCCAGCGCGGCCGGTGTGCGGCGGGTGAGTGTTGCAGTCGCAGGGCCGGGCACGGCGCCGGCTGCCGGGGCCATCGACCGGCGCGCGGAGGAGACGATCGCAGCCGCTTGCATCCTCGTGTTCAGCCGAATTCATCCGCCCGGCCAGATCGGCGTGAGGGTCGATGACAGGACGCTCTGGACGACCGTCGACCCCGACACGACGGTGGGCCAATTAGCGTCCACATTGGCGGCCGACCCTGCGGAGCCCGAGCACGGTCTCCTGCTCGACTTGTGGATTCGTGACGCTAGCGAGGCGGCGCCCAAGGGTGCGGCCGAGGCGGGCAGCCTGGGCGCGACGCTATCGTTGGGATTCGAGGCAGGAAGCGAAGGCCTGACCCTGCACCTCGATTACCGGATCGAGCGGATCGCGGAGGTCTCGGCGCAAGACCTGCTTGAGAAGATCGCCCTGGCGATCGATTCGCTGAGCCGTAGACCGGATGCACGGATCGCGGAGCTGGACCTGGTGACCGCGGTGGCGCGCAGGGTGATGCCCGATGCCGCGCGCCCCATCGCCGCGCGAGACTTCATACTCACGCACGAGGTGCTGCTGGCAACGGCGCAAAGGCATGCGGACGAGCCGGCGATCCGTTATGGCAAGCTGGAATACAGCTACGGAGAGCTGCGCTCGCTGTCGTTGCGCGTGGCCGAGCGTCTCAGCGATGCCGGCCTCGGGGTCGGCGACCTCGTGACGGTGAGTGGACGAAGCAGCTTCGGCTTGATCGCGAGTGCCATCGCGGTGCTTGCCGCGGGCGGCGTTCTGGTCGCGATCGACGACGCGCTGCCCGACGAGCGGCGCGAGCAGATAGCCGCATTGACGCAGACGCCATATCGAATCGTGGTGGCCGCCGGTGAGTCGCTCACAGCGCCGGGCTCGACCATCAGCGTCTCTGCATGGCCGAGTCATGCGGAGATCGAAGCCATCGGCGACAGCGAGTGGCACGGGCCAATCCTGCCACAGGATGCGGCGGCGTACATTTTCTTCACATCCGGAAGCACCGGCGCGCCCAAAGGCGTGGTGGGCGCGCACCGCGGCCTGGCTCACTTCCTCGAATGGCAGCGGCAGAATTTTCCCATCGGCCCGGGCGATCGCAGCGCGCAGCTCACGGCGCTGTCGTTCGACGTGGTGTTGCGGGACATCTTCTTCCCGCTGACCAGCGGCGCGACCATATGCATCCCGGAGCGGGAGCTGATCCTCGATGCCCGCCGCGTGCTCGCGTGGTTTCGAGAGCAGCGGCTCACGATCCTGCACTGCGTGCCGTCGTTGATGAAGGCATGGCTGCAGGGCGACGACGGAAGTCATTCGTTCCGCTCGCTGCGCTACATCTTCTTCGCGGGTGAGCCGCTCACCCACGATCTGTTGCTCAAGTTCAGGGCCGCCGCGTCGCCCGAGACGCGGATCACAAATCTCTACGGTCCGACAGAAACCACGCTCGCGAAGCTCGCCAACCCGGTCGATGAGCCGGAGCCGGGCATCCAGCCCGTGGGCAAGCCGCAGCCCGGCGTCGACGTTTTCATATTGCGGGATCGCCGCACGTTCTGCGGCTTGTGGGAGACGGGCGAGATCGTGATTCGCACGCCGTATCGCTCGCGCGGCTATTTTCGCAACGAGGAGCTCACCCGGCAGGTGTTCCTGCAGAATCCGAGGACCGCTGATCCCGATGACCTGATGTACTGCACCGGTGATCTTGGCCGTTACCGCCCTGACGGAAAGGTCGAGATCTTCGGACGCATCGATTCGCAGATCAAGATCCGCGGCGTGCGCATCGAGCCCAACGAGATCGAATCCCGGATGCACAGATTTCCGCGCGTGCGGGACGCCGCCGTCTTCCTGCGTCAGGGGGCCGGCGAAGAGAAGATTCTGTGCGGAGTCGTCGTCCGGGAGGCCGGTGCGGACGGTGAGACGGACGCCGACCTCGCGCAGCGTATCCGCGCGTTCCTGCGCGACGCCCTCCACGAAGCCATGGTTCCCGCGCTAATCGTGTTCGTCGACAAGCTTCCCTACCTTCCGAACGGGAAGTTGAACCGCAAAGAGCTGGCAAATCTGCGAGTGGAGGAGGCTGAAGGCGCTGCCCAAGCCGCGCCGCTCGTGGCGGCGAACGACGCGGCCCGGCCGATGTTCGATGCATTGCGCAAGCTGCTCCCGGTCCCGATCGCCGCGCTCGAGCCGTCTTTCGTCGAGCTGGGCGGCGATTCGCTCTCATTCATCTCAGCGACGCTGGCCATCGAGCGCATCCTCGGGTACGTGCCCGAGGGCTGGGAACGGCGCCCGCTCACTGAGCTCGTGAACGCAGCTCGCACAGCTCCGGGACAACGCGCCGCGTCCCTGGTTTCTGCAGCCTCCGGCGGTGCCCCTGCACGCCCGGGGAACAGCGCGCACGCTTTCTTCGCCGCCGTGGAAATCCCGATCCTGATCCGAGCGCTCGCGATCGTCCTGATAGTCATCAGCCATGCCGATGCCGCCGCCGCGGTCAACGCGACATCCGCGCTGTTCGTAGTGTCGGGAATCAGCTTCGGACGCTTCCTGCTGCCCGGCATAGAGTCCACGGGAGACTTGCGGCCGACGCTCCGCTTCATACTAAAGTTCGGCATTCCAGCGGGGCTATGGCTGCTGCTCACGCGAGCGCTCACGTTCAAGCGCATCTGGGTGCCCGATCTGTTCCTCGCGGGTACCCTGTTCCAGGATCCCGAATCGCCCCATTTCACGCTCTGGTATCTCGACATCCTGGCCGCCACCGTTCTCATACTTGCAGCGCTCGCAAAGTCTCGACGGGCGCTCCGGACGCGGCACGCCGATGGAATCCCCACGGGCAGGTCCGAAAGCTTCGGATGGGCGCTGTCGCTCGTGCTGCTGGGTCTGGTGGCCTCAGGCGCGCAAATCAGCTTCGGAATCTGGGATGGCGTCGTGGGCGTTGACAGTGTCGGACCGTTCCGCTGGCTTTGGATGGTCGCTCTCGGCGCGCTGATAGTCGAGACCACGTCGAAGACCCGGAAAGTCGTCGTGCTGTGCTTGCTCATCGCGATCGCGGCGCTTGCACATTGGACCGAATTTCTGACCACCGAGATTGGTGACTTTTTCTACGCCTCCGTGATGGTGCTGATCTTCCTCAAACGGGTGCTCGTACCGCGAATCTTGCTGCGTCCCGTTATCGTGATTGCGTCTTCGACCCTGTTCGTCTACATCGTCAATTACACCGTGATCCACCAGATGGAGAACCACGGTGTCGCGGGATGGCTGCCACTCAAGGTAGTTGCGGCGCTGCTTGCAGGCATCGCGCTCACGCGGGTCTGGGATTGGATCGGGTCCGCCATCCGGTTCCCCTGGCGGCCGATGCGACTCGCGCCCGCCGGCCCGGGCTGAGAGAGGTCTGAGCAGACCAGGTCGTTGCGAACGGAATTGCGTCGGAACCTCTTTTTGTCATCGTCAAGTAACGCAACCAGCACCATGTAGTGCTACTCTTGGGGTGGGCGCGCTCTTACGGATGGCCCGCGCGGGGGAAAACAATGAAAACGATAGTGGCCTTGGGAATCTTTGCTGCCTTTACTCTTCTGGACCTTGGTGGGCAGCACATCGCCTCAGCCGCAGAGCAGTCTCAAGTCGCACGCCCCATACCTTCGAGGGCTCCGGCAACGGCGGTGTATCAGCGGGGTTACGACACCGGAGTGTCGGGCGCAAATCTCTCGGAGACAACACTCACGACCTCTAACGTCAGCAGCAGCACGTTTGGGCTCAAGTTCCGTCTTGCGGTCGACGATAACGTCTTCGCACAGCCTTTGTATGTTCCGGGCGTGTACATCCCCGGTCACGGCAGGCACAACGTCGTGTACGTGGCGACGATGAGTGACTCCGTCTATGCGTTCGATGCCGACACCGGCGCGCCGCTTTGGTCCATCAATCTGGCCACACGGGTCAACGCGACACCGGTACCAATCGCCAATTATGCTTTTTCCGGCAATAAGAATTTTACCGGCAACCTGGGCATCGCCAGCACGCCGGTGATCGATCCCGCGACCATGCAGATGTATGTCGTGGCCGCCACGCAGGAAAACGGCACGATGGTATATCGCCTGCACGCGCTCAACATCACCAACGGGGACGAGGCCATCACCCGCAGCGGCACGGTGATCAGTGCTGAATATGGCGGCTCGATCTTCGATGCCCGCTACCAGACGCAGCGTGTGTCGCTGGCCATGGCAGGCAACCACGTGGTGTTCGGATTTGCGGCTGTGGAACTCGAGTATGCCGGCGGCTATGTTGGCTGGCTGATGGCCTATAATAAATCGAGCCTTGCACAGACCGGGTCATTCGCAACTGTCGTTACAGGCAACCGCGGGGGCGGTGTCTGGCAGTCGGGACGTCCTCCGCTGATCGATGCCTCCGGGTACGTTTACGCATTCACCGGCAACGGCTATGGCAATGGCTACGACGGGGTGTCGGACTTTAGCGAGAGCCTGGTGAAGCTCGACCCGTCCCATGGCTTGGCGCTGGTCGATTGGTTCACGCCCGCCAACTGGAGTTATCTCGATACCAATGACCTCGACCTGTCGAGCTCCGGGCCGATGCTGATTCCGGGCACTACAACGCTGATCGGCGGTGGTAAGGATGGCGCCTTCTACTTACTCAGCGTAGCGAATCTCGGTCACTACTCGGCGAATAATGGCGGGGCATTGCAGAGTTTCACTGCATCGCTGGGCGAGATCCGCGGCGGGCCCGTCTTCTGGAATCGCAAGGCGAGTGCCGGCGGCGCATTGCTCTTCAACTGGGGTGCGTCGGATGGACTCAAGTCCTTCAGTTTCGCCAACGGCAGGCTGAGCACGACGCCTACGGCTACGGGCGGGGGCATTGCCAATTGGCCGGGGGGCGAGTTGACGCTGTCAGCGAACGGTTCGGTGAATGGCAGCGGGATCGTTTGGGCCAATGTTTCCTCCAGTGGCGATCCGGAAAACAATCCTCCCGCCCCCGGCGAGCTTCGGGCCTTCAGCGCTGCCAACGTCGGCCTCGAGCTCTGGAACTCAAACATGGTGTCGAGCCGCGACAGCTCGGGAAATTACGCGAAATTCGTCCCGCCGCTCGTTGTCAACGGCAAGGTCTATCTTGCGACCTTCTCGCAGCAGGTCATGGTGTACGGCCTGCTCTGATGGCGCTCTTTCCTTGGCGCCACGGAGCGCCTGTCCTCGGCCTAACGGATAATCGGCACCGGAGCTGCCGTGCCATCGGACCAATTGCCGACCGGCACCATGAAGATGGTTTCCGGCTCCGGCACGTCGCGGTGGTCCGTGTCGAGCTCGACCGGGGAGCTCGGTAAATTCGCGCCCCAGCTCGCGGCATCGGTCTTCGGAATGTGAAACATCAAATGAGGGTGCCAATGGCCCACGGCATCGCCCAGATTGCCGCCCTTGGACATCATGTAGGACATCGCACCGGGTTCGGGCATCGGCAGTCCTTTGCTCGCGACGCTGGCCAGAATGCGCTCCTTTATCTGATCCTTTGACAGTCGCGCCAGCGCGAACTCAGTTGTTTTGACGGTGTATGGCAGGATGGATCTCGCAGCCGGAGGGTTATAGCAGACCGGGCCGCGCATCTTAGGGTTCCAGAACTCCGCGCTATCGAATGGCGACATCCAAGATCTTTCCACCACGCACGTGAAACCGTTCGTGCCTTTCGCGGCCACGTCATAACCTTGCCGGGTGAGCACCAGCACCGTTGCATGATCTGAGATTGCCGGGGGAGCCGCGCTCCGTGCCAGGCGGATCTCCGCCTCTCGATCGGGCATGAGGTACTGATCGAGCGGTGCCATGCTCGAATACGATGCGTTGAGATCCTCCGCTTGGCTCCGTCCCGCCGTGAACACGCCGCTGAGTACAAAGAGACAAGTAAGCGCTCGCACAGTTTTGCTGTTCATGGTGACCTCTACAATTTCCAGCGTTTGGATCCAATTCTCATCAGTCGCAGCTGCCCTTCATCGTCGGTGAACACCCGGCCTGGCGGTTCCTATTGAGGATGTCTTTCCCTGACTGCTCCAGGTCTTCAATTTGTTTCGCGGTCAGACAGACTTTGCTTTGCAAGTTGGAGCCGGTTAAAGCCTCGTTTCGGCAATAGACGCGTTCGCCGCGATAAACCATCGGCTTATATCCCCGCTTGCGCATGGCCTCATCCACATCGGTCTGCGAGCGATCGACATTCTCCTCGTGAGCGGGCGCCGGCGCACCTTTGCTGTTGGGATTCTGACTGCCGGCGAGCACCTGCTGCGGCGGGGTACCGCGAGGCGGCGAGCTCGAGCAAGCTGACGCGAGCAAGACGGAGCACACCCCTATGGAGATCGGCACAGCTTTCATTTTTGGTCGGTGCGCATGCGCAACTGAAGTTCGTGGCGGCGATAGTCGATTATGAAGGTATCGAGCAGGCCGAGTACATCCATACCGATCAGCAGCGCCGGCTTGTTGGTCAGATGCCAGTGGCCGAAGATGTGCATGTCGCCATAGGTGATGCGTGGATTCAGAATCTTGATCGAATCCAGCATGATCGGTGGGCTGGGATACGATTCGGCGCTCTGAGCCTCCGCTGTCACGTCGAAAATCTGTACCGTATAACCTGGCTCATGGCTGCGTACCAGCGCATCGCGCATCGCTAGATTGCCGATCGTTCTCTGTCCGCCGGTATCGATGATCGCTTGCGTACGCACGTTGCCGACGAGTGCATGAAACACCAGCAATCCGGTCTCCGAGCGCTCCAGAGGAATGGTCACGAAATCCCAGCGTGCCCGCTCGTTGCGCGAGTGCCGGATGTCGATGCGATCGTGTTTGAAATCGATCGAGATGCGTTGATCGGTGAACTCGTCGGTTGCAAGGACTCCCTGGGCCCCACCCAGCGCATCGGCCATGACGGGGAGAATCGCCGGACTCAACGTGAGGTCGCCGACGGTCAAGGAATCGACGCGGATGGTCGGCACGGTCACGATTCCGTTGACTCCTCGCAGCAGCACGGGCGGCGACTCGTCGAGCGCAATGCCCAGTAACTCGGCCACCTGGGTGGTGACACCGGAACGGTTGGCGCCCGTATCGAGTACCAGACGGAATGGACCTTTACTATTGATCCATACCGGTGCCCAGATCCGGCCGATCTGATCGCGGCGGGTGGGCGCGACGAAGCGTGGTTCGGGCGCTTGCACCACGATTTCCGACAGATCATCTTGCGTTTGCGGTAACGCCGGCTCCGCGAATCCCCACAGCAGCACGCCTGACGCCAGGAGCCGGCCGGCGGCACGACTTGCATTATTGAACGCAAAAGATCCCATGATGCTGCGGGCTTGAAGCGCTATTCTCATCGCCGGCACGGCGACTGCTCGCAGGGGGTGTGCGCCGGATGCTGTTCAAAACTCGTTCAGCCGCGTTGTTTTGCCGTGGATTCTTTGCAGTTAAAACTTCCCCGTGAACGCGACGAACAGCTGCCGGCCCAAATAGTCGTACGTCCCCCACGAGTTGGCTGGACCCGCGTTGCCGGTGATGTCCAACGAGGGTATGAGGGGCGGGTCCTTGTCCAACAGGTTGCTGACGCCGGCGCGCAGTTCCAGATTCGCGAGCGCGTGCCAAACCACCGTCAGATCCAGATAGCTGTAGCCGGGGATGCGCGCATTGTATTGGTCATAGTAGGGCGGAGGAGCGGCGGGCTCCTGCGGTGCTTCCTCCGCGCCCTGCAGCAACGGGTTGGTGGAATTGTTGTCGAAACTGGTGGGTCCGATGAAGCGCCACTGCGCCGACAGGAGCACATTCCACGGCGTCTCCCAACTGAAGCGCAGCGTATGCCGCCAGTGCGGGTTCACCGAGCCGTTCTCGCAACTGTCGCCGAACAGGCCGGCACAATCGTAACTCCCCGATCCTGGGAACGGCGTGAAGATGTCGTGCATCAGGTAGGCACCATTCAATGCCGTCGTGAAAGTACCCCACCCGCCGGGCAGCGTGTAGCGGTAGTTCATCTGCAGGTCGATGCCGGATACGATCGCGAGGCCGAGATTGTAGTCCTTCTGCAGGAAGTATCCGCCGCCGGCAACGGTCGCGCCGGTGAGTGAGCCCTGTGGCGTGCGCACGATCTGACTGCAGTAGATCGGATTGTCCTGATTGAGGCATCCATTCAGAATCACGGAGAAGGGGTAGTTGCCGACCTGGTTTTCGAGACGGATGTGGTAATAATCGATGCTGGTGGTGAACCCCGGAAGTGCGGCCGGCGTCAAGGTCAGGCCCAACGACCAGGTCTTGGCGACTTCAGGAACCAGCTGAGTGTTTCCCGAGATCACCTCGCCGCACTGACCGGACACGCACTGCGTAATGCTGTTCACTTTCGTCGCGGGATTCACGGCGTATTCGGCCGGCGTCACGCCGGTGTGCTCGCAGGCTGTCAGCGACGCGGTCGGTACCCCGGCGCAGGGATCGGACCCCACCACGTCTTCCTGGCCGTACGAGGGCGCCACGAACAACTCGATCAGATTGGGCGCGCGCACCGCGCGATCGAACGAAAAGCGCAGACGCGCATCTTGGACGGGCGCGTACTGAACCTCGAACTTATAGGTGTTCGTGCTGCCCGTTGTGTTGTAGTCCGAATAGCGGTACCCCGTATCGGCAGTCAGGTCGTAGAGTCCCGGTAGATCGTGGACGATGGGCAGCCGCGCCTCGACGAACGCTTCGTTGATGTCGTAGTGCTCGTTGATGGGTACGAGCGCGCCGGAGAAGCCGGCCAAATCACCCGCGAGCTCCGCCCCATCGGGACTGAAGGTGACCGAATCCATGCGGTGCTCGCCGCCGAAGTTGACCGCCATGCCATCCTTCGCCAGGGGCGATATGAGTCCGTACTTGCCCAAATCACCGGTCAGGTCGATGTGCTCGATCTGCTCGGTGTTGTTGCCCTGGGCGGTACCCGGTGTCTGCAGGTAGGCGAGTTGCGCCGGAGTCACACCCCCCGTCTTGAAGATGTTCCACGGCACGCACTGGCCGCCGCTGATGCAGACCGGCGTTCCGTTCGTACCGGTGGTGACCTCCAACGCGTTGGTGACCTTGGAGAGGTCGAGATAGTTGTAGTTCGCCTGGAACGTGCTGACATAGTAATAAGATGAATACAGATCGTATGACCAGCCGTCGATCACGTCGCCCTTGGTTCCCACCACCAGCCGGAAATTTTGGTGCTCATAAATCGACATGCGGCCGCCGCCCTCGATATTGCGCCTGCCGATCTGCAGGTCCGCCTGCTGCGAACCCGGATTGAGCTTGTCCGCGGCAATTTGCGCCGGCGTGCAAATCAAGGACGCTTCCTGGGCGCTCAAGAATGGGTTGCTGCAGTTGGTGCGGTAGTTGTTGTCGTTGGTGAAGGGATCCTGATTGACGAACAGCGCCGAGGGTGCGACCACGGCTTGCGTGCGGTCATCCATCCAGCCGAATTCCATGTACGGCTTGACATGGTCATTGATATCGTCATGCGCCAGGAAACCCGCCTGATAGCGCTTGTCCTCCCGTTGCAGATATTCGAATGAATTGAAATCGAAGATGCCGGGCGGGCTCGACCCGGGCTGCGGCCACGGCAGGAACTGATTGCCAACCACCGTGTACTCGGTGCCGAATCCCGCCGCGCCGGTGGTGAAGGGCGTGAAGCGATTCGCGTTCGAGCTGCCGATGCACTCGAGGCCGCTGTACACCTTCGAGGTGAGATCGCCGTTGGAGTAGAGCTGGCAATCCGAGAAGTCGCGCGCCGCGGCCGTGACCGGTTGCTGATCGTGATACACGAAGTATGCGGTGACGTTGCCGTTCCCCTCGGCGAAGTTCGTGCCCATGACCATCGACAGGTCGTGCTTGTAGCCGTCGCGGACGCTGCCCGTCGGCGGGGTGGTGGCGGTGAACCCGGTGATCGGGTCATCGTGACTCAACAGCCCTTCGACGTAGCTGTCGTGCTGATCGTGCTGGCTGAGACCATACTGACCGTCGATTTGAATGCCTTGAAAGTCCTTTTTTAGGATGAAATTGACGACGCCGGCGATCGCATCCGATCCATACGTGGCCGACGCACCGCCGGTCACCACATCGACCCGCTCGATCAACGGCGCAGGTATCTGGTCGATGTCCGGCGCGACGTTTTGATTGGACGTACTGGGATCGCCCGCACCGAGGCGCCGGCCGTTGACCAGAACGAGGGTGCGCTGCGGACCCAAGCCGCGCAAATCCACCGTCGAGAAGCCGCCCGTGGAAGTCAACGGACTCGATGTGTTGCCGAAGTCGGCATTGGACGAGATGACGTTCTGCGGCAGAGCGTTGATCACATCCGTGATGTCGGTGTGCCCTTGCAGTTGAATTTCCTGATTGGAAACGACCGTGGTCGGACTCGTCGCCGAGATGTTCGCCGGCACGGGAATACGTGAGCCGGTGACGACGACCTCTTGCAGCACGGGTTCAGTGGTTACGGCGGGCGCCTGCTGCGCGATGGCAGGCATATCTGTTGCGGCCATGCACAGACACGCCGCTGATGTAAACACCCATCGCCTCACATACGATCTGACGCTGATTTGCTTTTGCATTCCCATTTTCAGTCTCCCTCGAAGTGAGTCCACGCGTGGCAGCGCGCTTGAGGATTCCCGTTGTGTTGCCGCGACATAAGAATCGAACGAAATGCCGTACTGATGCGGGTGGACGATAGTCGTCCGCCATCGGATGAGCGAAAAATTGGGATGACTGCGGCTCTCTGCGTGATGAAGCCTGCTGGCTGACGAACGAAGCTCAGCGCTACGATCTGTGCCGTCCTTTTATGCGCGACAGGCTCGATGGTGGGAGCGGTCGCTTTGCTTATTCAGAGGGGGAGTGCATACGCGCAACTGCCTGGCCGGCAGTCCCTCCTTCTTGACGACAAACCAACTGGTTGGTATGGTCGGGATATGAGCCACGCCGCAATACCCATTTTCATGCGAAAAGCGCTCTTATGCTGTTGGAGGAAGATCCAACTTCAGGCGACAAGGGTATGCCGGACACCGACACTGACAGTTTCATCGCGACCACTGCCGCCTGCTGCAGCAGCGGTCTGCGACTCTTTTGCCTAGAACATTTGGAGCCGCCTATGTCCAGTGCGCGCAGCAAGCTTCTCGAGGCCGCCATCTCCACCATCCGCGAGAAGGGCTACGCCGGCACGTCGGTCGATGAACTGTGCGCAAGGGCCGGGGTGACCAAGGGTGCATTCTTTCACCACTTTCCGACCAAGGACTCACTCGGCGTCGCGGCCGCGAATCACTGGTCGGAGTTGAGCGTCACGCTGTTTGCCGCCGCTCCTTACCAGCGATCCGAGGATCCGCTCGATCGCGTCTTGGGCTACCTCGACTTTCGCAAGACACTGTTGCGCGGTGAAGTGGCAGAGTTTACCTGTCTTGCCGGCACCATGGTTCAGGAGGCCTACGGGACACACCCCGACATCCGACGTGCGTGTGATGCATCCATCGCCGGCCATGCCGCCCAAGTGGAATCGGACATTGCCGCCGCGATGAAACTGTACCGCATTCGCGCGCCATGGACCGCCGAAAGCCTCGCGCTGCACACGCAGGTCGTGCTGCAGGGCGCATTCATCCTGGCGAAGGCCCAGGGCAACGCCCGGGTGGCCGAAACGAGCATCGAGCACTTGCGTCGCTACGTTGAACTCCTGTTCCGTTGTCCGCCAAAAGAAGTCAGGCGCAAGCACTGACCATGCCGAAAGCCTGCAAAGCAAAAAGGGTGCTCGGCTACTCAATCACGTCAGGGATCACACGTGAAAGTATTGATAGTAGATGACCAAGTCCATGCGCGCGATAGCCTGATCCGGCTCTGCGAGCGCAACGACGACGTGCAAGTGGTCGGCGAGGCCGCCTGCGGAATGGCCGCGATTGACGCTGCCGGCACACTCACCCCGGACATCATGCTTCTGGATGTGGAGTTGCCGGATATGTCCGGCTTCGAACTCTTAAGAGCGGTGGGGGCGGACACCCGGCCTTTGGGCATCATGGTTTCGAACTGCGCTGATCACGCGAGCAGGGCATTCGCAGAAGGCGCAATTGACTACTTCGTGATGCCTGTGACGGCAGAGCGATTCGACCTGGCAATTACCCGGGCCCGACAGCGATTCAACTACGGGCTGATCGACTACGGTCGTTTTACGTCCAGGCCATCGGACCTCGGCCGTGCAGCGCCCGTCACACCGCGGTTTTTGGTGGGCGAGCGGCAACGGCGGCTGTATCCGCTCGATCCGAAGGCGATTGATTACATCGAGGCGGACGGCAACTATGTAACTCTTCGCGCCGGCAAGGTGGAATACCTCAGCCGCGATTCGATCAAGCGTCTATCGACGCAGCTTGCGGAGCTTGGCTTCATCCGCATCGCGCGCTCACTGCTGGTAAATGCCGCCGCCGTGTCTTATGCCGAAGTGGCAGGTCATGGGACTTTTGCCCTGACTCTGACCTCGGGCGCCTGCCTGCATTCGAGCGCGGCCTACCGCGACTCGATTTTGCGCATCATCCCGCTGCCGGCCTTGTCGAAGCGCTTCGGACACACTGTGTCGTAGAGGCCATGTAACCCATCCCGCAAATGGATGGGTTCATCACGACGGCGGCGCAGGCCATCCCAAAGTGGCTCCCTTCGCTTGCCGCATTGCTAAATTTTGCAGGATGAGATTGGCCGATCGCATCGCGCAATGTCGAACTCCATTCGTCGTTCAACACACGGAGAATGGATCTGTCACGATCCTAAACGGTGCGGCGGCGTTCGCCCGAGACATCGGTAATTGCGCAACGCGATATGTCCTGAGCGATGAGCTTACGCGTCTGTGCACGGCGCTCGCGTACTCGAAGGGCGCGAGCACGCTCGCGTGTTCAGATCTTCTCCACATACCGGCCGAGCGCGTCTGGGTGGAATGGACCGAAGCGCCCTGGCGGAATGAGCTCGCACGTGTTGGATTCAAAAGTCCTGTTGACGGTGGCCGCTCGGGCCGGCGCGGCGCCTTCATTCAATCCACCCTCCACGGGCGCCGCGGCCTGCTGAGAACGTTCTGGGCGGACGGCGAGTCAGAACTCAACGTGTTCTGCAGCAGCATGGAAGCTTGCTTCGATTTTGATACCGCGGAAGGAGCGGATCCGCAAGGCTTCGGCCCGCAGCAACGATCTTCAATTTGCGTGACGGATAGTGCTGTCGGAGATGCCGACATTTTGCGACGCTGCTTTCGATTCCGTTTCGAGCGCTCCTGGCAGGATTACTACGAGAAGGCAAACCTGACGCCTCAACAAGCCACCGCCATCTCTCGTCACGCACTCGGTACCATAGCCATCGACATACCGGTGTTGTTGGCCTTCTTCCTGCTCCTCGCCGCTCGTCCAGGCCTGCCGCGTCGGCCTCTGATGCTCGAGCGTCTGAACAAGGCACGGGACAAGTCGCGAAGAGCGCCGCTACTAGAACAGGTGGAGGTTTTGGCGCCTCTACTGCCGCAGTACGATCGCGGCGGGCGCGCAGCTACAGCAGCATCCCGACGATTCCCAAGGCTTCACCACGTGCGGGGCCACCTTGTGCGGCGTGGCGGCACACTCTTCTGGCGCATGCCGCACCTGCGCGGCAGTGCACGGGCCGGAACCATTCGGACCCGCACGGTCACTTGGCAGGTCGATCCCTCGCCCGAATTTGTGGCTCAAGTCCCGTAACGATTCACGTCTCTGCCGTATGCTTTTCCTGAAAAGGGCAATGGAAGCGTTACGCTCGATCAGATGGACGGCTGAGGTATGCCGCGTCCATCAGTTATCGAGTATCAGCGCCCAGCACGTGATCGCACTGGGAATGGTGGTCCAATAGCCATATTTCCCAAAGTAACTGGTGGCAAGTTCGTAGCCCTGTTTGGCAGTCATGCCTTTGTCCTGGATTTGAGGATCGGAGGCATTTCGAACTGCGGCCCACTTAACAGGAGTTGCTCCCAATTTCTGTATGACGAGTCCCAGGGCCGCATCGCCTTCGTCGCAGGCTGAGCCGAGTCCTTGCAGTCCGTAACGATCAAGCACGTCGTCGTACGCGAAGAAATCGGTGGTGACGACGTCGGCGCTCAGAATCCCCGGCCCCGGTTGCGTAATGATCATGGGCAGTCGGGCGGCGGCGGGGAGTTGCGATGCATTCGCGGCAAATAAAGACGATGCTGGAGACACCTCACCGGAGATCTGCTCGGGCGTCGGGCGCTCAAGATGACCGCGATTCTTGAGCGGCTTGCGCGACAGCGAGGCGGCGACTCTTGCCTTGACGATGCTGGATGCGGCGGGCGGCGTAATCAATGCCGACAGTGCGGTGAGGAGCGCTTGGCCGTTGGGCACTCCGAGTCCGGTGCACGGATCCCAGCCGGGTCCGGCTTTGTAGTCGCCATTGTTGCCCTTGACGATATCGCGGAAGGCGGCGGACGCCGCCGGCACCTGATAGAGCAACGGATTTGCAAATCCGATATTTGTATTTAGCGCTTGATTGATGCGCGCGATCAGTCCTGCCCAGAGAGGGGCCGAGCCGCTGGTCCCGCCGATGGGAGGATAATTCGGTCCAGAGCCGGGATACGACTTGCCATCAACCAGCACGATGTAGCCACTTTCCTGTGCGGCATCACCGGAGACGTCGGGTACTCCGCGGCCCAGTGCTCCGGGAGGGTTGACTGCCTTCTGTGTAACAGCTTTCTGCTGATAGATGGGCCTCGCAAAATATCGACTGATTCCGCCACCCGTCCCGTCGTTGGCATCGGGATGCCAGGCTTCTTCTTGAATGGAGGTTGCGGTGTCGCTGATGATGTGTGTGCCGCCGACCGCCAACACATAGGGACTCGATGCGGGAAAGCTCACGTGTGCGTGCCCATCCCACGGCCATTGGGGATCGTTGAGCGGCGCACATGCCGATCCGTGATCCCCCGATGAGACACAAACCGTTATTCCCAGTGTCTGTGCCGTCTGGAACACGTCGTTCAGATTGTCCTGATACTGCTGCTCGAGCACGCCCTGCTGGCCTGCCCCAAGGGAGCTGTCGTACTCCTCGCCACCCCAGCTCAAAGAGAGAACGCTGGGCTTCGCGGATTGGTCGTGGACGGC
>Ga0181537_10001085_pt1 | contig 25334 bp, 21 predicted proteins | sample PEATcosm2014_Bin_39_FD_119765 | JGI IMG/M metagenome (GOLD analysis project Ga0181537, IMG submission 119765) | Peatland microbial communities from MTU Mesocosm Facility, Houghton, MI, USA - PEATcosm2014_Bin23_10_metaG | ecosystem: Environmental > Terrestrial > Soil > Wetlands > Peat | place...
AGGCACGATTTCGCGTTCGGCCGCTAACTCCCTTTGTGCCGTGGGTGCGTGCGGCAGCGGCGGGCGCTCTTGCGTAAGCGCTCCGCTGCCGAGTGCGTTGCTAGCGCCGTTGCCGGCACCACCATTCGGATTCCCGTTGCTAGATGGTGCGGTTGACGACGCGGCTGGGCGGTTCGCTTGCGCCGGTTGCAATCTTTTATTCGTCGCATCGACCTGCTGTACCGGCGTGACCGGAGCTTGCCGCACGCCGTTTGTCGAGAAATTCTGCGCCGCGCCAGGGAGCGCACTGCCCACTCGTCCACGGGATTCGCCGCTAATCTTTTCGCCCAGCCTGATGAGCAGTTCTCCGACGGACTGCCGGTACGCCACCGCCGTAAAACCCAGCACCGCGGCGACTACCGCCGCAGCCAAAATGATCCCGAGTCGCGACTTGCGCGAACTCGTGTCACGCGGGGCATCCAACAACTCCGCCGGCGCCTCCTGCGAAGCGTCGTTTCCCAACGCCACCCCAAGCGGATGCCGGAGGAAATCGCGCATTGGGTCTTGCCCTTGCGCAACCTTCGCTGGCGCAACATTCGCCATCGCAATATCGTTGGCCGGCGCGTTGCTCTTAGCGCTTCCGTTCACCACTGCCGGCTTCAAGAATATTCCTGCGGGATCCACCTGCTCGGCTATCGCTGCAAATCTCGCCACTTCCAGCGACGCGCTGGAACTCTTGGAATGCTCGTGTTCGCCGAAACTCGAGGAGGACCGCTTCCCACTCATGCCTGGGACTTTTCGTCGTCCGGGCGTTATCTCTTCGCGCGCCGCCTCCTGCCACTCCTCGCGAGAAACAGGTTCGGTAACGACGGTCTTTGCCGCCGAAGTCCTGCCGGGTAAATTCATGGGAATTCCCCACGCAGGTTTTTCCGCTGCCGGTGCCACAGGTTGCACCACGCTCGGAGCATAGCTTTCCCGAACCGGGACTCTCGTCGTCGTCTCCACTTCAGCGATGGCTGCAACCAGAGCAGGACTTTGCGGCGGCGCGGCAGCCGGCAGAGAACCGGGTCGCATAGGCAATACTTCTTCCGCAACCGAGGGAAAAACCTTCGCCGCATTTGTCGCTGCCGGCGTCTCGCTCGATATGGGGCTCGCCGCGGGATCTGTCACCGGGTTCGGCGTCTCTACGCTTGCCGTCGTTGTGTCAGCTGTTTCCACCTCCGGCGCGTGTTGCGCGGCATCGATCTCCGCCAGCCACGACCGCAGAGTTTCGCTCGCTTCCGTCGAAAGCTCGCTGAACGCCATCCCACCGGACTTGCCGCTGGCGTCCGTCCATGCCATCAACGCTTGACCCTCGATGCGTCGCTCGGCATCAATGGTCACGCCAAAGGACGTGCTGTGCCCAACGGCCACCGGACCCATTACATGAAACCGCATCCCGCCTTCGGAGACGTCTTTCACCATGCCGCCGTTCTCGCGGCCGAACTCGAGATACACGAGTTGCAGCGGCTTCCTTCGCGGATGGCGGCGTCTCTCGTTTGGTGGTAAGGCCATACTGTCGAACCCACCTCCAGTTAATATTGCCACTGATTGCGGCTTATTCCGTCTTGAGTTTTCCGTCGCTGTCTCGCGGGCGCACAAGGCGGCAGGAAATTTCTACGCTCCTGCGGAGCTTTGCGTAAATCGCTGCATCGCGCGCCTTGCACCGTAAAACACTGACCCTGAGCGTCTTAGCTGCGGCCGCCCGTTCTGGAACCCGGCGTGCGCATCCAATCCTACCCGGCCGCAGTCTAACCTCATAGGAGGAAAAACATCCATGCGCATTCGCGTAGTTTTGTCGCTCATGACCTTGGCGCTGGCGTGCTTCACACTCGCCGTTTGGTCCGAGCCTTCGCCTCCGGACTCGTGGCAATCTTTACCGGACCCTGATTCCTCGGATCGAGAGCAGCGCGTCAGAGTTTGATGCCTCGCACCCAGCAGGCGAGGCGGACTGCGTAGCCCAAGTTTGCACCATAGCGGCAATCCACATTTTCTGAACTGAGGGGCCCCCCAGCATGCGCACGACCCTGAGACTCGTTCTGCCTCTGATCGTCAGCGTGGCCGTGGTGTCTCTGCTCTTCGCCACCTATCAGGTGCGCACGCAGCGCTTCAACTTGCGCAATGATCTGTCTCGTCGCGCGGAAATTCTGGGCGACAGCCTGCAGGAGAGCGTCGAACAAATACTCGACCGCGGCACCGACAAGGGCTTGCAGCGTCTCGTCGATCGTTTCGGCCAACGCGAACATTTACAGGGCGTCGCCCTGTACGATCCCGCCGGCCAATTGATCGCCATCACTCCGGCCCTGGACCCCACCTTCCGCACGCGCCCGGCCGTCGCCACGTACGCCGAGCAGCACGATACCGGTCTGGGAGAATTCCTCAAGGGCCAGCCCGTGCACATCTACGCGCTAACCGTGCATCGCAACGACCAAGTCGCCGGAACCCTCGCCGTGTTTCATGACACCACGTATATCGACGACCAGGTCGGCCGCACCTTGCGCGACTCGCTCATCAACGCCCTCGTGCAAACCGTGCTGATTGCCGGACTAGCGCTCATTCTCGTGCGCTGGACGCTCACCGGCCCGCTAACCCGCACCGCCAACTGGCTGCGCACGCTGCGTACCGGGGAAACCCAGTCTCCGCAAGAAAATCTCCCGCAAGGCCCGCTCTTCGACCGCATCCAGAAAGAAGTCACGCATCTCGCTCGCGACCTGAAAGACGCACGCGCGACCGCCGAAGAAGAAGCCCGCCTCCGCGAATCCAACGTCTCGATCTGGACCGCCGAGCGCCTCCGCGTCAGCCTCACCAACAAGCTGCAGGACAAACCGCTCTTCGTCGTCGCCAATCGCGAACCGTACATGCACGTCTACAGCGAGCGCGATCATTCCATTCAGGTGCTCGTACCTGCCAGCGGCCTGGTCACCGCCCTCGAACCCGTCCTCCTTGCCTGCAACGGCACGTGGGTCGCCCACGGCTCCGGAACCGCCGACCGCGAAACCGTCGATGCCCAGGATCATCTGCGCGTACCGCCGGATCATCCGACGTACACGCTGCGCCGCGTGTGGCTCAGCGACGAAGAAGAAAAAGGCTACTACCAGGGCTTCGCCAACGAAGGCCTCTGGCCGCTATGCCATATCGCCCACACCCGTCCCATTTTTCGCCCGCAAGATTGGCTGCACTACCAGCAAGCCAATCGCCGCTTCGCCGACGCCGTCCTCGAAGAAATGCACTCCACCGAATCTCCCATCGTCCTCGTGCAGGACTATCACTTTGCACTGCTCCCGCGCATGATCAAGGAAGCCCGCCCGGACGCCCGCGTCGCCATCTTCTGGCACATCCCCTGGCCCAATCCCGAAGTCTTCGGCATCTGCCCCTATCAACGCGAACTCGTCGACGGGCTCCTCGGCGCCGATCTCGTCGGCTTCCACACGCAATCGCACTGCAACAATTTTCTCGAAACCGTCGATCGCGCCGTCGAAGCCCTCACCGAATGGGACCGCTTCGCCGTCAACCGTCAGGGCCACGTCACGCGCGTCCGCCCATATCCCATCAGCGTAGCCTTCCAGGAACCCACTCTCGCCGTCAACGAAGCCCGCAATGCCGGCGCCGAACGCGCCGCCCTCTGCTCCGAACTCGGTATCGAAGCCTCGCTGCTGGGCGTCGGCGTCGATCGCGTCGATTACACCAAAGGCATCATCGAGCGTTTCCGCGGCGTCGAGCGCTTCCTCGAAGCTAACCCCGCCTACCAGCGCCGTTTCTCGTTCCTGCAAATCGGCGCACCGAGCCGCACAGACATTCCGCGTTATCGCCAGTTTCTCGACGAAGTCTCCGCGGAGGCCGATCGCATCAACGCCCGCTTTCAAGCCGGCCGCTGGAAGCCCATCGTCCTGCTCAAGCACCATCACACCCACGAGGAAATTTCTCGCTACTATCGCGCCGCCAACGTCTGCATGGTCACTTCATTGCACGATGGCATGAATCTGGTCGCCAAGGAATTCGTCGCCTCCCGCGACGACAATCGCGGCGTTTTAATCCTCAGCACCTTCGCTGGCGCCGCCCTGGAACTCACCGACGCTTTACTCGTGAATCCCTACGACGTCCAGCAACTGGCCGACGCCGTTCTTCGCGGCCTGAACATGCCGGAAGACCAGGAAATGGAGCGCATGCTCCACATGCGTTCCAACGTCCGCGAACATAACATCTACCGCTGGGCCGCCAATCTCCTCTCCGATCTGACGGAAATTCGCATCGACACCCCCGACCGCATCGAATCACCTGCCCCCGCCGAGATCTCCGCCGAGGCCGCGCACGGCTGAAGTATCGCCATGCTATGCTCGGCTCACTAACTCAGTCCAAGGAACAAGCTCATGAAATGGACTCCCGGTGGCGAGAGCCAGGACATCGAAGACCGCCGCGACGATTCCGGCGGCGGTGACGGCGGTGGCGGCTTTCAATTCGGCGGCGCGCACATCGGCATTGGCGGCGCCATTATTCTGCTGATCCTCAGTTTCGTTTTTCACACCAATTTTTTCGCTCTGCTCAGCGGCGGCGCTCCGCACCCGGGCCCTGGCGCCGGACCAACCCCCGCGGTAAACGGTCCGCGTTCGCCCGGCCAACCCCACACCGCTCGCGATGAAGCCGAAAAGCCCGAAGTCCAGTTCGTCTCCTTCGTTCTCGACGACACGCAAAGAACGTGGACCACCCTGCTCCCCGACCAATCCGGCAAACCCTACCGCCACGCCCACCTGGTCCTCTACCGCAACTCCACCTATTCCGGCTGCGGCGGCGCACAGGCTGCGACCGGCCCCTTCTATTGCCCGGAAGACGAAAAAGTTTATCTGGATTTGGAATTTTTCGACGAACTAAAGCGCCGCTTTGGCGCACCCGGTGAATTCGCACAGGCCTACGTAATCGCCCACGAGCTCGGCCATCACATCCAGAAAATCCTCGGTATCGAACAAAAAGTCTCGCACCTTCAGCAGCAAGACCCGCGCCAACGGAACCCGTTGTCCGTCCGCCTCGAACTCCAGGCCGACTGCTTCGCCGGCATCTGGGCCCATTCCACGCAGCAGCGCGGCCTCGTCGACCAATCCGACATTCAATCCGCCCTGGGCGCAGCTGCCGCTGTCGGCGACGATCGACTGCAAAAAATGGCCACTGGGCACGTTAGCCCCGAAACGTTTACGCATGGCACGTCAGCCGAACGCATGTCCTGGTTCCAAAAAGGTTTCGACAGCGGCTCCATCGCCGCCTGCAACACCTTCGCGCAATAGGTCGCGCCTTCGCTGGGCGCGATCGCACGCCTCACGAACCCAAATGCTCCCGATGCTGCCGCAATAAAAACTGATCCGTCATTCCCGCGATGTAATCGCACACCACCACGTAGCGCGGGTCGCTTTCCGCCTGCTCTTCGTAAGCCGCCGGCATACGGCCCGGGCTCTGTAAATAATATGCAAACAATTCGGCCAGACACTGCACCGAGCGATCGCGATCCACCGTAATGGCCGCGTTGTTGTAAATATGCGTGAATAGAAATCGCTTAAGTTGCTGATTCCCGCGTGCGGCGCCCTCGCTGAATCCCGCCAGCCGCCTGGGCGCGCGCCGTATCTCCTCGCTGCTCTGCGCTCCGCTGCGCGTCACGTGTTCCCGGGTCGTCTCAATCAAATCCGTCGCCAACCAGTTCAATACCCGCTTCAGCGCCTCATTGAATTTCAGCTTCTCGAATTTCGCCGCATCCAGTTTGGCCCATGTCGTGTGCCCGCCCGCCGGATGTTCCGCCTCCACCTCGTCCCAAGCCGCGCCGAACAAGGGCACCTCTCTTCGCAACGCCCCCGTATCCAGCAGCTCGGCTTCGCGTGCATCGTCCAGATCCGCGGTGTTGTAAGCAATTTCATCGACGCAATCGATCAGTTGCGACTCCAGCGGTGGCCGCAGCTCCAGCAAATATTCCGCCAGCTCCGGGAACGCCTCAGCCGTATAGTCGCGCGAGTGCTTCACAATTCCCTCGCGCACCTCAAATGTCAGATTTAACCCGGGAAAATCCAGGTACCGCTGTTCAAATTGCTCCACAATCCGCAACGCATGCAGGTTGTGATTGAAACGTGCGCCATGCTCGCGCATCAATTCGTCCAGCCGGCGTTCCCCCGCATGTCCAAACGGCGGATGACCGATGTCATGTACCAGCGCCAGCGCCTCCGCCAGCTCCGCATTTGCGCCCAACGCATGCGCCACGGTGCGCGCGATCTGCGCAACCTCAATCGTGTGGGTCAGTCGATTACGAAAATGATCGGAATAGCGGGTGGTAAAAACCTGCGTCTTGGCTTCCAGCCGCCGGAATGCCCGTGAATGAATAATCCGGTCGCGGTCTCGCGCATACTCGCTGCGATACGCATGCGCCGCTTCTGGCCAGCGCCGCCCGCGCGAATCTTCCTCATTCATGGCCCACGGCGCTAAGGAGGAAATTTCTCCAGCGGAAGATTTAGCAGGCATAAGCCTTCACAACTACGGTCTCTGTGTAACTCTTGTTTCTGCCTTTAAGACTTGGGTCCCAACCCCGCCAGCCCGCGATCCGCCTCTTCTGAAATCGTCGCGTCCGGATAATCCTTCTTCACCTGCTGATAAATCGAAATGGCCTCCTGCGGATTGCTCTTCCGCAGCAACCCCGCCAGATCCAGCAGCACCACCGGATGCGGCACCAGCGTTGTCGGCTTTGCGGCCAGCGCCCGCAGAATCTTGATCGCCTCGTCGGACTTCCCCGTCCGCGCATCGATCACGGAAATCTGATACTGCGCCATAGCCGAAAGTTCCGCGTCACCGCTCGCGCTGACTTTCTGCAGTAGTTCCAAAGCCTGATTCTGCTTCTCCAGGTTCTCGTAGCACAGCGCCGCGTAATACCGCGCCAATTTCCCCGGATTTGTCCCCGAATACTTGTCCGCGACGGCAATAAACTTCGTGACCGCCGCATTCGAGCGCGTGGCTTCATCCTGGTAGACCGCCTCCGAGGGATCCGGCGTCGGGTCCGGAGTGCCCGCGATTCGCGCGTTGTAGGTCTTCATCGCGGCATCAAATTCTACCTCGGCCTTCGCCGTCTGCCGGTCGTTGTACAGTTTCCATCCGCCGTAACCGCAAGCCGCCAAAATCAATATCAGTAGCGCCGCGACTGCCAGCTGGCTGTGCGAGTAAACCGCCTCCGCGCCATGCTCAAACGTCTCTTTGATCTTGTCCTGCTTCAGTTCTTTACGCGAAAGGTGCTCAGACACGGCTATTCTCCTGATGACAACCTACGATCCTAGCATATTCACTGCATTATCTTTGAGAGCGCCTGCATCAGAGCAGTGGGTGAGTTCCCGGACTCCGCGTTTACCAGGAGTTGTCCATTGCGCTCAACTCCAAGCTGCCGAAATGATTTCGGCCTGCAATCGCGTGATAGATTGTAGGTACGGGCAGCGATTAGGACTTACCCTTACGGGTCGGCGCGAGCGTCGTTGGAGGTTATGTGCGGATCAAATTTCTTTCGGCAGTGGCTTTTTGGTTTCTCGCTGCTGCGATTGCGCGGGGCAGCCCGCGTCTAAACCTCACCGGAAAAGTTGTCGACTCCTCAGGTCAACCAGTAAGCAACGCCACCGTGATGGTTTACCACGCGGGTGTGAAGATTGGATACAGCACGTTCTGCCCAAGTTGCTATGCGGATTGCGGCAAGCGTTCCAGAACTGATGCGACTGGGTCTTATACTTTCACAAAACTGAACTCGGAACTCCGGTTTGAGTTGCTAATAGTGCGCGATGGATACTCACCGGCCCTGGTCAAAGCTAATGATTCATCGAACGGTGTGGTCCCCACCGCGATACTCAGCCTACGTACTCCCATCAGCGAGCCGGCCAGAGTCGCGAAAGGCCGCGTGACTGATGGGGCGGGAAATGCCGTGCCAGATGCTGTCGTCAACGCCAGAGGAGTAGAAATAGAAAAGGGCTCCATGATCGGCACAATTCCAGGGCTCGACCCTCTTGCCGTCACCAACGACAACGGGGAATTCGAGCTGGTCTACGCGAAACCCGCCAAAAGAATGCTGGTTTCGGTCGAAGCTCGCACCCTTGCACCAAAGTTCGTCGTGTTGGCTACCGGGCCGGATCGTCAAACGATTGAGTTGGTGAGAGGGGCCACGATTCGGGGCCGTCTGATGCGAGATGGTAAGCCGGTTGGAAACGCGGAAGTTGGTTTAATTGGGCAAACACAGGGCGGTTTTGGACCGCAACTAACAATCGTAGGAACGCCCTATTCCGAGCTGCGCGTCGGTACGCAGGATGATGGTTCGTTTGCGCTAAGCGACGTACCCGTCCAAACGAATTGGTACGTTTATGCAAAGATGGAATCGGTCGCGAGCCGAGGAGCGACGGAAGCCAAAGCATGTGCGACCACACGGGCCGACGAAATCGTCAATGTGGGCGACATCCAGTTAGGACCCGGCTACCGCTTTGAGGGAACTGTGCTGCTCAGTGACGGCAAACCCATTCCCGAGGGAACGCGAGTCATTATCACTTCTCAGCGCGTGTGGGACACCCAAACAGCTATTCTCGACAAGGGCGGGCGCTTTACGTTCTTCAGTTTGCCACAAGGGAGATATTCGATTAGCGCCGCCGTCAGGGGCTACGATTTTCCGGACGGCGGGTATGAAGTTGAAACCGCTGTGGAACGAGATGTCAATAATTTCGTTATTACTTTGAATCCTAAATCGCCCGCCCACTGACTAAGCACAACATTGATGGACTCTAGATTCTGATAGGTCGTAATTGGGAACTGACCCACTGCCCTGCATCGCCAACGATGCCCGTCAGCCAGCAGTCCTTCCCGCGCATCTGTGAGATACTGGCGGCGATTCGTGCCGCCATCGCCGCGCCAATGAATGCCATCTCCGCCTGCATCATCACCCTCAACGAAGAGAAACGGCTCCCGCGCGCATTGGCTTCCCTCGCCGCCATCGCGGACGAAATCATCGTCGTCGATGCCGGCAGCACCGATGCTACCCCCGAAATCGCCAAACGCCAGGGCGCCATCTTCCTCTCCCGCCCTTGGACCAACTACGCCGAACAAAAAAATTTCGCCGCCGAACGAGCCACGCACCCGTGGATTTTGTCGCTCGACGCCGACGAAGAATTGAGCCCCGAGCTGCAATCCTCGCTCCTCGCCTGGAAGCGCCAGCCGCCGGCTTCCAGCGTGTATGAAGTTTCGCGCCGTGCCTGGTATCTCGGCGCCTGGATTCGCCATTCCGGTTGGTACCCCGATTTTCAACGCCGCCTCTACCGCCGCGACGCCGCCCGTTTCACCGGCATCGTCCACGAAGCCCTGCGCTTCACGGGCGTTCCCGGCCGCGTGCCGGGAGACATTCTTCATTACACCGTCGACTCCTTCGCCGAGCACGAAGAAAAAGTCGAGCGCTACACCACATTAGCCGCGCGGCAAATGTTCGCCGCCGGCCGCCGCCATTGGCGCGGCGCCATGTACTTCGGCACGCCCTGGAGTTGGCTGCAAAACTATTTTCTGCGCGGTGGCATTCTCGATGGCTATCGCGGTGCGTTAATCGCCAGCATGGCCGCGCGTTCCGTACGCCTGAAATATCGCAAACTCGGCGCGCTCCTCGCCCAACGGTCCGCGCCATGAATATTCTCTTCGCGGACCTCGATCGCGAATGGCGCGGTGGTCAGAGCCAGGCTTTGCTGACGCTGCGCGGTCTGCGCGGCGCAGGCCACCATGTCGAACTCCTCGCCGCCGCCCGGTCGCCCATCGCCACGCGTTCCTCCGCTGCGGGAATCGCCGTAAACGAAGTTCCGCGGTTCGCGCTGCGCTTCTCGGCCGCCGAACGCATCAAGAAATTGCTCGCGCCCGGCAGCTTTGATCTATTGCACATCAACGAGCCGCATGCGCTCACCGCCGCCTGGCTAGCTGGCGCACACCACCGCTTGCCTTTGCTGTTCTCCCGCCGCATCGGTTTTCCGCTCGGCAAAAGCTGGGGGTCTCGCGCGCGCTATGGCGCCGTTGCGCGCTTCCTGCCGAACAGTAAGGCCGTGGCGCAAAGCCTCATCGATTGCGGCATCGACTCGCGCCGCATTTCCGTGGTACATGAAGGCGTCGAAATCCCGACGCTTACCACACGAGAGCAGCGCAACGCCGCGCGCCGCCAGTGGAAAATCGCGGAAAACGATTTCCTCTTCGGCTGCGTGAGCGTCTTTGTTCCGGAAAAAGGCCAGCGCCATCTCATCTCGGCGATGCAAACATTGCGCGCTGCGTTTCCAAACGCGCGCCTGCTTCTTGCCGGCGACGGTCCCACGCGTCCCGATCTCGAATCCCTGATTCATCAGCTCGGCCAGCAGGATGCCGTCCTGATGCCGGGATTTGTTCAGGACGTCGCCGCCGTTTATGCCGCGCTCGACGCCTTCGTCTTCCCCTCCGAATTTGAAGGCCTGGGCACGGCTCTGCAATCCGCCATGGCCCTCGCACTGCCTTGTATCTCCACCTCTCGCGGCGCACTCGGCGAAGTTGTTCGCCACAACGAAACCGCCCTCATCGCCGAACCGAACGCCCAGGAATTTGCCGCCGCCATGCAATTATTGATGCAAGACGCCGCGCTTCGCCGCCGTCTTGGCGACGCTGCCCGTCAGGAAGTCCAAAATCGCTTCTCTGCCGAACGGATGGTCGCCAATACCATCAACGTGTACGAAGAGCTCCTGCGTGAAACGAAAAAATCATGACCTCCAACCTCACCGTCATTCAGCGGCGCGTTCTGGAACTCCTCCCGTCACTGGCTCTTCCGCCGGGGGCGAAAATTCTCGATGCCCCGTGCGGAGGACACGCGGCACTCACCCTCGCCCTTCGTCAACAAGGCTTCGACTCCACCGGCGCCGACCTCGATGAAGACGCCGCCGCTCTTCTCGGTCCCAGCTTCGCCAAAGTAAATCTCGACGCGCCTCTGCCCTGGCCGGATTCCACGTTCGACACCATCGTCTCCACTGAAGGCATCGAGCACCTCGAAAATCATTTTGCCTTCCTCCGCGAAATCTCCCGCATTCTCAAGCCGGGTGGCCTGCTCATCCTGACCACGCCGAATATCACCGCCCTCCGCTCCCGCGTCCGTTTTTTCTTCAGCGGCTTCTTCGGGCGCGATGGCCGCCCGCTCAACGAATCCAAGCGTCACCCGCTCCACCACATCGGCCTCGCCACGTTCCCGGAACTGCGCTATGAATTCCACGTTTCTTGCTTGCGCATCACGCGCGTCACCCACACGCACATCAAACCCATCAGCTATCTTTACGCCATCTATACTCCATGGATGTGGCTCTACACTCGCATGGCGTTTCGCAAAGAAAAGGATCCCGCCCAGCGCCTCCGCAACCGCGAAATCCTCGCGACTCTGCTTTCCCCATCGTTGCTCTTCGGCGAATGCATCCTGTTCATCGCCAAAAAAGTCTAAGCCTAGCTAACATTCGTTTTCCGCGTGGTCGCAAAAAAAAAACAAAAAGCGCCGCTCGGTTTACCCGTCACGGCGCTTTTAATTGTTTTGTACTTCTGTACTTCGCGCTAGTTTCTAACCTTCTGTTCTCGACGTTCCCTCCCTTCCGCTCGTCTTTCTACAGTTCAAGCTATCTTGGGGGATTGAACTACCCATCGCCCTTTTGGTTCGAGAAACTCCAGCCCCACTGCAAAGCCGTCGCCTTGCATTGCGTGGCAGTAAGCTACTCGAGCCGAGGAGCGAAACTCTCCGGTGCGTGAAGCGAGCGTCAGTTTCTCGCCCGTGGTCCAGCGCCGTACGCTGTGCACCCGCGCGCCGTTCGCGCTCACGTTTTCCGTAAATGTCGATTCCGTGCCTGGCACGTTGCGGTGCCCGTCCAGCATTACCGGTATTTCCATGGGAATACGCGCATCCGCGCGATAGAAAGTGAACTTCGCGGCGCGGCTCAGTCGCTCTTTCATGTCTACAGGCATGCCGCAATGCGCGCTAGATTTTGCATCCCGCCCCGGCATTTCTTCATTCCGTATAGCGCGCGATCCGCCGCACCCAGCAATTTCTCCGGCGTATCGCCATCCTCCGGAAACGCCGCGACGCCCGCGCTCACGGAGAGCGCCGGCGATTCCACTTCTGCCGCCATGCGTTCGCGAATCCGGCTCACCACGCGGCTCGCGATTTCCCGCCCCGCTTCCGGCAGAATCAGCGCAAACTCATCGCCGCCGTAGCGCGCTGCCGTATCAATCGCGCGCGAGTGACTGCGCAAAATCTTCCCCAGCCGCACCAGCGCCCGGCTTCCCGCCAGATGCCCATAGCGGTCGTTGATGCCCTTCAATCCGTCCATATCCAGCAGCACGATGCTGAACGGGCGCTGCGTTCGTCGCGAGCGGTCCAGTTCCGCTTCCAGCACGCTGATCAGCCGGCGATAATTCGCCAGCCCCGTCAGCGGATCGCTCACCGCCATGCTGCGCACCTGGTCAAATAGCCGCGCCTGGTCCAGCAGCGCGCCAGAGAGCATCACCACGTAACCCGCCGTCTTGCTCAGCTCCGCCAGAAAGAAAGGGCCATCGAACATGCGTGTCGAAAATGCCGCGGACGCGTGACACACCGTGTTCAGCGCCGCCACAGCCAGCAGCGTGTAGTCATACAGCGTGGCGTCGCTTTTGTTCGTCGCGATGCGGTGATAAAAGCTCACCGCCGCCAGCAAGAACAACACTCCGGGCAGTAGATCCCACGGCCGCGAAAGAATATTTTGTGCGTGCGCTAGTGGCGCCGCGGGCGCCGCCAAAAAGGCTGCGCTCGTCAGATACGCCGCCACCGCAACCACCAGTAGCGCGCCAGCCGTCTCTTTGCTCGGCTGCCGCGCCGTCGGCATGTACTTTTCCACGGCCAGCGCCGCCAGCAGCAGCACCGCCAGCAGGGTGCGGCTCACCATCCAGCCCAGCGGAATGTGCGCGAGCGCCGCGGGCCCGGAGGCCAGCAGATTGTCCAGACCAAAGTACGCAACCGCTTCGATAATTCCGGACAGCACAAAACCAAACGCCAGGATCAGGGCCGTGCGGTCGTGCGTCCCGCGAAAGCGTATTAGTGCGTTGGCCGCGTAACAGAAGCTCAGCAGCGTGCCGCCCACTTCCAGGTACAGATAGGTTTCCGGCGAGCCGGACACGTTGGACTGGCGCAAGTAGAAGATCGCACCGAAGAAGACCAACGCCAGCGCCGCGGCCGCGGCGATGAGAATCCGAGAGCGTAAACCCGCCGTTTGAGACACTTTTTCGGAATAGGACGCGGAGGAGGAACGGTTCGCAGGAGCGGAATTCGTCTCGGTCGAGACTTCGGCGGAAGCCGTAGGTGTATCGATGGACACACCGTCCGCCTCGGGCGCAAAGAGGTTTCCCGATGCGGCCACGGCCGCTTCGCGGTGAAACCCGGTCATCTTGCCCCAACCACCCACGAAAACCTCCAAATGCCAAAGAAACGCGGACAACTCCCAAGGATTGCAAGTTGGTGCCCTTTTCTGCTCAGATTTGGAGGATTATAAGTAGCTGATTATAAAGTATTTAGAGGAGGAGCAAATTCGAGAGGGTCCCGGCTAGTCACGCGCGAGACGGCCAAATCCACAGGCCGCGCCACCCATCATGGGAATTATCACATTTGTTTCGTTGTAGTTACCCGACCTAACGAGCAGTATCTCGTCGTTTGGCCACCACTGTCTCAGGGTGAGACAGTCTCACGTTCTGGGACACTCCGCCATAATCGCGGAATCTCAGATTTTTGGTTTGGGAGGCGGCAATTCACGAGCTACCACCGGATCCTGGAAGCCGGTTCGCGCGTGCGAACCATCACAAAATGGTTTGTTCGCCGATTGCCCGCAGCGGCACAACCCAATCGCCGTTCGCCCCGCGAGGCCGAACACCGCGCCCTGCGGGTCCACAATCTCAAAATCGCCTTCCACCCGAATCGATCCATTGTTGTTGATCGTAATCTTCGTCGTCGCCATATCCACCTTTTGTAGCACAGGCTTTCAGCCTGTGAGCTTTTCTCTTGTAGCGGCCGCCTTCTGAGGCGGGCGCCTTTTGTAACTTGTCTGCGACCTGTTCGGCCTGTGAGCCTTTGTCAGCCCCAATCTGCAGCGTGTGCTGTTCAGCACAAGCTAAGCCCGTGCGCTATATCTCTGATCCTATCTTTCCGTTGCCCATCAATACTTCGGCACGGAAGGATCCACCTGATCCGACCACGCCAGAATACCACCGCTGAGGTTTAGTATTTTCTTGAACCCGGCCTTACGCAGAAAATCCACTGCCTCCGCCGAGCGCTTCCCGCTGCGGCAGTGCGCCACGATCTCGCGCGAGGAATCGAGTTCATGCACGCGGCGCGGCAATTCGCCGAGCGGTATCAGATGCCCTTTCAAATTGCAGATCTGGTATTCATGCGGTTCGCGCACATCCAGGATGAAGAGATCGTCGCCGCGGTCCAGTCGCGTTTTCAACTCTTTAGGCGTAATTTCGGGCACGTGTAAATTCACCTCCGGGGCTTCTTCGCCGCGCACTCCGCAGAATTCGTAGTAATCGATGAGCTTGGTGATACTGCGATGTTCGCCGCACATCGGGCAGTTGGGATTCTTGCGCAGCTTCAGTTCGCGGAATTTCATCGCCAGCGCATCGAAGAGCAGCAAGCGGCCAGACAAGCTATCGCCCGTTTTCAGCAGCAGCTTGATGGTCTCCATGGCTTGAATCGAGCCCACGATTCCCGGCAACACGCCCAGCACTCCGCCTTCCGCGCACGAAGGAACCAGTCCCGGCGGGGGCGGCTCGGGATACAAGCAGCGGTAGCAAGGACCATCCGGCATGCCGAAGACCGTCGCTTGCCCCTCGAACCGGAAAATCGAGCCATACACATTGGGCTTGCCCAGCAAGATGCACGCGTCGTTCACCAGATAGCGCGTCGGAAAATTGTCCGTGCCGTCCACGATGACGTCGTAATCTTTGAACAATTCGAGTGCGTTGTCGCTGGTCAGCTTCGTCTCGTACGCCACGATTTCAATCGCTGGATTCAGGTTGGACAACCGCTCCCGCGCGGCCTCGGACTTGAATTTCCCCACATCGCTCGTACCAAACGTCACCTGCCGCTGCAAATTCGTAAAATCCACCACGTCAAAGTCCACGAGCCCCAGTTTCCCCACCCCCGCCGCCGCCAAATACAAACCGAGAGGCGCGCCGAGTCCACCGGTGCCGATGAGCAGCACTTTGGCGTTCTTCAGCTTCAGCTGACCCTCCATACCGACTTCCGGCATGATCAGGTGACGGCTATAACGCAAAACTTCATCGTTGCTCAGGGAAGTAAATTTCGGCGCGGGACTCGCCGGTGTGCCTGCAATCGGCGCTTCCGTGTTCGCAGGCGAGCCGCCGGCGATACTCGGCACGATGCTGATCGTGTCGCCGTCTTTCGTGGGCGTCTGCTCCTTCGCCAAATAGCGGATATCTTCATCATTCAAATAGACATTCACGAAGCTGCGCAACTGCCCATTTTCCGTGAACAAGTGTTTCTTAAGTTCAGAAAACTCGACGGTCAATTGCGACAAAGCCTCGCCGACTGAACCGGCGCGGACTTCCGTGGATTCCCGTTTGCCGGCATAGACCCGTAGCGGCGTGGGAATAATTACTTTTACGGCCATCACTCACTCTCCCTCAGAAGCCTCACATGGCATCAGATGCGCTGCGAAACCTTGCGATACTTTGCTGCCTTGCTACACTGCACCCTTAGGCAACTAATTCATTTCAGGCAACTTACCTTTAGCGTGCCCCCCTACCCCTACCTATTGTCGAGAAAGTGTATGAGCCGTAAGGGTTTATTCCGCCAATTTCCGCAAGTGTTGACCTGTAAAGAGTTAGCCTCACTGTACAGCGGCACTTAGGGCAGGCGCCTACGCCGAGGTGGCCTCGCTCCCTCCGGCGCTTGCACCAGCCGCGCCCTGCAGCTCGATACGCTCGCTCGAAAACTCCTCGCGATCGTCGTTCAGGCGCCAGCTGGTCATGTCTTCGGGCTCACCGTTGGCCACGCTTACGATGATGTAGCTATACCACGGCCAGGCGTGGTCGCGGTCGTATTGGCTGGGGCGGGCCGGGTGATCCGGGTGGGAATGGTACCAGCCGACCACCTCGAGTTGTTGCTCCCGGGCTGCGGCTTCGGCGGCGCGCACGTCTTCGGCGGTCACCGAAAAGCGGTTCTGCGGCGTGTCTTCCCGTCGATTCACGAGGGGGAAAAGCCCCAGGATTTCGCGGACGATTTGACGTCCGGCCACTAGCTCTTCGCGGCCTAAGAGCGCGCCACAGCATTCGTGCGGATAGGTCTTGGCGCCGTGGGAGCGGATTTCTTCGGCGAGCTTTGTGGTGATGGTTAGTGGTGCGGTGATCTCCATGAAACATTCTCCGTAAGTGCGAAGCCCGGGGGCGGATTGCCTCGAAGCAAAAACACCGGCCCGCAGGGGCCAAAGCCCCGTTTGGGGGGGCTGGCATACGGCACGACTAAAGTCGTGCCCTCCCATGGACCCGGCCCAACTGCCACGAGAAGCTGCTACGACTCGTCCCAGAAACGCTCCTGCAGGTATTTGGCGGCAGAATCGGCGAAGACCGTTACCACCACGCACGTTTGATTCTCCGGGATGGTCGCCGCCACTTGCAAGCTACCTACCAGCGCTGCGCCGGCGCTGGGGCTTAAGAGCAGGCCTTCTTCGCGAGCGCAGCGCTTTACGATTTTGTAGGCTTCTTCCGTGCTGACTAAGAGATTTTCGTCTGCCAGCGCTTCATCGTAGATCGCGGGGCGCATGGCCGTCGCCATATCCTTCCAGCCTTCCAGGCCATGGAACGGGCCGTCAGGTTGGAGGCTGATGCAGCGGATGGCCGGATTGAGTTCGCGCAGGCGCCGAGTGGTGCCCATGAACGTGCCGCTGGTGCCCAAGCCGGCGACGAAATGCGTGATGCGGCTGCTGGTTTGCGCCCAGATTTCATTCGCGGTGGTACGGTAGTGCGCCTGCCAGTTCGCGGGATTGCTGTACTGGTCGGGATAAAAATATTTTTCCGGATCCGACGCGACAATCTCGTGCACGCGCCGAATAGCGCCATCGGTGCTCTCATCGCCGGGGGTAAAAACCAGTTCGGCGCCGTAGGCGAGGAGCATTTTTTTGCGTTCCGGGGAGGCGCTGTCCGGCAGGCAAAGTTTGACGGGATAACCGAGCGCGGCGCCAATCATCGCGTAAGCGATACCCGTGTTGCCGCTGGTCGCGTCGATAATGGTTTTGCCCTGCCGCAGATCTCCGCTCGCAAGTCCAGCCTCGATCATGCTGAGCGCGGGGCGATCCTTCACCGAGCCACCGGGATTAAACCATTCGGCCTTGGCGCAAAGCTGCACGTGGGGAAATTGCCGGCCGATGCGCGCAAGACGCAGGAGCGGGGTGTTGCCGATGGAGGTGAGCACCGACCGGCCGATTGGCTCGGCGGCAGGAGAAGCCACCGGATGTTGTTGCAGAGCAGCCACGGGTCAAGTTTATCGCAACTTGCGGAATCACCCTAGTTTGTATCGACATTTAGATGGCCGCACGAAAATTGCACTTGCTGGCCGAACAAATGCCGCTGCGCTTCGCCGAAAAGAGCAAACCGGCCGCAGGAACAGGAAAAAGGTAGCGTCCAAATTTGAACGATGCCTTGCGACGGGAGAAAGGTGGGAGTGAGTTAGTTGCCCTTTCAATCGGTCAAAGGCTATACGCGAGCGGATGCTTGGGCTCGTAAAGCATGATGTCGTCCGCGCCAGGCACGGCCATTGTGGCCACGAGTCCGTACCCGTGATCCTGAACTTCGCCGCGGAACTCCACTCCTTTGCCCTTCAGTTCAGCGACCGTCCTTGAGATGTCGTCGCACATCAGGGAAATCAGATGGTGGCGCGGCGATTCGAACGTCTTGCCATCGTAGACGCTGTGGGTCGGGTGCACGCCCATCTCACTCTGCCCGGTCTTGAAAATCAGCCAACCCGCGCCTCCGCCCTGCGCATCCTCGACGTAGGGCCTGCCGAGGACGTCGCGAAGGAATGCCCGCGTTACGGGGGCGTCGTCGGAATAAATCAGGGTGTGGATGCTGGTGATCATCAGACGGAACCACTGAAATCGCCCAAAGTTTTACTACTTCCGTCTCTGGCCAATCAAGAAGCCCTTCATCGCACTGGAGATCGAAATTAGGGACACTACCAAGAACGAGGTAGTGCGTCAGTTTCCCGTAAGCGGACTTACCAGGCAAGTGAAATTGAATCGCGCGGACGCTGACGTTCCATGGACATTGACCTTCGTGCAATTCACAAGCATTACTGATGGTTGCAGTCCGTCCGCCAAAGCAACTGGGATAACCGCTCGGAGCCTTACTCTGCGTTCTTCCACTTCATCTGGTAAATTTGGGTGGCGCTGATGTCGCTCATCGTGGCGATATGGCCGTCGGGAGTGATGGACACGAAATCCTCGGTTCCGCCGATGACGGGGTTGATCCCCGTAAACTTCGCGAACAGCTCCCACTTTCCGTCTGGAACGGTGAGCCGGTAGATTCCGGTTTGCTCACCGGCGGCTGCTTCCTCCGGGCCACGTATGGAATAGAGCGACTTCGAGTCCGGCGCCCACACAAAAAACCCCCAATCGTGTTGAAAAACCTTCAACTGTTTCCATTGCTTGGTGTGCACGGAATAAACGGCCAGGCTCTTGGGCGGATTCTGAATCGCTGCGAGGTACTGCCCGTCAGGCGACCATAATGGCGCGTAGTAACCGTCCGATTCAGGCATGGTCGATACCTTTCTGGTGTCCAGATCCACGATGCGGATACGCAGGTGTCCGGCGATCGGGTAATCGTTGAAGTAGATGGACTTCCCGTCCGGCGACCAGCTAGGCAATACCTCCATAAACCCCTCCGAGGTGAGCTTTTCCGCGGCGCCACCATCGACACTGACGCGATAAAGCTCATTCCAGTCGGAATACCCGATCCATTTACTGTCCGGCGACCACGTGGGCATCTGCGAGTAAGTGTTGGAGAGTTGCAACCTCTCACTGCCATCGAGCCTGCTGCGCCACAAATAACCTCTCGGAAAATCCGCGTAGGCCATCCATTGACGGTCCGGTGAGACCACCAACTGCATTGCGGGCAGTCCTCCGAGATAGGGTAAAAATCGCTTTTCCTTTTCGTCGTAGAAATGCAGCGATCCCTGCGCCAGGCGCCCCACGACGAACATTTCGTCACCATCTCGGCTCGGTGCCATTCCCGTCACTTGGGGTTGGCCCGGCGTCAATCGCACCGCAGACGGTTTTTTCCAGAACTCGTACCACGGAGGCTCGAGATATTCGTAGAGATTATTGGATCCGCCTTTATACGAGCTAAAAACAAAATGCGCCCCGCCTGGCGTCCAGATTCCGGCATAAACGCCATCGCTTTCCGGCCAATTTTGAGGAAGAGGAAGTAGATGTGGCTTGCCGCCGTCCACGTTCAGCTCCCAAATCCTCGTAAGATCGTTCTCCAGCGTGCTTCTCGACACCGTTACACGAATCTTCTTGGAGTCCGGCGAAAAAACGGGATTGCCCGGCACCATATGGCGGGTGTTCCAGATTTCCTTTACGTTTTGTCCGTCGCTGTCACACACATAGACGGATTCTTTTTCATTGAACGCAATCAGCTTGCCATCCGCGGAATAACTTGCGCCGCGCGCCGTAATATTTCCGAGCCGCTTGGCCGCACCTCCCAGAACCGGCATAGTCCATATTGTTCCGCGCTGCGTTTCGTCGTTCAGATCGCTTTGCAGCAGCAAAAACTCAGCGCCATCAGGCGAAATATCCAGGATGCTCATGGTGCCGGTAGCGGCGCGGAGAGACGCCGTGTCTCCCCCCTTTACGGACATTTCTACGGGATTGTTTGCGCTGACGAAATAAATACGCGATCCGTCGGTCAAAATCGGTGGACTTTTGGGTTCGCTGGAAAAAGTCAGCTGCTTCATCGGCAGTGGCGCAGGATCCCCGGGCGCGCCGCGGCCGGTCAGCGCAACCCACGCGGCAGCGCAGACCACCGCCGTGGCAACAGCCCCCATCCAGATCCACTTGCTCGGCTTTTCTCGTTTTGCCGCCTCGGCCGCCAACCCGGAATGCGATCGTTCCGTCTCCTTCTTCATCAGCCGACGTAAATCCACTAGCAATTCATGCGCCGTCTGATAACGATCCTCGCGGTCCTTCTCCAGAGTCTTCACCACGATTCGTTGCAGCTCTTCGGGTACCTGGAGATTCAACTCGCGAATGGGTTTCGGCTCTTTGTGCAGAATCTCCCCGATGATCGTTGCGGAGGATTCTCCGGGGAACGGGCGCTTCCCGGTCGCCATCTCATAAAGCACAATGCCAAACGAAAAAATGTCGCTGCGCGCGTCGATGTCCTTGTCCTGCGCCTGTTCCGGGGACATGTACGCCACAGTTCCGACAATGGCGCCGCGCTCCGTGATCGAAGCGGAGATCGTGGGCGCCTCGCCGATTGGCGTGCTGTCCAGCATCACGCGTTTCGCCAGGCCGAAGTCGGCCAGCTTCACCTCACCTCGGCTAGTCACAAAAATGTTCGATGGTTTGATATCCCGGTGGACGATCCCGTTCTGGTGCGCAATCTCCAGCCCTGCGGCGATCTGCGTCGCATAATCCAGCAACGTCTCCAGCGGCAGCGGACGTGATCCGATCTTCTGCTTCAGCGTCTGCCCTTCGAGCAGTTCCATGGCGATGAACGTCTGGCCATCCTGCTCGCCGATGTCATAGACAGTACAGATGTTGTGGTGATTCAGCGCGGATGCCGCCTGCGCCTCGCGTTGAAAACGCGCCTGCGCATGAGCATCCGTCTGTCCTTCCGGTGGGAGAAACTTGAGGGCCACGAAACGTCCTAGCCGGGTGTCCTCGGCCCTATACACCACCCCATTTCCACCAGCGCCAATTTTCTCGACAATGCGATATCGCGATGTAGTGGTCTCGTTGCTGGGTGGTGTCCGTGGGTCCTCCATTGTCGGCGTATCTTAGGGATATCTCTCTATGTAAGTCAATCAGGCGGGGTGCGCACCTGTCCGCTCGCCACAATTCGCAGCAGCTCCGTCCTTTTCTCAACCGCCGTCGTATGAATCGGCTCGCTAAGGGAGCCCGCTTTTTGTGTGTCCGGGGAAGAAAATCAATATCCTCGGGCAGGGAAACCGAGTTCCACCCAACCATCGGAATGCCGTCGTCAGGAGAGAAGTGCCGTGGCCAACTCCTCATTAAGCTGCCCACTACCAAGAAACACGTTCGCTTTACAGGGCACGGCGGATTCATTACTCTAGCTCTCTATGTGGAATGTTGACGACCGTTTTTCTCCGAAGGCGATTGAAGGTCTGGCGGCCATGGGATTTAGCGTGGGCAGCACGCGCGGGGTGGTGCGCGTCGAGAAATTTGGCTGCGGGGCGGAGTTTCGCCAGGGGACCGACGGGCAATACCAGATGACCATCTTGCCGACGGTGATGCTGAAGGGGCAGTTTACGCGGCTGTGGGACGCGGGCTATCAAAAATTTTTGCTGGCCGACGATGGCGTCAAATTGCCGGCGCTGGCGTCGCACCTGGAAGGATTGCGCAAGTTTAACGAGGAATTGCGCACGGCGCTTGGCGTGCCGACCTTTTACAATGAGGCGCTGGGATCGGTGAGCCAGGTCAGCGTGTATGATCGCGTGAAGGGGCGCGACGGCGATGTGCCGGATAAGACCGTGGGGGCGCACAGTCCAGGCGGAAGCCACTAAGCAGGAAAAGTCGTAGCAGGCGGCAGCGAGCCGCGCGAAGGGCTACGACGTATCGCACCGCAAATGCATCACACGATATGCGGAAATTCATCGGCGACCGAGCCTTGCCCGGGGATAGGGGTAGTGCGTCCGCGATGACCTTAGCATTTACGGATACAACGTACGCGGGAAAAGGACCTTCTGATGGGTAGAGTGATTGCGTACATGGACGACCTTTTTTTTCAGATGAAGCTGGCGGAGACGGCCAAGCACGTGGGCGTGGAAGTGAAGGTCGCCACGAATGCGGAGGCGTTGCGCACGCTGCTCGAGCCGGTGCCGAAACTGGTCGTGGTGGACTTGAATGCGCGGGGCAATCCGCTGGAAGCGATTCGCGAACTTCGCAAGGGACATCCCGAACTGCGCATTGTGGCGTTTCTATCGCATGTGCAGCGTGATTTAGCGGCCCAGGCCCACGCGGCCGGCTGCCAGGAGGTCATGCCGCGGTCCACGATGACGCAGAATCTTGCGGCGATTCTTGCGGATGCGAAGGACTAGATGAGTAAGCCACGTGTGGCAATTTTTTCGAGCTGGTTAGCCGCGGCAGCATCGCTCGGGCTGTTGATTCCCGCAGCCGGTCGCGCACAGGAGTCTACCTCCGTGGCTGGGCCACTCGAACCCTCGCACGCAGCGGTCGCTGTGGCCGCCGGCCCCGCTGGGGCGCTGAGTCAGGCGTTGGCCGCCGCTTGTTCGGAATCGCAGACCGAATTTGCCAAATTTCTCACCCGCCGCAATCAGGAATCGTTTACGCGGATGACGGCGGCGTCGCGTATTGCGTTTATGAAACGCTTCGTATTGCTGAGCCAGCCAGGCAAACCGAGCATCACGCTGAATCCCTCCGGGCGTCCCGTGGTGCGCTGCGAAACTCCGGACGGCGCCGCGGAGATTCAGATCGGCGGCGCGGACCAGCAGGACAATCTGGCGTTTATGCCCGTGGAATTGCGCGACGCCACAGATCTGGCGGGGTCGGACGTGGTGCGCGTGAACATGGGGCTGGTGCGCGAAGAAAACCAATGGCGCGTACTTTCGTTGGGCTTGGTGCTTCTGGATCTGCCGTCGCTGGAGGTGGAGTGGAATTCGGCCGAAGCCAGCGCGAATGAGACGGAGGCTTTCGAGACGCTGAAGATGGTGGCCGAGGCGATTGAGACGTATCGCAAAACGTATTTGCGGCTGCCGGACTCTCTGGCGAAGCTGGGCCCGCCGGAGCCGCCCGCAACAGGTGCCGTGGCGGCGGACGACGCGAAAGGCGCGAAAATCGCCGCGAAAGCCGCCGCCAAAGTAAAGGCCGGGCCGGACGCGGCGGACTTGCTGGATGCGGATTTAGCGGCAGGGAAGAAGGACGGCTACGCCTACCGCTACGTGATTCTGGGGGCCAGCAACCTTGGCGCGGTGGCGCAGTTTGAACTGGCGGCGTCGCCCGCCCCGTATGGCAGCGCGGGCAAGCGTTCGTTTTTTCGTGACGCGAGCGGGGCCATTCACGCCGGAGACCACAAAGGCGCGGTGGGCAGCGCCACGGACCCCAAGGTCGAGTAAGCGGTTACTGGTAAGCAGGTTACGACGCGAAGGATGTTGCGCCGCCGTGCCGGTTCCGCGCACACTTTAAGCAGGGTCACCCTCTCTTCTTCCCGCGCTGCGTTTGCATGCAAACGCGCGTTCATCAGGTCTCAGGAGGCGTGTCAGGAGCCGAGCCATGCCGGAAGACCCGGCGGAGCAACGCCACGCGTTGCGCTACAGCGTGGTGATGGATGGGCAAGTGATGGACCTGCTGACGCGCTCCAGGTTGAAAGTGCGCTGCTCGGACCTCAGTCTCAGCGGATGTTACCTCGATACCCTGAATCCGCTGGAGCCCCGCACGCCGGTGATGGTGCGCCTCGAACATGGCGGGCGGGCGTTTGAGGTGCAGGCGCAGGTCGCCTATACGGTGCCACGCATGGGCATGGGCGTCGAGTTCGCGCAGCCGATTTCCGAAGATGAGCTGCCGGTATTGCAGGCGTGGATCGAAGAGTTGGCGGCGCTGTCGATTCCGGGAGCCTCCACGTTTCGTGCGGGGATGACGCGCTGAGATTTCGCGTTTGTAACCTATCTGTATTGACGCTACTATCATCCAATTCCTGATGCGTTCCTTTCTTGTGCCATTTCGTTTGGTATTGGTGGGCCTTGCGCTGAGTGCGGCGCTGGCCGGCGCTGCGGAGGCGCGCCCGCAGAGCGACACTATGTTCGGACCGCTGCCGGTGTTCGAGTTCCACAGCGGCTTCTGGGTCAATCTGCACCACGCGCTATATCAGGAAGCCAAGCAGAAAATCACCGTGGTGGATCATCAACCCGGAAAATATGCGCATCCCGTGAATGAGGTGCGCTTCACCGCGCGTCCCGTGCTGAACCCCGCCGAGCAACGCGCCTGGGACGACGCCGTGAATTACTACGCCGCAAATTACGCCAACCGGGATCTGCTTTTCAGCAACGATCTGATCCTGCTGAAGAATCAGCTCGGGGATTTTGAGGATTGCGATGAGCTTTCCGGTGTAAAGAAGAAAACCTGCGACGCCGGATTGCCGCCGGCCATCACGCACGTGCTCGAAGCCGCCGGTGCGGTGTATCGCGCGCACTCTTGGCCGGAGCATGATCGCGCGAACCGCACGTGGATTGCCCGCGTGGCGCCGCTGGTGCGGCAACAAGGCGTAGGCCTTTCGGAGCGGCTGGCGTCGATTTACCAGACCAAGTGGCCGACGCACAAGATTCGCGTGGATGTCTCGGCGTATGCCAACTGGTCGGGCGCTTACACCACGCTCGATCCGCTGCGCGTCACGATTTCCAGCCTCGATCCGCGCAATCAGGATGCAGAAGCGCTCGAGGTGCTTTTCCACGAAGCCTCGCACGGCATCGCCGAGCCCGTCGAGCAGGCCATCGCGCGCGAATGCAAACAGCGCGACAAGGCCATCCCGCGCGATCTATGGCACGCCTTGATCTTTTACACCACCGGCGAAGTCATCCGCCCGGTGATGACCGCGTCCAATGAGCAGCCGGCCGCTCCCGGCGACCCGCCCGCCGGCAGCACCCTAACCGCCGATGCCTCGGACGGCAGCCTGCCCGGCGGCGGCTATACGCCGTATGCGGTAAAAGAAGGTCTGTATTTGCGCGGCTGGGACGACTATCTGCGCGTGCTGAATCGTTTCTGGCAGCCCTATCTCGACGGCACTGCGTCGTTTGACGACGCCATCGCGCGCATGGTCTCCGCGCTGTAGACCGGGCGCACCTTCCGCCCTGTAGTCCTTCTCAGGTATTTTTTAACAAAAATCCCGGCGAACTTTTTTCCTCGCGCGCGCTCTAAGGTCCTGGAGGTTTACTATGGCCACGAGAAAGCGTTCTTCTTCCGCCGGCAAAAAGTCCGGACGGGGCAAAAAGTACGGTCCTGCGGCAGGAAAAAGCGTGGAGTCCGCGCTGCGCCGTGAAAAGCGCGGCACGCTAAAATCCGGCAAGGGTGGCA
>Ga0181537_10001087_pt1 | contig 25313 bp, 18 predicted proteins | sample PEATcosm2014_Bin_39_FD_119765 | JGI IMG/M metagenome (GOLD analysis project Ga0181537, IMG submission 119765) | Peatland microbial communities from MTU Mesocosm Facility, Houghton, MI, USA - PEATcosm2014_Bin23_10_metaG | ecosystem: Environmental > Terrestrial > Soil > Wetlands > Peat | place...
CCGCGCCCTGTTGCTCAACTACTTCAAGGCCAGGAAACAGTTTTCCAGCGGCGTCATCGAGGGGCTGAACAACAAGGCCAAAGTAACCATGAGAAGATCGTACGGCTTTCGTACCTTCCGCATCCTGGAACTCGCGCTCTATCACTCACTTGGCAAACTACCTGAGCCGGAACTCACCCATGAATTCTTCTGACGAGTCTAAATTTTCAGGCAGCGATTCATTCAGAAATTGTTCGCGCAGGCGATAGTGGAGTGAAGGTCTGCTCCAGTCCGGCCTTTTGATGTACTGCATATCGTTCGTGAGGTTGGGATTTGGCAGGAATATGGTGGTCATTTGTTCTCCATATCCGTTCCACAACCGCATTCCCCAACTTCGTCCGCCGCCGCAGCCTTTCCCGCGTCGCTCGAAGAAGGCGATCTTGTTGACCGGACGCATCTTTCTAAGTTCCTCGGAAGAGCTACTCTTATGCGCTCCGATGCATAAATGAAAGTGCCAGGGACCTAAGTCGATAGTGAGATAACCGAATTTCTGGCGCTTGAGTGAAACGAATCTCGAACGCTGCGCCTTCAAGACACGGACCCACTGTAATGTGTGCCCAATTCGTTCCAAATAATTCGTCGACGAGTTCTTTGAGCCCGGGCTCCGAGGGCGTGAAATAACCGTAGGCGGTGAGTGAACCGTCAAGGTCAGGGGTCACGCTGTCGAAATGAGGAGGATTAGCAGAAACGTGGACATAGATGGCATCTCCTTTAGCCGGTTTTCAGGATAGCTACCAAGCGCGCGACCACCGAGGACCAGCCTTGCCGTTAGCTGCTCGCAGCGATCCGCTCACGCCCGCATCGAACTCCAGCTTTCGTCCAAACAACCAAAGTAGATCGGACAAGCGATTCAGATAGGCCAAAACATTTGGGTCGACCGCCTCTCCAGATTCGGCGAGCCGAACGACATTGCGCTCAGCCCTGCGACAAACAGTTCTCGCCACGTCGTAAGCAGCGGCGGCGGCATGCTCTCCTGAAATTGACCAGTCGGAGAGAACCCCTTCGATGGATTCGATCTGATGGACTTGCTCGGTGAGGGCATCCACCAACTCGGGCGTCACCGGCACTTCGGCCTTGGCGCTTTCGGCAGGCGTAGCCAGAGCGGAGCCGACGCGAAACAGTTCCTTTTGAATCGCCGCGGTTCTGGTTCGTAAGTCTTCGTCCTGGCACAGTGCTCGGGCAAGACCCATCGCGGCATTCAGTTCATCGACGGTGCCGTAAGCTTCAACTCTTACGCTTGATTTTGAAACTCGGATACCGCCGGCGAGACCAGTCTGTCCGCCATCACCACGTTTTGTGGCAATACTCATAGCTCTACCCCTTGAAGTGAAATTGGTGGCAGGCTAGATGTACGGAATTTCTATTGAACTGGAGCGGCGAGAGGGTCGAAAGACGATTCGCACGCTTCCTGTTCTCCGCAGGCAAGTCGCACACCGTCCTCGGCAGGTTTCCTGGCTGAGAGGTCACAGCATCATTGCCGTGAACCGTTTCACCTTCCCCAGCAATCCTCACTGAGTGGAACTACGAAACGGCGTACCTCGTAACAGTGGCGGGACCGCGCTGGGATTTCACCAGCTTCCCTATTAAGCCCTCTTGGGGCACCTGAGAACACCCCGAGGATGACATAGAGCAGAACAGACCGTCAAATCCGTTGTGTTGCAAGCAGTACCGCAAGAGCCGCCGCCAGCACTCCAGCGGCAACGTTAAGGATCGCAGCGCGAGGAAGGTCGGAACCACCTCCCGCTGGCGGATCTGAAGGATCACCGAGCCAGACATCGGTAACCAGCGAGCCCTCTGCCCAGATGGGACCAAGCAACTTACGTTGGATGCCACCCGCAGTCGCCGCTTCGCTCCATCCTGAGTTTGGTCCGGGAAGAATCGCGTGCTGTTGCCACCCGACGCTGAATGCTTTTCGCCCCGAACAGCCAGGAAGAACGAACGAGAAAAACGTGAGTAAGAGCCATGTGATCCGGGCGGGAACGAAATTCATCAGATCGTCTAGTCGTGCCCCGCACCAACCGAACTTCAAGTAACGGGGAGTTTTGTAGCCGACCATGGAATCCATCGTGCTAACGACTCTGAACAACACCAGGCCTGGCAGTCCCGCAACGACATACCAACAAAGAGGACTCACAAAGCCATCGGTAAGATTTTCGCTCAAGCTTTCTATCGCAGCACGACGGCAGGCGGCGATATCCATACGATCAGTATCTCGACCGACTAGCTTCGAGATGAATGTGCGTGCTCCCTCAAGTACCTTAAGCTCGAGACTTTCTCTGCGGGAGAAGATTTGTCGAAGCTCTTGGCGGCGCGAATGATGAAGCACGCCAATTGAGCGTTCTCCGGAGTCGCCTCGCCCTGACCAGGATTTGACTAGCACCTTCCCATCCCGTATAAAGCTTGTGACTTGGTGTTGTATGGGAATCCGGTTTAAATCCGGAGCGGCCCAGCCACTGTAAGCGTAGAGGATCGAGGCGAGTGCGCCACTGGTGCATGAATGCACTGGGAAGGTTGCTTCGATCCAGGGAAGCGCGAGCCAGGAGACCGGCCAGGTTCACATCGATTCGAATCGACTCTCTAGGGGAGCGTCGATGACGATTCTTTCAGCAGGGCGAACCAGTGAAAAGATGTTTATGTCCGGCCGCAGGATTTGCATTTCTATTTCTGCTTTTTGGACACGCACCGGCGCTCTTTAGAGTCTTGCAGAATTGCGATTCGACGTGAATTTTTCAATGCATAACAATGTGACTGGCCACGGAGGCTTGTCCGTGGTTGAACTAGGGTAAGGCAATTCGCTGGTGGGATGTTCGGGAAGCGCGGTGAAAATCCGCCACTGCCCCGCAACTGTAAGCGATCGTTTTCGCGACTGCACAAGCCACTGCCCAATCAAGGGTGGGAAGGCGCAGTCGCTATGTAGTAGGTCGCGAGTCAGGAGACCGGTCCCGCCAAGTTCATGGTCCGCTCTTTCTTGGGCGAAGGAGGACTTGATGTCTAGACTATCGTTTTACCGTGTCCGGCTGGTATCTTGCAGCACCATCACGTTAACGACAATCGCGCTGGTGCTGTTTGCCAGCTCTTCCCGCGCACAATCCCCACCTAATCTGCACGGAAAGGTAGTGGATCAACTCGGCAGCCGCGTTCCCGACGCAAAAGTTGTCCTTCTTGAGGACGACAAAGAAATTGTTGCTGGGAAATCCGACGGACAAGGATCCTTCAGTTTGGCGGCGCCGAAAGAAGGCCGCTACAGCCTTCGCGTTGAAGCAACAGGCTTCGCTACACAGACCATTCCGGTCGATGTCGGAAAGAACGGGAAAACTGAAGAGTTGACTGTAATACTGGGCATTGGCTCGCTGGCCCAACAGATTGTCGTCTCAGCGACCGGATTTGCCATTCCGGAAGCTCAGGTCGGGGCCTCGGTTAGCGTGATCGATAGCGACCAAATCGTTGCGCTCAACAAGCTGGATGTCCTCGAAAACCTGCGACTTGTGGCCGGTGCGCAAGTTGTCCAGACGAGCCAGCGGGGAGGCACAACCACGCTGTTCATCCGCGGCGGCGAATCGGACTTTAACAAAATACTGGTCGACGGCATTCCTGTGAATTACATCGGTGGATCTTTCGATTTCGCACAGCTTTCCAACACTGGAGTTGGCAACCTGGAAGTGCTTCGTGGCTCAAATAGCGTTCTATACGGAACTGACGCCTTGAGTGGCGTCGTGAACGTCACCTCCGGGCGCGGTACGACGGAAATCCCAGTGCTGACTTACTCCGCTGACGGCGGCAATTTCGGAACGCTGCATCAAGACGCATTGCTCAGTGGCTTGGTGCACGGCCTTGATTACGTCACCGATTTCTCAGACTTTCAAACCCAAGGCAGTTACCAGAATGATTATTTCCACAACGAGACAGTCAGCACAAACGTCGGTTGGCAAATAAATCCGACGACTGGAATTCGCGCCACCTTTCGGCGCGTTGGAAGCAGTGTTGGAAGTCCCAATGGAATTCTTTTCTACGGAATTTCGGACCAGGCCTGGCAGACGAACCGGAACACATACGGCAGCGTATCGGCGCAGCAGCAAACGACCGAGAAGTGGCACAACCTGGTGCAGTTTAATTTTGCCCAGAATAACGAACTCTACGTCGATCCGTTTCAGGTTGGCGAGCCCTCCTTCGGCAACACTTTAGGGAATGTCGTTACCATCCGGGGAGCGAACGGCTACAGCGTAACCGGTCAGGCCATTCTGGACTACGCAGGAACCTATCCGGAAGTATTTCCCGACAACGAAGCGCGACGTTCCCTTTATGCCCAATCCGATTACCAATTCTTGAAGGATTGGACCGGCATATTTGGGTTTCGCTATGAGCACGAAGATGGCGAGGGCTTTACCCGAGACAACTACAGCACGATGTTACAAGCCCACGGCAGCATTGCGCATCGTCTCTTCACCACATTCGGCGTGGGACTGGAACACAACTCGTTTTTTGGCTTTGCAGCCACGCCACGCGTTTCCCTGGCTTACTACCTTCGAAAAACGACCAATGCCGGCATTTTCGGTGAAACAAAACTCAAATTTAATTTTGGCAAGGGCATCAAGGAAGCCAGCACTTTAGAGCAGGGTGGGGCATTAATCACTATTCTGACTCCGGCTCAGATCCAACAGTATGGCGTGGGGCCGATTGGACCGGAAAGAAGCCGCACATTCGACTTCGGACTCGAACAAAGATTATGGAATGGGCGGTCGCTCCTGGGCATTACATTTTTTGACAACAACTTCTATAACCTGATCGCATTTCTTAACCCAGGAGAACTGGAGTCGATCGGCGTGCCCCCGGGTATTGCAAACAATCCCAACTTTGGGGCTTACGTCAACGCAACTTCCGAATGGACCAAAGGATTCGAAGTCGAGTACAAACACGATCTTGGACACGGTCTCTTGTTCCAGGGCGAATATACGTACCTCGACGGCTCGGTTACGAAGGCCTTTGGAGCCCCTTCTTTCAATCCTTTATTCCCGACCATCCCAATCGGTGAGTTTGCTCCTCTCGAGGGCAGCCGTCCATTTCATCGCGCGCCACACTCCGGAAGCCTCGCGTTGTTTTACAACCGAAAAAAAATCAACGCCGCGTTCACGGGATACCTTGTAGGCCGGCGCGACGACAGCACATTTCTTTCAGATGCGAATTTCGGAAACACCATGTTGCTTCCCAACCGGAATCTGGCGCCGGGTTATCAGAAGTTCGATCTCAGCGTAGGCTACTCGCTGACCCATTACGCGAAGATCTACACAAGCGGCGAAAACCTTTTCAGCCAGCATTATCAACCTGCTTTCGGGTTTCCCGCCACACCGTTCGAGATTCGCAGCGGGGTGACATTCACCATTGGCGGAGAGCGAGGCTGGTGGAAATGATGGCCATCTCCGCGCAAGCCTGAGATTTTTTGAGGAAATGGTGAGCACACACTCGGAAAGTTGTGGTCGGGCGGGAGACATGCCGGCGCTGAGGATCATGGTTCAAGGAACCGGCTAGTCTTGTTTGTCTTACGGCCTATCTGTTGCACATACGCAATGAAATAGTGTATATAAGCATTATGTCAATGCATAATCGCATCGCTGTGCTTCGGGCGGAAAAAAAGTTGTCTCGGGCAACGCTGGCCTCGTCGGTGGGGGTGAATCCACAGACGATTGGGTTTCTGGAGCGCGGGGACTACACGCCGTCGCTCGAGTTAGCCTTCAAGATCGCCGAACACTTTGGATTGCCGGTGGAGGCTGTCTTCTCGCCTCGGCCGTTTCGAACATTAAGCGAGCAGGTGTACAAGCTGCACAAGAGGGAGGCCTGAGATGCCGCTAAACATGAACAACGTAAACGTGAACGAAGTAAACAAAGAGCGGAATTGGTTCTGGAGGAAGATCGGGTTCTGGTTTGTGCCCGTGAGGGCGGAGACGCTGGGACCGGAGGAGTGGGCGAAGGTCCGCAAGATGTCGCGCACCGGGAAGCGGAGGACGCGGCGGCTGTTGTTTGCGTTGTTATGGGTGCCGGTGCTGGCGTGTGAGATTGCGGTGAGCCTGCGCGTGGTGCGTCTCGATCCCTGGGCTGGACTGATGAGCACTGCGTGGCTGACGGTGTTGCTGGGGTTGTGGGTTCGGTCGCTCCGGATCGGGTTCGCACAGGTTTCGCTGGAGGACCGGGCGGTGATGGAGTATGGCGCGGAGTTCGATGCGCTCAAGGAGAAGCAGCGCGGCGAGGTCTTTCAGCGGGCGGTGCGGGATGGACTCTTCGGCCGGGTGAAGGTAGATGAGCATGAGGTCGAGCGGCGACTGCAGGCGCAGGCGGCCGCGTACCGGTTGCTGGGACCCGCGCTGGTAGTGTTTATCACGGGATATTGGGGGGTGTGTCTGTTCGGGCCGTTTGAGGCAACGCGGAGTGCATTGGCGGTGACCGCGGTGGTCGTGACCTGGCTGGCGGCGCTGGTGCTGGCGGCGCCGACCATGATCCGGATGTGGACACAGCCTGACGAGCCGGGCGAGACCGCAGCGGTTGCGGAGTGAACGCTCATAAGATGTGGAAGGAAGGAAGTTAAGACGCGGAGGAAGACACACTTCCGATACTACGAATGCGTCCGCGAAGACCTTCCTGCACGGAAATAGTCATCGCGGACGCAATCAGGTCAACACAGCTCCCTCGTCAACACCGGAGCTCGGCCGTAGCGCGTATCTGCCGGCGCGAGTTAGAAGCTGAACCTCGCAGTTAGCGCGATGACACGGCCGCCAAGAGCACCTGTAATCGTCCCGAAGTTTGAGCTGCCAATGTTGTTCGAGATGTCATTCGGGTTGAAGTTCAAATTGTTGAACACGTTGAAGGCATCCATTCGCAATTCAAATCTGGCGTTCTCGCCCAGCACCGGGAGGTTCGGGAGCCCGAAACCCTTCGACAGCGTGAGATCTATGTCCTTGTATCCCGGAAGATTGAGCGAGTTGCGCTCGACACCAGGCACTTGAGGAAGCGCGCTTCCGTAGGCGGCGCCGCTATAGGAAGTGTAGGTCGGCGCGGAGAAATAGGCCGCCCCACCGTTGGGAAAGTTCGAGCTCGCAACCGTCTTAAAGGCGTCGTTGCTCGTGCTGCTGCGTGCTCCGCCTAGGTAGGCGCCAGGAAGAAGGCTCCCATAAGCATAACAAGTTCCGCAATAGAGTTCTCCTCCGACAACGCTCACCACAGGACTCCAGGGAAAGCCGGAGTGGATATTAAAGATGCCGCTGAGCGACCATCCGCCAGCAATCTTTTCAATCAAATTATTGTGGCCATGAAAGAAGACTGGCTGCCACATACCAAAAACCTTGAACGCTTTGCCGACGTTGAAGTCGGAGCGCCCGTAGCCGATGTTGAGGTTATACGGATAATCCTGCTGGGAGTACGGGCCGGAACTGGTGTCCATGCTCTTGGACCAGGCGAATTGGGCATCGGCCATAAACTGACTCGAGAACGTATGCTTCACTTCGGCGAGCATGGCATTGTAGTTGGCGTGGCCGTTAACTCCCCAGTAGTCCCCGCCCGTGATCTCCGGGTTCAATGTGTAGCCCAGAGCCGCAGGGACAGCTCTCGGATCCTCGTGGAAGAAGATGTTGTGCGACAGGCTTCCCTGGTATCCCAATGAGAACACGAAATTGTGGCCCAGTTCGTCTTGCATGTCGAATGAGTAGTGATGGACACGCATGGTGGGAAGTGTATTGGGGAAGATTTCGACATTGCTGCCGCTGCTGGGTAGTCCGTTGGCCCCAAGCGTCGAAACCGTGTTCGGATTAGCAGGGTAGCCATACAAGTCGTGCACACCGCTGGATACGGCGTAAATGATACCCGGATTCGTCGCGGACGGCGTAGCCATGAACAGGCTCGGGGACACGACCAACCCCGGATTTTGGAAGATGTTGGCCGAGATCGCGATTTCTTCCTGGTTGTAATTCAGGCCGTAACCGCCGCGGAACACGACCTTGCTTTTGAACAGATTCGGACTCCACGCAAAACCGATCTCAGGTCCGAAGTTATTCTTCTGCGCGTTCCAGGAATTTCCCTTCCGCACAACCAATCCAGTCAGGTAATCTGCCCCCGAGCCGGGAGTGGCGAAGAGCATGTTGCCCTCTTTGGAAGAGAGGGGACCGAAGTACGACCAGCGCAGGCCCAGATTGAGAGTCAGATTTGGCCGGACTTTCACATCATCCTGGACAAAGACCCCCCAGATATTTTCCCGCTGATCCTGGCGCACCGTGGTGGGTAATCCGGTAGTCGGATCGAACCCCGCGCTTTCCTGGTGCGGCGCGTCATTCAGAAAGTCCCAGAGGTTGAAGAAGTTGTAGCTCGGCACCCCGAGAAAAACTTCGTTTTGCAGGTAAAAGAGGCGCGTAAGTTCCCCGCCGAACTTCACCGTGTTGCGCCCGAAAATCTTGGTAGCCACATCCTTGTAGCTGTATGTCCATTGATTGTAGATGCCGCCGACACCGGGCCCGAATTGATTTGGCGTAATACTGCCGATTGCGCCCATGTAGTCCGAGGGCAGTCCAATCGGCGACTGCGGGTTGGAGTTGATTTCGTTGTAGCGCCAGCCCGCGGCATTCACGCGAGCTTCGTTGAGGAATGTCGATGAGATGGTGCGGTTCCAAATGACGGAGAACGCGTCATTGATTTGCGAAAGATGGAAGAGGTCGTACGCCCGAGCGCCGTCGTAGTAGTCGGTTTTCGTCAGGGGAACCCAGTAGAGGGCAAAGGCGATGCGATCTTTGCTCGTAACATTCGCATCGAGGCGGCCGTTGTACTGAGTAGCGGTAAAGCTGGTCGGGTTGATGGTGTTGTAGTTCGCTAGGTCAGCCACGGTTCCGAGAGGGCTGCCGGCGGTTCCACAACCCGTGCCCGCTCCCCCGCAGCCGGGGTCGTTGACACTAGTCCAGCCGAGATCTTGCGTACCTAAGCCTGTCGTCAACGGCGTGCCCACATTGATGCCCTGGCCCGGAATGTTTGCGCAGTTGACTCCTACCGTAAGGCCGGCAGTTTGGCAGTTGGCCTGAGTATTGATAGTGCCGACTACACCTGCGCCGGGGAAAGAAAGATACCGCGCCGCGATGCTTCCCGGAGCCGCCATACCGTCGAAGGCCGGCGTATCGTACCATCCGTTGCCTTGAAGCAGGGCGTTCGGTTCACGAACAGTCTCATAGTTGAAAAAGAAGAAAATCTTATTTTTCCAGATCGGACCGCCGACGCTGCCGCCGAACTGATTGAACTTATTGTTGTCTCTTTGATCGGCAAGCAAATAGCCATTGAACGGCTGGTAGGCGTTCAGGTTCGGTTGGTGAGTGGTGTAAAAGAGGCTGCCGTGGAATTCGTTGCTGCCACTCTTCGACGTGATCTGAATCTGGGCGCCACTGAAGCGGCCATCCTCGGCGTCATAGCTATTCGAGACTACCTTTACATTGTCAACGGAATCTTCAGACGGGGTGATGACGGTAGAACCGCCCCAGACGGCGCTCGTGGTGCTGATACCGTCAATCGAAATGCCGTTGTTCTCAGTCTGGTTGCCGTTGGCAATCATTTGTACGCCGTTTTCTGTCTTGAAGATGCCATCGTTACCGCCGGAAGCGCCCCCGCCAGTCTGAGTGCCGGGAAGGTTATAGTTGTCGCTGCCGCTTGCCTGTGACCCATCACTGAAAGACCCGGGAGCCAGTTGGGCGAGCTTGGTAACGTCCCGCCCAAAAGACGGCATGTGCTGAATCTGGTTGCTGGTCACAGTGCCGCTCACCGTGGCCGTTTCCGTGTCCATCGGCTGGGCCGTATCCGACACCGTCACGGTCTGCTGAACCTGGCCCACATCCAGTTGCAGGTCGAGTCCATTCGGCTGCTCGGGAATGATGACGATATGCTCCAGCACCTTCTTCGTAAACCCGTCGTGTTCTACTGTGATTCGGTAGGGAGCCGACGGGAGCGCGTTGAAGTTGTAAATGCCATTCGCGTCCGTGGTAGACACCATGGTGTTGTTTGTATCGGTGTTGATCAAAGTGACGGTCGCGCCGGGAATCACCGCGCCCTCAGAGTCTTTTACCGTTCCCCGCAGTGAAGCTCGATATTGAGCCTGCACGGAGGCGGCGGTTGCCAACATGCAAACCATTAGCAGTGCGACGTGGACTGCCAAACTCGGCCGACTCATGAGATTCTCCTCTCGTGTGCTTGCAGAAAATTCTCGGTAGCTACATGCTCTCGACTGTTAAGCAGCACGCGAACTGCTGCTGAATCGCTTTTTCAGGATCCAGTAAATGCATTGCCGGTAATGTTTCCAACGACGTATGGGTGGCGACATGAGATGCGGCAGTCGAGCTCCGGGTTGCTGACAATCAGGCGGAAAAGTTGGGCGCGCCAGCAGGGAAGGACAGAATCAGGCTAATGCGTCGTGGCCGACGTGCTCGCCGCCTTATCGGGCTGGAACCCGATCTTGTTCAGCATGGGTTGCATCTCTGGGTTCGACATGAACATTTTCCAGACCAGGCCGCTGCGATAATTCTCGACCATCACCACGATCGGTGCCTGATCCAGGCCCATGTAAACCGGGGAGAACCAGTTCCGGGAAAGATTGAACGCGTCGTGCGGCCCGTAAACTCCCCACAGCCGGTCGCCCAGCTCTCGATAAAAAAATTTGAGCGCAGCCATCGAAGCCTCGGGCGTATAGGGGAACGACGAGAGCGCGCCCGTCGGCGTGATCGTGCCATCGTCGTTCGCCAGGTTTGGAGCGTGACCGAGGTAGCCGAGTTGGTCGTCGCTTGCCGTCAGCCCCCAATTGTCAGAGCCATAGCCTTGAAAGTGGCCTGGATTCGCCTTGCAGTACGCCAGATTAATGAGCGCAATATTACGATTGTTGTCAAAATAATCGGTGTAGGTGTCGTGAATGCCGCGCGGATCAAAGCCCATGAACGAATACTGCGTGAAGAAGAGCGGGCCGCCCGTTCCCACGCCGACGTCGAGCTTGATGCCATAGTAACTATTGCCATTCTGATAATGATCTCCTTCGGTCGTGCCCGACCATCCGCTGCGATAAGCGATCGCTGCCTTCGACTGGCCCGCCCATCCCGTGTAGTACATGTCAGCTGGAACCGCGTGCGTAGGCGACGCAATGGCCAGCAGATAAGTGATCATGGTTTCGTCGAATCCGGTGATCCGGTGATCGATGTACCACGACCACTGCGGAGACCAGTGCCACAGCAACGCGTTACTTTCCGGGGAGCGCCGGAACCAGTCCCACTCCACAGTCTCCCAAAGGTGGGTAATTCTCCGATAAACACTTTGCTCCTCTTCACTTGCTCCCTTGAAATACTGGCGCGCGGCCAACAATCCTTCCATCAGAAACGCGGTCTCCACCAGATCGCCGCCGTTGTCGAACATGCCAAAAACCAACATGCTCTGCGCTGTAGAGCCATTCAGGAAGTGCGGCCACGCACCGTGGTAGCGAGGTGCTTTCTCGAGGAAGTCCAGGATTCGCGTGAGCCGTTCCATGCCTTGCGCGCGAGTAATGAACCTGCGATCCACTCCCACGACGAGAACCATGACGCCAAAACCGGTGGCGCCGGTCGGGACAATGCGATCGTCTCCCGGAATATTCTCCAGCGTTGCCCCCGCGTCCGGATGAGCCCCGTCCTCCCAGTAGTAGCGAAAGCATGCCTCCTGCAGCATGTCGAGCAATTCGTTATCGGATAACTCCCGCGTCGAAGCAGTTGCCGCGTCAGACAGCGCCGACTGGCGGTAAGATCGGTCCACAGCCTTCACCCGATAAGAAGCTTTTACCCCTGATCGCCCCAGAAAATCCGTATAGCGGTGGATGCCTTCACTCTGGATGCCGATCGGCTCGAATTTGTGTCCTCCCACCGAGCGGTAGATCGCGTAGCTTTGCAGATTTTCTGCTGTAACCGCATCCCAGCTGATGTCGATGTGCCGGTCATAGCCCTTGGCGCGCACATTCTGCGGCGCCGGCGGAGCGTTCCTCACTTCCGGCGCAACCGGCGAAGCCATGCTCCTGTCATCGATTTTGATCTCGTCGATAATTAAAGTATGCGGCGCGTTATCCGCCTCGCTCTGGCCGAAGTGTACGCTGTGCAGCGCGCGTGCTTGAAAAGGATGAATCGAGGCGGTCTCAAACTCACTGAGCGGCATGCGGATCTGGACCCAGTGTTTGGCGGGCACGTCGCCGGTGATTCCGTCGAGCTTAACGGGAGCGGTAAAGTCATGCTCTTCGTCCTCCAGTTGAATAAATGGCAAATCGGCGGCAGGAATCACTTCCGGGGAATAACACCACATGTAGAGCGTGTCGCCACGAAAGTCGGTCGCCCGGTTGCGCATACTGACGACGCGCACTTCCGCCTCCCAGCTCCCGCCTGCCGCAGACTGCCACTGCAGGCGCAAAGCATTTGGAGCCGTGAAGAAGTTCTTCTTTTCAACCGGCAAAGCTCCAGACAGCAACTGCACCGTGCTCGGAGTCACCGACCTGCCACTGCTGTAATAGTAATAGTCGGATGTGATGCTGTTGTCGAACACCACGTGGTTGTTGTAGTCCGTGGGCGTGGTGACCGCGCAGCAAGGAATTACCAGCAGGATCAAAAAGCAGAAAAGCCAGAAGAACCGACGCACTTCACACTCCGCCTCTTGGCAGATGGAGAGGATGAATTAAACTCAATTTTCGCAGTTTAGCACAAGCACTTCAATATTGGAGCGAGTGCGCTATCTTCGATATTCTGTTTCGATTCGCAGCCTCGGATCCGATATTTTCAGGACTCGGTCCCTCGGCTTCTTCATATCCCACACGAACCCAAGCAGGGATAAGCAGCGCAGTGTGTAGTAGGAGATGTCGACCTCCCACCAGAAAAATCCCATACGAGCCGAGGCCGAGTAATAGTGGTGGTTGTTGTGCCATCCTTCTCCCAATGTGACCAGGGCCAGGATGAAGCTGTTGCGGCTGGTGTCCGCTGTTTTGTAACGAATTTTTCCGAACATGTGGCAAAGAGAATTCGTCACAAAAGTTCCGTGATACAGCAGCACGGTGCTGATAAAAAATCCCCAGACTAGGCCGGGCCATCCCATGAAGAATAAGCAAGCGGCAGCCAGCAGCACTCCAGGCACCGCCCAGTGACGGTCCAGCCAACGAAGTTCCGGGTACTGGCTGAAATCCTTGACGATGTCGAAATCCGTGGCCTCGTACTTGTTACTCATGATCCAACCCACATGCGACCACCAGAAACCGCTTTGCAGTGGAGAATGCACATCTTCCTTCTCGTCGGAGTGCCGGTGATGATGGCGATGATGAGCTGACCACCACAGCGGTCCCTTCTGCAGAGCACAGCAGCCGATCCAGGCCATGCAGAACTGGAAAGCACGGCTGGTGCGGTAAGAGCGATGCGAGAAATATCGATGATATCCGCCCGTGATACCAAACATTCGGATCGCATAAAGTGCAGCGCAAAGCGCAACCGCTTTCCACGAAAATGCGACCCAGAAGACCGCGAGACAAGCCACGTGCATGCCGAGAAACGGCAGGTTCGTGATCCAGTTGATGCGATAGCGTTGCGGTGAAACAGCTGGCGTTGAATCGTCCTGAGTCATCGCAGCCTGATCTATCGCAGTGTGATCTATCGCAGTCTGTTCAATCGCGGTCGCGCTATTCATCCTCGATCTCCTTTTACCCGGCGTGGGTATTTTGAACGAAAACTCACGAATAGACTAACTGCGCGGCGTGGCTTGAAACTGTCCTGTTCGGAACTGCGGGGATCGTTCTGCGTTTGATTTTCAGTCGAAGGTGACCTCCCGCAGGGAGCAGGGTCAATCCTTCGTAGGGCACCAGAGGCGTCTGGTCGCACAGCGAGAACCGGAAGCGCTGAGCCAACAGGCCGAGGATGACCGCAACCTCGGAATAGGCCAGTTGAGTGCCAACGCAGATGCGCGGTCCACCGCTGAATGGGAAGTAAGCGAACTTCGGAAGCGAGCGACGAAAAGCGGGCGTCCAGCGTTCGGGTAAGAAGTCCAGGGGACGATCGTACCAGCGCGCGGAGCGGTGCACCGCCCACTGCGGAACCAGCACGTCGGCGCCAACCGGAATTTCATGGCCACCAACTACAACCGGAGATACCACCGTTCGGCCGATCCGATGGGTGGGCGGATAGAGACGCAGAGTCTCATCGAGGGTCGCGCGTAGCGAGGGCAGATCCTCGAGATCACTCATCGACGGCGCGTCACCCTGCAAGTGAGACGCGAGATTGTCGGCAAGAGCGTCCGCATGTTTGGGATGGCGAGCGAGAAGATACAAACTCCATGCCAGCGCTGATGCCGTGGTCTCGTGCCCGGCCAGAAGCATCGTCACTGACTCGTCGAGCACCGCCTGCCGGTTCACCGGCAGACCGGGCTCTCCTCCCCCACCAGAGAGAAGAAGTCCGAGGAAGTCACGACGCGGTGGCTCGTTGCTGCGTTGATCATTGATCCGTTGATCGATCAAACGGCCGAGGTAGTGATTCAGAGCGCCGAGTTCCGTTTTGAGTCGCCGTTTCAGCCGGCCCGGGAGATGGAAAGGCAGCAGTTGGCCCACGTTAAGTACCGCATGAGTAACATCGTGGCATGTCGCGGCCAGCGCCCGGACAATGCTTCCCATTTCCTCGTCGTACACGCCGAACATAGTCTGCGCGACGTTTTTCATACACAAGTCAACGATCTCCGGATAAACGTCGCGCACCTCTTGGTCGCGCGATTCTCCGGGGAACAGTGCTCCAGAGCACCATGACGACAGCATCTCCTCCGTGCTCTCGCGAACCAGGCGGAGAAACGCCGGCATGCATTCCGCGCCAAAGGCGGGCTGCACCAGATGCCGGTAGCTCGCCCAATGCTCCCCGCTGGAGGTGAGCAGGCCATTGCCGAACAACACCTTCATCCGCCGCAATAGATACGGCTTAACGAAGCTCTTCGGATGGTTTACCAGTACATCGGCAATCGCGGTCGGATCCGTGACCACATAAACGCGTTTTACAAGAAAACGCGTCCGAACGATTCCGGCGGTCTGTTCGCAACGCTCAAAGAACTCCAATCCGTTCCGCGCCACGGCACTGGCGCTCCCCAATAGCCAGAATTCGTGGGGATACCGCGCCAGCGAGACCGGCGTAGTCGGGGAACAACGTGGCTCAGGCCTATGGAAGGGGCAAGACATAGTGGCTGATCCGCACGTTGCCGGATTTTGGTGTCGCGTTCAATAGGGGATGCCTGTCGGCCGTCTTAATTTTCATGTCGCGCTAATCGACAGAAAATACAGGGCTTCCCCGGCCGTAACGGGGCCGGAAAGGGAAACTACGCTAGAATTACGCGACTCGATCTGGATGGAGAACCGCCGTGGCGCCCGAACCTGAAGCAAGTCAAAAGACAATCAAGGTTGCCGAGGGTTTCGAACTCGACACGGCCGCCTACGAGCTGCGTCGTTCCGGCCACGTCGTCAAACTCGAACGTCTTCCCATGGAGATTCTCCTGTTCCTGATCGAGCAGCGGGGACAAGTGGTTACCCGGGAAGAGATCGCCGACCGAATCTGGGGAAAGAACGTCCATGTTGATACCGATAACAGTATCAACGGCGCCATCCGTAAAATTCGGCGCGTGCTGCGGGATGATCCTGATAGCCCCCGCTTCATTCAAACCATCATGGGCCGTGGATACCGATTCATCGCAGCGGTCGATACGTCCGCGCCGGAGCCATCCCCTGATCCGCTGCTTCCGGCAATCAGCGATGAACCTGAATCAATTCCGCTGGCGGAGGTTTCCAAATCAGGCCTTCGTCGCTGGTCCGTCTTGCTTGGAGCCGCTGTTTTTCTTATCGCGATCGCGGCTGCTGGGTTTCTTCGTTTTTCGGCTCGAGTCCGACCAGCCAGCGGCCGATTGATGCTGGCAGTTCTCCCTTTCGAAAATCTCACCGGAGATGCCGCGCAGGACTATTTCAGCGACGGTATGACTGAGGAGATGATCAGCCAGCTGGGAAACCTCGATGCAGCGCATCTTGGTGTGATCGCTCGCACCTCGGTCATGCACTACAAGCACAGCCAGGAGTCGCTCGATCAAATCGGTCGTGAACTGGGTGTCCAGTACGTGCTGGAGGGGAGCATTCGGCGTGATTCGGACAAAGTGCGAATCACCGCCCAGCTGATTCAACTAAGCGACCAGACTCATCTCTGGGCGCGACAGTACGACCGCGACTTGAGCCACCTCCTGGCCCTTCAAGGCGAGATCGCGCACGAAGTCTCTGAGGAGATTCAGATCGCCCTCTGGGACCGCAAGCCAATCACCCCGCTGGCTCCGCAAGCGTCAACCCCTCAGAACTATGAGGCTTATGATCTCTACCTCAAGGGACAATACTTCTGGAACAAGAGAACAATTGAAGGATTCGAGCGGGCGATTGACTATTATCAGCAGGCTATCGCCAAAGACCCCAATTATGCCCGCGCCTACGCCGGCCTGGCCGATTCTTATACCCTGTTAGCCTCTTATAGCGCGACTTCGCCGAGCGAGTACATGCCGAAGGCCCGGGCCGCGGCGCTACGCGCGCTGGAGCTCGATAAGGATCTGCCCGAGGCCCACACCGCGCTGGCTTTGATCGTTCAGAATTACGACTATGACTGGCAAACCGCCGGGAGGGAATTCCATCGCGCTATCGAGTTGAATCCCAACTACGCGACGGCCCATCACTGGTACGCCGAGCATCTGATGTGGCGAGGCCGCTTCGATGAGGCGCTGCGCGAGAGTGAGCGAGCTCGCCAGCTTGATCCACTTTCCCTGATCATCGCCACCGACAACGGCGCAATTCTGCTCTATTCTCGTCAATACGACCGGGCTCTTGAAAAGCTTCACGCTGTGCATGAACTGGACCCGAGTTTCCCACGGGCTGACGGCCTCATAGTGCGCGCCTATGAAGAAAAGGGAATGTTCGCCGATGCGCTGGCGGAACTCGAAAAATCGCGCCCTCTTTACAATTCGTGGGCTTGCTCGGAGCTAGCCGATATATATGGGCGAACCGGTCAGCCGGCGCAGGCTGCAATAGCCCTGGCGAGAATGGAACAGTTGAGCCGGGGCCAGCAAGTGGATCCAGTAGTGTTTGTTGAGCCCTACATCGGCATGGACAAGAAGGACGAAGCCTTCCTCTGGCTCAACAAAGCATACGCGCAGCATTCCAATTCACTGACCGCCCTCAAGGTAGATCCCCTCTACGATCCCCTGCGCAGCGATCCGCGCTTCCAGGACTTGCTGCGCCGCGTCGGATTATCTCAATAACCCGCCCGCCTGCCGGAAAGCAACGCTTTAGTTTTGATGTCAGTCGCGTTTTTCCTGGGATGTGTCCCACTCCGGGAAGATTTGTGCAATGGAATATGCGACGAAGGCAGATCTTTGTCGCCGCCTCTGTCGGAGGCTGAACATGATGGCAAGGAAAAACCCGGTTAGAGCTCCCAGGAACGCTTCTGTCATCGAGAGGCTATTGTAGGTTCGCAGCCCCTGGTTGGTCAGAATAAATCCGGTATATGCCATGGCCGGCGTCCAGAGAATTAGGCGGAGAATGAACATGAGGATCACCTTTTGATGAGCGTCAGCCGGGCGTGAAGTGGAGGTCGGGTGAGGGTCGGAATGTCAGTCAGAAGCCTGACGCTAACTCAATTGACCGCCTGAAGTGAAAATTCGCGAACCCCGACGCTACGCGACGCAACTGCCCGGGTGCAATACAGCGAATCCCGTAGGTCGGTCCGGTCGTGGTCATGGAGGGGCGGACGCCATCGTCCGCCCAGGCAGTGGCACGGTCCTCGGGCTCTATTCCATTTTATCAGCCGCCGGACCCACACCGGTGGCCTGCCCGGTCTTGCGGTCAATGCCGATCAGCGCCACTCCGCCCACTGCGCCGCGGCTAGCGGTAACTATGTGGCCGCGAGCCCTCAAGTCCGCCTGCACTTCTTCGGGCAGGGTCTTGGGCACAGAGAGGCTGCCCAGGCTGGCCCGGTCCTGACCGAAGGAGCTGATGAAATGCTCGGTGGAGAAGCGCGGCGCCTTAAACGCCTCCTCGGGACTCATGCCGAACTCCACGTAATTGAGGATGACCTGGATTGCTGCCTGATCCTGCTGGTCGCCTCCCGCAACCGAGATCGCCATCACGGGATCGTCGTTACGGAAAAGTAGCGTCGGGCTCAGCGTGATTCGCGGCCGCTTGCCGGGCTGGATAACGTCAGGAGTTCCCGCAAACGTATTCAGGCTGCTGAGCCGGCTTCCGTGAATAATGCCCGTGCGTCCGGCCACGCCAGCTGTGCTTGACAAGCCGCTGGGAGTCGCCGCGATCACGTTACCAAACTTATCCGTCACACACATGACGGTTGTTCCGCCATGCCACGGTCCGGTGACGGTGGGCGGCTTGGTCGGTTTCATATTGTAGGGATCGCCTGGCCGGAGCTCGAGGGATGCTTTTTTCGGATCGATCAGCTTGCGCCGCATTTCCGTGTACTGATCGGAAAGCAACTGCTGCATCGGCACCTTCGCAAAGTTGGGATCGCCGTAATACTCGTCGCGATCCGCCAGCGACAGTTTCTCCGCTTCAATCACCGTGTGGATGTAATCCGCCGAATTGAAGCCCATCTTCTTCAGGTCGAAGCCTTCGAGCAGGCGCAGCGTCTGGGAGAGATAAGGACCCTGCGTCAAGGGACCGGCCTTATATACCGTGTAGCCGCGGTACGTGGTTTTGAGCGGATCCACCACGGGAGTTTTGTGCGCGGCCAAATCCGCTTTGCGAAGGAAACCGCCCTTTTCGATGTACCAGGCTTCCAGTGCGTCGGCGATGTCGCCGCGATAGAAACGGTCGGAGACCGCTTGCAGTTTCTGCTGCGGCGTACCTTTCGTGGTCTTTTCGGACTCGACCAATTTGCGAAAGGTCACCGCCATGTCCGCCTGCCAGTTCACACCGGTTTCGATCCTCTGCCCTCCGCCGGTGTCGATATACCAACTCGGCCCGCCGGCGTCCAGAATGGCCAGCGTAGGCTGCACAACCTCCTCGAAACTTTTGGTTCCGTAAAGTTTCAGCAGGGTGACGATCGCATCGACTGTGCTGGGCACGGCCGCTGCTTTGACGTCACCGTCCGGGATTCCGTGCTCCATATACCACGCGATGGCCTTGGGGTCGCGAGGCGCCTCCCCTAGTCCCTCGATCAGCTTCACGTTTTTCTGGCCCTGTCTCTGGCCAGCGCTGTAAACCAGAATAGGGACCTCTCCTCCCACGCAGAACGCGCCTACATAGGTCACGGAGAGTGCCAGCAGAGTGGCCGCGCCCGCATCAGCAGCGTTTCCGCCCTGTTCCAGAATCTTGATGCCGGCCGCCGTGGCGGCTGGCCTGCCGGAAACAACCACGCCCTTTCTGCCGGCAGCAACACTCGGTCCCCGCGGGCTGACCGGAGTTTTAGTCGCCTGCGGCCACGCGAACGGGGCGAGTAAGAAGGGCGCGATTAACGCGAGTAAAAGAAGGGAAACGAGGGACGATGATATCGAAATGATCTTGCGCATAAGAGTTCCTCGTTCTATCGTCCGGCTTCTCGCGCTGACAGTGGGCTGCCGCCGAAGATCCTTTCCTCAGGCCGCACTGCCTGACCGGCGGGCGGCGGTTTGTCCGCGGGTACGGAGTCGTGTGCGAGGTGCTGGTAGTTGAGGATGGCGTTGAACACCAGAGCGTAAGTTCCGACGGTCTCGCCGCGATAGACGGGATTGTTGCCGAACAACAGCACGTTTCCCCGGCCCAGGTGCGCATTCACCACTATGGCATGCTCGGCAATCGACGAAGCTTTGTCGAGCAATCCATCGAGCAAAAGCGTCTTGGCATCGGAGAATCGCAGGATGACGTCCGGCCGCTCCTGAACCGGAATCACCTGCGGATTGTTGCGCGTTTGTTCCTCATTCAACAGCTTTGGTTCCCATGGCTGTTGCCTCACGAGCGCCTCGGGCTCGGTGATCTTTCTTCCCAGTGGCTCATCGCTGTCGTCGACGCTGCCGCGGCCAGTTTCCCGCTTTGCGTATGGGTCCAGGGGATCCGTCAACGGGTCCATCAAAACACGGCCTCCGCTGCGTCCGACTGTATTGCTGACGTTGAAGGCCATGCCGTTGGCGCTGATGACCGGGACACCAGCACCGTAGCCGAATGCGACCGGATTGTCGCGGGCGACGAAAACCGTGTTGAGCACCGTGCCCACCACACGCGCGTCGCCTTGCGGAGCCACGCTGACTCCGGCGGCAAGACCCATATCGATGGCGAACTGAGCGGTGTCTTCGCACGTAATGAGCAGACCCCCCTGCTCAACAAACTGCTTCAGGTGCGCAAGGCCTTCGTAACCGAGGCCCGGGCGAATATCAGCAGTGCTATCGAGGGCACCGAGGTTTGGGGTGAGTTCGGATTTCTGCCACGGCATCGCATTGTGCCACAGCGGAATGCCGTTGAGAATTTCGAGCGCGGAAGAATGGCCCACGGGAGCGAAGACGACGACGTCATACTTTGCCCGCAAGTCCGGCTGGGCGGCTACGGTTTGGGTGCTGATGTAATCAAAGGGCACGCCCGCAGTGTCAAACGCATAACGCCACCAGCCTTCGGTCTGTGTGCCAAGCCAGGTGTGCATGAAAGCAATGCGCGGGGCGGTCACCGCGTGGACCGGCACGGAAGGCGCTGCGCCAAGCCGCGATGCATCGAGAGATAAATCGGACAGAACTTTGGCGACGTCGTTTTCCGCTGAGCCGGTGATGAGCAGCGAACCGGCCGCAAAATGTTTGCCCTCGGCATCGAAAGCCTGTGCCGCAACCTGGATGGCTGCGCCCTTGAGTTTGTAGACCAGAGGCAAGAGCGAAATCTGGCCGGTGTTGGCCACGGCAAGTACCGATCCAGAGCCCGAGACCTTACCCGCCAGTGTTGCCGGATTATCCAGGGGAACCATCTTTGACTTGAGGATCGCGGGATCAAGCAAGCGGACAACCTTTAGATTGAAGAGGTGAGTGAAGGACCATCCGGTGTCGTCATAGGGATGCTTCTGCGGATCGTCTGGGGCCCAGAACTGCCGATCGAGCAACGCATCGGCGACGCGCGAGTAGGGTTGATCCATGCGGATGACGATGCTGCCGGCGGGGAGGGTTTCCTGCTTCGGCTTGTCTCCGCGCTTTTCCCCGGGGACGCTCGAAGTGACGGCGTCGGATAGCTGTTCGATCTCGACGTGCTGACGCTTCAATACTTTCAGTAACTCGATTTGGCGATTCGTGTCAGCCGGGTCCTCAGGGATCAGATAGGCAGCCGGTCCCTCGAGCGACGGCTTTTCGACGGCGCGCTTGCTCTTGGCGTAGTAGTTCTCGAGAAAATGGTGTGTGTTATGCGAGAAGTAAGAGAGCGTGGACAGCAGAGCGCTTTCTTCGTAGTTGTTGTTGTCGCGCTGGGACCAGTTCACTATCGGCAGTGGCGGATTCTGACGGTACCAGGTGCGCGCGTACTCTTCCGGCTGCAGGATGCGCTTTTCGGTATCAGCGCCGCCGTTGCCGAACGTCTCATAGAGGCGGCTGATTCCGTTGTGCATGCCGGCCAGGAACATCAGGTAGCCGGGACTCCAGGTATCGAAGTCCCCGTGAGTGAAAACTCCGGGCATGCCGAAGCTCTGCATCTGCGCGACGTTGTTCCAGCCGAGTTCCGCCCACTCGTCCGCGATCGTGGGATCCACCCATGCGTTGTAAGGTCCATCCCCCACCGTGTTGTCGTAAAGAAAGGGAACAGACTCGTGTAAGTCGTGCAACACCTGTGCGTGCCAGCCCAGATAAGTGTCCAGAACGTTCCGGGTCAGATTCAGGGTCATGGCCATCGCGTCGCGGTTGTTGTCGTGCGCCACGTAATGGCCCCAGTAAAGAAGGTGCGGCCAGTCCTGCCCCGGATGAGCTTTGTGCCACTTATAGATGTCAACCATTCGGTCGCGTCCATCGACTTCCACCACAGGGGTGATCAGCACGATCATGTGCGAGCGGATGTACTTGATATACGGCGCATCGTCCACGGCCAGACGATAGGCGAGCTCCATCAGCGCCGTCGGAGCTCCAGTCTCCGGGGAGTGGATCGTGCCGGTAATGTAATAGACCGACCAGGACTGGTCGATGATCTGGCGAGCTTTAATCTCGCGAGCCTTGGCGTCCTCAGGTCCGAGCTTGCGGGGATCTGCAAGCTGGGCCAGCCGCGCGTCGTTCTCTTTCGCGCCGGCGAGCAGCTTAGGGTCCGCGATAGCGGCCGCAATCATCTCTCGTCCTTCCTCGGAGTGGCCGATGGTAAACACCTTCACCCGGGGACTGCTTTCCTCCAGCAGCCGGAAGTATCTGTACACGTCTTCGGCATAGGGAAGCATGTCGGGCGCTCCCGAGATGTCCCCGAGCACCTTGGTCGGTGTGGGAACTGTTTTCGAGGCCGGAAGGTAATCCACCAGCGGCGAGATGAAAGAGGGATCCGTCGTGTATTTGAGGATCTGGTCCGTGTATTGTCGATCGACGGGCTGCCCGGGATCGCGGGCGAAAGTTGAGTTCAAGTCCTGGCAACGCAGGGGCACGGTGGCGAAAAACAGAACGCAGGAAAGCGCGAGCAGGCCCAGTCTGGAAGGAGTCATTTTGCTTAGTCTCGATTTTGCCTCGTTCTCAATTTACTTTCGGGGTCCAAGTTTCACACAAAACGCACGTCGGAGGAAGAAGGAGTGTCAGTTTGAGGATGTCCTCCCGAACGGGGCCAAAGGCCCGCTGAGGGACCTTACGAAGCGCAGGCATCGGCATAATCGCCGGCGGGCTGCCGCTACAGGCGCGTGCGAGGACTTCGGTCCGCGGCAAAGCTCGGCGTTCGGGATACCATCGCGCGAAAGCCACGAATCGTCAAGCCGTCGTCACCGTCGTCAACCGTCGTCAACCGTCGTCAAGCCGGGCTTGCCATTCCCTCTAACCTCCGGCATAATAAGACTTTGTCTTGATCTCGCCGGACTCTTCCGGAACAAGGATATACGTCTCGTGTTAATGATTCGTCTGGCGCGCCGGGGTGCGCGCAAACAACCCCACTATCGCATTGTGGTAATTGAGAAGGAACGCGCGCGCAACGGTCGCCCGGTGGAAGTGGTGGGGACCTACAATCCCCGCACCAACCCAGCCAGCATCGAACTGAAACGCGACCGCGTCGAGTATTGGGTATCGAAGGGCGCGCAGATGTCGGACCGGGTCAACAAGCTGTTCTCGAAGCCGGCACCGGCTCCAGCCAGCGCCGGATCCGCTGCCTAGAGCCTGCGGACCTGACCACTGCCGCTTTGGCCACCGTGGTTTCGTGGCCGCTGCTTCCAATTTCACAGTGAGAACTTGAGAGCTGACTCATGACTGAAAATGCTGGAGAGGTGCGCGTCCTTATCGAGTACATTGCCAAGTCGATTGTGGATGCTCCGGACGAAGTTTTCGTGGAGCAGCTCGACGGCGACGTGATCGAACTGGAAGTCGCCGAGAGCGATGTGGGCAAAGTCATCGGACGCCAGGGGCGCACAGTGCGCGCCATGCGCGCGTTATTGAACGCGGCTGGAATACGAACCCACAAGCGCTACACGCTCGAGATTGTGGAATAGCCGTTTCGGCGGAAACGGTTTAGAAAAGCCGGGTTGCAAAAGTCTGGTTGAAAAAGCTTGTTTGAAAGAGTTCAGTCTGGAAAAGTCTGGTTTGAAAAAAGTTTGAGTTCTGGAACCAGCGGCGAGTTCGTCACCCTGGCCCGTGTAAAGAAGACGCAAGGGCGAAGGGGCGAAGTTGCGGTCGAGGTACACAGCGACGTCCCCGGACGCTTCGCGCCAGGCATGAAGCTTTTCGCGCTCCCGGCAGCGGCTGGGCCAGTCGGGCGCGTGGCCGGAGATGAAAACCGGCGTGAGTTGGAAGTGGAAGATCTGTGGCCGCACAAGGAATGGATGGTGCTGAAGTTCCTGGGCGTGGATTCGATCACAGACGCGGAAGCTCTGGTTGGCTGTGAATTGCAAGTGCCCCGCAGCCAGCGCGCGGAACTTGGCGCGGGATGGAATTACGTCAGCGACCTGGTGGGCTGCGTGGTGCTTGATCGGGGTAACGAGATCGGCCGAATCGCCGATGTACAGTTCGGAGCCGGCGAGGCTCCGCTGTTAGTGGTGGCGGATGGTGCAGGAAGAAAGTTCGATGTACCCTTCGCCGAAGCGTATTTGGAAGGCGTAGACGTAAGGCGCCGCGAAGTGCGCATGAATCTTCCGCGAGGCATGCTGGAAATTAATGCCTCGATCACAGCGGAAGAAAAGCGCGAGCAGGCGCCGAGAAAAAAGCGTTAACCACCGGGCACACAGAGGCTCACTGAGTAAAGCATTCCCCTGTGTTTTTCTGTGGTGAAAATGTTTTGACCGCGCATGAGAGCCGATATTCTCACGATTTTCCCCGGCTTCTTTCGCGGGCCTCTGGACCACGGCATTACCCGCCGGGCCTGTGAGATGGGCCTGGCAACGATCAGCGTTCACGATTTGCGGGAGTTCACGCACGACAAACACCGCACCGTGGATGACCGCCCCTTCGGCGGCGGCGAGGGCATGGTGCTCAAGCCGGAACCGCTCTTTGAATGTTTGCAGTCGCTCGGGCTGGCTTCGCGGGAGGTACGCGTAAACGACCGTGCGGCCGGCCGCGCGAAGCAGTCGGTGATTTTGCTTTCGGCGCAGGGTCAGCGTTTCACGCAGAAAGTTGCGACGGAGTTGGCCGCGCTCGATCGTATGGTCCTGATCTGCGGACGCTACGAAGGCGTGGACGAGCGCGTAGCCGATTTTCTCGCCGACCGCGAGCTTTCGATCGGCGACTATGTGTTGAGCGGCGGAGAAATGGCCGCGGCGGTTGTCATCGAAGCGATCACACGACTGTTGCCGGGGGCGCTGGGAAACGAAGCGTCCGCGCGGCAGGAATCGTTCACTGCGCCAGCCGATGTCAAGAAGGTGGAGGGCGCGGATTCCACCTGCGGTTCGGGTGGATTGCTCGACTACCCGCACTACACGCGGCCCGCGGAGTTCGGCGGGATGAATGTGCCGGAAGTTTTGCTCTCCGGCAATCACGAGGAAATTCGCCGCTGGCGGCATCAGCGGGCGCTGGAAAAAACTTTGTGCAACCGTCCCGACTTGCTCGAGGGTGCGCAATTAAACGACGAAGACAAAAAGCTTCTGGCTAGGATCAAGCAAGATGGAGCTAGGTGAATCAGC
>Ga0181537_10001088_pt1 | contig 25312 bp, 39 predicted proteins | sample PEATcosm2014_Bin_39_FD_119765 | JGI IMG/M metagenome (GOLD analysis project Ga0181537, IMG submission 119765) | Peatland microbial communities from MTU Mesocosm Facility, Houghton, MI, USA - PEATcosm2014_Bin23_10_metaG | ecosystem: Environmental > Terrestrial > Soil > Wetlands > Peat | place...
CTTGCATCTCTGGGGAGGCATGAGCCGACGTTCTTCGAAGCGAGCCGGTCACGCGGGCCTGGACCTTCTCTCTGAGGTGCTGGGCTTTCTGGCGGCCCTCCTCAGCCTCGCCAGCGGCGTCGTGAAGCTTCTCGGGGGCCTGGTGGCCATGGGCGTCCACCGCGTCCAGGCGGCCTCCCAGGCCCGTACGAATGGGGCGGCCCGCCCGTCCAACTCGTACCAGCCGGCCCCGGCCCCCCAGGCCACCGTGCCCGCCTGCCCCGCCCCGGTGGTCCAGGCCGTCCCGGTCGCCCCGGTGCCGCCGGTGGCGGTCCTGCCGGTGCGTAACCGGCCGTTCACGCTGCCCTCGGTGGACATGCTGGCGGAGGGGAGCCAGGCCCCCGCCCGGGACGAGGAGAAGCTTCAGGCCCTGGGGGAGACCCTGATGACGGTCCTCGGAGCCTTCGGCGTGCAGGGCAAGGTGGAGGCGGTCACGACGGGCCCCACCCTGACGACCTACGAGGTCTCCCCGGCCCCGGGGACGAAGGCCTCCAAGGTGGCCGGCATCGACGACGACCTGTCCATGGCCCTCGGACGCAAGGTGCGGGTCCTCTGCCCCATCCCGGGCACCAGCCGCCTGGGCTTCGAGATGCCCTCGGACAAGCCCTCCAAGGTGGCCCTCCGGGACCTCCTCTCCGACGAGGCCTTCCAGTCGTTCGAGGGGGCCCTGCCGGTGGTGCTCGGCCGGGACAGCGTGGGACGCCCGGTGTACGGGGACCTGGCCACGATGCCCCACGTCATCGTGGCGGGGGCGACGGGGTCGGGCAAGAGCGTGGGGCTCAACGTCATGCTGATGTCGCTGCTCTTCCGCCGGACCCCGGCGGAGGTGCGGTTCCTGATGATTGACCCGAAGGTGGTCGAGCTTGCCCCGTTCGACGGGCTCCCCCACATGCTGCGGCCGGTCGTGACGGACATGGAGCAGGCTGCCCAGGCGCTCTCCTGGGCCGCTTCCGAGATGGACCGCCGGTTCCAGCTGTTTGCGGCGGTGGGGGCCAAGAGCCTGGCCTCGTACAACGCGAGGGCCACGGAGAAGCTCCCGTCCATCGTGGTGGTCATCGAGGAGTACGCGGACCTCGTGATGCAGCAGGGCAAGGCCGTGGGGGACCTCGTGACCCGGCTGGCGCAGAAGGCCCGGGCGGCGGGGATGCACCTCATCCTGGCGACGCAGCGTCCCAGCACGGACGTCATCACGGGGCTCATCAAGGCGAACTTCCCGACCCGCATCGCCTACCGCGTCTCGCAGGGCAACGACTCGCGCATCATCCTCGACGAGCAGGGCGCCGAGCACCTCCTCGGCCGGGGCGACGCGCTCGTCAAGCTCGGCGGCGAGACCAAGCGCGTCCAGTGCCCCTGGGTCAGCGAGGACGAGGTCAATGCCGTCACGAGCTTCCTGCGCGGGCAGGGCGAGCCGCGTGTGCGGCGTGCGGCGTGAGCACGAGGGAACCATGGACGAGATCATCCTGCGAACGAGTAAGGGAGCGGACATCGGCGTGGAGCTTGATGCTGCGGACGAGGAAACCAGCGAACCGCTGTGGGCGGTCCGTGTCGACCAGCTCCTGACGACCTCCGAGCTTCTCGCGCTCGCAGACGCGATTCGGGAGGCGTATGGGCCACGTCACACGTCGGACTGTGCGACCGAGAAGGACGCTGGTGAGCCTGGGAGTGCAGGCGTTGGGTGCACCTGCTTCGCCAAGGACGTGGCCCATACGCTCCAGGACATGCGCGCGCGGGCGCCGGCCTCGCGATACTACCCGTGCTCCTGCGGCGTGGTGATCGAAGCGACGGCATGGCTCAACAGGTCGATCACGTGCCCTGGGTGCGAAACCAGATACGTGGAACGTGACGCGAAGGAGCCTGGCGCGAGCATTCTACGGCGCATTCCCGGAGGCGACGTCATCATCGAGCAGATGCATCGATGACCTTTGCTACTCCACGGTGCGCTTCTGGGGGTCCTCTAGTCGTTCCAGCTCCCCTCGGCGCCCTCCACGAACTCCTGCTCGCCCTTGCCGCTGCTCTTCTCCGGCTCCGCGGTGGGAGTGGCCTCCGGTGTTGCAGGCGCTGCGGGCGCCTCTTTCGCGACCGCCGAAGCCTCCTTGGCGGGCGCCTCGGCAGCAGTCGGCTCGTCGTCCTCGTGTTCGGGGATCGGTAGGTCGTCCACGGCAGAGGCGGGGACAGCGTTCGGGTCCGCGAAGTCGCTCCCCGCCGACTCGTCGGGGGGCCGCTTGCGCACCGGCAGCGGCTTTATTTCGGCGAGTTCTTCGCGCTGACGGCGGCGCTTGACGGTGCGGTCCTTCTCGTCGAGCGCGCTCATGGCCTCGTGGACGCCGGCTACGTGCGCCTGCACCTTGTCGCTCGCCTCGATCTCGCTGGGTGGCGGCAGTCGGTCCAGCTCCTCGCGCGACATGTGCTCGCGTCGCTTCGTCGGATAGGGAGACGGGCCTCCTGCCCAGCGGTGGCGCCAGTACACGAGCCCGCGTTCGGCCACGCGGTGGCACTGCCGGAGCATCCTTTCCAGCTCGTCGCCCTCGTCGAGGTCCACCAGGGGGTCCGCCAGGTACCCCGAGATGCAGTCCCCGAAGAACTTCGACCAGGCCTCCTGTTCCATCGCTCCGCGCAGTCGCTCCAGCTTCTCGATGCGGTCGGCCCCGTTCGCGAGGGCGGTCGCGATTTCCTTCCTGTTGCCCTTGCCGGCGAGGAGGGCTTTGGCCAACTCCCGGAGCTTGTCCGACGTCTTGGAATCCATCGACGGGGTGCGTCTCCTCGGCGCTTGAGCCTTGGTCGAACGCCACGTATAACACCGGAAGCCATGGTCGCGCACGCACTACGATCGGGGGCGCCCGTCGATGCCGGCTGAGACCCCCATCGAGTGGACGGATGCGACGTGGAATCCCGTCCGTGGGTGCTCGCGCGTGAGCCCCGGCTGCGAGAACTGCTACGCGGAGGTCATGGCTGCGCGCTTCAGCGACAAGGGGCAGCCATTCCATGGCTTCGCGGTTCGGGGCCCGAACGGCGCGCGCTGGACGCGCCGTCTGGCGCTCGTGGACGACCGGACGTTCCCGCGGCACGGCAAGCTCGATCTGCCGCTGCGGTGGAAGCGGCCGCGGCGGATCTTCGTGAACTCGATGAGCGATCTCTTTCACGAGGGGCTCACGAACGAGCAGATCGCCGCCGTCTTCGGCGTCATGGCAGCTTCTCCCCAGCACACGTTCCAGGTGCTCACGAAGCGCGCGGAGCGTATGGCGCAGTGGTTTCAGTGGGCGTGGGATCAGCGCTGCCACGGGAACACGACGGCGGAGATCCTGCGTGGGCACGCGATCGACCACTGTGGGTTCACGAAGCCCGATGGTTCGACGCCTCGTGGCCTTGGCCGTAAGCTCCTCGGCTTCGATATGCGCTGGCCTCTTCCCAACGTCTGGATGGGCGTGAGCGCGGAAGACCAGGACTGCGCAGACGACCGCCTCTCGCAGCTCCTCACGATCCCAGCTGCGGTGCATTTCATGTCGTACGAACCTGCGCTCAATTCCGTCGACCTCTTCGCGTTCCTGAAGACGAAGCTACGCGACGATGCTTTGCGGCACCTGACGCCGCCGAACATTCCGGGCCTTTCCTGGGTCATCGTGGGTGGCGAGAGTGGTTCGCGCGCACGTCCCTTCCACGTGAAGTGGGCTCGCGACGTCGTCCGGCAGTGCAAGGATGCGGGCGTTCCAGTGTTCGTCAAGCAACTGGGCGCTCAACCGATCGACGAGAACGGCGAGCGGATGCACCTGAAGAACAAAAAGGGCAACGATCCGCGGGAGTGGCCGGCGGATCTACGGAGCCTTCGTGAGTGGCCCATCGTCGAGCAAGCAGCGTGACCCCATGAACACCGAACCGACCATCGAGGAATTGATCGGCGCGCGTGCCGCCATGGACGACTGGGACCGCCGGTTCTGGGAACCCGGACGTGATCTCTGCGAGAACTGCATGCCGCCTTACTTGGCGGCGCACCTGGAACATCTTCGACAGGAACGAGCGGCCGCCATCGCCCGTGGTGTACCTCTCGGCCCCGTCGGGCAAACGGGCCGGATGGCGTGTGTGAAGTGCGGCGCGTCGCGGCAGCCGTTCGTGGCCGTCAAGCTGGCCGCCATGGCGTCTCCGATGGAACGTACGTGAGCTGGAGGGAAGCATGGAAGAGATCGACGAAGAGTTCTGCCGGTGCGTGATCGAGGAGCTGCGTGACGGTGAGCACGTCACCGTGGAAACGAAAAATCCTCGCGCCATGCACAACACGCTCGTGCGGCTCGGCGCGACGGACGAGGAGATGGAGCGTGTGACCATCCAGAGAGTCTGAACGATGAGTGCTCTGAACGATTCAACACGGAATGCCATGCAGAACGATGCCGGATTCGCGGGACCATCGCGATGTGAGTCGAACGCCATGGCCACCGTCACGTGCTTGCTGGGTACAGCCGGGTGCCGCCGGCAGCATGGGTATCGTGAAGCTAACGTGAGCGCTACAAACCTCCCATGACGCACGGAGATTTTCCGCAGCCTCCCGACCCGCTGACCATGCGGCTCGAAGAGTTCAAGGCGGACCCGAAGAGAGCCTACGCTGCGACAGCCAGTGGGCAAGCTGTCATCGTGACGGATGAGGCGGGCGAAGTGCGGATGCGACTGGGGGCAAGGTTCGACTACGTTGATGAGGCGGAGGAGATTGCGGCCTTGCGTCGCCAGCTCGACGAGGCGCGAGCAGAGGCCGCGGATCTGCGCGTACGGCTTCAGCGCGCACATGGCGCTCTGGCGGTCTGGCGCGAATCGGATCCGGCGCGCGCTTTTCGCAACCAGTACGACTACCAGAAGCTCCTCGAAGAGACGCGCCCTGATGGCGCAAGCGGCACGCGTCTGCTTGTAGAACTGCACGTGCTGAGAAACGCGAACAAAGGAGACCCGCGATGAGCAGAATGGACGACGCCGCGGTGGCTCAGGTGCGTGCGCTTCTCCAGCAGTGGGAAGACGGCCTCCTGTGCGCGGGAGAGTTCGGGGCACGCATCAATGACATGTTCCTCACGCCGTTTTTGCGATGCATGGAGTCTGGCGACGAGTACATGACGATGAGTTCTTGCTGCTGCTCGGTGGAGCATCCGCCTGCGCGCAAGCTCACGGTCGAGTTCACTCTCCGCACGCATGGCTTCAGCGCGCGACGAAGTGGGCCGTAGGCCGTGGCGCGCAAGCCCAAATTCGTCGAAGCACGACGTAAGGACAAGCACGCCCATGGTCCGCTGACGACACGTAGCGATCCCCCGCAGCTCTACGCGCGTCCGCGAGCTAAGCCCACGAAACAGCGCGTTCGCCGTTGGGAGAAGCGCGCCCGCCGACGGCCGATCAAGGACGACCAATAGTTCGCGATGCTCCCGCTGCGCGCGGCGCGCGTACTCACGATGGCGAAAGTGGGCGCCGCAGCAGTTCAGCAATGTGCTTCGCACGCTTTTGCTCCGCGCGCGTCACTTGTTTCAGATGGAAGGCGTCGGCAGCGAAGACGACGAACTCATGTGGATGCACGCGTCCGATCCAATGGCCGGACTTGTTCCAGATGGCGTCTACACCAAGTTGCTCCGCGCAAAGAGCACGACGTGGCTCGCGAGACGACTCGATCTCTCGTACTACTGCGTCGGAAGCGTCCGCTACGACAAGATCGCGGACGGGGACGGCCCTGTAGACACGGCCGAGACGGCCATAGATCGCCGCTGTCTCAAAGCTGTCGGATAGGTACATCCCGGCGTGCCAGTCAAAACCGGTGTACTCGACGCCAGGGCTTACGCCTCTGTACAACGGCGGTAGTGCTTCGCGGTTCACGACCACATACTACATTGCTGGAGTGCGATCAGGCGATAGGCAGCACCAGCTCGTTGGCGTCGTAGACGAAGCCGTGGCCGGCTGCCATCGACTTGCGAATGTGCATCACGGCCGGCTGCTGGGAGGCGGCGGCGACGTCATCGATCCAGGTGACCACCACCGTGGTCTCCGGCGCGTAGCGCGGATGCGTCGCGGGATAGAGCGGCGACATGCAGATGGCGAAGAGTGCGTGTCCGCCCGACCCGAGCATCCGTCGCCGCGGGTCGTGCTCGTCGAGCAGGATTCGGCGGACGTCGCGCAGGATGGAAGCAAGCTGAGTCTCCGTCGCGCCATCGGTAAGGCCGAAGCACATCATCAGCTCCAAGAAGACGTCGCGTGCCCAGGTTCGCGTCCCGTCGAAATCGAGCGCTCCGTCGCTCTCGTGCCTGCGCCTGCGCACGAGGAGCGCCCCGTTCGGGGTGGCACCGTGGGTGCGCGCAAACGCTTTCGCGGCGGAGAGGAACTCGGTTCTATCGAGACGAGGCTCCTTGCCAGCCGACGCGTAGATGCGATGGCTGCGGACGGCAAACGGGCAGACGCTTCCTCCCCGCGCCAAAAATGCCTCGACGCTGCTCGCGTCGTTCGTGTGGTCAACCATTGCGGTCGCGATACGGCTCGGTGTCGATCGGGCGCTCGAAGAGCAACGTTATCCCGTCACTGTTGTCGGTGACGGACAGCAGGCGCCAGCCGGCCGGCGGCTCGTAGGTCCCCTCGCGGAATTGATCGCGAACGCGCCGACACTCGGTGTTCGGGACGTCGGCCGGGATGACGATGAGCCTGTTTTGCCAGCGATTCATGACGTCGGACCCTTAGAAGGCTGCGGTCGAGAAGAGCGAGCGGGCTGCGGCGGTGGTGTGCTCAGCGAGCTGCTCGAACGTCTCGCCGCGGCAGCGAGCGACCGTACGGGCGACGTGCTCGACGAGGCACGGCTCGTTTCGGAAGCCGTACTGCGGCACGCCGGGACCTTTCGGCAAGTCGCGCGGGATGAGGAAAGGTGCGTCGGTCTCGACCATGAGGCGTCCGCGCGGGATGTGCCTGACCAGCTCGCGCAGGTGCATGCCGCGGCGCTCGTCGCAGATCCAGCCAGTGATGCCGATGTGCATGTCGAGGTCGAGGTACTTCTTCATGACGTCGCCCTCGCCGGTGAAGCAGTGCACGACACCGCCGACGATGCGACTCCGCCATCGAGCGAGGATGTCCGTGAAGTCCGCCGAAGCGTTGCGGTCGTGAAGAAAGACTGGCTTCTTCAGCTCGGCGGCCAGCCCGAGCTGCGCCTCGAACGCCTTGCGCTGCACGTCGATGGGGGAAAGCTTGCGGTGGTAGTCGAGCCCGCACTCGCCCACGGCCACGACTTCCGGCCGCCGTGCAAGCTGTCGAAGATCGTCCATGGCCTTCTCGCCCAGCGACGAGGCGTAGTGGGGATGGACTCCCGCGGTGGCGAAGAGCTTCGGGCGTTGCGAGAGGTCCAGTGCCGTTGCCCGAGGGCGCATCGTCTCGGGGTCGGGAGTGCGCGTGGCGATCTGCCAGGCGATGCGGGACGCGATCACGGTCGTGCCCGTGATGATGATGGCCGTGACGCCCTTGTCGAACGCGCTCCGTAGCACGCCCTCCATGTCGTCCTGGAAGTCCTTCTTCGTGAGGTTGGCACCGATGTCGACGAGCGGAGAAGTGGTCATGGGATGGGTTCGAGATCGGGCTGTGCGGAGTGAAGGTGAAGCCAGAGGCCGGCCTGTTCGGCGATCTGCAATGGGTTCTGGTCTTCCCGATGCGCGACGAGGACGAGGCCTTCGAAGACGCCTTCGTAGTGGATGTTCGCGTTGCCCCAGACTTCGCAGAGCTTCGCAAAGGTCTCCTTGAACGGCGCTTCGTAGTCGAACGCGGTCTTCTTCGGCAACGCCCGCTCGATGACCTCGCGTGCGACCCAGCGTCCGCCGTCGTTCTCGACCTTCACGAGGTCGTTCAAGTTGAGACGGTCGGTGTACGGGATGTTGTCGACGCGCGCGATTCCGGGCCCGATGAGCGTGCCGTGTCCGGTCTCGCCCGGCTCGAACACCATGTGGATGGGCTTCTGCTTGAAGTCGTTCATCTCGCTTTCATTCTCACTGGCAAAGGCCGATCTCTTGCGTGGCGTCGTACTGCGGCGACGGGAACGCCGTGCATGCGCCGGTCGAGCAGTCCGTGAAACCGATGCGGCAGACTTGCTCGCACACGCCCGACGCTGCGCAGAGGAAGTTCGCCGCGCAGCTTGAGGTGGACGTGCAAGCGGAGCCCTGGTGTCCCGCGCCAGCGGTGCCGGAGCACGCCGTCTGCCCCTGCGCGTTGAAGAGCGGCACGCACTGCTGGCCCGGATTGCACGCCTGGTGGGTGGCATCGGATGTGTAGCTGCTCACGGGGTTGCAGTGCTCCGAGCACGCGCTCCCCGCCGCGAAGCCGTTGAGGGTCTGCGGCAGGCACGCCCAGTTGGGCCCGCAGTCGCTGTTCGACTGGCAGAACGGCTCGCAGTAGCCGGCGCTGCACGTGAGACCTGGCTGGCAGTCGGTGAGTGCTACGCAGTGCTGGTTCTGCGCCACCGTGCCGGCGGGTACGCAGGTCGGAGCGTTCGATGTCCCGACCGGCGAGCACATCTGCGTTTGTGGACAGCCGCACTGCGGAGAGAGCGCGCATGGTACGCCCGCGTCGGCCAACGGGCAGCACTGGCCGTTCAGGCAAACGTCGCCGCCGCACATCGTCGAGCACGTGCCGCAGTTGTTCGGATCGCTGGACAGCGTGGTGCAGGTGCCGTTGCAGTCGGTCTCGCCCGGCATGCACGTCAAACCGGCTTCGGCCTCCCCCGCTTCGGAAGCATCGGACACCGTGGCGTCTGCGTCGGTGGCCGCGCTGTCGCTGTCGCTGCCGCCGTCGGAGGTCGGCGTAGCCACGTCTTCGCCTCCCTCCGCGTCTGGAAGCATCGAGGCGTCGCCTCCATCGAATGGCGGCGATGTGGCGTCGCCCCCGTCGAACGGGGGAGCCGTCGCGTCGCCGCCCACTTCGTTCTGGTCGACGGCTTGGTCCGGTGCTGCGTCGTTTGCCGGTGTGCTGGCGTCCAGCGCGCGGTTCGTGTAGTCGGCGCTGCACGCGCAGAGGGCAAGGAGCAGCAAGATCGGGCGTTGGGTGAGAGGCTTCACGCGATCACCTTGAGCCGACGTCTCGGTACGAAGTGCCGGTCCCTCCAACCGGTGTCGTCACGGACCCAGTGCCATCCGGTGTGTTCGGGGCCACCCGCGCGCACGTACTCGCCCTTCTCCCAGTCGCGGGAGGGCTCGCGTCGGAAGAGAACGGCCTGCCCCGTCACGAATGCGTTCCCCGTCGCCATCGGCGTACCCTCAGAATCGTCCTGCAAGGCCGCCGTAGCCGGGGGCGAGCACGGGCGCGAGCTGCACGCCGGACTGCGGTCCGGACGCCATCCCGTGCGGGAGCCAGAGCCATCCGACGACGGCGCCCGCGGCGGCGAGCCCGAATCCGACGACGGCCAGCGCCGTGTCGGTGCGGATGGTGCTGTTGAAGCTGTCGGCGTTGCCGGGGCACTGATTGGCGCTCGTGCCGCAGGCCGCGTTAGCGAGCGACTTCTCGTGGAGAGCAAGGCCCGAGAAGATGCTACCAGCGAGTAGTCCGCTCCCTCCGATCACGAAGGAGACGACGGATGGCGTCGTGCTTGGGGTGGGTGCTGCCGTTGCGATGCTGGTGTCCTCGGCAGGCGGCGGCGTCAGCTCTCCGAGCACGAGGTGCACGTGGCGCCGCTTGTCGCCTTCGTGCACCACGAGCGTTTCGCTGTGCGAGAAGCCTCCGCCTTCCACGACGAGCGTGTGCGAGCCGGGGTCGATCGGCGTGGCGCTACCGTCGAGGTGGTCCGCGACGACGCGTTCATCGAGCGTGACCTTCACGGCGCTCATGTCGTGGCCGCCGCCGTCCTGGACGTCGAAGATGAGCGAGGGCATCGCGGCCTCGACGTCGCTCATGCGCTGCGCGCAGTCCTCGCGGACGGGCCCTGGGCAGCTCGGCGCGATGCAGAGGATGAGGTTCTCGCGAGCCTCGTGCAGCCTGCCTTCGCGACGAAGATCCTGCGCCTTGTCGTTGGCGGCGAGGCACTGGTCGATGTTCGGGGGCGCCGCGCGCGCGGTGGGCGACCCGGTCGCGAGGGCGCCGAAGAGGCTCGCGAAGACGACGATGGACGCGAGAAGCCTCACAGGCACTCCCGCTTGAAGTGCTTCTTGCCCGTCGTGTCGATGTAGTACGGCGGGCTGCACGTGGACGGCGAGGGCGGCGTCGATGCCCGCGGCGTCATGGTCGGAAACGCGGCGGATGCCGGTGCCCTGGGCAGCGCGTTCACGGAGACAGCGGCGCTCGGTGCCGGCGCCGTGGGGAGATCGGTTGCTGCGACCTCGGGCGGATCGTGGTGGTCGGCGTCGGCCGTGACGGTCGGCGCTTCTGCGGTCGTGGTCGAGGGAGCGGCCTGCGAAAGAAGGTGCGGCGGCTCGGCCTGCGCGGTGCGGCGCTGCCCCCCGAACCACACGAAGGCGCTCACCGTGAGCATGAGCACGGCGAAGGCGCAGGTGCTCGCGACGATGAGACGCCGCGCGGAGGCCGTGTGCGCGGTCGTCGTCGTGGCCACGGCGCCGCCGGTCGTCGGCAGCTTGCGGGTGACGGTGACCGCGGCGGCGGCGAGGTGGCCCGGCAGCGAACGGTTGGGAACGGAGGCCGGCACGAACATCCGTGGCGACGACGAGATGGGCTGACCGAAGCAGTCGTCGTAGGCGCGACGCACGGCCTGCTGCATCACGCGGGCGTCCGCCCAGCGCCGCTCCTTGGCGTATTCGAGGGCGCGGTTGACGATGTCGCAGACGGCGCGCTCTGCGCCGGGCAGCAGCGCCTGGAGCTTGGGAGCCACGCTCGTCATGGCTGATAGGAGCAGCTCGTTGTTCGTGTGCGCCTCGTGCACGAGGCGACCCGTCAGCAGGTGAAACATGGTGGCGCCGATGGACCAGAGGTCGCTTCGTCCGTCCATGTCGTCCCAGCGGCCACGCGCCTGCTCGGGGGGCATGAAGGCGGGCGTTCCCATGGTCGAGCCCGAATGGGTCGCCGTGCTCGGTGTCCGCACCTGTTGGCGGAGGCGGGCGATGCCGAAGTCGAGGAGCTTCACCTGCCCGCTGCGGGTGATGAAGATGTTCTCGGGCTTGATGTCGCGGTGGATGATGCCCTTGTCGTGGGCGGCCGCGAGGATGTCGAGCACCTGGTCGGTCAGCCAGAGGACTTCGTTCGGGCTGAGGATGCCGCCATGGCGCGCGCGCCGGTCCTCGACCGTCTCGCCGTCGAGTAGCTCCGTCACGAGAAAGAGCAGGCCGTCTCCGGAGTCGTGGTCGTCGAGCACCTTGACCGCGCCCTCGTGCCCGACGGCGTTGGCCAGGTAGCCCTCGCGCAGGAAGCGCGTGCGCATCGCGTGGTTCGTGGCGAGTTCCGGGTGGAGGAGCTTGACGGCGGCGCGGCTGCCGTTGCGGTGGGTGGCGGCGTACACGGCGGCCATGCCGCCGACGCCGAGCAGCACGTCGAGCCGCCACTTGCCGCTCAGTACCTGGCCGACGCGCACCATGGCCCGTAGGACCACGGGATCGCTCAGCTCCGTCACCTCGTTGTCTTGGCTGGGGGAGGTCATGCTGCCCGCTCCTTCCCTGCGCAGGGGGCGATGCCATTTTACCGCCGAAAGAACGCTTTGCCCGGAAGTCATCCTGGCAGTGTTATACGCCAGGTATGACAGTCGCGCAAGTCAGCGCCCGGAGTGAGAGAAAGTCCTCGCCCGGTCGATGACCGTACGGGCTCTTCGGCTCGGATCCCGCGTGAGAAAACCCTTGGGGATGCCCTTTTCGTAGGGGACGGGGGTCTTGAACTGCGAGGCGGTGATGTCGACGTACTTCCCTCCCGGCCCGCGCAGAAACCAGTGCGGGGAGCCTTCGTGCCTCACGAACATGGGCGTCCAGCCGGCCGTTTTGCCCCCGAGCAGGTGGTAGGCCGCCTCACTGGCCACGTAGCAGTGGCCGGTCAGCGGATCGCACCCTCCGCTCTCGACGCGGGAGCGGTAGGGCTCGTGCAGAAGGTCGGGGCTGAGCGACCGGCGAACGGCCTGCTCGACGCGCTTGTGGTCGCCGTGGTGTTTGGAGCGGCCCTCGTCGCGCGCCCTCGGTCGGCGCTCTCGGCCCATCGCATCGATCTCCATGACGACGATGGCGCCTGGATCCAGGATCCGCGTCGGCTCGCGTTCGGAGTGCGTGCGGCTGTGGGCGAGCAGGATGGCGGCGGCGAGTGTTCGACGGTGCCCTACGTGATTCCAGCGCTGCTTCTGGAGTCGCTCGACGACGTAGAAGGCCATGAGGGCTCCCTTCGGTCGAGACTACCAGACGCCAAAAAACACGAAGCCCCCGGTCTCTCGTCGAGTCGGGGGCTTCGGGGTGGGCACACCGGATAGCAAGTCCGGCTTCCCTCTCGGTCAATCACCTCGGCAAAACGTTCGCGATCCGCCGTCCCTTTCGCCGAGGGCCATTTCGGGGATGGTCTCTGCTCCGCCTTGGGTCGTACGCCCCTCGGAACGGTCGTCGGTGCAGCGACCTACGAGCACTTCCTAGCCCACGGACGCCGATGGTGCAAACCGAGCATGAAAAGACCGCTGAGGGCTTGCGCCACGAACGGGCAAGCCCGCTCTCTCAACGGCCGGCGCGGAGCGTAGCACGCGTCCCGTTGACGGGCACGGGCCGCCCATGTAATCCGGTTCGTTGACGAGCGGGAAAGGCCTGCGAGTCGCTCACAACAGGACCAGGGAGGTCCCCATGGCATCGACGCGGGAGGCGGCACGGCCGCTCTTCACGATCAGCAGCGCGAAGTGGTTGGAGTACGCGCCGTTCAGGAAGCACGTTCTTCCGGAACTCGTCTACGCGAACCCCGACCTCAGTGACGAGGCGACGGACGCGGTCTTCGTGCGCAGAGCACGTCAGTCGAGTGCGCTCGTCAGAACGGCACCATCGGAGGCAGCGCCTGGGTCGAAGAGCAGCGATGAGGACGTCATGTTCCGGAGGCGCCTCTATCGGCTGGAGTGGCCCGGCATGCATCCTCATGGTGACGACAGCTTGCCTTGCGAGCTGCTCCAGCACTGGGGAGGAGCGGCTCTTGGCATCACCATCCGGGAGATGCTCGCGACGCGCATCGGCGGTAGCGACTCTCGCCTACCGCTTTCGAACGTGATCGAGCTGCGGGCCAGGGACAACCTTTTGCACGAGCTGCCGGAAGCTGTCGCCTACCACGCCGCCGTTGGTCTCGGGCAAGACGTTCCCGCCGGGAACCTCCCGGGCGCCGCGGTGCAGTCTGTGGTGGGTGCACGCTTCGCGCTCGACTCGAAGTACCACGCGGCTGCGGTCTACTTGAAGTGGCTCGCCGAGTCGCACGACGACCACCCGCTCCTCACCGGCGCTGCCTTTGATTCGGCCGTGCGTAGTCGCCTACGCAGCGTTTCGATCGAAGCGACGCGCCTCTACTTCTACATGCTTGGCGATCAGCTCTACGACGCGGAGGCGCGCTTCTACGCACGCGGCCCCTTGTCCGATTGGTGGAGCAGTCTGGCGACGTATCTCTTCTGGATCGGCCGCACGGGCAGTGGCGTCTACGAGTCTTTCGCCGGTTGGCCCGAAGAGGGTGGCGTCGGATGGGAGAAGTTTGCGAAGGAACTGCCAGACGTCGCCGAGCGCATGAAGTTCTACCAGGAGAGGGGCCACGACGAGGCGCGTCGCCTCTCTCATGTGGGTCCAGTCAACGGCTCCAGCAACGTTGACGGTAACGCGTTGCTTCGCGACATCGTGCTGGGTATCGAAGCCCTTCTCAACGAGAAGCTCGTTGAACGCGCGGGGGACGGCATGAGCGCGCGGGAGATCGTCGAGTCGCTCTATGCCGACGCGCCGTCTTCGTCCGCGACCAGGCACGTGGCTCTGCGTGATGCCATCGAGACCATCACGCGCTGTCTGATGGGAAGGCGTCCTGATTCGATCCGCCTAGCCAAGTTTCTTGTCAAGCACCATGGTCGGGTGGTCGACGCACGCCGACTTGTACGTCGGATGGGGTCGGGCAGCTGTGGGCTTCGATGGTCGATTCGGAGTGTGGCCCCGTCGACGAACGAGTGATCGAGGGGTTACGCGCCACCATCTGCCCGATGGCCTGATTCGAGCAGTGGTAGGATCCATGGCTACGGTCATGGCTACGCGGCAGGCAGTCGAGGGGAAGAGTCGGCGCACCAAGGTGACGGACCACCAGCGCGCCAACGCCATCCTCTGGCTGGGGCTCGGGCGGGCGGGGGAAGAGGTCGTCTACAGCTCGGAGGTCGAGAGCATCCTGCGGACGATTCCTGCCACGCATGCGGTTCGTGTGCGCCGGACGGCGGATGGGGCTCCGGTCTATCGCGCCACGGCCGCGGGGCAGAAATGGGCCGTCGCGCAGCTCGCGCATTCTCCGGCTCACGTCGCCAGCTTCGCGGACTTCGCGTCGAAGGGTTCGGCGTCCAGCGAGCCGGTCATCGAGACGAAGGCTGGCCTTCGCGGTACGGACTGGCGTGTCATCGACTACGTGCGGCACGTTCGGACGCCGTGGCTGGACGGAAACCTGCGCACCCGTGTCGTGGAGACAGCGGCGAAGAAGGCCGTCAAGGGAACAGATCGCGACAAGCTCACCGATCGCCATACCCGGGACAGGGACTGGGTGGTCGTGCGTCGGCTCTAGCCGTAGCGGACCCTCGCGGTACAATCACGGACCGTGACGCGGGATCTGGGTCTCGGCTTCAAGGTCACCTACGAGCGCAGGAGCGACGGCTCGCACATCGTGCGGTTCTTTCGCTACGGCCGACGCTACGACGAGATGACGTTTCGTGCCGCCGCGGAGGACGACGCCCTGCGTCTCTTCACGACGATCAAGGCGGAAGTACTGCTTAAGCGGAAGCCCGAGGCTCGTTGAAGATCGTGGTGCGCTATGCTGGGCACCGTGAAGCCCCGCATGTTCGTCAACGGCGCTGTTTTCGAAGGTCTGTACGGAAAGTGCCGCGTGTGCGGTGAGTCTTTGGCGACGGACTCGTCCTACAGACACGAGCATCGTGGTGCGCCTGGTTCGATCTACAACGAGGACGGCACCCTACGAGCGCTCGCCGCGGTCGAAAGAACCGCATAGGTCAGGCCGGCCACCTAGGCCTCGATCTGAAGCGGGTGTTACGAGGCTGCGGACGTCGGTGTACTCCGGTAGACCTCGACCTCGACGTCGAAGCTGTGCAGAGGGTGAAGCTGCACAATGAGCCGGTTCTTGTCCCTCGGAGCTGCACCACGCTTGCGGACGGCGACGGCTCTAGGCCCGAAGGTCTCGGCGACGCGCTCCAGGATGTGATGGTGGATACTGCTGACGTCCTGGCAGCAATCGCACCCAGGCTCGCCGATGTGCACGGCGACGATCGCGTAATTCCGCGACCACTGGTCCTTGCACTCGCGAACGATGTCGAGGCTGAACGGCCCCCAGCAAGCTCGCTGGATCTTCTCGATCGCCGTTTCCATGCGCTGTGCGATGTGGATGCGCGCCATGGTTCAGCCGTTGGCGACGTAGAGACCGACGAGCAACATGACGAAGAGCCAGAAGGTGAGAAACCAGTCGTCGAAGCGGGTCATCTCTTCCTGCGTGTAGATGTCTGCGAGCGGTTCGCCGCGGATCAGCCGTGCTGTCTGAACAATCTTCGGGTTCCGGCGCACCATGTGGAGCGCGACGAGGTGCATCATCGTCGTCTCGTCGCAGACGTCCTCCTCGACGTCGACGCCATCCGTCGGTGGCGGAGGCTCCGCTCCGTCCACTTCGTGCGGAGGGGCTCCGTCGGCGTTCACTTGGCGTCGCGGGCGAGCGAGAGGATCTGGCCGAGCTTCGTCGCGAGCATCACGTTGCCGCCGACCTTGAGCTTGCCTGAGAAGAAGAGCTGCATCGCGAGCTTCTGGGGGTCCTCGCAGAGCTTCTGGAAGTCGTCGTCGGAGATGGTGATCGTGCAGTCCGCTTCAGACTTGCCGGCGGTGCACTTCGGACCGCCGCCCTTCGAGGTGAGGTTGACGAACCAGTCCCCGCCGGTCGCTCCGGTGATGCCCACCTGGTAGCGGGCGTCGACCTTGCGCGCCTCGTCGGGGTGCTTCTCGATCGCGGCGGGGAGGTCCGTGGTGAAGAGCTTCTTGATGTCGATCGTCGGCATGTTTTCCTCGTGTACTCGTGCGACAAAAAGTGTTCTACATGGTGTTTGACGGAAGGGCAACGGATCGTGACTGGAGACGAAGCCGCGAGCGGGTTGCAGGAGGGGTCGTTCGTACTGATGCGGCGGGACGCCATCGCAGGTGCGGCGCTTGGAATCCTCCCGCGGGGTACCTGCGCGCTTCCGGTCACGGAGGCGTACCCGCTGGAGCGCTCTCGACCCATCCAAACGTGTCGCGGCTATCCACTCGCCTTCTGGGCGCGAGTGCCGCCTCGCGCGGTTGGTCAGATCGTGAGGCGGTTGACGGTGGTCTTCCGCGGCGAACAGCTCTTCCTCCCGACCACGCTTGTCGAAACGTTCAAGCTTCTCGACGTGCGCATCCGGTACTGGAGTTACCTCATCGATCCTGAACCTCCGACGCCGAGGGTACATGACGATCGGCTGAGCAGTCTTCGGCTGCCGATGGATGCCTCGGCGCCCGGCGAGGACATCTCGGTCACGATCGAGAACATGACCGACGAACCTCTCGTCTTCATGGCGATGCTTGTCGGGGCCGCCGCTCGCTGAGCCGTGCTCACGGCGCGCCCGCGTGCATCCACGAAGGCTCGACCCACTTCGCCTTGTGCTTCAAGGCGTCCGTGTACTCCTCTTTCGTGATGATCTCGCGCCACCGCTCATCGGGCTTCGGCTTGCCGTCCCACGACGTGGGCGTCCAAAGACGATAGTACGTCTTGCTCAGGCCGTACTCCCTATAGTCGCTACCTCCCGGCTTCGCCGCGACGAGTGCGCGCGCGATCTTCGAGGCGGCGACTTCGTCTTGCGTGCCGGAGTCCACCCACATCAGCTTGCCGCTGCGTGGTTTCTTGAAGGCAACGGAGTAGCTCCAGTCGACAGGCCGGCGCTCCCAACCAGACGTGCGTTCGCGCGGGCGTGTTCTGGGCATCGCAGCTTCTTCTGCGTCAGCGCGGCGGTGCGATCTCGCGCACGTTGCGCTTGCCGAGCATCGAAACGAGGCGCGCGATGATCAGAGGATCCTCGCTGTTGACGTTGATCCAGGCCCCACCGGGAGCGGAGGGGGTGTCGCCGAAGCCGATCTCCCGGTCGAGATAACGCGCGATGGTTTCCACGTCGCGCATGGCCTTGTCGTAGCCGGCCTTGGTGAGGAAGAGCGTCGTCATCGGTTCGTGCTCTTTGACGACGTGGGACGGCAGGTCCGACTCCATGTCGTAGAGCGTGACGTGGTAGTCGCGGTTGGCGTGCACGTACCGGTTGAAGTTCTCGACGGCGTCGCGCTTGCTGTCCCCGCGGTACATGGTCCCTTCGCGAGAGACGGTCACCTCGAAGCGGGCCTTGCGTTCGTGGCGGCCACTGCGGCGGGAAGGTCGGCTGCTTCGGGAGGTGCTTCGCTTCTTGGGCATGGCGCTCGCTTCGGAGCGTACGCGACGCCGTGTGCGTGTGGCAAGGCATGCCCTTGTCGCGCGGTAGCCAGGTATGTCGATAGGCATCGAGCGCCATCGAGTCACGAATCGTATGGAAGTCGGGCAAGACAACGTCCAATTTGTACGGATGCATCAACCTCGCGGCATCATTCTTGGCGGAAAGCGTTTTTTCGGCTTCCACAGCGATCGGCCGAGAGACCGCGACAAGCGCATGCACGTCGGCATGCTGCTCGCGCACTTCGGCGCGCAGGCGATCCCAGGTAGCGGGAACCTGTCGGCCTTCCGTGCGCCCATCTTCGACCAGGGGCAGACGGGCTCCTGCGGCGGTCACGGATCTGCGCAGCTCACGTACACGGCGTTCGGGGCGGCGGGCATGGTGCTCCCCTTCATCCCGAGCCCGAACTTCATCTACGCCAACACGCGCATCGAGGAGCTGGCGGGACCAACGCTCGCGCTCCAGGACACGGGCATCGCGCCGACGGACCTCATCACGGCGCTCCAGCTCTACGGCATCCGCTCGATGCTGACGACGCCGGGGCTCGTGAACGGCAAGAGCCCGGACGGTCGGCAGAGCGACGTCTGGGGCCTCACGGATGTCCAGAACCTCCAGAACGTCGCGGCCAACGTCAACGACAAGCCCGACATGCAGGAGGACGAAGAGGGCCTCCAGAACGTCGTCGCAGGCGAGTACCAGATCCCGGTCGGCCAGGCTGGCGCGGGCGGTACGGACGACAACATGGCGTCCGTCATTGCGATCACGAAGCGGCCGGTGGGTGTGGGTCTCTTCGTCGACAGCGGCGTCATGCAGTGGAAGGCCGGCATGACGCCGATCGACTCCATCAACATGAACGACCCCGAAGGCGGCGGTCACTGGGTGAGCGCGGACTCGTTCACGACGATGGAGGTCAACGGCCTCTCGCAGCGCGTCTACGAGATCCCGAACTCCTGGGGCGTCGAGTACGGTCAGAACGGCGTCGTGCTCATCACGGCGCGCGCGCTCGCGCAGTCCATGAGCGACTGCATCGCGTGGACGGTCCGCCAGGGCTCTTCGACGTCGGTTCCCACGCTGCCCCCGCAGCTGAAGAAGGCGGCCTAGCCCGATGCGCCTCATCGCCATGCTCGCGGTCGCGGTGGCGACGCTTTGCGTCGCCTGTCCGACGTCCACCACAGGGACCAGCGGCGCGGTTCCGGAGGCGGCGCCGTCGACGGCGCCCGCGCCGGGTCTGACGCCGCCCACGTGCGCGGCGGCGTGCGCCAACGTGCTCGCCAGCGTCTCTCAGTGCCCCGAGGGGCACTTCACGGACTGCGAGACGGCCTGCAACCTGATCCAGGTCGACCCTCACCAGGTCAAGCCGAACCTCGCGCAGCTCGTGGCGGCGAAGACCGTCGCGCAGGTGCGCGCGGCCGGCTGGACGTGCCGCATCGACGGCGGCTGATCGTCCTCGGGGCTTCGGCGGCTCCGGCGTGCGGGCATGCTACGTTGTCGCCCATGCGCTGGAGCCACATCGCCCTCTACGCCGCTGCGACCGCTGGTCTCGGACTGCTTGCTCTTCAACTGGAGCAGAACGAGAGCGAGACGCTCTACGCGCGGCCGGTCTGCATGCCCGCCATGTGGCACCTCTTCGAGGTGGGACCACAGAAGCCCCTCGGCTACCTCGACTTGGGGACCATCGAAGAGAACGGTTACGACGTCGCGGAGCTGGTCGAGCACTTCGAGGACTCGGGCAAGCGCACGCTGCTCCTGGAGCCGGAGAACCGCCGCTTCCCGTGGGGCGCTCTCTACGTGTACGACCCGGAGGCGCTCCAGGCCCTCCTCGACACGCATGCCGACATCCTGCGTGCCGAGGGGTGGCCAGAGGATGCGGACGCCTTCGTCGCGCTCGTGAGCGAGGAGTCGGTGAATGGTCACGAGCGCAAGGCGCTCTACCGGCTCATCGGCGTGGCCTTCAACGATCAGCGCTTCGTCTAGCAGACCTGGTAGCCTCCCTGGGTGAGGTTTGCCGCATGCTGATGGTCCCCGTCCTGGGTGGTCTTGGCCTTCTGGCGCTCGTCCTTGTGCGCCGTCGCGGCGAGGCCGTGGGCTACGCAACCGGGCAGGCGGCGACCCAATTCGGTCCAGCCATCAACGCGCTGAACACGATGACCTCGCTGTGGCAGCAGGCCGACACGATCGGGAAGATCCAGCAGGCAGGACAGTTCGGGGTCACGAACGTTGCTCCTGCGATCGATGCCGCCGGTCAGCCGAACGCCACGCAGTACTACACGCACTTCGCGTGGGTACGGAATGGCGCTGCTCACTTCGCGGGTGTCGGGAAGGAGTTCGCGTGGGACGCCGTCCACGACATGATCAAGTTCTACTGGCAGGCCATCGTCGCTGGACAAGCGGCCGAGAAAGCGCAGCGGCCTCCCGTCGCTCCAGCTCCCCCGACTCCCGCTCCCGTCGTTCTTCCGCCCGTGGCTGTGGCGCCTACGCATCCTGCTGCGCCGCAGGAGCTTCAGTCGGCCGCAAGTGCGCTTCTCGCGGCGATCCGTTCGACGGCTTCTTCCGGTGCCACCGTCTTCTGGTCGCGCGCTCACGGGCAAGGGCAGGGCATGTGGCGTCCCACGTACAACTTCCAGCTCGCGTACAACAACGCCCGCTGGGGTCAGCTGACGGTCGACGGTGTCTATGGTGGTCTGACCGACACCGCGCTGAAGGACGTCGTCGGCGCGCCCGCGGTCTTCCAGGCGCAGGGGATCCAGCCGCACGGACCGTCCGTGCTCCCGAGAGCGACCGCGGAAGTGTGAACGGGCAGCGAGCGCCGCGCGCCCCGCTCTCACGGTCTCGGATGCTTGGTGCCAGCGCGTGCGCCTTCGACGACACGCTGCGCTTCGCCGACGATCTCGCCGATCTGGTGCCCGTAGCGGATGAAGTACCCGAACTTCGAGTCGACTCCGTAGGCAGCCCGCTGCGTGGCGTACCAGGTCTTCTGGTAGGCAACCTTCGGAGTCTTCTTGGCATCACGCAGTCGCCGGTAGTGCTCGATGGCGAACACCAGCGCCTTCGCCCGTGCCTCGGCGGGCACCTCTTCGACGTTGAACGCATCGGCGTGGCCGTACCTGGAGCGACTCATGACCACGGATCGTATCGGATCGTGTCGCAGCTCGTCCACTAGCGTCGAGGGGCGAACTGCCGCGCGGTCAGCGTTCCCACGGAGGCTTCACGCGCCGTCGACTGCGGAGGGTCGCGACGATCTCGCTAACTCGCTTCGTCATGTACGGTCGGGGGTCTTCGCGATGCAGGTTGACCCCGGTGTGATCGGCCACGTTCATGAGCAGGTGCAGAGGGGCCTCGCGGATCACACGCCGCAGGTTCGCCTCTGAGAGACCCAGCGACGTGAACTGCCGACGGAAGTCGCGTAGATTGAGATCGGATACGCCGTGGCGCTTCAAGGCCTCGTACATGGTCTCGGGAGCGCGGCGCGAGCGGCGGCTTCTTCGTGTGGCCATGGTCAGGCGATCCGCTTGCCCGTCTTGTTGTCGAACCACACCGCGACCGGGTTGGGGTAGCCGGGCACCTTGTAGATGGCGACGGTGACGTCGTCGTTGGTCTGGAAAAAACTGTTCGGTGCGTGGTCGACCAGCCGACCCGTCGTGCCTTTCTTGAGCCAGCTGCTTGGACGCCAGATGGTCTGGCCACCAATGGACGAGCGGGTGTGGTGGCGGCTCAGGTACTTGCCCGCTCGGTATTCCTCTCGCAGATGCGACGCCCACGACCGCGGCATGGTGACGGCGGTGAATCCGCTATGCTCATCGAGGACGTTGAGGCTGTCCGGAGGGTGACCCGACCTATCGAGCGTTTCGCGCTCGCTCCACTTCGCACGACGGGCCGTGTAGCCCGCGCGAATGATCTCATCCGACCGCTTCTTGCACTTGTCGGACAGTTTGTTGAGGCTCACGCCCAACTGGTAGGCGCGATCCCGCTCGTCCTTCGGGCGATCGGAGCTGATGCCGACATTGTGAGCCAGGTACGCCGCGTTGCCATACGCGGTCGATGCCGCCACGAAGTCCTGGGCGTCACCGCTCTTCTCGGCCTTGCGCTCCAGCGTCTCCGCGTGCGCGATGGCGTCCTGAAGCTTCGTTCGCTCGGCCGGCGATCCCACGAGGTTCATGGCTTGCATTCTACGTCCATCCCGCGACCGCCCACCAGAAAACCTCAGGTGACGACGTAGCGCTGCGAACCATCCGGTTCCAGCACGTAGTAGGGCTCGGACGTCCCCCGGCCGTTGCGCCGGAAGATGTATGCGGTCGTCCTCGTCGACCTGGACTTGCCCACGTGGCCGATCGCCTTCTCCAGAGACTCGAAGGTCCGTCCATCGGCCGTCGAGTAGGGCCTCTTGGGCGTGACGCCGCGCACGTCGCCGTAGCGTTCCGAGCGCGCGGTGGGCGTCCCGTTCTTTCGGGCCACGTGCCTCTCGGCCATGTCCTGGGTGATCTGGCCACCGCGGTTCCAGATGACCGCGAAGTAGTACGCGCCCTCGCGCGTCTTGAACGGCCCTTCCACGATCTTGTACACGCGCCCGTGCGACTTCTCGGTCGGCGCGCGGTTGTGGGCGAATGGCACGCGCGTGCCGGTTGCGAGCTTTCCGACGTACCAGCTCATGCGTGCCGTGGTGCTGGTTCGTGGAGCCGCTGCCAGTTCTTGATGTTCATCTCCTGCGCGTAGCGGTCGGTGTCCTTGGCGGAGATGGCGATCCATGGCGCGCTGGGCGCGAGCCGCATCTGCACGAAGACGCCGAGGGTGCGGCCGACGTCGCCGCTGGTGTTGACCACGTCGCGCGTGTGCTTGAGGACCGTGAAGAGCGACCGGAACTTCCTCCCCGGAGCGGGCGTCGCGTACCTCTTGCCGCCGATCATGTAATCGGCCGCGCCGAAAGGAACGGGGCCAGCGTCGGTCACGAATCGAAGGCGGTACTCCATGGGTACGAGAGTGCCTCCAGCGGCTGGCTGTGGTCAATCCGCATCGGCATCTTCGGCCGACACGCGGTAGCGTTTTTCAAGGGCGTGCACGGTCTTGATCGCTCGTGCGGCTTCGCGTTTCATGACCGACTCATCGCGCGGGAACTCCTCCACCCAAGGGAGCTTCTTCGGTCCGCCGAGCCCCTCGTGGACGATCTGCTGTGCGGTGACGATGCCGTCGTGTCCACGCTTGTAGCACTCGACGCGGCCCGCAAGCGTTTGAGCTTGGGCGTCGTAGATCGACCGCTTGCCGAGCACAGCGCGGAAGGAGTGCAAGACCTCGTGCAGCACGTGCGCGAGATCCTGCTGGGGTGACGTGTGATCACGAATGGGGGCGAGGCCCATGCTTGTACGCGGACGAGTCTACCATGACGGTCTCGGTGGTGTAGATTGGGGTCGTGACCCGGCCGCTGCGAGACGATCCCAGACACGAAGCCTTGCGGGCCGCAAACCCGACGAAGCACTGCGGGCGGCTCATGTGCGTCAAGACACTGCCGGGCCCGGACGCGTGGCAGCAGGCCAAGGAGTTGTACGGCGACAGCTACGACGCGGAGTGCGTGTGTCCGTGCCTCGAATGCCACCCGGCCGAGGTCTCGTACGACAGCGCTCTCCATGTCGTTCGTGACTTGTATGGCCGTACGGCTGCGGACATGATGGAAACGGCGCGCGTGCGAGTTCTCGCGGCCGTTTGTACGGGAGACTGACCGATGACGCTGCCGATCTTGCCGCTGGCACTCGCGACCGCTGGGGTGGTCGTTCTCCGGTACATGCACGAGAAGAACCGTCGCAAGACCGTGGCCGCGGGCTGGGGGCCGCCGCCGGTCGACGCGCAGTTCCGAGGGCCTGGTCCCATCAACCGGGACGTCCAGCTCGGAGGCTACGCCACGGGCCAGACGCCTGCGGGCGACCCCTACACGGCCGTCCTGGACGCCTACGATCGCCACTACGCCGAGTCGGCGCCTGGCTTCGGCTACGACGGCGACGCGGGTCCCGTCACGCGCGACGAAGCCTTTGCTGCGGCGAGCCAGCTCCAGTCGATGTACCCGAACGTCCGCGCGCTCGCCGCGCAGGGTCCGCAGGGGTTCTACGTGAGGGTCATCACGCAGGGCTTCGGCTTCGGAGGAGGTCGTGGGGGTGCCGGTCCCGGTCTCGGCCAGAGCCTCTTCGACAAGAGCGGCCGGGTGCGGCAGCCCGCGGGGCGTGGTGGGTCCGACTGGGGGGACGCGATGCGGATGATGAACCGCATGCCGTCGCAGATCGGTCGGGTGCCCATCGTCATCGATCGCCTGGTGACGCCAGACTTCGGCGTCGGCGGGGAGCCTTCGAGCGAGGGCCCCCTCTCCGAGCTGACGCGAACGATGAAGTGGGAGGACAGCCCGAAGACCGACCGGATCCCCTTCGCGGCCTCGCAGAACTCGACCTCGAAGGAGGCCGCGCAGGCGGCTCAGGACAAGCTCCGCGACGATCTACTGGCGCGCTGCAAGTGCGTGCGGAACTGGATCCGGGGCATCGCCCTCAGCCAGCACCAGGATCGGTGCAAGGGCTCGGTTCCGCGCTTCTACCTCGACCTCTTGGTCGACGGGAACACGATGTCCGACGAGGCGCGCGGCATGATCCCGCCGTTCGTGGGTCAGGTGCCGGTGCGCATCCTCGACATCGGCACGGACATGGTGCCAGTCGGCAAGGAGATCGTGACGGTATGAGCTGGTCGTTGTGGTCGGCCGACGACTGGGTGCGTCACTACGCGCCGCGGCCCGCGTATGCGACAGGCTTCACGCTGCCGCCCGCGGTGATCGCCTACCGCAACATGTGGGCGCCGTACATCCGCCAGGTCGTGCAGGCGGCGAACGCTTGCGCGGACGCATACGGCACGGCGACGGATTCTCGAAGCCTTGGTGGTCCGCAGTACGCGGGGCCGTCCATGAAGATCATCTCGTCCTTGCACCGGGTGAACGCCAACGCGCTCCAGACGGAGTGGAACAACACGGGCGACTACCATCTTGTCACGTCTCCGGCGACGGCGCTCAAGCAGTCTCAGGACGTCGTCGTGACGAGGACGAAGCAGGTGCTCGACAACGTGCGGCGGGACTGTCCGAACGTCCCGATGCCCACGGCGGTGCCTTCGACGGGCGTGCAGGCGCAGGTCATCGGCACCCTCGAACACCTCGGCATCATCGCTTCGGGCGCGCTCCAGACGGTCACGTCGACGGGCGAGGGGCTCCTCATCAAGGCCGAGGAGGAAGCCATGCGTGGGCCGAGACTGCTCCTCGACGCGGCGCACGCGGAGCTGGAGCGGGAGCGCAAAGCGTTTGAGAAGACGCTCAAGTACCTCGCGATCGGCGGCGTGGCGGTCGTGGGCGCGATGATGCTGATGAACCAGCGTGGTGGAGCACGGTCGTCGTCGTGAACCGTCGTCCGGCGACCAAGCGTGCCGCGCGGCCGCGCGCGCGTCGGAGCGGCAAGTACGACCTGCCGCCGGTGCCGCCAACCCTGGACGAGTTGCCCGAGGTCGAGCCGGACATCGAGTACCGCGGCTACACGATCACGGTCGAGAAGGTCGACTTCAGTCCGGAGCTGTGGCGCGCGGACGTGTTCGTGCGTGACGTGCTCGTTTGGCCGCTATTCGACGCGACCAAGGCGCGGGCGATCGGTCGTGCTGTTCAGCTCATCGATCGCCAGGAAGAGGCGCAAGGTC
>Ga0181537_10001090_pt1 | contig 25306 bp, 20 predicted proteins | sample PEATcosm2014_Bin_39_FD_119765 | JGI IMG/M metagenome (GOLD analysis project Ga0181537, IMG submission 119765) | Peatland microbial communities from MTU Mesocosm Facility, Houghton, MI, USA - PEATcosm2014_Bin23_10_metaG | ecosystem: Environmental > Terrestrial > Soil > Wetlands > Peat | place...
AGAAGACCGCCGGACCCAGGCCGATGGCCACGCAACCCGCGGCCAGCACTAGCATCGCGCCGCGCATCGACGGCCCGCTTTCGCGCGCGCGCATCGACTCCGGGGAGCGCGGGGCTCCCAGGAACACCACGCCGCAAACCTTCACAAAACAGGCGAGCGCCAGCGCCCCGGTCATGCCGAGAAGAATGGCCGCGGGCACCGCCGCCCAGGCCGCCGAGCCGCGCGCAAGCGCGGCGTCGAACAGGCCGAGATAGACGAGCCATTCGCTGACAAAACCATTCAGCGGCGGCAGGCCGGAAATTGCCACCGCGCCGAGCGCAAAGAGCGACGCCGTCCACGGCATCAAACGCCAGAGTCCGCCGAGCCGGCTCATCTCGCGCGTGCCCGTGGCATGCAACACGGAGCCTGCGCCAAAAAACAACAGCGATTTGAAAAGCCCGTGATTCCAGACATGCAGGAGCCCGCCCGCGAGCGCGAGCCGCCCCCAGGCGGCGTTTCCCTGGCCCGCCGCCACCAGCGCGAAACCAAGTCCGATGAGAATGATGCCGATGTTTTCCACGCTGTGATAGGCGAGCAGGCGCTTGAGATCATGCTGACCGAGCGCGAATGCGACTCCCAGGACCGCGCTGGACACGCCCAGGAAGGCCACGACCCAGCCGGCCTCGGGCGGCACCGGCAGCCAGCCGCTGAATCGGACGAGCCCATAAATCCCCAGCTTGAGAGTCACACCCGAGAGCATGGCGGAGACATGGCTCGGCGCATTGGCGTGCGCCGAGGGCAGCCAGACATGCAGCGGAAACAATCCGGCTTTCAAGCCGAAGCCGGCGAGCGCCAGCCAGAAGAGCGGCGCGAGTTCGGGGCGGTCGCGCATCGGCCCCAGCTCCCAGCTTCCCGTGCGGACCGCCAGCAGCGTGAAAAAAGCGAACAGGCAGAGCGCGGCGGCATGCGACGCCACGAGGTAAAGCCAGCCCGCCGCCCGCACTTCATGATGCAGGCGGTCCAGCGTCACGAGAAAATACGCGCATACCGTGAACAGCTCCCAAGCGATGAGGAAATGGAGGCCGTTGGCTGTGAGCAGCACCAGGCCAAGGAAGAGCACCAGCCCGCTCCACCAAATCCGGCCGGACCGGGCCGAACGCGGATGCTCCGGCTCGGCCCAATATTCGCGTGAATAAACCGCGCCGGCCCCGCCCACGAGGCCGAGCAGCGCAAGGAACAGCGCGCTCACCGCATCAAGCCGCAGATGCACGGCTTCCCCCCCGATGCAAATTGCGCTTTGCCAATCCCACACCGCTCCGGTCGCCAGGCAAACGGCCGCCGCTCCAAGCCCTCCCACCGTGCCCGCCAGGACCGCCGTCAGCCACAACCCGGGCGCGCGCATTCCGGCAAGGATGCTCGCCAACATCCCCAGGCCGGAAATCGCGAGCAGGAGTTCGATCATAATGGGTGTGGGGCAATCGAGGCGCGCCGCATGCACTGCCGCCTTGGCTCGGCGTTTAAATGCGCTTTGATGGCCGGCCCGTTTCGTAGCCTCCCAAGATGGAGTTCATCGGAACCGCCCCCCTTTTGGCTTGGATGAAAGCGGAGATGGAGGAGCCTATATCCACGACGGCCGACCGCAAACAACCGGGCGGCACCAGCCGGAAACCTGCTATCGCGAGGATGTTTTTCAACTCTGGCTGTTTGGCGGACGATTTCGCGAATCAGGTATTCCATTGCCACCTGTGAGAGTAACGGCCTGCTCGATTTGCCACAAGACGCGACTTGGCTCCCGAAACGAACTAATACTGCAAACGATAGGCGCGGGCCGTGCCGACAACGGAAGCAGTGGCTGAGATGCAGCCCAGTGATAAATTTGTGCTGCGCATCCTGATGAAGAGAACGTGCCCCCTGCCCCTGCAGGCATTGATTGTCAATACTGGTGCACCCAAGAGGAGTTGAACCTCTAACCTTCTGATCCGTAGTCAGACGCTCTATCCAATTGAGCTATGGGTGCAGCCAAAGGCGATGAAAAATACGGGGCCGACGCCGGATTCGCAAGCCAAATCGGGGCCGGCCGCTCATTCCTCGGCGGCGCTGAGCCGGGCGATGACGCCGAGGTCATCCAGCGTCGTGGTGTCACCCTTGATTTCGGCTCCGGATGCAATCTGCTTGAGGAACCGCCGCATGATCTTCCCGGAGCGGGTCTTCGGCAATGCCTCGGCAAACCGGATGTCATCGGGCTTGGCCACGGGACCGATTTCGCGCGCCACATGGTTTCGCAACTCCTCCCGCAAGACGTCGTCGGCTACGATGCCGGTCTTGACGGTGACGAACGCGACGAGCGCCTGCCCCTTCAAGTCATCCGGCCGGCCTACGACTGCGGCTTCAGCTACCTTGTGGTTGCTGACGAGCGCGCTTTCGACCTCGGCCGTGCCAATGCGATGGCCGGCGACGTTCAACACGTCATCAATGCGGCCCACGATCCAAAAATATCCGTCCCGGTCCTGGCGGCAGCCGTCACCCGTAAAATAGGAGCCCTTGACTTCGCTCCAGTAAGTATCCTGGAAACGTTTCGGGTCGCCCCAGACGCCGCGCAACATCCCCGGCCACGGTTTGCGAATGATGAGCTTGCCGCCGGAATTCCGCGGCACTCCCCTGCCCTGGTCGTCCACGACCTCGGGCAGCACGCCGAAGAACGGCAAGGTCGCGCTGCCGGGCTTCGTAGGTGTGGCTCCGGGCAGCGGCGTAATCATGATGCCGCCGGTTTCTGTCTGCCACCACGTGTCCACGATGGGACAACGTTTGCCGCCGATGACTTCATGATACCACATCCACGCCTCGGGATTGATGGGTTCGCCGACGGACCCCAGCAGGCGCAGCGACGAGAGATCGTGTTTTTTCGGCCATTCAACGCCCCACTTCATGAAGGCGCGGATGGCCGTTGGGGCCGTGTAAAGAATGGTGACGCCGTATTTCTCGACGATGTGCCAGAATCGATCCGGGTCGGGAAAGTTGGGCGCGCCCTCGTACATGAAGCTTGTCGCGCCGTTGGCGAGCGGACCATACACAACATAACTGTGGCCGGTGACCCAGCCGACATCCGCCGTGCACCAGTAGACATCGGCGTCTTGCAGGTCAAAGATGTATTTGGTCGTCATCTTGGCAGTGAGCAGGTAACCGCCGGTCGTGTGCAGGATGCCCTTGGGCTTGCCGGTGGATCCGCTCGTGTACAGGATGAACAGCGGCGCCTCGCTGTCCATCGACGCCGCCGGGCAATCGGAACCGGCGCTTTCGATTTCCTCGTGCCACCAAAGGTCCCGGCCCGGAACCACGTTGACACTATTGCCGCCGCGCCGGACGACAATGACTTTCTCGATGGTCTTGGCGAGAAGATTGCCGTCGGCATCCTTCAAGGCAAGGGCATCGTCCACATTCTTCTTCAACGGAACAACAATGCCCCGCCGGAAACCGCCATCGGCGGTGATGACCATTTTCGCCTGGCAATCCAGAATGCGGTCGGCCACGGATTGCGCGCTGAAACCGCCAAAGACGACGGAATGAACGACGCCAATGCGCGCGCAGGCGAGCATCGCGATGGCGGCTTCGGGAACCATGGGCAGGTAAATGATGACGCGGTCACCGGACTTGAGGCCGTGGCGCTTCAGGACATTGGCGAAGCGGCAGACTTCACGATGCAATTGCTTGTAAGTCAGCGTGCGCTCCTCGCCCGGCTTGCCGGGGCCGGCAGGTTCACCCTCCCAGATGATGGCGGCGCGATTGGCCGTCGCCGTGGCAAGATGGCGGTCGAGGCAATTGTATGAAACGTTCAGTTTTCCGCCGACGAACCATTTGGCGGATGGGGCCTTCCATTGAAGAACCTTTTTCCAGGGCTTGAACCAGACGAGTTCATTCTTGGCCTGCGCGGCCCAATACTTTTCGGGGGCTTTGACCGACTCCGCGTAGAGTTTTCGATATTGCGCGAGAGATTTGATGCGCGCGCGCGCGGCAAAGTCCCGCGGCGGCGGGAATACCCGGCCTTCGTGTTGCAATGATGTGATGTTGGCGGACTTCTGGTTTACGGCCATAATGGTGCTCTGGGTTGCGCCGCGATTTTAGGCGGGGCGGGCGCAACGTCAATGGCCGAATCCGGATTCCGCCCCCTGATCAAGGCGACCGGATGCGATAGAAGCGTTGGCGGTTGTTGGCCACCCCCGGGTCGCTGAATTGGAAGCGTCCGGGAGAAATCTCCGTCACCGCGCCCAGCCGGGTCCAATTCGTGAATGTCAGGGAGACGTTGGTGGAGGCATACGCGGTGAAACTCAGGCCCTGCGTATTGGTGAAGGCAAATTGAATCGCGTCATTCGGCAACACGGTCAGATTGGTCAGGTCAAACGCCGGGATCGGCACGGTAAAGGCGTACACCTTGTTGTCTGTTCCCACGTAAATGCGCCCGCGGGCGGCGATGGCCGTGTTGAACCGCCGCGTGTTCGCCATCAGTTCGTTGGCGCCCCCGCCGTTGAAAACTACCGCGCCGGTGTCACCGTTGAAGGCGGAGAGTCGCTGGCCGCTCTCGGCGCCGATGCCCCAGACGAGCATGTTGTTGGTGCCGTCGGTCGAAGTCACGAACGGCGAACCGCGGCCGTTCTCGGACGCGGTCCAGGCGCTGGCAATCGTGGGCGGGCTCGTGGGAGTGATGCGAAATGCGACGATCTGGCTGCCGTTTCCGCAAAACGCGACGTATGTTCCCAGGGTGGTGCGGTACGTGACGCCCGCCTGGATGATCGCCGAACTAGAAACTGCCGCCTGCGCCAAAGGAAGAGCGATGCCGCCAAGATTGTTGCGATTAATCAGATAGGCATTTTTGTCTTTGCCGAGCGCGACCACGAGATTCGAAGGGCTGGCGCCGGGAACATCCACGATGAGCGGTGCCGTGCCCCCGATATCGGCGTCACTATTGTCAAGGTCATGCCAATTGGTGGGCGACCAGTAATCGTTCGTCAAGCCGCTGAACACCGGCCCGGGCTGGAAACGAAGAATTGCCTCGCCGCCGGTCCAGACCGTGGTGCCGCCGGTATTCCCCGTGGCGATGAACGCGTTGACGCCGTCGCTGGCCACGCCGCCGACGCCCCAGGCGCCGCCCTCGTTCGCGCCCGTGGCCCAGGCGGTGACGCTGGCGGAATTGCTCAATGGAATTCCCACAATCCAACCATGGTAGGTGCCGCAGTCGCCATAAAGGCCGCCATAGGGCACGTAAAGTGTGCCGCCCAGGATGGCCAGCGCGCCGCGCTCGCCTTGCGTGCTGGAGGTAAACGTTGTGCCTGCGTAATTGGCCTTGGCACTCACGTCGACCGGCCAGCCTTTGTTCGTCACGCCGGTGTCAACGTTCACGGAAAAGATGAGATGCTTCGCCGTCGTGCCGCCGTCCGGAGTCGTCATGGCGTCAAAGAAAAGCGAGCGCGAGGGAAGGTCAACAACCGGGGTGCCGGTGATGCCCAGTGGATCGATGTTGCCGCAGGGCATCTTCGCCAGCGGCATCGGCGCACCCACGTTATCCGTCCAGATGACGCTCCCATAGGCGGCATCCAACGCGTAAATGTTGTTCGATTCGGTGACGGCGATGACCATCGCGCGGCCGGACGGGCTGCCTTCAATATAAAGCGGCTGCGCATAAACGTTGCCGGCAATGGTTCCGTTGAAAGACAGGTCCCGCGTCAGATTCGACGCGGCGGCATACGTGAACGCGGGATCGACGTAAAGTCCGTCCCTGGTCAAATGGTTATGATGCTGGGTGACATTGACCGCCGATTGGGCCGAAAGATTGCCGACCAGGGCGCTGGTGAGACAAATGAAGGGCACAAATGAAACCGACTTTCTTGCAGTTCTCATACATGCCAGCAACCTCACCCGCCTCAGACCTTTGTCCAGCGATATTAAAGTTAATTTTCTTTCAACGACGAACGCCTCATAATGCTTGACGGCAGGATTGCCCCGCCGATGCAATGTCGCGATGAGTCTGGACACGAAAGAACCGGCTTTCGACCGCGCGGCGCTTCAAAAGAAGGTCGCGGCGCTGGCGCACGAGGGCGTGTTCATCGGGACCTCCTCCTGGAAATATCCCGGCTGGCGCGGGATGCTCTACGATGAAAGCCGTTATGTGACGCGGGGCAGGTTTGCCAAATCCCGGTTCGAACGCGATTGCCTGGCGGAGTACGCGGAGGTGTTCAAGACCGTTTGCGTGGACGCGGCCTACTACAAATTTCCCGACCGCAAATACCTCGAGGGAATGGTGTCGCAAACGCCGCCGGATTTTCTGTTTGCGTTCAAGGTCACGGACGAAATCACCATCAAACGGTTCACGAACCTGCCGCGGTTCGGTCCGCGCGCGGGGAAGCGGAACGAAAATTATTTGAACGCGGATTTGTTTGCGTCCGCGTTCGTGGCGCCGTTCGAATCTTACCGGTCGAATGTCGGTCTGTTCATTTTCGAGTTCTCGAAGTTTTATCCGGTGGACTACGAGCGCGGCAGCGATTTCGTGGCCGATTTGGACCGGTTTCTGGAAGCCATGCCAAAGGGCTGGCGTTACGGGGTCGAGATTCGGAACAGGTATTTCCTGCAGCCCGAATACTTTGCGGTGCTGGCCAGGCATGGCGTGGCGCATGTGTTCAATTCGTGGGGTGACATGCCGGCGGTGGGCGAACAAATGGCCCTGCCGGGGAGCTGGACCAGTTCGGAGTTCGCGGGCGCACGGTTTCTGTTAAAACCGGGCCGGAAGTTCGAGGAGGCGGTGGCTTTGTTCAGCCCGTATGACAAGCTCAAGGAACCAAACGAGGCGGCCCGTGCGGCCGCCGCCGGCATGATCGTGCGCGTGGTCTCGCTGAAGGCGCCACGAAAGATCTTCATCTTTGTGAACAACCGGATGGAGGGCAACGCGCTCGAGACAATTGAGGCGATCGTTGACGGGCAGCGAATTGCGCTGCAAAACCGAAACGCCGAATGATAGAAATCGGCCGACCCGCGGTCTCGCGTTAGCGGCAGCAATTTTCGTGGAAAACCGTCCGGGGCTTGGTAGATTTTGCCCGGCCATGAAAACACTGATTCTATTGCTGCCCTTGTTTGGTCTGGTTTCCGCCGCACACGGCCAGGCGGCCAAGGTTGTGCGGCTCTGGCCGGGCGACGCCCCGGGCGCGCTCGGCACAAATGACCGGGACATACCCACGCTGACTTTGTTTTTGCCGGACCCCGCCAAAGCCACGGGTGCGGCGATGGTGGTTTGTCCCGGCGGCGGTTATGAACACCTCGCGCCGCACGAAGGCGCCACTTATGCCATTTGGCTCACGAACCAGGGCATCGCGGCGTTCGTCTTGAAGTACCGCCTGGGTTCGGCCGGCTACCGGCATCCGGTGGAATTGGAGGACGCGGCGCGGGCGGTCCGGTTGGTGCGCTCCCGCGCGGCGGAGTGGAAGCTGGATCCAAAACGCGTGGGAATCATTGGGTCGTCGGCGGGCGGGCATCTGGCTTCAACCGTGATGACGCATTTTGACGCCGGCAACCCGGGCGATGCCGATCCGGTGGAACATGAAAGCTGCCGGCCCGATTTTGCGGTGTTGGTATATCCGGTCATCACCATGGAAGCCGGCCTGGCGCATAAGGGTTCGCGCGACAATTTGCTGGGGAAAAATCCCTCCCCGGAACTGGTGGCGTTGCTGTCCAACGAGCTGCACGTCACCAAGGACACGCCGCCATGCTTCATCTTCCACGGGTATGAAGACACGACGGTGCCGGTGGAAAACAGCTTGAATTTCGCGGCGGCAATGCGGCGGGCGGGAGTCCCATGCGAACTGCACGTTTACGAGAAGGGCAAGCACGGCATTGGACTCGGAAGTCCAAGCTACACCCCCGAACGGTTTCATCCCTGGGTACGGGACTGTGAATTGTGGCTCAAGGCGAGGGGCTACGCAAAATGAAGTGGCGGCAAGGCCAATCGTATCTTGCCGATGGGAACGCAAAATGCTATCTTTAAGACGCGATGGCTGTGACAATTGACGAACGAAAACAATTGCGCATGGTGACTTGCACCGGGTGCAACGCCAAGGTGTTCATCCCCGGTGACTTGCGTCCATTGTCCACCACCCCCTGCCCCAAGTGCAATTACCAGATCATGATGCCCATGAAGCTGCGGCAATTTGAGCTTCGCGCTTTTATTGCCTCCGGTGGAATGGGTGCGGTTTATCGGGCGTTCGACCTCGTTTTGGAGCGGGAAGTGGCTGTGAAGGTGATGAAGACGGAGCTCTTGAACGACCATCAGGCCTTGGAGAGCTTTTACCGCGAAGCCCGCGCCTGCGCCTCGCTCAACCACACCAATATCATCCACATTTACACGTTCGATGAGAGCGAAGGGCAAAAGTATCTGGCAATGGAACTCGCCGACCAAGGCAGCTTGGACGGGCGGATTGAATTGTATCAGCGGTTGTCGGAATTGGAAGTGCTGGACATCGGCATTAAAATGGCATCCGCGCTGGATCTGGCCTTGAAACACGGCTTTTTACACCGGGACATCAAGCCCGGAAACATCCTTTTCAACGCGGATAACGAGCCCAAACTGGTGGATTTCGGGCTGGCCCGCAAGGCCGAGGCGGAGCACAACCCCGACGAAGGCGCTTGGGGAACTCCTTACTACGTCGCGCCGGAAAAAATCAAGCGGGAGCCAGAGACCTTCTCGTCGGATATGTACAGCTTGGGCGGGACCTTGTATCACGCGTTAACGGGCCACGTGCCCTTTGAAGCGCCGACCGTCGAAGAACTCGTCATGGCGCACGTAAACGTCCCGGTCACGCCGCCAAACCAGGTGGTCCCGGAAATCAGCCAGGCGGGCAGCGATGCCCTGCTGCGGGCCATGGCCAAACACCCGTCGGATCGCTTCCACAGCTACGACGAGTTTATCATGGCGATGCAGGCCGCGCGCAGCCAGTTGCTTATACAATTATACAGCCAGGAGAGTGTGGGGGCCAGGACCAACCGGGACACCAAGGGCTGGTGGAAAAGGTAAGGGCGGAGAGGATATCAAGGGGAACCTGAGTGGCATCGCCGGTTCGGGGTGCCAGGACGACGTGATTTCACTCATTTCGCGTGAAATCCACGCAAAAGCCATTGCCACGCCGAGGCGACATTTCGGGCCGGTGAAATAAATTGTAACTATTTAAGCCGAAAAGTCGGCGGCTGTTCACCAGGTGCCATCCACCAGCAAAGCGGTGGTGCGCCTGGCGAAGTCGTCCGCCAGCAGCGGAATGGCCGAGCGTTCGGCGCTGGTTAGGTCGTTGCCCGCGCGCAGGGTGGTGGTCCCGGTTACGGGATGATCAAGGATTATCTTGCCGGTAATGCGGTCGCGCGCAGTGATCTGCGCGGTCATGGTGATCTGGTAATCAAGCGCCGTCAGCACGTCCGTAGGTTGAACACTCAACGCCGTGCGGCTGTAGGAAGTGATCACTCCGCTGAGCACGATGTCGCCTTCCTGATGCGTGTCCAGCCGGAACGTGCCGTCGCGTTGCAGATCTTTCCGCAGCGAATTCATCACGTAATCCACCAACTGCGGCTCGAGAGTCTTGTTGGCGAAGGGATCGATCTGGATGGACCGGCCGCCGGCGATATCCCCGTTGGTGGGACCAAGCCGGTAACCCGCGCAACCGGTCAGCGCCAGCGCCAGCGCGCCGAGGCATAATACAGAAATGCAGCGCTTCATCGCCCGGATTTCGCAATCAATTCATTGAGCGTGGCGATCCGTTGCAAGCAGGCGTCCTTGTAAGGCGAGTCCGGGTTTTTGCTGACCACTTCGTTGTAATAGATCCGCGCCCCGCGCCACTGCCGTTTGCCATCGTAATAACGGGCGATTTCAAAATTTCCCCGCGCCTGCTCGGCCTTGAGCTGGTCGATGATTTTCTGCGCCTCCGCGACCCGCGGGTCGTCGGGAAAGCGCGTCATGAAATCAATGAACGTGTCGATGGCATCGCCGGCCGCAGTCTGATCGTACTCGGCGGTCTTGGCCTGTTTTTCGGTGGCGAGGCCCTGCCGGAAAAGAGCTTCCGCGGCGATGTTCGGCCGGTCATGGTAGCGGTCTGCCGCCAGTTGGTAGGCCTTGGCCGCCTGCACGTAGGGTTCGTTGTCATTGAAGAACCGCGTTTTCCGTTCGTAGGCCGTGCCGATGCTCAACTGGGCCTGGGGCGCGACGTCGCTGTACGGCCCGTTCTTGATCAGCTTTTCGTAAAGGCCGACGGTCTTGTCCATGGACGGAAACGTCGGGATATAATTCCAAAGCCGGAAGCGTTCGCCGTCCAGGAAGCGGTTGCAAATGGCGAATTGACGCTGGAGGATTTCGCCGTAATTCGCCGCCTTGGGATACTTTTCCAGCAGGGTCTGGTAATCATTAAAAGCCAGTTCGTCCAGGCGCATTTCCTCGTGGCAGCGCGCCAGCAAATATTCCGCCTGCGGCGCGTAGTCGGACAGCGGCCAGACGTTGACGACATGCCGCGCCGCCTTCCGCGCCAAATCGTAGTCCTTCTTGTCGAACGCCTCCTGGGCGACGTCCAACTGGTCCTTCGCCCGGGCGCGAATCCACTGGCCTTCTCCGCCGGCCAGTTCATAAGTCCACCCTTCACCAGGCCGGTAAATGAACGGCGCCGGGGAGCGGTACGGGAAGGCCAGCAACAGAAAGGCGGCCAGGCACAAACTTTTCAACCATCGGTTCACGCATCCACGGTAACGACGCGCCGATTTCAAGTCAAGGGACTCGCGAGGCCGGCGCGCCACCCCGCCGCGCCCTCAGCCCCGGTAAACAATCATCACGCCGTAATCCGTCAATAACTTCTGGCTGCTGATGTCGATGTGGCTGTAGGCAATGGTCGTGATGCTGACCAGGTTGGCTTCCCCGAGCTTGCCCAGAAAGGCCGTGACTATCTCGTCAAACTTGTCGTGCCCGACCTCGACGCAATCCACGTGGCGGATGCACTTGACCCGCAGGTGACGGTCGCTCTCCTTTGCCGCCACTTCGAGCGGCGGCAGCGGTTTGGCTATGAGCATTTCGGCCGTGGGGCTGGAATGCACCGGCACCTTCAGGTGGCGTTCCACTTTTGCCGCGGCGGAGGACGCGATCGCGTTGACGGGTTGTGGCGAGCCGGAAGAGGCCGCAGGAGCACCGCCCGCCGGCCGCAACGGGGCACCCGTGGCGTCCTGAACCGGAATGCGGATGCGTTCGCCGCACGACGGACAATCGATTTCCTCACCGGCGCCGGAAGAATCCACCTCCAGCTCCTGGTTGCATTTCGGACAGTTAAAAATGAGGTCCATAGGCGGTATGGGTTTTGTTACGGGCCGTGCTGGCAAAATAAGCCTCCGGCCTGAGGCTGGCCAGCAAAATCTTCCGGATTCCGGGGAACCGCTTCAAGCCCGCACGTCCCTTGGCCAATGTTTTGCATTTCTTGCCATCCGTGAGTTTAATCTGTTGGAAAAGTCCTTTCGATGTTACCTTCAGGCAGGATGCGAAACGTAATATTATGCTGCTCGACGACACGCTCGAAAAATATCCCCTCACCCTGAAACTTCGCGACGGCACGCCCGTCGTGGTCCGTCCGCTCGCCCGAAACGACGAGGCCCGGCTGCGGAAATTTTTGTTCGCCGTGCCGGAGGAGGAGCGGTTGTTCATCAAACACCGCCTCTCGGGCACGCAAATCGTGCGCGAGTGGTGCCGCCGCCGCGAGTTCGATCGCAACCTGCCGCTCCTGATGCTGCACGATAAAAAAATCATCGGCGAGGCGACGCTGCACCAGCGCATCGGCGGTTGGAAGCGGCACATCGGCCTCATCACCCTGCTGACGCATCCCGAATACCGCGGGCGCGACGTGTCGAAAGTCCTGGTAACGGAACTGATCGAGATCGCACGGCACTCCGGGTTGCGCCGGCTCGAGGCGGAGGTGAACGGCGAACGCAAGATCGCGCTGCACGTGCTCGCGCAGCTCGGGTTCAGCAAACTGATGAACCTCGAGGACTACGTGCTCGACATGAACGCCGTCACCCATGACTACGTGCTCATGGGCATGAACCTCAAAGTCGACTTGGATTACGCCGGCGTCGGCGAGTGACAATCTCAAAACAATTTGACACCACCCGCCCGGTGTGTTCTATTATTATTCTGAGTTAGAGATGAACACCGCGTTTAATCACAATCTGAATGTTGCGGCCGGCAAGTGCCAAATGTCCATTTGGCGCAGCGTCGCGTCGCTGCGTGGCAACGTGGGAGGGATTTTCTAACCGATACCAAATCGAGATTTTCCAAAACCCGCGATTGCCAGTCAATCGCGGGTTTTTTGTTTTGATACGAACCCTCCGCGGGGAGAACAAAAGAAAGGCAAAAATGAACAGAACATATCAAAGGGTGCCGACGCGGTTCGCGCGGGAGACCCGCTTCGAGGTGAAGCCGGTCCCCTTTCGCGCCACGCAAACGACCGCGCTGGAGGACCTCAAGGAACGGCTGTTGCGCGGGCTCCTGGCAAATGTCCAGGACCCGGAACAAAACGCCCTGCTGCGACGCGCGGCCAACGATGCCGCCGCGCTCGTCTGGCTCAGCCCGTTCGCGCTGCTGCTCTTTCCCGCCTTGCTCGAGGAAAGGGTGCGCGTCGCCCTGCGACAGGGCCGGCGTCAGGCGCGGGTCCGCCGCCGCAGCGCGATTCTGTTGCTCAACGCCGCATGAGCACCGCCAGGGAACCGCTGGGGATGGTGGGGTGCCGTTTGCGCGGACGCTGTTGCGTCCGTGCAAATGGCCCCTGCCCTCGCCTGGCAACACGTCCACGGCGACAAGCTCGAACCTTGAGTTTGGCGCCCCGGACAAGGATTTGCGCGCCTTGATTAACATCATTGAATTCAGGAGGCGCCGCGCCTAGCCTTGCCCGCGATGAGCGCGGACGCGGTGGTCATAAATCCCTGGATGATGCTGCCCTTCGGGGCTCTCCTGGCAATGATCGCCCTGGCGCCGCTGTTTTTCGGCGAGTGGTGGGCCCGGCATTATCCCAAGGTCGCCTTCGGCCTGGGGGTCGTCTCGCTGGCCTATTACTTCTTCGGCCTGAACGCCGCGATCCGGGTCTGGCACACTGCCCATGAATATCTCAGCTTCATTGCGCTAGTCGGGTCGCTCTATGTCGTGTCCGGCGGCATCCACATCAACCTCAAGGGCGAAGCCACCCCGGGCATAAACACGATGTTCCTGCTGGCGGGCGGAGTGCTGGCCAATCTTCTCGGCACCACCGGCGCTTCGATGCTCCTGATCCGTCCGTGGCTGCGCCTGAACCGGCATCGCGCCGCCGCGTATCACGTGGTGTTTTTCATCTTCCTGGTTTCCAACGTCGGCGGATGCCTGACGCCCATCGGCGACCCGCCCTTGTTTCTGGGTTATCTGATGGGCATTCCATTTTGGTGGGTGGCCGAGCATTGCCTTCTGATGTGGGCCGCCGGCATGGGAATGCTGCTGGCGATGTTTTATTTCATGGATCGCCGCGCGCATTTGCGCCTTTCTCCAGCGGCCGGCGCCGGACCGGGCGAAACCCGACGGGGCTTCCATATCGAAGGGTTGCCCAACCTCTTTTTCCTGGCCGTCATCATCGGGTCTGTCTTTATTGACTCGCCGCCGTTTTTGCGCGAAGGCCTGATGATCGCCGCTGCGCTCGGCTCCTGGTTTGCAACCCGCAAATCCGTACACATTTCCAACGAGTTCAATTTTCATCCCATCCAGGAGGTCGCCATCCTGTTCGCGGGAATTTTCGCCACGATGATGCCGGCGTTGGACTGGCTCGAGGGGAATGCGGGCCAGCTCGGCGGCGCGAGCGCCTCTTTTTTTTACTGGGGTTGCGGTTCCCTCTCCAGCCTGCTCGACAACGCCCCGACCTACGTTTGTTTCTTCAAGGCGATATCCGCGCAACTCGTCGATTCGGACACTATTCACCAGGTGAATCAATTGATTCAAACCCACGGCGCGGACTTCGCCGCGGTCACCGGGCCGCACGCCGAACAAATCCGCCAAACCTGGGCGGCTCTTCAAACGCATTATTCCGCGCAGCTTGCCGCGGGAACCGTTGGCACCGACGAAATCCAGGTCGCCGGTCTGCTGGGGAACGCGGGTCATAATGGTTATCTCGTGGCCATCAGCGTCGCGGCCGTGTTTTTCGGGGCCAACACGTACATCGGCAACGGCCCGAATTTCATGGTCAAATCCATAGCCGAGCACCAGAAAGTGCCCACGCCCTCATTTTTCGAATACCTGTGGAGATTCACGCTGCCTTGCATGTTGCCGGTGCTGCTGGCGGTTTGGTGGCTGTTTTTCCGCCATTGAATCGCCCGCCGGGCGCGAACGATGCAGAGTTCATAAGACTCCCGAATCCTTCTCCGGGGATGGACAAGCGCCCGAAAAATGTTCAGAATCCCCGGCCTCTGCGATGACTGCCCGTCAGGACGACGGGTGCAGGGGCTGAATGCGCGTACTATACAATATTCTGTTTATCTTCTGCTTTTTTCTCTCGTCGCCGTTCTATTTTCTGAAAATGTGGCGGCGGGGCAACTGGATGCCGGGTTTTTTTCAACGCTTCGGCGAGTACGACTCCAAAGTCCGGCAGGCCATCACCAACCGCCACATCTTCTGGATGCACGCCGTCAGCATCGGCGAAATGAATGTTTGCGTGCAGGTCATCCGCGCCCTCGAACCCAAGATGCCCAATGTCAAAATCATGGTCTCCACCACCACCACCACGGCGATGGGCGAACTACAAAAGCGGCTGCCCGCCCATGTCGGAAAGATTTACTACCCGGTTGACCGCCTCAAATATGTCATCAACGCGCTGGCCGCCATTCATCCCCATGCCATCGCCCTCGTCGAGTCGGAGATTTGGCCGAATTTCATCTGGCAGGCGCGCGCCCGCGACATCCCCCTGTTCCTCATCAACGCACGGCTGTCCGACCGCTCCTATCCCCGCTACCGGCGGCTGTCATTCCTCTTCCGCAAGATTTTCGCCTCGTTCACCGGCGTCGGCGCCCAAAACGAGGCGGATGCGGCCAAATTGCGCGAACTCGGCTGCCGGCCCGACGCCGTCCGCGTCATCGGCTCCCTGAAATTCGACGCCGTCGAACTCGAAGGCCGCCCAAACTTGGACGTGCCCGCCTTGCTGGCCCAATTGGGCGTTCCCGCCGGCGCCCGGGTGCTGGTGGCCGGCAGCACCCATGCCGGTGAAGAGGAAATCCTCGCGGGCATCCTCGACCGCCTCAATTCCAAGTTTCCCGATCTATTCCTGATTTTGGTGCCGCGCCACTTTGAACGCACCGCCGGCGTCGCGGACATGCTGGCCAGGCGCAAAATCAGCTTCGTGCTCCGCAGCGAAATCACGCCGGACACCTTTTACGAAGCCGGCAGCGTTCAATGCCTGCTCGTCAACACCAACGGCGAGTTGATGAATTTTTACAAGCCCGCCACCGTGGTTTTTGTGGGCAAAAGCCTGGCCGCCAAGGGCGGCCAGAACCCTATCGAACCGGCGGCGCTCGGCAAGCCGGTTATCTTCGGCCCCAACATGCAAAACTTCGCCGACATCACAAAACTTTTCCTCGAAGCGGACGCCGCCGTCCAGGTGCGTGATGCGGCGGCTTTGGAACAAACCATCGCGGATCTCCTCTCTCGTCCAGAACGTTGCGCGGAACTCGGCCAAAATGCGCTGGCCGTCGTACGCGCGAATCAAGGCGCGGTCGCCCGGACCGTGGACATGATCATCGAGCACCTGACCGGACGGGACTTTTACATCGTGCCCCAGAAAAAGCCGTGACCGGCCCCGCGGCCTGGCTCAGCCCAGAATGCGGCGGCCTTCGTCCAGGAATATTCCCTTGAAATTCATCTCCAGCGCCTGGGCATTCGTCGCCTTGGCCAGCGCCTCCCGTTCGGAAACCTTGCGGTCCTTGACCAGTTGGAAAAGCGCGGCGTTGAAATTTTGCATGCCGTCCTCGCCGCCGGTCTCGATGGCCGCCGGCAGCTTGTCCAGCCGGTTTTCCTCGATCAATTTCTTCACGGTCCCGGTGTTGACCAATATCTCCAGCGCCGGCGTAATGCCGCCGCTAATGGTGTTCACCATCCGCTGACAAATCACCGCCTGCAGCGTCCCGGCGATTTGCCGCCGGATTTGCTCGCGTTCGTCCGCCTTGAAAAAATCGAGGATGCGGCTGATGGACTGGGACGCGTTGGTGGTGTGCAGCGTGGACAAAACCAGATGCCCCGTGTCCGCCGCGCTCATCGCCGCCGTGAAGCTGGTCGAATCGCGCATCTCGCCAATCATGATCACGTCCGGGTCCTGCCGCAAAACATGCTTGAGCGCGTGCTCGAACGACATCGTGTCCAGGCCCACCTCCCGCTGTTCGATGACGGATTGATTGTCCTCGAACACGTACTCGATGGGGTCCTCCATCGTGACGATGTGCTTTTTGAAGTTCGCGTTGATGTGCTCGATCATCGCCGCCAGCGTGGTGGACTTGCCGCAGCCCGTCGAACCCGCCAGCAGCACGATGCCGCGCGGGGATTCCGCGATTTTTTTGATCGTCTCCAGCAGGCCCAGTTCCTGGAAGCTGGGCACGTTCGTCTTCACATACCGCATCGCCAGGCAGAACTGGCCCCGCTGTTGAAACAGGTTGGTGCGAAACCTGCCGGTGCCCGGCTCGAAATAGGAAAAATCAATCTCCCGCTGCTCCTCCAGCCGCTGCCGCAAATGGACGGGAGTGATGTTCTTCACCACCATGTTCATCCACTCCTCGGTCGGTGACGGCGACTCGATGGCCACCAACTGGCGGTTGATCCGGAAGATGATCGGCGTGCCGATCTTGATGTGGGCGTCGGAAGCGCCGCTTTCGATGGCCAGCTTCAGGATACGGTGAAATAATTCCATGCCGGTGATTCCGATGACGGCATGGGCAGGTCAGGAGAAGGCAAGGGATTCGAGCCGGGCCTGGGACTGCTTGGAGAGGCTGGTGAACACCATGGAGACGGCGTAACCGTCATGGCGGTTCCCGTTGCAGGCCACCACCACCCCGGTGCAATGCACCCGTCCGGAGTCTTTCGTGGATTGCAAGGTGACGGTCATTTCTGTCCACGGAGTGATGGCCGTTTCCGAACGAAATTCAACCCCGTTGCGGTGGACCCGCACCTGGCTGGGGGGCAGGGACAAACGGGTTTCACGTGCCTGCACGCTGACGGTGGGAAAGATGGAAACGGACTCAACTTTTCTCGCGCTCATAATATTAGAATATATAATAAAACTGCCACCGCGTCAAATCGCCTTTACCATTCAATGACGGCCGCCCCCCAGGTCAGTCCCGCCCCAAAAACTATCATCAAGATCAGGTCCCCACGCTGAATCCGTTTGGACTCAACCACTTCGTCCAGCGCGATGGCCACGGACGCCGCCGAGGTGTTTCCGTACTTGTCCAGATTCACGAAAACTTGCTCCGGCCTGGCCCCCAGCCTTTCGCTCACCGCGTCAATAATCCGCCGGTTGGCCTGGTGCGGGATGATGCATTTGATCTGGCTGATGTCGATTTCGCACCGGCGGAGCGATTCCAGCGCCGCTGTATGCATCGCCTGCACCGCGTTCTTGAAAGTCTCCTTGCCGTCCATCCTCAGAAAGTGCAGCCCCGCCGCCACCGATTCCGCGCTCGCAGGACAACGGCTGCCTCCGGCCGGCATGGACAGCAAATCCGCCTTCTGCCCGTCCGACCCCATGCAGGCCGTCAGCAGCCCGTGGGCGTTCGGGCGGTTTTGCAAAATGGCCGCGCCGGCGCCGTCGCCAAACAACACGCAGGTGTTGCGGTCCGTCCAATCAACAATCGAGGAAAGTTTCTCCGCACCAATTACCAGCACCGTGTTGTAGGTGCGGGACATGATGAATTGTTGCCCGATTTCCAGGGCGAATATGAAGCCCGAACAGGCGGCCTCGATGTCAAAAGCCGCCGCGCGGTAAGCGTTGATCTTTTGCTGGACCAGGCACGCGGTGGAGGGAAATGGCATGTCCGGCGTAATGGTGGCGACAATGATGAGGTCGATTTCCTCGGCCTTGACCCCGGCCTTCCGCATGGCCCGGACGGCGGCGCGGGCCGCCAGGTCCGAAGTGAACTGGTGCGTGGCCGCGACGCGGCGCGCCTTGATGCCCGTCCGCGAAGTAATCCACTCGTCCGAGGTGTCGACCAGCTTCTCCAAGTCGGCATTGGTGATGATCCGCTCCGGCACATAGGAGCCGACACCCGAGATGGAACAACTGCGCCCCTTGAAATCGTATTTGGCGCGGGGATTTTTGAATTTTCTGCCTGATAACGGGCTCATGCGGGAACTGTTACAGCGACTGCGGGTTGAGGGACGGCCAGCCGCTCGGTCGCGCAGCGGATCTCATTGGTGATGAGCTGATTGGTCTGATGCTGGATTGTTTCGGTTGTAATTCGCATGGCATTCATGATCGCCCGCTCACGGGCCGACCCGTGGGCTTTCATCACTGTTCCGTTCAACCCCAGCAACGGCGCCCCGCCGTAAGCCTCCGGATCCATCCGGCGCTTGATGGCGCGCAAGGCGTTCTGGGCCAGATACGCGCCCAACTGCCGCTTGGGATTGCGACTCAACTCCTCCTTTAACATGGAAATCATTCCCACTGCAAGGCTTTCGCAGGTCTTCAAAACCACATTGCCCACAAACCCGTCGCAGATGACCACATCCACCCGGTTCTTGAACAAATCGTATCCCTCCACGTTGCCGATGAAATTGATGTCAATCTGCTTGCACAGCTTGAAGGCTTCCTGGGTCAACTCGTTGCCCTTGCAGTCCTCGGTCCCGATGCTCAGCAAGCCCACTCGCGGATTTCGGCACCCCAGGATTTCCCGCGAATAGACATGCCCCATCACCGCGTATTGCGCCAGATGGAGCGGTTTGCAGTCAATGTTCGCCCCGGAATCAAGCAATACGAATTCATTGTCGGGCGCCGGAATTACGGTGGCGATGCCGGCGCGATCAACCCCCGGCAGCGGCCGCAGTTTGAGTGTGGCAAGGGCCAGGATGCCGCCGGTATTGCCCAGGGAAATCACCGCGTCCGCCTTTCCATCGGCCACCAGTTCCACGGCCCGCGCCATGGATGAGTCCTTCTTCTTGCGCAGCGCGGTCGTGGGCTTGTCGTCCATGGTCAGCACTTCGCTGGCATGGAGCACCAGCACCCGGGGGTCGGTCAGTTGCGCTGCAACCAGCGCGGCCTGGATTTCCTCCTGCCGGCCAACCAGGTGGACGGCTGTGATTTTGGCGTCGTTGGCCAGCGCACGCTTGACGCCTTCGATGACGACTCCACAACCGTGGTCGCCACCCATGACATCCACTGCGATTCGCATATATGGAATTGGCGCGGTCAGGACATCATCGCACCCGACGTGCCCGAAACGGCATCAAGCCCCGGCGGTAACCGTGATGACCTGGCGTCCCTTGTAAAATCCGCAGGCGGGGCATACCCGGTGCGGCACATAAGGGGCGGCGCACTGGGGGCAGGTGCTGAGTTGAGGCAGGGTCAGCACGCTGTTGTAAGCGCGGCGCTGGCGCATGCGGCTTCTTGATGGTTTGCGTTTCGGAACACCCATAATTTCTACAGTTTCAATTTGTTCAATTCGGCCCAGTCAGACAAAGCTTTGCTCGTCTGGCCGGAACCACCAGTTTCTTTGACTCTGCCGGTTGATTTCCCTGGCAATCCGCCGCATTCAGGTTGACACAACGGATGTTGCGGAAACTCAAGGAGAATATCTTCACGAATGGAGGGCGTCAAGTCAACGCAATCGTTCGCGACCGGCGCCTGATCCTCCCCTTCGAGCGCCAAGTGGCATGTCCAGTCCCTGAATTCCAGCGCCCGGGTGAACGGCTTGAGACATCTCACACACTCGCAGCGCAGTCTCGTGCCCAAATACCCCTGGATAAGAATGCTCTTTTCGAGCTTCTCCGCTGTAAGCTCATAATTCACAACCCCTTCCAGACGGACCACCTCATCCAGCCCTTCCAACTCCAAATCGGCCGGGGCCAGCTCGCCCTTCAAGCTCACCACGCCCCGCTCCAGTTGTTGCAAATTCACGCCCAAGCTCATAAATCCTCACTTTTTGCGTTTGCGGCCACGCAACCGGCTGGTCAGCGCCTTCTCGACCTCCGGCGGCACAAAAGAGCTCACATCCCCCCCCAGGCGCGCAATTTCCTTCACCATTCGCGAACTCAGGAAGGTATAAGTGTCCTTCGGCATCATGAAAATCGTCTCCACGCGCTCGTTGAGCTTACGGTTCATCAGCGCCAGTTGAAATTCAAACTCAAAATCGGACACGGCCCTTAAACCGCGGATAATGGCCTGCGCCGAGCGCGCCTCCACGTAGTCAACCAGCAGCCCGTCGAAGGAACCGACCTCCACATTTGACAGATGGTCCACGCACTTGGTCACGAGCGTCCGCCTCTCTTTGAGCGTAAACAAGGGGTGTTTGCTGTCATTCTTGGCGACGGCCACGATGACCCGGTCAAATAGCTTCGCCGCCCGTTGCACCAAATCCAAATGACCGTTGGTCAAAGGATCGAAACTGCCGGGATAAATTACCGTGCGCATGCCATTTGAACTTAACAAACTTGCCGCAAATGCCCAATCAAAAATGGAGCCTCTCAGCTTGCGGCCGTGCCCGGGGTTCCCCGGTAAGACGTGTCGTGCTCAGTAACCAAAGCCGTCGAGGTCGACGAGGTCGTATCCCCCGACGGCGGGGTGGCGTAACCGGCTTCACGCCATGGGACTTCATAAACCGGTATGGCCGTCCTAAACCCCTTTAAATTAACCGCCGGCAGTTCCACACAGGACAGCGCCAGGCTGGGATCGTCCTGGATGATTTCCGCCAGGGTCGCCTCGCTGATGATGATTCTCCCCCGGCCGGAATAACTCTCGAGCCGGGACGCCAGGTTCACGTCCCGGCCAAACACAGTGTAATTCACCATTTCATCGGAGCCCATCAATCCCACGGTCACGACCCCGGTGTTCACGCCGCTCCCGATTGACAGCACGGGAAGGAGGTGCAGCAGCGGCTCACCCGTTGCCGTCCGTCTTGCATTTTCGGCTTCCAGCCGCTGGTTCTCCGCCTGACGCTCCAGGTTCAAATGATACACTGCCCGTTGGACGTCAATCGCCGCGCGGACGCACGCCAACGCGTGCCGGGGATTCGGAATCGGCGCGCCCCAAAAGGCCATGACGCAGTCGCCGATAAACTTGTCCACCGTCCCATTGTGTTTCAACACCGTTTCCGCGATGACCTTCAGGTATAAATTCACCGTCGCCAGGGTTTCGCGGGACTGGGTGTCAAAAACCGCCTCGGCGCTCTCACCGGTCAGGTTTTTCTCCTTCACATATTCCGCCGCCTTCTCCAGGTTCACGTCCGTCATTTCCGTGAAGCCCCGGATGTCCGCGAACAGGACCGTTACATTTCGCCGCGCGCCGCTCAAGGACAGTTTCTCGGTTTTGAGCACCTCGTTCACGATGTCCGGCGACACCATTTTGGTGAACACCGACTTCAGCCGGTGCCGCTCCGATTGCTCGAAGAACACGAGATAAACCATCAGGCACGAATGCAGGACGAGCAGTCCCCCGCCCAGCGGCAGCACCATCGGCATCCAGTAATGCAACCGGGCGTACACTTCCACCGCCGCCACGATGTAAATCAGGCAGGCCACCAGCACCAACCCGGAGGCGACATAAGACCGGAAGAGGTAAGTCACCCACGTCGACAGCAACCCCATCGCCAGAATAAGCGCCAGATCCACCGGCAGGGAACTGCGGCGGACAAACTCGCCGGTGAGAACGGAGTTGGCCACGTTCCAATGCTTGCTTACCAAAATGGAATTGCCGGACAACGGCGTCGTTCCGCGGTCGGTCAGGTCGTTGGCGATGGCCTCGGAGCCGATGACGACCAGCTTTCCGTGCCAGTCGGCCTTGAACCGGTCGGCATACATGTTGACCATCCAGTTCGTGCTCTTGGCCACCCGCCGCTGGTATTGGGCCAGCAACCCTTCGAAAGGCTCCTTCTCCAGGCTCCGGTCCTCCGCGGTGAGGCTCCAATTGATGTAAAAAAAACCGTCCTTGTCCACCGGAATGACCCTCGTAACTCCGTGCGGGCCGCGTAATATGATCCGGCCTTTGCTGAAGTCCACATCCGCGTGCTCGAGGTCCAATTGCAACTCCTGCGCTGCCAGCACGATGCCCATGTCCCACACGCGTTCGTCCGTGAACGGACGGTCAAACCGTTTCATGCCCGCGGGAATTCGGTCGGTAAAATCCTCCAGATCAAACAAGCCGTTTGTCAGCGGAATGGAAATCGGTGTCAACCCGTCCGGCCTCAGCAGCACGACCTTGTCCTCCTCGACCCGGACATTGCTCAAGTCCACCGCGTAATCCGGGTCGCTTTCCACCTGCTGAAACGCGGGATGCCACTTGCGATACATGCGAAAGGCCCTGGTGCGCCGGAGCACGCCGTCCGGGTCATCGTTGACGGTGATGTCTCCCAGCGCCAGGGCCTTTGAGCGGAACAGTTTGGGCGGGATGCTGCTTTTCTCGGCCGCCAGTATCACGTTGCCCGCACGCCGTATCTGCTCCGCAAAATCCTCGTCCGGCTCCAGTTCCTGGCCCGATGAACTGATGGCCAGGGGCGCCTGGTCACGCCGCAAATCCGGAAACATCACGTCGAATGCGATCGCCTTGGCCCCTTCCATCGCCAGTTCATTGGCCACCCGCCCGTAAATATGCCGGGGCCAGTACAGGCCATACTGCCGTTCCAGCATGCCCTTGTTCACGAGGGTGATGGTCTGTTCGCTGATGTTCACGAACCCCAGATTGGTCGAAACCTCCCGCGAGTATTTGACCGCCTGGCGGACCCGCCAGTCATAGGTCATGTCCTCCAGCCGCTCGAAAAAATCCAAGTGCAGCGCCTGCACCAGACAAACCGCGCCAACGACCCCGGCGGCGATGTAGACCGGAGCCCGTTTGAGCGTTTTCAGCTTCACAACCTGGAAGGTACACAAAAAAACCAGGGCAACTCAAGGCTGCTCTGGTTTTCTAAAACGAAGCGGAGAGTCTGCCGTCAGACTCCCTCAACCACCGTCATTGCGTGTCCGTCGCGCAGGTCGGACCGCAGGTGTGATCATAAGTCCGAATGCGCGGCCCGGGCAATCCGCCGGCGCTGTTGCACATGTCCTGGTAAATGGCGGCATACTGGTTGAAGTCGGCATCGGATACGATGACGACTTGATCGAGGCCGGCATCATACTTGTGATGGGCTGGCACGTCCGAAGTCTCCAGCACGCCATTGGCATTTGGACCCGCCCGCCGGCCAAATCCATCACCAATCACCAAGGTTCCCGCCGAGCTGTACAGATACCAACTGCCGCGAATTCCCGCGACGCCGTTCGGGACCTTGATTTCGTACCGCGACTGCGCCGAAAGTTTCTTCACATTCCCCATGATCTGGCCGGCGCGCAAATCCAACTGGGTGTCTGAGACCTCGTCCACGCCCGTGCGGTCCAAGGTCAGCTTGTCGACGCCGAGAACGGTGCTTTCAAAAATCCGGACGATGTTGGCCGTCTCAGTGTCCGACGCCCCGGCACCGGAACCGCCACCCGCTCCAACTCCGCCGCCACCGGGCATGTTTAGCAGGTTAGGGCCGTTGAAACTGCCGCTGGTCGCGCCTTCCTCACCCAGCGTCACGTCTACCAGCGAGCGCTCGGCGGTCCGGATGACCGCACCAGGCTTGAGAACGTCGCCCGAGTGCAAAGTCTGCCATGTCCGCCCGTCAACGGAATACTGGGCATTGCCTTCCACTTTAACGACCTGCACCACTTGCGGGATGGATTCGGCCCCGGCTCGCGCCACGGCCATGACCATTCCGAGGCCAATCATGCCGGCGAATGCCGACCGGACAAACTTGTCTGTTTTATTCATAAATTGATACGGTGTTCTCAGGTCGTAACTCTCTAGTATTACTTACCTTAAGATTTATCCCACATCGGCGGCCCTGTCAACAGAAATGTCTCGCGTATTTGGAGCCGTCTCCGGAGTCCCCCGGAGCCTAAATTCTGCGTTTACGGCTTCTGCTTCGCCGCCGCCTCATGCAGCCTTTTTTCCACAATCGACAAGTAGCTCGTCGCAATGTCGTTTTCGTCCCACTGCAGCCGCAGCGAACGCTGGAACCACGTCCGCGCGGCCGCGTTGTCCCCGGTCTGCGCGTAATGCCACCCGATATTCGCCGACATAAAATACCCGTTCGGGTCCAATTCGTCCGCCCGTTCGTAATACGGTGTGGAATCGTCACCGGCTGCGCTGTCCGAGGCAATCCAGTCCAGGCACATCCCGTATCGCAACCAGTTGTAGCCGTCAAAGGGATTTAGTTTCATGCCGAGCCGGTACCACTTCATGGCCTCGCGCGCCAACGCGTCCGGGTCATTCCCCATGTTCAAGAAACTGTGGTTCCGGTACCACTCGCCGATCGCGTAGGTCGTGTCGAAATTCATCGGCTCGATCGCATAGGCTTTCTTGAGCGACGAAAGGCGTTCGTTGGAGAATTGCGCCTCGCCGGCCGCCAGACGCACCCAATGATCCTCCCGCGCAGACTGCCACCCGTGCCAGCCCAGGCCGGCGCATCCCGTCAGCAACATCAGCGTGGCCAGACACTTCAAAGGCAGCCTCGCCCGGAACCAATAGCGCTCGGTCGCAAACCGCAGTTGGCTGCTCAGCAGCGCCATCAAAGTCACCGTCAAAATTGCAATCGCCGGAATGTTAAGATTAAAATCAACGACCGAGTGCAGCAGGATCGCCAGCACTCCGGTCGCCGCCCCGGTCAACAGCGCGAACTTGTTGCTTTTCTTGCGGGAGAAATCATCCCGCGCCCCCCGCACGGCTTTCCAAGCCCGAAACACCCCCCACCCCAGAGTCACCCAAACTCCGGCGACCAGCACCGCGCCCGCGACTCCCCAGTCCGCCAGCACGTTCAAATATTCGTCGTGGACGCGGACTGGCTGCCGCTGCAGCAGCGAGGGACGATATTGCCGGAAACGGTAATTGAAATGGCCCGGCCCCACCCCCCACCAGACATGGTCCTGCCACATTTCAAACCCCGATTGCCACACGGTCAGGCGCATGTCGTCCGCCTGCGAGCCCGGAAACGTGTGCTGCAGCCTGGACATCAGCACCTGCGCTCTCGACGCCGCGAGCATTCCCCCCGCCCCCAGCGCCAGCGCCAG
>Ga0181537_10001091_pt1 | contig 25273 bp, 25 predicted proteins | sample PEATcosm2014_Bin_39_FD_119765 | JGI IMG/M metagenome (GOLD analysis project Ga0181537, IMG submission 119765) | Peatland microbial communities from MTU Mesocosm Facility, Houghton, MI, USA - PEATcosm2014_Bin23_10_metaG | ecosystem: Environmental > Terrestrial > Soil > Wetlands > Peat | place...
CCGAATTTCACTTCAAACGCATCTTCAGGGCGCTCCAGCGCCCACGGATTGCCGAGCCGCAGCCATTTGTCGGTCGTCTCCACCTGCCAGCCGTCGCGGATTTCCTGGTCGAAGATTCCATACTCGTAACGGATCCCATAGCCGATCGCGGGAATATCGAGCGTCGCCAGCGAATCCATGAAGCATGAAGCAAGCCTTCCAAGGCCGCCGTTGCCCAATCCGGGTTCTTCTTCCTGGTCGATCAGAGTATTCAGATCCAGCCCCAGTTGCCGCATGGCCTGCTCGGCTTCATCGTAGATACCCAGGTTGATCAGGTTGTTGGCGAGGTGTGGTCCGGTCAGGAATTCAGCAGAGAGATAACAGACCACGCGCACGTCCTGGGCCTGGTAGTTTTTCCCGGTCGAAATCCAGCGCTCCACCAGCCGGTCGCGAATGGTGTGCGCCAGCGCCATGTACCGGTCGTTCACGGTTGCCCGCTCCATCGACCTGCCCTGCACAAAGAAGAGGTTGTCTAGGAAAGAGCGGGCCAGTGCGTCCACGGTCATGGCGGTTTTCTGGTCTTTTATGGCGCCGAATTGCGGCAAAACGGAGACGGAAACTTCAGACATGGACTACCTCGTGTTCCGCTTTGGACACAGATTATCCTTGCCGCAAGCGGTGAACCAACGATACGACCGCGAGGGTACGGTAGGGATGAAAAAACCGCCAAAAGCCCGCCGCATTTAGGTGAGTGGCCCATTCCGGGACTTGCGATTAAAGCGCGGTCCGGCTGTCCGGTTCCGGACAACTATTATCGAATCCGCACAAGAGGTCCCCTCAGCAGAAAACCGCCGGGACGCGAATTCCCTTGCAGATGAAGTACTTACGATTTCAGACAATTGGCAACGCGCGTGCAATGCCTTCCGCATACCGGATTTGTTTGCGCGGAGGCCAGCATGGGAACCTTGCTCCAGGATCTTCGTTTCGCTTTTCGTCAATTGGGCCGGGCGCCCAGCTTTGCCATTACCGCTGTACTGACCCTGGCTCTTGGAGTCGGCGCCAATACCGCCATTTTCAGTCTGATCAATTCGCTCTTGCTCAAGCCCTTGCCCGTGCCCAACGCCGAGCGAATCGCCACGCTGGTTCCGAGCGAAAGCGGCGGCCCATTGCAGCAGCAATTCTCATGGCCGGAGTACAAGGCGATTCGCGCGGGGAGCGGACGCGCCTTCAGCGATGTGTTTGCCTACGCACTTGGGCTTGATGGGTTGGCTGCACCGGGCAAGCAGCCGGAACGAATTCTCACAACATATGTCAGCGGCAATTTTTTTGAGGGCCTGGGACTGAAACCAGCCGCGGGACGGCTGTTTCTGCGCAGCGAAGGGGAGGCTCTGGGCCAGGATTCGGTGATTGTTCTCGGTTACAACTACTGGAAGGATAAATTCAACGGGGACCCAAACGTGGCCGGCCGGCAGGTCACGGTGGACGGGCACGCTTTTACCGTAGTTGGCGTGGCGCCGAAGGAGTTTCACGGCCTGCAGAGCTTTGTCACTGTCTCTGGATACCTGCCCATTTCGGCGTTGACCCTTGAAGGAACACCCGCGGACCAGGTTAACAACTGGGCAAACCGAAGCCTGATCGTCAACGCGCGCCTTCGTCCTGGCACAACTCTCAAGCAGGCAAATGCCGAACTGAACCTTGTTGCCCAGGATATGATGCGGCAACAGCCGGAAGTTGAAAAGAAGCTTGCCGTTGAAGCTTTTCCCGAGGCGAGTCTCCGCATTAACGCGGGGAGCCCAAACACCATGTACATCATCGCCGGGCTCTTTCTGTCTCTTGCTGTCACAGTACTCATACTGGCCTGCGTGAATGTAGCGAATCTGGTTTTGGTGCGGGCCACGGGGCGAGAGCGTGAAATGGCCATACGCACCGCGCTGGGAGCGAAACGGTCCCGTCTGATCGGCCAAATGATTACTGAAAGCGTGACGCTTGCGCTGATGGGAGGTGTGGCGGGAGTGGTCCTCGGCATGTGGGCCAGTTCCGCGCTCGGCCGCCTCGATCTCCATGCCGATATTCCTCTTACGTTCTCATTCGGCTTCGATTGGCGCATATTTCTCTACTCGTTTGCCGTAGCGCTGCTGGCGGGAATTGTGGTCGGTGTGGTTCCCGCCTTGCGAATAGCAAAGGCTAACGTAAACACCGTTCTGCACGAGGGCAGCCGCGGCGTCACGGCCGGCCGTAATTGGCTCCGGGACGGCCTGGTGGCGCTCCAGATCGCCGGCTCTCTTGTGCTGCTTGTCGTCACGGCTCTCTTTGTCCGCAGTCTTTCCGCCATGCAAACCATGGATTTCGGTTTCAAACCGGATCATGTGTTGAACTTTACCCTCGACGCGAATGAGATTGGGATGAATGACGCGCAAACACGCGAGCTCGCCGCCAACATCGTTGCTCGTGTTCATCAACTGGCGGGGGTCAACTTTGTCAGCCACGCAAGCTCAGTTCCATTGGGCTATTACGGCAGCGGTGACAGGCTCATAATCGACGGAGCCCCGGCTCCAGCCAACCGCTCAGATAACGACGCCGGCTATAACATCGTTTCGCAGGAATACTTCAGCGTTATGGGCATCGATCTCGCCGGTGGCCGTGCATTTACGGATGCGGACAATGAACATGGCCGCGATGTGGCGATTGTGAGCGAGAGTACAGCCAGGAAGTTCTGGCCCAATCAGAACGCCATTGGCCACACCTTCAGCATGGCAAGCGAGAAGAATCGCAAGCTGGAGGTGATTGGGATTGCGCGCGACGCGGAATTCCAGATCTTCGCCGGCGCCAAGGCAAGGCCGTTTTTTTATATTCCCTATGTGCAGCACGTGAAGGGCAACTCCCTGATGGTCTTCCAGTTGAGGACCGAAGGCGACCCGCTTTCGTTCGCTCCCACAATGGAAAAGACTGTCCACTCTCTTGCGCCCCAACTCCCGATCTTCCAGGTGGAGTCAATGCGCGAAGGGCTTTATACCATGAACGGACTCTTGCTTTTTCAGATCGGAGCATACCTTGCCGCCATCATGGGTGGGCTTGGTTTGACACTTGCGGTGATTGGCCTTTACGGAGTCGTTTCTTATTCTGTGAGCCGGCGCGTTCATGAGATTGGCCTGCGCATGGCGCTTGGCGCCAGCCGCAGCACTGTTTTTCGCATGATCTATCGTCAATCCATCGTGATCGTGGCAGTTGGTCTTGGAGTTGGCCTGGCCATTGCGCTGTTGGTGGCGCGCGCCGTGGAGAGCTTCGTCATTGTCAGCGTGTGGGACCCGGCGACCTACGCATTGGTGGGAGCAACACTGGCGTTTGCGGCGCTTGCTTCGTGCTACCTTCCGGCACGACGCGCCATGACAGTGGAGCCGATGGTCGCGTTGCGCGAGGACTGATGGCGAGGACTCACTGCGGGCACTGAAGGCGGGAACAGATTGACTGATTGCGGGGTTTGCTCCGACAACGCCAGCCACCGGTAGACTCACAGGTTTTGCAAGCGTAAGCCGACTATGCTCAAATACCGGGCATGGACCGCAGGACTTTTCTGAAGGTTTCTGTTCTTGCGTCTGGAGCGGGAATGGGAACGAAATTGAATTTTGCTGAACCCGCGCCAGCTTCGCTTCGGCTCACTCTTAACCCACACAAGCCCGGTTACGCAATCCCCGCGGATTTCACCGGTCTCAGCTATGAGAGTTCCCAGTTGGCCGATCCGGAGTTCTTCTCCCCGGCAAACACGGAGCTGGCCGGATTCATCCGCCGCCTGGGATCCTCGGGCGTGTTGCGCATCGGCGGGAACACTAGCGAATTCTGCTATTGGAGCCCCGAGGCCACACAGGGACAGGATGCCATCTCAAGAGATCGCGACGCTGCCACGGTGCTGGAGCAGGCGATTGGGCCGGACACAGGCAAAGGGCCTGCGACTCCGCGCAAAATCACGCCACTCGCGGTCCGCAATCTTCGCGGCTTCATCGACAAAACCGGCTGGAAGCTGATTTACGGCCTGAACATGGGCACGGGAACCGCGGAAACCGCCGCCGACGAAGCGGACTACGTGATGAAGATCATGGGCGAGAAGCTGATCGCTTTTCAGCTTTGCAACGAGCCCGACCTCTTCTACCGCAACGGAATTCGCAAAGCCGATTACGACTTCGCGCAATTCGCAGCCGAGTGGCAACATTTCTATGACGTGATCCGGCAGCGCGTGCCGCATGCGCCCTTCGCCGGTCCTGATACGGCCTTCAATAACGAGTGGCTGGTGCCGTTCGCCAAGCGGTTCAGCAGCCAGGCCGCGTTTCTTTCCCAGCACTATTATGCGGAGGGTCCGCCCACCGATCCGAACATGACTATTGAGCGGTTGCTGCGGCCGAATCCGAAACTTGTGCAGGAATTCGAGGGCATGGCGCAGACCCGGCAGGACTCGAAGTTGCCATTTCGCCTGACTGAGACTAACTCCTGTTATCAGGCCGGGAAGCAAGGGGTCAGCGACACATTCGCCTCCGCATTATGGGGAGCTGATCTGATGTACCAGCTTGCCAGCGTGGGAGGCATCGGGATCAATTTTCACGGTGGAGGCTATGGATGGTACACGCCGATTGCCGGGACCGCGCGCAACGGCTTCGTGGCCCGGCCAATTTATTACGGGATGCTGCTCTTTGCCGAGGCAGGTCCAGGACATCTGATCGACTCCGCGGTCGACAACCAGCAGGAAGCTCCTTTGCTGACCGCCTACGGACTGCACAGCGAGAAGGGTCCGGTGAAGGCGGTTGTATTCAATAAAGGCGCCGACCGCGACATTCACCTCACCGTCGATCCCGGCGTAAAAATTGCTCAGGCACGCGCATTGCGTCTCGCCGCGCCTCGGCTCAACGACACCGCGGATGCCACGCTCGGCACAAATCCAGTGGGAGCCAGCGGCGCGTGGTCTGGCGATTACGAGGCGCTAGCCATCCGCGACGGAGCGGCGGTCATCGACCTGCCGGCTGGGAGCGCGGCGCTGCTGAGCTTTGGATAGGTTTGCCAACTTGCTGTCTCCAGGTCGGCTTCGCCCTACGAGGAATAGTCGGCATTGATGTGCACATAATCCACCGTCAGGTCCGTGGTCCAGAAGACGCAGGAGCCGGATCCCTGGTGAAGTCGAATGGCGATAGAAAACTCGGGCTGCACAATGTAGGAGTGAGCGGCGAGTTCGTCGAACTCCGGCGCGCGGCCGCCGTCCCGGCAGATCGGAAGCTCCCCGAAATCGATATCGATCCGGTCAGGATCAACTTCGGCGCCTGAGTACCCGATGGCCGCGACAAGCCGGCCCCAGTTTGGATCGGCTCCCGCCCAGGCTGTTTTCACCAGCGGGGAGTGCGCGATAGCTTTGGCAATCCTCAGCGCATCGGCATCGGTCGCCGCTCCATCAATCCGCAATTCCACCACATGTGTAATGCCTTCGCCGTCTGCGACAATCTGCCGCGCAAGCGAGGTGCAAACCTGCGTCAATGCCGCTGCGAAAGCGGAATGGTCCGGCCCGATGGCCACGCCGCTGGCACCGGACGCGAGCAGGAGCACCGTATCGTTGGTCGAAGTGTCGCCGTCGACCGAGATACGATTGAAGCTCACCTCGATTGCCCCGCGAAGGTAACCGTCAAGCACGGCCGGTTCAATCTGCGCGTCAGTTATGACGTAAACAAGCATGGTGGCGTGCGGAATGAGCTGCGGATGGATCATGCCGGAACCTTTGCACACGGCGGCTATGCGAATCTCGCGCAATGCTCCGTCGGCGCCTCCAACCTCCAGACGCGCGAATGCGGTTTTTTCCACGGTATCGGTGGTCAGTATGGCCTGCGCCACTTGTTGGAAGTGGTCAAATTCAGGGCCGAGGAACGCAGCCAGTGAGGGTAGCGCGGCAATCAACTTCTCCACCGGCAAGGGAACACCAATGATTCCGGTCGAAGAGGGAAACACTTCTTCCGGGGCGCAGCCGAAGACCTCTGCCGCGGCCGCGCAAGTGGCATGTGCAGCGGCCAGTCCCGGTGCGCCTGCCGCGCAGTTAGCGTTGCCCGCATTGATGGCCACCACGCGGACCTTGCCCCCTGTTGCACCCAGGTTTTCCTTGTCAACAATCAGCGGGGCCGCGGTGACACGGTTAGCTGTGAAGGCTGCGGCGGCGCTGGCCGGTGTGTCGGCCACAATCAGGGCAAAATCGGTGCGGCCGCTCTTCTTGAGCCCGGCCTTGGTTGCGCCGAAACGGAAGCCACGCGGAATCAGGAACTGAGATGCGTCGGACATGGTAGCTGATCCATTTAATCTAGCAGGTTGGGGGTGGGATGACGGACAGCGGTGGCGAAGCGAATGAAGCGCGAGAACACAATGCGCGTGGACAGGAAGCGCGCGAACAAGATGCACAAGAACGGGATGCGCGAGGACAGGGAGAGTTCCTCGAACTGCGGCAAGTGAATGTTGCTCGCGGCGAGCGCGTGGTGCTCCACGATGTGAACCTGACCGTCAGGACGGGCGAGCATGTGGCGATTCTGGGGCCCAATGGCTGCGGAAAATCCACGCTGATCATGGCCATCACCTGCCAAGTCTACCCCATTTTCAGGCCGGGGATGTCAGTCCGCATCTTTGGCCGCGAACGTTGGGATTTGACCCAATTGCGCCGTCACTTCGGGGTGGTGGCCGCGGAATTGCCCGGCGAGCGCACCGCTGTCACCACCGGTCTGGATGCTGTAATTGCCGGGTTCTTCTCCGCCTCAACGCTCTGGCCCAACCTCCACGTCACGCCGGAGATGCGCCAGCGCGCCCATGAGGCCCTTGAGCGCATTGAAGCCTCGCACCTTGCCGCCCAACTGGTAGGGGAGATGTCGGCGGGCGAAAAGCGCCGCATCCTCATTGCGCGCGCCCTCGTCCATCGTCCGCAACAGCTTCTTCTAGATGAGCCCTCGAATGCACTGGACCTTGCGGCGCAGCGCGAACTGCGGGAGACGCTGCGCCGCCTGGCGCGTGAAGGAACGGGTCTGGTGTTGGTAACGCATCATCTCGGCGATATTCTTCCGGAGATCCAGCGCGTGATCCTGATGCGCGCCGGCCGCATTGTCGGCGATGGACCACGTACGGAGTTGCTCACTGAAACGCGGCTCAGCGAACTGTTCAATGCGCCGGTGCGAATTGGTCGAGACGAAGAGTGGCTCCATAGCTGGTAATGAGAGGCCGGCTACTTACCTAACTTTGCAATGCCAGTCTCCCACAATGTCGATGGCCCCAATTCTGTCACGTCCACAACGCCACGTCCACTTTTGTCCAGCCGGTCGAACTCCGCTGCCATGAACTTCAACCACTCCTCTTTGGAGACCTTGCTGTTATTGGCTGGGGCGGCGAGAGGCAGCAGTTCTTTGACCTTGCTTTCGGCGAGGACGAGTTTGTCCTGCGGTTCAGGAACAGCCTGCTTTCGTTCAGAGGCAAATCCAGACAAGGCCGAGACAGAGACTAATACTGCGGTGGCCAATGTCATGTTCTTTGAATTCAACATATTCCTCTCCTTTGCTAACTCCCGTTTCTTGAGCTGACTAATCAGCTCCATTGAGAGGATGGGCCTAAAACAGTAAAAGGTAGCTAAAGGTTCTGTTAGGCAAAAAAGGTGAAGCGAGGCGCTCAAAACCCTTGATTCTCGACGGAGTTCTGATCGTAAGTTCTTTGTTTGGGTGGGGTTGAATTTCTGCCTGTATTTTTAAGTTGTTTGTTTTCTATTGGTTGCAATCTTCCATTTTACGTAACCTGTTTGCTTTCAAGTACCTGTCGAAAAAATGGAGGGGTGGGGGTACCTGTTTTGGTGGTACAGGCCGGCTCATCCCAGGCCTGTTGAAGGAATTGAGGGATTTGTGGTGTTTTGGTGGGCATGAATCGATTCTGCGCGTTTCCGCGAATTGAACTGCAAATTCCGGGGAAAGATTATGGCAACTTCCCGATTGGTTTTGCTTGCGCCCTGGCTTGTTTTCGCTTTGCGGGAACAGTTCTGTCAGCAAGCTTCCTCATGCGATTGCTCTGCATACCCTCTCTTGACGCCGCCGCGCCGCTGAGGTACTTTGTGATTACACGGGAAAGGAGGTTGATCCAGCTGATGCAAATAGACAGTTCCAGTTGTTTCGTACGTGAGGTGACTGAGGCCTAGGGCATCGCGCCCCCCCGACAGTTTGTCGACCCCATGTAAGCCCCCGCGGAAGAGTATCAACCGCCGGGCCAATGGCACTCGCGGCAGCGCGATGGCCTTAGTCCAATCCCAACAGATCACCGGCAGCGGCCTGGGCATTTCGCTCAGGCCGCTGTTGTTTTTTGAGATAAGCCGAATGATGCGGCAGACATCATCATCAATGCTGTCGATTCGCTGTTTCGTCCGTGAGAAGGGTTTTCATAGTATTTGCCGATACTGTATCTAGACGGGGTATTGAGCCCGTGTTCCCACATCGCTATTGCTCTTGAAGGTTCCTGAAGTTACGTTCGCGCGAAAGCAGCGATAGCAGTGGACTTATTCCACCACTAAAATTGGCTTAATCAAATTGGGGTGCCAAGTCATGTCCGCTGTCGTTCAGATATCGGCGATTGTTGAAGTCGAGGAACTGATTCCTCCGGGCTTCGGCAACCTCACGGCGGAAGAGAAGGAAGAGTGCGAGAGTTTCCTGCAATCCCTGATTCGGACGGGAGGTTGCGAGGAGATTCTAAGAGGAACAATGGCTGGATCGTTTAAGCATGGCGTGATCTCGGCATGCCTGATGGGCCGGGCGCGGCGCTTCCAGCAATTTGCGACATCCTGTGCGGAAATTGAGTTTCCGGCGAATTGGAATTTTGCCGGCTGGGATAACGCGGATGAGCCGAACTGGGCGGAGATGGCGTACGATGCGGCGGCCAAGGCTTGCGACATCTTTCCGATATCCATCAACTTCTACGACTTCGGCTGCCTGCTGCAGAAGCAGGGAAGACACGGAAAGGCGAGGCTCGCCTTCAAGGAATTTCTGCGGCGTGCCAATGTGAACGAAATCGATCCCGTTGCGCGGGCAGCGGTGAGCAGCCGCAATATTGCGGACGCGATCGAACACGCCTGCAAGTCGTTGTAAGGACGCACATCTCAACTACATGCATTCACTTCGGGGTTGCGGCTCAGGCCGCACGAGCCGGCTTGGCAGTGACGAAGGCCAGACCGAGTAAGACCGCGATCAGAATCTCGACGATTACGGGGGCCTGAGAAAAATAGAAGCTCGGGTTAACGGCAAGGGCGAGATAGGCGACGCAAAAAGAGGCCAGAACAGGACGCAGTCGCTCACCTTGGCTTATGGCGAGAGAGCCTAGCTGCCAAAAGACAATTCCTTCGATGGTGAGGGAGATTGTGGCCCCGAGCCCCATCCCCCGGTAAAAGTCAGCGTAGCTCCGCGAGAGCCCCATGACCATGAAGTGGTTGGACTGCATGGCGGAGAAAGCCACTGCGGCGGCGCCTAGATCAGGTTTGCTGAAGACGCCGCCGATTGTGTGCAGTATCGCGTGAACGATTGTGAGTACCGATGCGATGCGGAGAAAGAGCGTGGGCTTCATGCCTGCTGGTCTCCTTGTGCCGCCTCGGCGTAGAGAGCCAGAATCTGGACCCATGCGCCTGGACCGTCGAAGATAGCGCGCAGTTGCTCATAGCCCTCACCATGGCGCTCCAACTTGCTGTGCTCCAACTCGACCAAAGTCGTTCTCGGACCCTCTGCTGTGAATTTGATCTCAACCTCGCTCGCCTTGGTTATGTCCGGATCGGCTACCCAATCAGGTTGATCGTGGCCCGGACCCACATGCCATGAGAGCGTGACCTGATGCGGCGGATCCCATGCGAGTACCGTGCCCCAGTCGCACAGTTCACCCTGGGCGTTTCTCTCATACCAGCGGCCACCGACACGCGGCTCCACGAAGATTGCTTCGAAGGGAGTCTTCCCGATATGGTGGGTCGCCGGCCACCAGGTCTCCATCTGTTCGACGAAGACAGAAAAGGCGCGCTCTATAGGAACCTGAACGCGCACGCATTTACGCACGACGGCTTCTTCTGCGAGTTTTGTCATGACTTTCTCCGGTGGGAATTTGTTCGGCAGTGACTTGAAATGCGCTCAAAGCATTGGTCCACATCTGGTCGAAGTGAGCGCGCAGGCGGGCAATACCCTCGGGGTCTAATTGGTAGAGGCGGCGATTTCCAGACCTGGAATCGGTGACCAGGCCGGCGTCTTTCAGTACGCGCAGATGTTGCGAGACTGCCGGCCGGCTAACGGGCAGGGACTTGGCCAACTCGTTCACAGCGATAGGTCCCGCTGAGAGCTTTTGGAAGATGGCCATGCGGGTTGAGTCGCCGAGGGCGTCGAGTCCGGCTTGAAGGTAAGCGTCCACTTACGGTAAGTTATCGCGCACATAGACGCGGATGTCAAGTGGAAAATCAGCCGCATGATGGAAATTCGTGAAGTCCGGAACTATGGGCCGGAATTAAGGAGGGGCTTGGGAGAATGGCGATGCAATGAACGCAGTTGCGGTAAACTTGGACCCAATGCGGGTTTTCGGGATCGACTGCGGGACAGAGATCACCGGTTTTGGCGTTGTGGAGAGCGACAGCGCCGCACGCGAGCCTCGGTTGCTCATGAAGGCCATGGGCGCCATTCGGCTCGCAAAGTCGCAGTCTACTGCGGAACGTCTGAAGCAGGTGTTTCAGGAGCTTACCGCGGAACTGGAACGGTGGCAACCGGACGCGGTGGCAATTGAGGAGGTTTTTTACTCAGTGAACGCCAAGTCTGCGCTCAAGCTGGGGCAAGTGCGCGGGGTAGCCTTGCTCGCGGCGGCCTGCGGCAACCTGCCGGTGGCCGAGTACGCTCCCCTGAAGATCAAGTCCAGCGTTGTGGGCTACGGGCTGGCGAAAAAGGAACAGGTGCAGTTCATGGTTGCCCGGCTGCTGCAACTGGATCGCGTGCCTGAACCGGCCGATGCGGCGGACGCGCTGGCCATCGCAATCTGCCACATTCATATCGCACAGACACTTGCGATTCAGATGGGTGGACAGGTTTTGCGAGCCGGAGTTGCCCGATGAGGCCTGCATGGTTCGCTTTTTCGGTGCTGGCGCTGGTTGTGCCTGCTCTGAGCCAGGGTGCGCCAGGCGTTCCCGTCTTTCAAGCGGATTTTTCCGACCCGGATCTTTCCCCGACACACTGGACCCTGACCTTTCATCCGGACGGGAGCGGTCATTTCCGCTCAGAGCGGCGAACTGTGCCGGTGGCTGGGCAACAGACAATGGACGCTCCTAATGTGGATCGCGATGTTCAGGTGAGCGCGGAATTTGCCGCGCGCGTCTTCCAGACAGCGCGCAATCGAAAGTTCTTTCGCTTCGATTGCGAGAGCCACTTGAAGGTGGCCTTCCAGGGATGGAAGAGGATCAGCTACGTCGGCCCTGACGGCCAAGGGAGCTGCCAGTTTAATTTCGCCAAGGACAAGGAGATCCAGGCGCTGGGAGACTCGTTGGTTGCGGTGGCGGAAACCATTGTGGAGGGCGCGCGGCTCGAGATGCTGCTGCTCCACGATCCGTTGGGCCTGGACCAGGAGACGGAGTTTTTGGTAGAAGCCGCGGGAGATGGCCGTGTGCAGCAGATTTGCACCATCAGGAGCATTTTGGAGCGGTTGGCCGGGGATGACGCAGTGATGGAGCGAGTAAGGCGAAGAGCCCGGGCGCTGCTGGCGCGGGCCGAGGGATGAGCGGGCGCCCACAAGAAAATTTGAAGTAACTTTCGCAGTGATTGGATGTCCTATAGGTGTGGGATTCCCGAGACGGGCAGCGTTGCTGCCGCCGCCGGGAACAGCGGAGAGGCAGGGCGCCATGAAGAGCAGTGTGTTGGGTCGGATCTGGCAGAATAGATGGGTGATCGGGCTGACGGCATTTGTCCTCAGCGCGCCCTTGATTGCGGCTCATGCGTGGGCTGACGATGCACCTCAGTCCCCAGCGCGCGCGGTGCGCCTCAGCAGCGTGGAAGGGCAGGTGCAGCTTTCCCAGGGTCAGCAGTTGCTTGCCAATCCCGCGGTAGGAAATACGCCGTTGTTTGAGGGATCGCTGCTGACCACAGGGGACGATGGCCGCGCCGAAATTCAATTTGAGGACGGCAGCGTGGCTCGTCTTTCTCCCAACAGCTCAATGACGTTATCGGTGCTGCGCGGGCAGGGAAGTAGCGCAGAAGCGGAGATTGCCCTGGGGTCTGGCCTGGGATATTTTGAGCTGCAGGGGGGCGGACTTGCCGGGAGCATTCGAGTCCGGTTTGGCGATTATAAGGTTACGGTCAGTGGGTTCACAGTCCTCCGTATCAATCTGGATAGTGCTCCGGGACAGCTCGCGGTGTTCACAGGCAATGCACATCTTGACCACGGCAGTGAGATATCGCTCGAGGTGCGCGGAGGAGAAAGTGTTGGGTTGAACGGTAAGGATACCTCCGGCTACACGCTTTCTGAGTCGATTGAGCCGGACTCCTGGGACACCTGGAATGCCGATCGCGACGAAGCGCTGTCTGCCGAGGGGGCTGCACGGACTGGAGCGACAAAGAGCTTTTCTGACGCTGGGAATCCCGCATGGGGAGATCTGGATGCGAACGGAAGCTGGTATAACGTGCCGGATCAGGGCTATATCTGGTCGCCGACCGATGCTTCAGACCCGGGGTTCGACCCATACGGGAATGGCTACTGGATGTGGACGCCTGGATACGGCGACATCTGGGTGTCAGGTTATGCGTGGGGTTACACGCCGTTCGCGTGCGGAACGTGGAACTACTACGATGCCTTTGGCTGGGGCTGGGCGCCGGGCATCAACGGATGCCAGCCCTGGTGGGGCGGCGGGTTTTGGGCCTACAACGTCGGGATCTTTCCTCCGGGATACCATGGCGTGAACCGTCCGCCCCATCGACTGCCTGGACGGCCCCCTGGTGTTGGAGGCGGGCGCACGCCCATACCGATGATTGCCGTGAACCGGCATTTCAACGGGGGCACGAATCCGCTTCCGGCGCGAGACAGAACCAGTGTGATTTCCGTTGCGGGATATACCGTGCAGGCGATGCGTCCGTTGAGTCCGCGTCCGCAGTATGACCACTCAGCTTCAGGGATCGTGAACCATTCTACGTACCCCGGTGGGACTACGGTTCATGGTTATGCCGCAGGTTATTCGTCGGGTTGGTCAGGATCGGGCGGTAGCCGCTCAACCTTTGGGGCCACTCCGCCCGCCTCGCACGCCAGCAGTTCTGCTGCCGGCCATGCCGCCAATCCCAGCCCCAGCCACGTTTCCAGTGGCGGTGGTGGGGGTGGCCACGTTGCTAGTGGTGGGGGTGGAGGCGGAGGTGGTGGGCACGCCGGCGGCAGCAGTGGTGGCGGGGCCGCGCACAAATAGATCCACCGTCATTCGGATTCGAAGTTAGTGTTCAGGGTCAGGTTGGGGGCCACATAGTTGCAAAACTAAATGGCCCTCATTCATTTCGATCAACTCCATCCGGACAAGATTGCCCTGCATTTAGATCGCGGTCATAAGAGCATCGCCCAGAGTTATTCAATCTGCGAAAGCCAGCGGCATTAAGTTATTTAGTAGTTATTCAGGGATAGTTACCAGGGGTATTCAGGTCTTCTCAGTTCAATAAGAGCACTGCACAACAAAGGCCGCCCAACTTTTATTGGGCGGCCTCCAAGAGCCGTCAGTGCAAAGCCTGCCGGGGAACTACCGTCTTGCGCCGTAGTGCTTGTCACGATAGATGGCGCGCGAAGTGCGATTGAGGCGATGGTTGAGTACAACGCGATCGGTACGAGTCAGCCGGCCGCGATCTTCGAACCGCATATGTCTTTCTTCGCGGCCGATGGATGCCTCGCGGCGTTCCAGGTGGGCTGTTTCGCCAGCATTGAGACGGCCGCTGCGAATGCCTTGCGCAATCCGATCCTGCTGAAAGGCACGGCGCTGGTTGATGCCGGCGGCATGGCGGGGCGCAAACTGAGGCGCGTTTTGGGCAAACCCGATCGTCGAGCAAAGTGCAAGAAGTCCGGCGCCAATCAGAGAAGCTTTCATGGTGATATTTCCTTGGGAGGCGGCGGTTTTACGCTTGCTAAGTTGCCGATCCGCGCTCACATACATGGAGACACCGGTTATATCAAAGTGTTGCGAGGGGCACGCTGGCACAAAAGTATCATTCCAAGTTATTGCGAACTTACACCGGAGAAGGCGCCTTCAATGCGTGCCAGAGTCGCGCCAGCGCCTCGATGGGCAGTGCCTCCGCGCGCGCCTGCGCATCGATTCCAGATTGCTTGAGAGCGGCACTCACAACCGCCGGGGCGAACTGAGCCGCGCGCAGATTGTTGGCTAACGTCTTGCGTTTTTGAGCAAACGCCCTGCGCACAAAGGGAAGAAAGGTCACTTCATCCACTGCCAATTCTTCGAACCGGGGCGCAAATCGCCAACGAAAGACAGTGGAGTGGACCTCAGGCGGCGGCGAAAAAGCCTCAGGCGGCAACGTGAAGAGTTTCTCGGCAGGCCCGTACATCTGCACAGTTACAGATAGCAAGCCGTAGTCGCGCGAACCTGGTTGCGCGGTCACGCGGTCAGCCACTTCACGCTGCACCATCAGCATGGCCCGGTCGAGAACCGCGTGACTCGCGGCGAGCTTCAAAAGGATCTGCGAGGTAATGTAGTAAGGCAGATTCCCGGCCACGGCAAGGCGCTGTCCGGCAGCGGCCGAGGCCGCGGCAAAATCAAATTGAAGCACGTCCTGTTCGACAACAGTGATGCGCTCATCGCCCTTGGACATGAGGCTGGTGCGAAGATGAGCAGCCAGCTCCGGGTCGAGCTCCACCGCAATCACTTTGGCCGCGCGCGCGGCCAGAGCGCTGGTAATGGCGCCCTCACCGGGACCAATCTCAATTACGGTCCGCTGAGAAAGGTCACCTAACGACGTGGCAATCCGTTCGACGGCTTGTGCATCGATGAGGAAATTCTGTCCGAGCCTGGGTTTGGTAGCCATGGGCTCTTTTGATGGTAGATGAGGCAGGTAATTTAAAGGCCGGCATTTCGGAATCAAGTCCGAGCGATTTTCTAGTCGACCGTCAGCACTATCTTTCCGAAATGGCCACCCTCCTCCATGCGTTTGAGCGCTTCTCGCGCCAGGGAGTAATGAGCCACTTCGCAAACCGGCCGCAGATTCGCCAGACAGATGGCCTTGTTCAACTCAAAAAAATCCTTCCGCGACCCGACGTAAATACCCTGGATTCGCGCTTGCTTGTGCAGGACGGAAGCAATGGGAAATGAGACCGGGTCTGCCGGGCTGGAGAGCACGCCGACCTGGGCCACAACTCCGCCCATGCGCAGGGCACGCAATGAGCGGGTAAGCGTTCCCGCTCCGCCTACTTCCACAACCAAGTCCACGCCCTCGCCGCCTGTCTGCTCCAGCGCCCACAGGTCCCATGCGGGATCCTCTTTGTAGTTAAGGAAAGCATCCAGACCCAGTTTGGACACGCGCTCCAGCTTCTCATTGCTCGAGGAAATGCCAAGAATCCGGGCCCCGCGCAAGCGTGCCAATTGAATCGCAAATATGGCCACGCCCCCGGTTCCCTGAACCAGCACAGAGTCTCCGGGCTTGACGTTCCCCGCGGCCAAAGCATTCCACGCCGTTACCGCGGCACATGGCAGCGTGGCCGCCTCTTCAAAGGTGAGATATTCCGGCAGGCTTACCAGGCCGCTCTGCTTCACCACCATATATTCGGCCAGGGTGCCGTCGATGTCTCCGCCCAGAGCGCCACGTGCCTTGATCGGTGTCAGCGCGCCTTCCAGCCAATTCTGCATAAAGATCCCGACGACCCGATCGCCTGGTTTCCACGCTGTTACGCCGCCCCCTACAGCCTCCACCTCGCCGGCTCCGTCTGAACAGGGAATCCTGGGAAGCTTCAGTTTTGGGTTGTACAGGCCTTTGACCATCAGCAAATCTCGATAGTTCAAAGAAATTGCGTGCATCTTTACCAGCACTTCACCGGGACCGGGCTGGGGTGTGGGCCGCTCCACAAACTCCAAAGAATCAACGCCGAACGACGAAATCTGCCAAGCCAGCATTTACCAATCCTCCACTCTCCGGCGTTCTCAGTCCCAATTTGAGCGTTCCTGAGCAGCCAAAGGCCCGTAGAATGAAGATAGGTCTCGTGGTTGGGAAAGTAAATCCGTGGAGGAGCAGATGGCGAATACCCTGCAGCAACCGGAGTTAGATCCCGGCAACGGCTTTGTCAGCGAGGATGCTCGACGCCTAGCAGACAAGCGCCGCAGCGAACGCGAGCGTCAAAAACAGGCCTTGAACCTGCAGCGGGAGAACATTCTCTCCCAACGCACCTCGAATCCGGTTCGGCGTGCCGCCCTTGAGGCGGCTCTGGTACAGATCGAAGCGCAAATCGCAGCAATGAATTAGCGTTCGTTACCAACAGGGCCGCTATTCGCCTAAAACTCGGTGCCGCCTTTCGAACTCTCGCCGCCTCGGCTTTCCGCGTCCTAGCCTTTGCGGTTAAACAGCAGAGAATTAGCCTGGTCAATCGTCGTCAGCACCACCCTTGCGATATTGACGTGCGCCGGCCGGCTCACCGCCCACACAATGGCATCCGCCACGTCTTCCGGGCCAAGAGGAGTTACGCCTGTATAGACCTTGGCGGCCTTTTCTGCATCGCCGTGAAAACGCACCAGGCTGAAATCGGTCTCCACCATCCCCGGATCGATGCTGGTTACCCGCACAGGCGTACCCAGTACGTCCTGGCGAAGCCCGTCGTTGACAGCCCGTTCCGCTGCTTTGGTCGCGCAGTAGACCGCCCCATTCGGATAGGTCATCTCGCCGGCAGTCGATCCCATATTCACTACGTGCCCCCGGCCGCGCACCACCATCCCAGGCACCACCGCGCGCGTCACGTAGAGCAGTCCCTTTACGTTGGTGTCGATCATCTCGTCCCAATCTTCGACCCTGCCCATGTAGAGTTTGTCCAGGCCCCGGCTGAGACCGGCATTGTTCACCAGCACGTCGATGGCCGCCCACTCCTCAGGAATTTCGTCGATCGCCCTCTGAACTGCCCGGGAGTCGCGTACATCCAGATCGATGGAATGGACCGCCTCCGCGCCACGCTCCAGCGCCAGAGAGGCCACTTCGGCTAGTTTTCCAGCGCGCCGAGCGGCCAGCAAAAGCCGTGCGCCCTCCGCAGCAAACGCAAGCGCTGTCGCCGCGCCAATTCCCGCGCTGGCCCCGGTAATGAAGACAATTTTCCCTTTAAGGCTCATGCGTCCATCCTAACCAAGGTGCGGGAAAACAAAAAGTGCCGACGCGCACATCCCACTGTGAAGAGTACCTTTGCGCCGGGCTTCGCCGCGGTCCCCATTCGCGGCACCCATCAATATTCCTTTATTCACTCACGGATAAACTGAAAATATGACGATTCTCGAAGTAATCCTCCTCGCCATCATCCAGGGACTCGCCGAATTGCTGCCCATCTCCAGTTCCGCGCACGTCGTTGTGGCCGAAAAGCTCATGGGCCTTGACCCATCCTCGCCCCAGATGACCCTTCTGCTTGTCATGCTCCATACCGGGACGATGTTTGCCGTAATCGTTTATTTCTGGAAGACGTGGAAGCGGGCCTTCTTCTCCAGCGGTCGCGCCTTCCAGCGCTTCGCCATCCTCATCGTCTGGGCCACGGTGCTGACCGGAATTGTCGGGGAAATGCTCAAGAAGATCATTGAAAAGACCCTCTTTCGCGGAGCGGAGAAGGTGGAGATCGAGCAGCTCTTCAGCCATCTTGAACTGATTGCGCCCGCCCTTGCAGCGGTCGGCCTGCTTATTCTCGTCGCTGGCATTGTGGAACGTCGCCAGAGCCGCAAGATTCGCCTCGCGGCCGTTTCACCCCGGCTTGCGCCTGAACTGAACTTCAAACAGGCTGGATGGATGGGTCTGGTGCAGGGGCTGGCGCTCCCTTTCCGTGGGTTCTCGCGCTCCGGTTCCACAATCTCAGCCGGCATATTGGCCGGAGCCGACAAGAGCCGTGCCGAGGTGTTCAGTTTTGCCCTTGCTGTGGTGCTTACACCTGCCGTAGTGATCATGGAGTTGCTTCGCCTGTTGAATGCTTCCCACGCCGGGGGCGGCATCCCGATCGATCTGCACGGCGCCCTGACTGCGAGCCTTCTGGGTGCGGTCTTTTCGTTCTTTGCCGGACTGGCGGCGCTCAAGTGGCTGAGCAGTTGGCTGGAATCGGGCCGCTGGTATCTTTTTGGAATTTACTGTCTAGCAGCTTCAGCCGTTGTTTTCTATCTCCACGCCCGCGGATTCTAGTTGGCTCGCAGCAGGATTTGCAGGTGGAAAAGCACAGGTTTTCACGGCAGAGGCGCGGAGTCGTTGTCGCTTCACCCACAGTCAAGCGCGCTGCTAATGTGCCGTGCGCAACATCTCACTGAGCGCGGCAACATCGGCAGCATTGGCATCGCTGATCACGACATAGCGCAACCCGGCCTGGCTCCATGTCTTCAGGCTGAAGCCCTTTTCGCTGAATGCGGACGGCATCAAAACCATGCCCGGCTCATCCTGCAAGATGAAAACCGAGATCTCATGTTTGCGTAGCTCGTAGAGTAACTGCGCGCAGGGGTTGTGGTTAAGATACGCCAGCTTCCCGCCCACCAGCTTGTAGGGCGAGTTACCCACTTCGGGCAGATTGAACGTGAATGGGAGCTTGCCCTGAAACCACGGCTTCACCGTGTGCTTGTCGGTGGAGATGACGTCGACTGGGTTCGCGCTGGCAATTGTGGCGACGTGCTGGTCGAGCAGTTCGGCCACCAATTGTTGACGCGGAGTGTAACGCACGAGCGCCACAACCGACACCACAATCAGCGTCACCATGACGGCTGACGTCGCCAACCAGAGCTTCGGCATTCCCTTCCAGATTGGATTGCGGTTGGTGTCCAGTGTCTTCTGTATGCGCAACCGGAACTCGGGCGACGGTGCGTAGCGTGCAACGGCCGCGGCACGCGTGTTTCGTTTCAACTGCAGCCGCGCGAAAGCCTCCGCGGCGCAAGAGCCGCATGTGCGCAGGTGGTCCTCAAGGCCCGCAAGCTCTTCCTGCTCCAGGCTTTCGTCCACATAGGCGTCCAGCTTATCGCGCCACAGGTCGCCGTTCATCGCGCAGCCTCCTTTGTTCCGGATGACAGCAGTGAGCGCATGGCACTTCGCGCGCGCGACAGGCGCGACATGACTGTGCCGATGGGAACGCCGAGCGCCTGACTGATTTCCCGGTAACTCATCTCTTCCACGTCGCAAAGGAGAATGATCTCTCGAAAAGGCAGAGGCAGTGTTTCGAGCGCGTTCTGGATTGTTTCCCGATCCAGCCGAGTCAGCAACACCGACTCCGGAGTTTCGCCAGTCGACGGCTCGGGAAGTCCATCGTCTTCCGAGTCGAATGAAACCGAAGCCTTTAAACCCGATTGCGAGGTGAGGAAGGAATTACGCAGAATCCGATAGATCCAGGCACGGAAGTTGGTGCCCTGGCGAAACGACGAAAACCCTTTCAGTGCCTTCATGAATGTTTCCTGCACCAGGTCTTCTGCCGAGGCGCGGTCCTGAGTGAGCCAAACGGCGAGGTTGAAGAGCCTGGCAAAATGGGGCATTGCCAGCTCTTCAAAAGATCCGGTATCGCCTGTATGGTCGGACACTGCAGGGTCAGTTTACCTTAGTCAACGAGTCGGGCATCTCAACCTCCCCCGGTCTTCCCAACGGAGGACCTGCTTCACATTGGTTAGAACTGGAAACGCACTTGTTTATTCCACGCGCTTCAAAGTTTTCCCGCTCCCCGAAGACGGGACTGCAGCGGCTAGCCCGCTAATTTGCCACATTTCCAAGTAAATCCGCGGTGGGTTGGGGGTTTACAGGCAAGGAACGACCGATGTTTCCGGTAAGCGCGCAGAAAGATGACGGGAGCTGCGGGAGCACCTAACTTCGTTCCTGACGCAGCTTTTCTTCCAATTGCTTGCGTTCCTCAATGTCTTCCACGCTGCCATACCAGCGAACGATTTGACCGGTGGGCCCAGTGCGCGGCGACCCTCGAGAACGCATCCATCTCCATCCCCGGTCAATGCTCTTTATCCTGTACTCGACGTCGATAAATTTTCCGCTGCGGAGTCCCTCCTGCAGGGCCTTCATGGTGGGTTGCACATCGTCTGGATGCAGTGCTTCAAGCCATCCCAGGTTGCGGGTACGCTCCTTGGTCAATCCCGTAATCTGCTCCCATCGGGAGCTCACGTCAAGGTTATTACCCTCGCCGTCCATGACCCACGGAATCTCAGGATTGAGTTCGACCATGTGCCGGAGATGTTCCTCACTCTCGCGGAGCGCCTCTTCGGCGCGTTTCCGTTCCGTAATATCCACCACCGCAACAGAAATTCCTATGACTTCTCCGGCCTCATCCAGAGCTGGATGATACGAAACCAGATTCGTCTTGTCCGGTTCTCCTGGAACGGTCGCAGGCCTAGTAAACTCTACGTCCTCGATCACCTCGCCTTGTAAAGCGCGCAGCATGTAGTGCTCAATCGCCGGATACACCTTAGGTATCATCTCTTGAACTGTTCTCCCCAGGTAGGTTTCCACCGGAGAGCCGTTCATTTTGGCAAGCCGCTGGTTGATGCTCACGTACCTAAAACTACGATCCAGAAAACACAAGCCAACCGGAGCACCGTCATAGATCGCCTGAAGTTGGGCCAGACGATGAGCAGGCAGCGCTTCAAGACTGGAAGCAACCCAACCAGATCCATCCATCAAACGGCCCTTGAGCGTCCGGGGCGTGGCCTCAACCATCTGGGGAATTCGATCTGCGGTCAAAGGCCGCCCATACAACCATCCCTGTGCCATCTTGCATTCGAGTCGCAAGAGCATCTCAGCCTGCTCTTCCGTCTCGACTCCTTCAGCCACCGTTGTCATGCCCAGGCTATGCCCCAGACCAACAACCGCCGCCACAATCTTCCGGCTTTCGCGTTTGTCGGTCATGGAACTGACGAAGCTGCGATCCACCTTCAATACATCGAACGGAAGAGCCTGAAGATGGCTCAGGCTCGAATACCCCGTTCCGAAGTCGTCCAACGCCAGCTTGCAGCCGATGGCTTTCAACTCGCGGGCAATCTTTCGCGCCAGCCCAAGGTTGTCTATCAGTCCGCTCTCAGTGATTTCAATAAACAACCGATCCAAGGCGAACTTTCCCTTTTCCGCAGTTTCTCGAATCTGGCGGGCTAGACTTGGCTCATGCAATTGGGTTGGCGAAACGTTCAATGCGAGCACCAACGGAGTCGGGATCAGCGGGGCCGACAACAATGCTTTTCGCAGTATCTGCTGCATGAGGCGTCCAACCAGGCCGTCTTCTTCGGCAAGCGAGATGAAATTCACCGGCAGGACGAGGCCGAGCGTTGGATGTTTCCAGCGCGCTAAAACTTCGAAACCGGCCAATTGGCCGGTGTGAAGTTCGATCATCGGCTGAAAGCAGGGCTCAAGCTCATCATTGTCGAGGGCTCGACGCACCGCCGCCAAGTCTAAGGGCATGCCCAAGACTCTATGACTAATTGTAGGAATTGTCTATCCGCATCTTAACTGTGGGGAAAACTGCCCACCGGAACTGCCGGGAGTCCTTCGCGTCTGAGGCCTGGGGGCAACCAACCAACTCCGCTTGCCATCGCCTCGAAAAATGCACTCCGATTACTGGCCACAAGGCATTATTGCTGTGGAGCGACTAGTTGGTGGGCAATGGCAAACAGAGCCAGTTCCAAGCGGGTGGACACGCCGGTCTTGTCGAAGATATTGGAGAGGTGGCGCTTGACAGTCTCCTCGCTTAGGGAGAATTGCTTTGCGATGTCGCGGTTGCTGCATCCTTCCACAATGCAGCCTACGACTTCAAGTTCGCGTGGTGTGAGCCCATAGGTCTTGCGCTGCGGCATGACTGCCTGCTGCATCAGGTCGTGAAGCGCGGTGACGAGGTTGACCACTCGCTTACCGCCAATCCAGTAGTCTCCGCCAAAGACGGTGCGGATGGCGGTTTGCAGATGGCCGGCGAGCGCATCCTTCAGCACGATTCCGCGCGCACCGATGTGCAGCGCCTCGATGATTTGCTGGGTGGTGACGGTGGAGGTTAGCAGCAGGACCTTCACGGTGGGGGTACCGTTCATGATCGCACGCATGGCCTCAAGTCCCGGCAGGCGTGGCATTTGCAAGTCGAGAAGAAGAATATCAGGCTGGAGCTCGAGGGTTTCAGTGATCGCTTCGTCTCCGTCGGATGCCTCGCCGACAACGTCGAAGCCACCCTCTTCGGTGAGCATGTTGCGCACACCAATGCGGACCACCGGATGGTCGTCCGCAATTACGATTCTGATTGGTCGATCCACGTTTGCGCGTCTACCTCCGCCGGATAGTTTTTGTTAACTTTTCAAGCAACAGAAGACTTTTTGAGCCGCTTTAGCTATGCCGGGAACTCTGCCTCCAGCATACGCTGAAGGGAGGCGGTGGCGTTGCGCAAATCCTGGAGGAGTGGCGAATTGTTATCCAGTTGGTTACCCTTTGGATTCATCTGGCTGCTGCTGGTTTCGAGTGCGCCGTTTTCAAGGGAGGCACCGAGGGCGGCGGCCTGAAGGGCTCCGGCCATGGAGCAGCCGCCTTTGATGGCGTGGCCGATGCGGCGAATTTCGGCGGCATCGCCGTTGGCGAGGGCCACCTCAATAGCAGCCTGGCGCTTGGCGAGGTCGGCGACGATGGCGGCGTAGATTTGGCGGACCGCGGGGTCGGGCATGAGTTCGCGCAACTGAGCCAGGGTTTCAGGATTGATGACTGGTACAACGGGTTTCGGAGCGGGCGGTGGTGGCGGAGCCTTCTCAGAGTGGTTCTCAAGCAGACGCGTTAGAACGTCTGGGCTAAAGGGTTTGAGCAGGAAACCGTCGCATGCGGCGATAACTTCAGGAGGCGGATTGCTGCCGCTCATGGCGTAAAGACTGGCTTGGCTGCATGCGCGAATCCGCTCAACAAGCTGTAAGCCCTTTAAACCCGGCATTTGCGCATCCATCAGAATGACTTCCGCATCAGATGCTTCGCCGGCCAGGAGTGCGAGGGCAGCGTCGCCGCCGGTCGCAGTGTGGACCGAGTAGCCGCTCATGGTGAGGACGGTCGCCATGACCTCGCGGCTCACCATGTCGTCATCGATCAAGAGCACGGTGGGAAGATTCTGCCTTGCGTCGAGCTTGAACATACTGTCTAGTGTGCCACCGCCGGGACTCCAACTAAAGGAAAATGTGAGGGTTGGAAAGACAGGGAGCAGGGAATAGGGAATAGGGAATAGAAAAACAGGGACCAGGGACCAGGGACTGAGGGACTTTGGGACCGTGATCTGCCGACTGGCGATGGGGGTTAGGGATTGGTAACATTCTGGGCTTGATACCGCGGGCGGATGTTGGCCTGGATGGTTAATTAAATGCGGTTTTATTGGTCCAGGGGGTTATACAGGTGGCCGGATTTTGGTCCAGATGGTAATGAAAAGCCTAACGATCTCACCCAGGAAATGAACTTAAATATCGGGATCGTCACCAGAGAAATGGACTGATTCGGCCAAAAGTTTGTTCGGAAATGGACGATTAATGGACTGTGAAACTGTGGAGAAAGCGAAATACAGGCGAATTGTGGTTGGTGAACGGGATGCCGCCTTCACAGTGAGCGATAAAAAGGGCCGCTATCGCTCATGACGCGGCATGGACTTTCTGGCTGGTGTGGGGACGCTTAATAAGTGGGTCGGCGGTTTGGTTGGGATGCGGACGGCTATCCAAGGTATTCCGATCAAGCTTTCGGGCACCCGGTCCTTGTCAGTTGTCAGTGGTCGGTGAGTGGACGCACCCTCGTCGGTCGCCGCGACGACCGATGAATGGGTCGTAGTTCCTGATCCCGGGATGGGTGGGCCAACTGCCCTTTCACACTTTCGCTGTCACAAAGTGGCTGGGCCCGGGACTTACTCATAGAACCGGAGAGTCGAGAACCGCGGCTTGAGGCTTCAGCCCAGCTAAGGCTGAGTATCCCACATCCCCAAAGGAACAAGACCATGTACCCATTGAAGAAGTTTGCCACTCTCATGCTTGCCGCTGCGTTCCCCGCCGCCATTCATGCGATCGAATCACGTCCCACGACTGCACCACACACCTGGGTCTCAAACGCCGGAGTAGACGCCGGGCTTTGCCCTATCACCGCTCCATGCGCTACCTTCGCCTACGCTGTGACGGCGACGGCATTCGGCGGTGAACTCAGCGTGCTCGACCCGGGCGATTACGGCCCAATGACCATCACGCGCAGTATTACTGTGGATGGAGGCGGTTTGGCGCAGGGACTCGCCGCCGGCTCGGGCACCTATTACACCATCTCCGCCCCATCGGCGGACATCGTGCAGATTCGCAATCTAACGCTCGAAGGCGCGGGCCAGGTCTATGGCATCCTCTTCAACTCCGGTGCGCAACTGCATCTGGATCACGTAAAGGTGGATGGATTCAGCGTCTGCCTTTCCGTTGGAAACGGATCGCCAGCTACGGAAGCTAAGGAACTCACGGTGGAAAACTCGAGCTTCAACAACTGCGGCAATACGGCAATCGAGGTCGAGGGAAGCTCATCCTTCGTAACAAAGATAGTCAACACCCAGATTCACCACTCGCCGACCGGCGTGCAGGTGGAGACTGGAACTGGCCTGATATCCCACTCAGCCTTGAGTGGTGAGCCAACAGTTTCCGCCTCGAGCTTCGGCGTTGTCTCCAACAACCCGGGTGTTAACGTGATGGTTGACGACAGCTCGATGTCGGACTTCCCCATTGGACTTGCAGCCGGCGACGGCGCGTCACTTCAGGTGAGCCGCAGCACGATCAGCCACAACCAGACCGGGTTGTTTCGGCAGGCGGGCGGCCTGATCAAGTCGAACGGCGACAATCGCCTCTTCGAAAACGGCGCCAACGGGACCTTTAGCAGTGTCGTAGCGTTGGAGTAACAGGCTTGGCGCGCGGATGCCCTGACCTCATTGGCCGGGGCGTCAGTGCGCCAGTTCTTCTGTGATGCGGATGTTGTGGGTTACTCGGGCAATGACGATGACCAGCCGTGTGGCGTCGATCTTCCGCACGGGCTCGATCGTCTTAGATAAATCGTTCATGCCGGCACGACCTCGGCGTTCCGGGATTCACTTCCGATGTTGCGACGTCGAACTATGCGGTCTTCAAAGGCCC
>Ga0181537_10001093_pt1 | contig 25254 bp, 18 predicted proteins | sample PEATcosm2014_Bin_39_FD_119765 | JGI IMG/M metagenome (GOLD analysis project Ga0181537, IMG submission 119765) | Peatland microbial communities from MTU Mesocosm Facility, Houghton, MI, USA - PEATcosm2014_Bin23_10_metaG | ecosystem: Environmental > Terrestrial > Soil > Wetlands > Peat | place...
CCGCAAATTTGCCCCTTTAGAATGATAACGATACGAATTGCTCCCCGCGTAAACCCTTTCCGCTCACAACGATACAAATTCCCCTACCGTACACCTTGCCACTACTCCACCCAATTCCTATCCCGTTTGTTTTCAATAATTTTTATCAGAGGCTCTACGCGTATGGGTTCCATGCTGGTACTCTCGGGAGCCCGCATCGAATCGGCAGCGGACCCAGAATCTCTAAATCCGTCAAAGGGAGGTTGTCTTACGGCCGTCTTTGTCCGATAAGAGCATATCCATGGATCACGCTCGCGCTCTGTTGGCGAACTTCAAATCTAAATTCCATTCCACGCCGAAAGTGTATCGTGCGCCAGGCCGCGTAAATCTGATCGGCGAACATACCGATTACAACGATGGCTTCGTCCTCCCCGCCGCCATTGGATTCTCCTGCTGGGTCGCCATCGCTCCTCGCGATGACCGCAAGCTGCTCCTCTATTCGGAGAACTTCGACGAGTTCGTGGAACTAAATCTCGACGACCACGATCTTCACGCCACCGGCAAATGGTCTGACTATCCCATCGGCGTTGCCTCGACCTTGGAGCACGCAGGCTACCGGCTGCCCGGGGCTAACCTGTACATTGTCGGCGACGTGCCCTTGGGTGCTGGCCTAAGCTCTTCCGCGGCCGTGGAAGTCTCCACCGCGTTCGCCCTGATGGACGCGGCCAGGCATCCTATCGATTTAAAGAAGCTGGCTCTTCTTTGCCAGCGTGCCGAAAATGAATTTGTCGGCGCCCGCTGTGGAATCATGGACCAATTTATTTCCTGCCATGGCCGTGCCGGCAACGCCCTGCTGCTCGATTGTCGCTCGCTGGATTTTCAGTTGCTCGCGTTGCCCCCGCAAATTCGCCTGGTCATTTGCAACACCATGGTGCAGCACAAACACGAATCCAGTGGATACAATGTCCGCCGCGCGCAATGCGAAGAAGGCGTCCGCGAACTCTCCAAGGCGTATCCACACATGCGCGCCTTGCGCGATATCTCGCTCAGCGATCTGGAAAGCCATCGCGGCCTGCTAAGCGAAGTCGTTTACAAACGTTGCCGCCATATCGTGACCGAAAATGCGCGTACGCTCGCCTTTGCATCCGCGCTGCGGTCCGGTGACACTGGCGCGCTGCCTCAACTCATGGCCGATGCGCATCGCAGCATCCGCGACGATTTTGAAGTCAGTTGCCCGGAACTCGATATCATGGTGCAACTCGCCGAAGAGCAGCCCGGCGTTCTTGGCGCGCGCATGACCGGCGGCGGCTTCGGCGGCTGCACCATCAATCTGGTAGATGCATCCGCATCGGACGCTTTTTGTAAACGGGTTGCCCAGGGGTACGAAGCGGCCACCGGATATCATCCAAATATCTACGTCTGCGAGGCGTCGCAAGGCGTAGGAATGGTGGACGCATCCTAATTTTATGAGCGATTCCGCACTGCACAACACGCCGCACCGGCGTTTCAATCCGCTGACTCGCGAATGGCTCTTAGTGTCGCCACACCGCACGCAAAGGCCGTGGCAGGGAAAAGTCGAAGGAATCGCTCCCGCAACCAATGTCCAGTTCGATCCCGGGTGTTATCTTTGCCCCGGAAACGAACGCGCCGGCGGCGCTCGCAATCCGAAATACACGAATACGTTTGTTTTCGACAACGACTATGCCGCGCTGCTGCCGGATGTTCCGCAAGTTTCGGCCAACGACGCCGATCTTCTGGTTGCCAATTCGGAGGCCGGGATCTGCCGCGTGGTGTGCTTTTCGCCGCGCCATGATTTGACCATCCCGCTCATGCCCGCTGCCGACCTTCGACGAGTGGTGGACGTTTGGTCCCAACAATTTCAAGAGCTCGAGAGCCACCCATGGATTCGCCATATTCAGATTTTTGAAAATCGCGGCGCGCTCATGGGCGCCAGCAATCCGCATCCACACTGTCAGATATGGGCAACCGACTTTCTGCCGAATCTTCCGGGCAAGGAGCTTTCTGCGTTCCAGGATTACTCGAGTGCGAAAAAATCTTGTCTCCTCTGCGACTATCTCCGATTGGAGCTGAAAAAAAACGAACGCGTCGTCTGCCGCAACGATGGATTTGCAGCCGTCGTTCCGTATTGGGCGGAATGGCCGTTTGAAATTCTTCTGCTCAGCAAACGCCACATCGCCGCCATGCATGAGCTATCCCCGGACGAGCGCGACCTTTTAGCCGACATCCTGAAACAAATCACCATCCGTTACGACAATCTTTTCAACACCTCCTTCCCCTATTCGATGGGCTTTCATCAGCGCCCCTCGGATGGCACTGCGCACCCGGAATGGCATTTTCACGCCCACTACTATCCGCCGCTCCTGCGTTCCGCAACGGTGCGAAAGTTCATGGTGGGCTACGAAATGCTGGGCATGCCGCAGCGCGACATCACTCCAGAAAGCGCGGCCAAGTGCCTGGCTGATCTCCCCGCGATTCACTATCAACTGCGAGATGGCACGCCGTGAATTCCTGCGCGAGGCATCGCCAAATTTGTCTTTGCGTGCTGTCGCTGCTGCCCTTGTCGCTGCTGTCTCAGTCGCAAGTGTGGGCAGCCACGCAGCGGGCGCTGCCGGATGGCTACACGCGACGGGTGTGGCAAACCCAGGACGGCCTTCCGGAAAATACCGTCCAGGCGTTTGCGCAAACTCCGGATCACTATCTGTGGATCGGCACCAGCGGGGGACTCCTGCGTTTTGACGGCGCGCGCTTTGTGGCTTTTGACCGCGGCAACACCCCGGCCATTCATGAAAACAGTATTTTTTGTCTCACGGTGCGACGCGACGGAAGTCTCTGGGCCGGCACGGACGGCGGCGGATTGGTGCGCTACGCCAACGGCGTTTTTCGCTGGTATGGTGCGCCGGATGGCTTAACCAACGGATTTGTGCGCGCGGCTTATGAAGATAGCCAAGGCCGATTCTGGGCCGGCACGGACGATGGCTTGTTCCAGTGGATCGACGAGCGCTTCGTGCGCGTGGATGGCACGCCGAGGATCGCGCCGCTTGCGGTGCACGCGATTCGCGAAGATCATGAGGGTGGATTGTGGGTTGGCGGCGCGCGGCTGATCCGCATTTTGGGCGGCGAGAGTAAAGAATATGCGCTGGAAGGGTATCCGAGCGCCACGCGCGTCAAAACCATTCTGGAAACCGCCGATGGCCGCGTGTGGGTCGGAACGGTTTCCGGGTTGCAGCGTTCGCGCGGGGATTTGGCGAACGCGCGATTCGCGCGCGTTTCGGACATCGACAATACCGTGCGCGTGTTGCGCACCGACCGTGACGGCACTTTATGGATCGGCAGCATCGGCGGCGGATTGGTACGTTTCCGCGATGCGCGCTTTACACGCATGACCATGCCGGACAACCCTCCGGGCAGTACGGTGCTCGGCCTGTTTGAAGACTCAGAACAAAACATGTGGGTCGGCATGCAAACGGGAATGTTGCGGCTGAGCCGTACGGCGATGACCACGTTTCCCCTGCCGGATGTGCAGAACGCGGATTTCGGCACGGTGTACGCGGATGCGGACGGTTCGCTATGGGTAGCCAGCACGGAGTTGTATCGCATCGACACTCGCAGGGACAGCGCGGAATTAGTGGCGGCCCCGGAAGCTGGCGCGCGGGTGCGCAACGTGCTGCGCGATCACACCGGTGCTTTGTGGGTCGGAACCGATGGGCACGGTGCGTTCCGCACCGATGGTTTTAAAAAGGGTGAAAAGCCGGGCTCCGAGAGCGGTCCGCAAAAATTACGCTTCACCACCCACTACACCACCCACACCGGACTGACCAACGATTTCGTGCGCGCCTTTTTGGAAGGGCGCGACGGAAGCGTATGGATTGCCACGGATGAAGGGCTCAATCGCTGGCGCGACGGCTCGATCGCGCAGTACCGCATGACAGACGGCTTGTGTTACTTCAGCATTCGCGCGCTCCTCGAGGACCGCTTGGGTGGCATCTGGATCGGCACCGACCGCGGCGTGAGTCACTGGAAGGATGGCGCGTTCGTGCAAGACCCGGTGGTGGAGCGCTTGCGCAGCGAAAAAGTGTGGGCCGTGCACGAGGATGGCGATGGCGGCTTGTGGTTTGGCACGCGCGGCGCGGGACTTTTTCGCTGGCGCGACGGCGCGTTGACAGCATTTGGCACAGACCAGGGCCTGGCCAGCAATAGTGTGTACCAAATTCTCGAGGACGCGCGCAAAACCCTGTGGATGAGCGGCCCAGCGGGAATTTCTTCCGTCTCGCGTCTCGAGCTGGACAAGCTCGCGGACCACGCCGCGCTGCACCCGGCGGTCACGCTCTATGGACTATCTGACGGTGTGGAGGCCACGCAGATGCACGGCGGCACGCAGCCGGCGGGAACGCTCACGTCCAGCGGCGAGCTGTGGTTTCCCAGCAACCGCGGACCGGTACGCGTGCTGCCGGACCAGACGCGCTTGGGCGGTTTGCCGCAAGTGGCCATCGAACAGGTTCTGGTGGACGGACGCGAAATGCCCACCAGTGACACGCTTGTGGTTCCGCCGGGCGAAGGCCGCCTGCAAATCGATTACAGCGCCATCCGCCTGCGTTCGCAGGAGCGCATTCGCTTCCGCTACAAGCTCGAAGGTTTCGACGAGGATTGGGTGCCGGCGCTGAACCGCCGCGTGGCCTACTACACGAATTTGCCGCCCAGGCCGTACCGCTTTCGCGTGCAGGCCTTTGAAATGAACATGCCGGACCGCGTCGCGGAAGCTTCGCTGCCTTTTGTGTGGCGGGCGCACTTTTATCGCACGTGGTGGTTCTTCGCGCTATGCATCGCGGCCGTGCTGACGCTGGCGTTTGTCGCGTATCGCTTGCGGCTGCGCCAGGTGCACGCGCGCTTTGAAGGCATGCTCGAGGAACGAAACCGTATCGCGCGCGAAATGCACGATACGGTGATTCAGGGCTGCGCCAGCGCCTCCGCCTTGCTGGAGGCGGTGGTGTCCATGGAAGAGGAAGCCTCCGGCCCGCGCCGGGAACTCCTGGATTCCGCGCGCAGCCAAATCGCCAGCACCGTGGACGAGGCGCGGCTGGCGATTTGGAATCTGCGGCAGGACGAGAGCACCGCAGCCCACATCGAACAGTTGCTCGAGAATATGGCGCAGCAGATCAGCCACGTGTCGCACCTGCCGGTGCATTGCGAAACTTCGGGAACTCCGGCGCCGCTCGACCGCGTCGTGGAATATGTGATCCTCATGGTGGCGCGCGAAGCCGTGTACAACGCCGTGCACCATGCGCAGCCCAGCAAAGTGGACGTTCACGTTTTTTTCGAGGCGGATAAAGTGCGTCTGGAGGTCACCGACGACGGACGCGGGTTCGATTTGCCGGAAGTGCTGGCGGGACAAACGGCGCACTTCGGGCTCGTCGGCATGCGTGAGCGCGTCGAGCATCTGGGAGGAACCTTCGCGGTACACAGCGCCCCCGGTCGCGGCACGCAACTTTGCGCGGAGTTGCCGGCCGTCGCCAGCCGGAGTATGGTGAGCGTAAAGCAATGACGGCGACGCACAAAATCAGCGTGCTGGTGGTCGACGACCATCCCATCATGCGTCTCGGTGTGGCGGCGATTATCAACGCGCAGGGCGACATGAAAGTGTGTGGGCAAGCGGGCTCGGGCGAAGAGGCCGTCGCGCTGTTCAAGAAATCCCGGCCAGACATCACCTTGCTGGATTTGCGGCTTCCGGCCATGAGCGGATTGCAAGCCCTGCGCGTGATCCGGCAAGAAGACCCGCACGCGCGCTGCATTGTGCTGACCACCTACGAGGGCGACGAAGACATTCATCAGGCGCTGGCGGCCGGCGCGATGGGCTACATCATCAAAGGCATGTCCCATGAAACGTTGGTGGACGCGCTGCGCAGAGTACACGCGGGCACGCGCTTCCTGCCCCCGCCCGTGGCGCGCAGCTTGGCTGATCGCACGCCGAATTCGGATTTGAGTCCGCGCGAACGTGAAGTGCTCTCGCTGATGGTGCATGGAAAAAGCAATCGCGAAATTGCCACCGCGCTGGAGATCACCGAAGCCACCGTGAAGTGCCACGTCAGCGTGATTCTGGCGCGCCTGGAAGTGAACGACCGCACACAGGCGGTAGTAGCCGCCCTGCAGCGCGGCTTGGAACATCTGTGAACCATCGCCCGTCGTCGATTGCCTGTAGCGGCGGCACTCTAGCGGGCACTCTGCACGGGCGCGAAATATTTTCGCGTATCCAACCTTAGTTGGATTCACATCTCACGACAAATCGGTAGGGTTTCTTCCCGGAGCTGCGTCCGTTTTCCTCCTTATGAAATTCCGCGTCGCCCGAATGTTTTTATTAGCGCTCTATCTTTCCGGCGCCGCATCTTTCCTCGCGCTGGCGCCGGCGGCGGTAGCTCAGCACCGTTCTTCCCCGATCCTCATCGATGCGCGTCAATCTCCAGGTCCGGCGGAGCCCTTGCCGTTCCTTGTGGGTGGCACCGCGCCAGATGGACACGTGCTTTCCGCCAACCAGCGCTACTTGACCTTTGACGGGAGGCCCTGGTTCCCAGTCATGGGCGAATTTCATTTTGCGCGCTATCCGGAAAGCGATTGGGAGGAAGAAATTCTCAAGATGAAGGCCGGCGGCGTGAATATCGTGTCGACCTATGTATTTTGGATTTATCACGAAGAGGTGGAAGGACAATACGACTGGACGGGGCGGCGGGATTTGCGGCGGTTTTTTGCGTTGTGTGCCAAGCATGGCATGTACGTGTGGCTGCGCGTGGGTCCCTGGGCGCACGGTGAAGTGCGCAATGGTGGACTGCCGGATTGGCTGCTGAAGGCCGGCGTCACGCGGCAGGACGATCCGGAATATCTACGGCACGTTGCCAAGTTTTTCGGACAAATCGGCGAGCAAGTACGTGGACAATTCTGGAAAGATGGCGGGCCGATCATCGGCGTACAAATCGAGAATGAATATAACCTGCGCGGTCCCGGCCAGGGCGCGCAACACATGCTCACGCTGCTGAAGCTGGCGAAGGATGCCGGGCTGGATGCACCGTTTTACACCGCCACCGGTTGGGACGATGCCGACGTGCCCGCGCAGCAGTTTCTGCCCGTGTTCAGCGGCTATGCGGATGGATTTTGGAAGCGCAGCGTGGCGCAGGCCCCGCCGAATCCGAATTATTTTTTCACCACGATTCGCGGCGACGAAAATGTCGGAGATGATCTGCGCTCGAAGCGGCCGGACATCGACAAACGGTTCGCGGGTTTTCCCTTTCTGACCGCGGAGATGGGCAGCGGAATGGAGCAGTCCTATCACCGCAGGCCATTGATGAGCGCGGACGATACTGCTGCGATGGTGCTGGTGAAGCTGGGCTCGGGCGTGACCATGTATGGGTATTACATGTTTCACGGCGGCACGAATCCCGATGGAAAGTTGACCACGTTGCAGGAATCGCAGGCCACCGGTTATCCCAATGATCTGCCGGCGAAATCGTATGATTTTCAGGCGCCGCTCGGCGAGTTTGGGCAGATGCGCCCGTTGTATGGCGAGCTTAAGGAGTTTAATTTTTTCCTTAATGATTTTGGAGCCATGCTGGCTCCCATGGCCGCGTATTTCCCGCAACGCGCGCCGAAAAACCTCCGCGATACGCAGACCGCGCGCGTCTCGGCGCGGGTGCAGAGCGATCGCGGCTTTCTTTTTATCAACAACTACGAGCGGAACTATCCACTGGCGGAGCATAAAAACTTTCAAGTGCGGCTTAAGACGGCGACGCGCGAGTTTCTGCTGCCGCGCCATCCGGTGGATATCCCCAGCGGCGCGTTTACGATTTGGCCGGTGAATTTGGACCTGAGCGGCACGGACCTGGAATATGCCACCGCGCAATTGATGTGCCGCTTGCCGCAGCCGGATACCTATGTGTTTTTCAGTTGGCCGGGCGTGGCGCCGGAATTTGTCTTCGCGCCAAGCGACGGCGAGAGCATCGAGGCGCCGCAGGCACACATTGTGCACGAAGGCGCGCGCGTAGTGGTTGATCAGATTCATGATGGCGCGGACGTGGGCATCCGCATTCGACACGCAAGCGGTGCGGTGACGCAAATCCTGGTGCTGCCGCGCGCGATGGCGGCAACTCTGTGGAAGGGCCGGGTGGCGGGGCAGGAGCGGCTGTTGACGTCCACGGCGGATATTTATTTTGACGCCGACAAGATTCATTTGCTTACTACCGACCCGGCGCAATTGAGCTTCGGGATCTATCCTCCAGCGAGCGAAGTGCCCGAGGGTTTCTCCGCGGACGGCGCGCAGGGCATTTTTGCGCGGTTCATCGAGCGAGTAGATCCCGTGCATGTTGGCGCTAAGGTGGAGAAAGTGCGCGAAGCCGGGAGGAGGGGTCAAATAGCGAAGGGAAGGGAGGTCGCGACCGTGCCGGGAGAAGCGGCGTTCGCGGACGCCGCAAAGTGGACGATTCAAGTGCCGCCGGTTGCCGGTCGGGGTGTAAAGCGCGCGTTCCTGCGCATTGTGTATCAGGGCGATATCGCGCGGCTGTACGATCACGGCAAACTGATCGACGACGATTTTTACAAAGGCACGCCCTGGGAAATTGGGCTGAGCGCCATCGCCACGCGAGACCCGGGCCCAACGCTGCAGCTCAGCATTCTTCCGCTGCCCCAGAACGCGCCGATCTACCTTCCGCCGGGGGCCGAACCTGCGTTTTCAGAGGGCGGCCAGGTGGCCAAACTCGATGGCGTCACGGTGGTGCCCGAGTATGAAGCGGTAGCCACCCTAAAGCCCTGACCCCCGAAGTCCGCCGCGCGATTCAAAATAATGATGACTACCATTCGCAATCCTACTTTAGACGGATTCCTTCGGTTGGATTGCGTACCTATAATTCGCCCAATTAGGCCACCCCGACGAAATGGTGCAGCAGGATTTGGCTTGCAGTTTGCGCCGCGCGGCGCGCCACGCATTCGCACAGTGGATGTTGTTGGCTGTTTCGGATAGCGGGTACTTGGTGGGCTCGGATTTCAGGCAGGGGGATAAGCGATGGACGCTGACAAGCTTCGCGGGCACGCAGTGAAACTCAGGGCTTTCTTCGTGGCATGGCTATTCGGAGTTTTTCTATGCGCCGCGGCGAACGTAAATGCCCAAGTGGGGCAGGGAACCGTTACCGGCACGGTGTATGACTCGAGCGGCGCGCTGGTCGCCGACGCCACGGTGGTGCTGACGGACACGGACAATGGAACGTCACGCAGCGCGAAGAGCGATGGGCGCGGCTACTTTTCTTTTGTGAACCTGACGGCGGCGACCTACAGCGTGGAAATTGATGTGTCCGGCTTTGCGCCGATGAAGCGCACGGCCATCGAGGTGCATATTGCGGATCAGATCGAGATCAAGAATATCGTGCTAAAGCCGCTGTCCGTAAGTCAGACGGTCACGGTGGAGGCCACGCAAGACGTGGTGCCCACCACTTCCGGCGAGCAGTCGTATACTTTGGATGCCAAAGAGATTCAGAATCTGAACATCGAAGGGCGCAGCGCGATCGAGTTGCTGGGGCTGATTCCCGGAGCGGCCAATGCGGGAAACTTCAATAGCGACCGCTATCAGGCCCCAGTGGCCGGTTTTGGACAGAATGCCAGCGCCTTTAGCGTGAACGGAAACCGTTTCGATCAAATTGCCATTGTCAGCGATGGGTCTCCGGTGACCGACGTGCAGACCGCGGGCGCTTCCGCCGTCACCCCGAACTCCGACATGATTGAGGAACTCACGGTACAGACAGCGGCGTTTTCGTCGGAGCAGCCAAACGGTCCGGTGGTGGTGCAAACGGAGACCAAATCGGGCGGGCGGGATTTTCATGGAGAGGTTTATTTCACCGCGCGCAACCATGCGCTGGATGACACCGATTCGCGGGTGAAAAGTTTGCAGTTGGCCAAGCCGAACGATAGTTTCTACTATCCCGGATTCACCATCGGGGGGCCGGTGCTGCTTCCGGGCACGGAGTTTAATCGACACCGCGACAAGCTATTTTTCTTTTTTGGTTTTGAAAAGGACATCCAGAATGTTCAAGATCCCTTGTTGGATATTCGGGAAGCGGTAGTGCCCACGGCAGATCAGCGCACCGGGAACTTCTCGGACGCGGCCTACATGGCCAGTCTACAGAATGCGGCGTACTACACGGGCACAACCCCCTGTATCGCGCCATATAACACGGCTTATTGTTCCGCGCCGGGAATCATCAATTCGGCGGACATCGATCCCGGAGGAAAGGCCCTTCTGAATCTGTTTCCGCTTCCCAACGCGAACCCGGCGGTCACCGGCGGTTATAACTACATAAGTTCCTACGTACTCTCTCAGCCGCGCGATCAGGAGTTGCTGCGCGTGGATTACAACATCAGCGACCGGAATCATATCTCCGCGCACTATAACCACGAGGGTGAGCAGGTACCCTTTCCTTACGGATACTTCGACAATTTTACGCTCAGCCCGTACCCCGCAAGTCCGACGACGAACAATCACTCCAACTCAGTCACCGCGAACCTGGCCACGTCCTTCGGTCCCACGCTCACGAATGAATTGAGCTTTACCTTGACGCGCCTGGTTTACGGTTTCGCGCTGCAAGACCAATCGGCGGTATTGAGCAGCGCCGTGGGATACCCGTATAGCGGCCTGTATCCCAACGCGACCGGCTTGGTTCCCAACGTGCAGTTCGGGGGCGGCAATGCGGGCGCGGGTTCGATTTATCTCCCCGCGGGATTTTACCCAAACTACAAATCCGGGCAGCAAATTTTTAACGTCAGCGACTCGGTTTCCAAAGTGATCGCGAATCACGTAGTCAAGGTGGGAGTGTACTTTGCGCGCCAGAGCTTCAATAAGCTGACGCAGGGCAACAATAACGGGACGATCGGAACGGAGGAGTATTACGACGATTCCTATTTGACGGGTAATTCGTTTGCCGACTTGTTGGTTGGGGAGATCGGTTCTTATTCGCAGAGCACGGCAAACATCATGGCCCATATGGTGCAACGCAGAACAGACTTCTTTATCCAGGATACCTGGAAGGCCACCAAACGGCTGACCCTGAACTATGGTTTGCGGGTGGATCATATTGGCTGGTGGTATGACAGCGAAGGTCGCATGGTGGTGTTTGACCCTGCTCTCTACAACCCCAGTGCGCCAATCAGCGATGCCACTGGCTTGGTGAACCACGCCACCGATCCAAGCGTTCCCCGCAGCGGAAGCCAGCCGGCGGGCTTCCAGCCGGCGCCCTCCGGTGGCTTCGCCTATGACATCTTTGGCACTGGCAAAACGATCGTGCGCGGCGGAGCGGGCACGAACTACTATATTGATCCCGGACAGAACGCTTATTCCGCATTGCAGGCCCCGCCGAACGAAACCTTCTCCCCGACATTCTATGCGTCCAGTCAGCCCTTCACCTTAGCGAACCTTTCCACGGAGCTCGCAAATTCTGGAAATGTCCCAAACGTTTATGGCATCGCGGATCAACACGATTCGCACGTTCCGGTTACCTACTCCTACAATCTCTCGGTGGGCCAAGCCTTATCACATTCCTTCCGCATCGAAGCGTCCTACACCGGCAATACCTCTCGCCACTTGCTTGGCTACAACCTGCAAAACTTCGTGCCGGAGGGTTGCGAACTGCTTGGGGGTGTGGGACAAGCGATTGGCTATAATCCGGGCAACTACAACGACCAGCTGTGCCGGCCGTACGCGAACCTGGATTCGCTCAGCACGGAAGAACATAATCTGAATTCGAGTTTCAATTCCGCTCAGATCACGGCTTCTTACCCGCAGGGGCCCATCAATTTTTGGGTCACCTACACCTTCGGCAAAACGCTGGCGGACAACTGCGAGAATCCCTTTGATGAGCACCGCTGCTATGGCCCCGCGCCGTTCGATCAATCGCAGGCGCTGAATATTTCTTACTTCATCAAGTTGCCGGCGCTTGGCTACAAATACTTTGGCGAGAACAAAGTAGCGAAAGCCTTTCTGGATGGCTGGCAGATTTCCGGCATCGAAAGCTTCGCCTCGGGTTCGCCTCTGGATATTTCCGGGGCCACCAATGGCAACGAATACGACGGCTTTCACAATCGCACCATCAATTTTTACGGTGTTGGCGACGCAACGAATGGCTACAATTCTCCCAATTTCGATAGCCGTGTGATCGTGGGAACACCCGACGAAGCCGCGGTTCCCACGTTGGTGTGCAACCCGGCGAAGAACCTCAAGCCTGGACAATATTTCAACCCAGACTGCTTCCAGGCGCCCACACCTGGGGCGAACTCCACCAGCCCGAGCCTGGGAACCTACAACATCCCGTATATACACGGCCCGCGATTTGAAAACGATGAAATAGGAGTTTTCAAGAATTTCAAGATGAGCGAGGCGAAAAATCTGCAGATTCGCGCGCAGGCGTTCGACTTCCTGAACCGCGCCCTGCCTACCTTCATTCAATATGATTCGAATCTCTACCTGCACTACGACGCGTACGGTGCGCTCCCGGTGAACGCCAGCACCGCCGGCATACCAACCACGAAGATCGGCGCACGAACGATTCAACTTTCCGCGAAGTTTTACTTCTAATGGCATGATATTTCATTAGGAGCAGCTCACAGGCTTGGGTGGGCGCCACCGCCGTCGCGGAAGCGGGTCTTGTGTGCGAAACGCATGAAGAAAATCCAGACGATGCTCGCACCAGTATTGCTGATGCTCTTGCTAGTGAGCACCGCGTGCCCGCAGGCTGCCAGCGAATACGCCGTTGGCGCAGACCTCTCGTTTCTCAAGCAGGCCGAGGATCAGGGAAAAATATTTAAAGACGGCGGCATCGCGAAGCCCGGCTTAACCATCTTCAAGGACCACGGCTATAACTGGATCCGCCTCCGCCTCTTTCACACCCCCACCGAACTGCCGAACAATCTTGCATACACCATCGCGCTGGCCCAGTCCGCCAAAAAGCTCGGCTTTCATTTCCTGCTCGACTATCACTATTCCGACACCTGGGCCGACCCCGCCAAGCAATTCACGCCCAAAGCCTGGGAAGGGATGAGCCACGCGCAACTCGTCGCCGCCGTGTACGAATACACCAGGCAAACCATCGCCGCTTTCCGCGACGCCGGTGTCCTTCCGGATATGGTGCAGATCGGCAACGAGGTCATCAATGGCATGATGTGGCCGGATGGCCGCCTGCCGGAGAACTGGAATAATTTTGCTGAGCTGATCAAGGCCGGCATCGCCGGCGTCGAGGCGGGCAAGGGTGACGCACCCCGTCCACAGATCATGATTCACATCGACCGCGGCGGCGATAAAGTCCGCACCAAGGAATTTTTCGATAAGCTCAATTCCTATGGCGTCCACTTCGACGTTATCGGACAGTCTTACTATCCCTGGTGGCAAGGCAGCTTGAACGATCTTCGCGAAAACTTGATTTTCATGGCCAAGGAATATAAGAAAGACATCATGGTCGTCGAGACGGCTTACAACTGGAAGCCGGCCGAATACCAGAAGCAGCCCGGCCCTTTTCCGGAGTCTCCCGAGGGTCAAAAGCAGTTTCTCGAAGAGGTGAATCGCATTGTGCAGGAAACTCCGGATGGTCTCGGCAAAGGCGTGTTCTGGTGGGAGCCCGCGGTCGCCGGGCCACTAGGTTCGCGCGGTTTTTTTGACGACACCGGCAACGCGCTTCCCGTAATCACCACCTTTGACAGATTTACACGCCACTGAAAATTTCCACTATCGCTTGGCCTGCTCGATTCGGCATCATCTGTAAGCACCGCAAGAACCACTATTATGGTCAGAAGAGGATGAAAGCATGAGCATGCTACTCGCCGCGGTGGAACCCACGCGGTTGATTCATCTGTCGCCCGTTGATCTGGCCATCATCGTCTTTTATTTCGCACTCGTGCTGGCGATCGGCTGGTACCTGAAAGGCCGCGCCAATACCGGCGAAGATTTCTTCATGGCCGGGCGCGAGATGACCGCATGGATCGCCGGGCTGAGCTTTCTTTCCGCGAATCTCGGGTCGCTCGAACTGATGGGTTGGGCCGGCGCCGCGTATCAGTATGGAATTTTGGCCGCGCATTGGTACTGGATTGGCGCCATTCCGGCGATGCTGTTCCTCGCGCTGGTCATGATGCCGTTTTATTACATCTCCAAAACGCACTCCGTGCCGGGATATTTGAAGCTGCGCTTTGGAGAGGCCAGCCGCGCCTTATCGTCGATCAGCTTTGCGCTGATGACCGTGCTCATGAGCGGCATCAACATGTATTCCATGGCCCTGGTGCTGAAGATCATTCTGGGCTGGGACATCCACTTCAGCATCTGGGTTTCGTCCATCACCGTAGCCATTTACGTTTCGCTCGGCGGCCTGCGTTCCGCCATCTTCAACGAAGTTCTGCAATTTATATTGATCTGGGCGGGTGCGCTGCTGATCCCGATTTTGGGCCTCATCGAAGCCGGCGGATGGCACGAACTGCAGGCCAAAATCGCCGTGAATGCGTCGTCCGAATACACCCACCTGTGGAGCACCCTGGGACACTTCAGCGACAACCCCATGGGCATTCACTGGACCGGAATTGTGTTCGGCCTCGGCGCGATTATTTCGTTTGGTTACTGGACCACGGATTTTCTGGTCGTGCAGCGTGTGCTCGCAGCCAAAGACCTGCGCGCCGCGAAGATGGCGCCCATCATCGGCGCGGGCTTCAAGATGTTCGTGCCGTTCATCGTGATTCTGCCGGGTTTGCTGGCCATCGCGCTGCTGCCGATGAAGCTTACCGGCGAAGCGCAGGCCGTAGCCACCGGTGGTCACAGCTATAACGAAGTGTTGCCGCTGATGCTGGCGCGCTATTGCGGACCCGGTCTGCTGGGACTGGGCATCACCGCGCTGATTGCCGGCTTCATGTCCGGCATGGCCGGCAACGTCAGCGCCTTCACCACCGTGTGGACCTATGACATTTACCGCGCGCTCATCAAACGCGACGCCAGCGACGCCCATTACGTCAGCATGGGTCGCTGGTCCACCATCGTCGGCGTGGTGATCAGCATCGGCACCGCCTATCTGGTGATGGACTTCAAGAGCATCATGGATTATGTGCAGGCGCTCTTCAGTTTCTTCATCGCGCCGCTGTTTGGCACGGTGATTCTAGGCATGCTGTGGAAACGCGCGACGGCCGCTGGCGGCTTTTGGGGATTGCTCGCGGGCACGCTTTCTTCCATCGGCATGTGGGCCGCCGTGAAACTCGACCCCGATGCGCTGCGCTATGTCGCGCTTTCTTCGCACGCGCGAGACATGGCGGAGAATATGTATCGCGCGCTGTGGTCGTGGATCGTGTGCGTGATTGTCACTGTGGCGGTCAGCTTGCTCACTAAGCCCAAGACCGATGCGGCGCTCGAGGGCTTGGTCTACGGCGTCACGGCGATTCCCAAGGAAGACGATGTCGCGGTGTGGCAGCGCCCGTGGTTCTGGGCTGTGGTGGTCACGGCAGGATTTGTGGTGGTCAACGTGGTTTTCTGGTGAGGCGCTATGCATTCTGAAGGATCGATCTCCATCTGGTTTTTTATCGGCGTTTCTCTGTTGGTGAACGGCCTGCTAATCTTCGCCGCCGGTCTCTACGAACTCGCCCACCCACCGGAGACGCCGGTGGTGTTATTTCACCTGCACGCTAGCATCTGGTGGGGTGCCATTCTGGCGGTCATCGGCGCTGCCTATTCCATTCGCTACAACCCCGCAAAAGCGCGCGGTTAGAACTTGATGGGGTCGGGTGCCTTTGCTTTGCGCGTGGCAAGCCCGGGAAACTCAGAGAAGAACGCTCGAACTCTGGCGGAGAGGGTGGGATTTGAACCCACGGTACGGTTTCCCGCACGCTCGCTTTCGAGGCGAGTGCTTTCAACCGCTCAGCCACCTCTCCGCAGTCTTTTCCATCGTAACAGAGCCGCGCATTCACCGGCAATTGCGGGGCCGATTCGCCACCAAGCTTCATCTGCGCGCCGCGAAAAACTCCCGCAAAACCCCGGCCGCCTCCTCCGCCAACAATCCGCCCGTAAACTCCACCTCATGGTTCAAGTTCGCATTCCCAAATACCGCAAAACTTGTCCGCGCCGCCCCGCCTTTCGGATCGTCCGCCCCAAACACCACCCGCGCAATCCGCGCCTGCACCATGGCCCCCGCGCACATCAGGCATGGCTCCAACGTCACGTAAATCGTGCTCCCCGCCAGCCGGTAATTTCCAAAGTGCTGCGCCGCCGCCCGCAACACCACCATCTCGGCATGCGCCGTTGGGTCGCAGTCGCGAATCGTCCGGTTATTCCCGCGCGCGATAATCTCCCCTTGATGCACCAGCACCGCTCCAATGGGCACCTCGCCTGCCGCAGCGGCCAGCCGCGCCTCCGCAACCGCCGCCTGCATGAATCGAACTTCGTTCTCCATTCCCGCCACGTCCTTACCCGCCATGTTGCGCCCAAAACTCCGCCGAGCTCTTCACCTCGACAATCTCAAACTCCACTAGGTCTTCCCACTTCCTCACCCACTCCTGCAAAATTTCCGCGCCGGCCGCTTCCATAATCTGAAAACACCGCATCTCCCCCTCATCCACCCAGCTCCCGTGATACATCACCCCCTCCGGCATCATGCGTCCGCTTTGCCGAAAGCGTTCCCCCACCGGCCCCGGCCGCCCATCCTTAAATTTTTCGATCACCATGAACAGCATCGCCGCCCTCTTTCTTACTCATCCACCTCGTTGCTTGACAATCCGCCATCCGCCAAACACACTAACTCCTCACAAAATCATCGCCATTCTCGAACAGGGGCGCCGCCTTCCGCGCGGCAAACGGCACCGCATGGAACTTCGAAGAGATCCCATCACGCAAAGCTGGGTGGCCGTCGGCCAACGCGAATCCCTCGGCGAACTCCCCGTCTGCCCCCTCGATCCCGATTCTGTCGACCAGCAACCCGTCATCCTCTCCTATCCAGCGGAAGGCACCTGGCAGGTCCGCGTCATTCCGCATCCTGACCCGCTCTATCGCGTCGAATCCGAACCCGCACGCTTCGCCGAGGGCATGTACGACAAAATGGCCGCCGCCGGCGCCCACGAAGTGGTTATCGAAACCCGCCAGCACGATAGGCGCATGTCCCAATTCAGCGACGAAGAAATCGAACGCGTTCTCTCCGTCTGGGGCGCGCGCATCTCCGACCTCAAAAAAGATCTCCGCTTCAAGTATGTCAGCATCTTCAAGAATCAGGGCGCGCTCGCCGGCGAGGAATTTTCCCACGCCCACTCGCAAATCACCGCCACCATCTTCGTCCCGCGCCGCATCAAGTACGAGCTCGTCGCCTCTCACGAATGGTACAAGGAAAAAGAGCGCTGCATCTTCTGCGACATGGTCCGCCAGGAAGAAAAATCTGGCAAGCGCATCGTCGACGTGCAGGGCGACTATTACGCCTTGTGCCCCTACGCCTCTCGCGTCCCCTTCGAAGTCTGGGTCATGCACCGCCGTCACAATCATCTCTTTGAGCAACCGCGCGCCGGCTCCAACCGTCGCCATCTCGCCGCTCTTCTCGGCCGCGTCCTGCGACGCCTCGAAAAGGTCGCCCCCGCCTATCATCTCGTCGTCCATACTTCGCCCAACACCCGCAGCAAAAAGGGCGAACTCGCCGGTTATTGGAAAACTCTGGCCGACGATTATCACTGGCACTTTGAAATCATGCCCATCGTCGAAGCCCGCAGTAAGTCCTACAGCATCAAGGAAGTCTATTTCAATGCCATGCTCCCCGAACAAGCCGCGGAAACCCTCCGCTCCCTCGACTCCCATTCATGACCGCCCACATCCGTTGCCCTCGCGCACGATTCACTCTCGCGTCGGTCCGCGCGACCGGCTCGTCGGCAAGCGTCACCCTGGCGCCGCCACGTGTCGCTATCACGCCGTCGTGCGTGGTCCTCGCGAAATTCGGGAGGGCACGACTTCAGTCGTGCCGTAAACGTGGCCTACCAATTGGGGCTTTAGCCCCTGAGGTCCGACCTTGAATCGCCTCTCTTCCCCTCGCTCCGAACGCGGCGGCATCCTCGGCACCCTCATCGCCATCCTCTTCCTCGTCCTCCTCTGCGCCGCCATCTATTTCGCCCGCCAGCCTATCCTCCGCTTCGCCGGCGAATCCTGGATCGTCGATGAATCCCTCGATCACGCCGACGCTATCCTCGTCCTCGGCGACGATAATTTCTACGCCGACCGCGTCACCCGCGCCGCCGAGCTTTTCCGCGAAGGCCGCGCCCCCATCGTCGTCGCCAGCGGCCGCCGCCTCCGCCCCTATGCCGGCATCGCCGAATTAATGCAGCACGACCTCCTCGAACGGGGCATCCCCAAAGAAAAAATCCTCGCCGCGCCCTACGATGGCCAAGCTACGCGCGACGAAGCCCAGTCTCTCGCCGCCCTCGCCGCCCAGAAAAATTGGCGCCATCTCCTCATCGTCACCTCCAACTTCGATACGCGCCGCGCCCGCTACATCTTTCGCCATGTCTTCCCGCCGGACGTCGAGCTCGCCGTAGTCAGCGCCCGCGACGGCGACTTCAACCCCGAACAATGGTGGCAACACCGCCAATCCTTCAAATCCTTCACCACCGAATTCGTCGGCCTCCTCGTCGCCGTCTGGGAACTCCGCTCCAGCCGCTAATTCATCAGCGCGACTCATATCTGTCTTGAACTGTCGGTCACACACGATTCACATTTTGATACCACCAACTTGCCACCCTAGCTCCGCTGACTCGCCGTCCCATCGCGGCAGAATTGCCCTGCGCTCCGGCAAATCAGCATGCACACCCGGCTGTACGCGCTATAACTCTTTCCACCAGTGACCTCATTTGCGTACCGATACGGTCTGGCCCATCCCTTCGCGTGGACCAAAATGAGACAAACTCGTATCACAATCCCTAGTACTCTCCTCCGCAGCAAAACTACTATTCCTGGTATAAACCTTCACGAAACACCCCACATCTGCCATACCCCATTCCCCTTTACACGCACTAAGTCCTGTACTATCTTCATGTCTCGAGTCGCAGCCCTTTCCAGTTCGAGTGTGCGGCTTTGGCTGCATAAACTTGCGTCGAGGTGTCTCACCCATGTGGAAAAAGGACGATTCCAAGACCCAGAGCTCTCCAGCTTCTCCTGTTTCGTCTCAAGGTCCGGCTGTCGTCCCTCCCGCGCCCGCCAGTTCTGCTCCGCCCCCTAAGCCCGTCGTCGCCGCTGCTCCGTCCGTAACTTCTTCTCGCTCTGACGCTTCCATCAGCCAGGGAATCAGGATCAAGGGCGAAGTCACCGGCAGCGAAGATCTCTTCGTCGACGGCCAGGTCGATGGCAAGTTAAATCTGTCTAACGGCGCCCTCACTATCGGCCCCAATGGCGTCGTAAATGCTGATATAGATGCGCGAGAAGTGCTGGTCAACGGCCGCGTCAACGGCAACATCACCGGCCGCGACAGAATTCAGCTCTCGAGCACCGGCCAGGTCTCCGGAGAAATTCGCACCGAGCGGTTGGCCATTGCCGAAGGCGCCTCCCTGCGCGGCAAGGTCGAAGCCGGCAAAGTACCGAGTTCCATCGCGGAAGTGCGCGCCGCCGCTGCCGCCGCCGTCGCTAGCAAAGCCGCCGCCGGCTCCGGCTCCGCCAGCTAGCGCCAGCGAAAGCCATTTAAAGAAACACGCCTGAGGACACTACGCAGATGGGCTTACTTCATAAATTGGGCATCACGATGGGCGTCGGTGCCGCCCGCGCATCGCACACCCCCGCTCATGCGAACGGCAAATCTCACCACCCGAACGGCAACGGCCACGGCACCGCGCACGCCGCCGGCGCCACACGCACCCCGCAGCCCCAGGAATCGATTCGCGTCTCCAACGGGTTGAAAGAGCTGTTGTGGAATCTCGACGGCCTCGGCCGCGGCACCATGCTCGATCTTGGCCCCGCCTGGCAGACCACCTTGAGTTTCTTCATCGAACGCGGGTTCCGCGTTTCTTCCGAAGATATTCTGCGCAGTTGGAAGCAATTTTTAACCGAAGAAGAAGCGCTGCTCCGCGGCAATGCCGCCGTCCGCGATTCCCTGGACATGACTCCCGTCGGCCGCGCCGACCGTTTCCTCGCCGCCAACCTGCAATATCCCAAATCGTCCTTCGACGCCGTGCTCCTCTGGGACCTGCTCGACTATCTCGAGCCCGCCGTCGCCAGCCAGACCGTCTCCTACATCACCGACATGCTTCGCCCGGGCGGCGTCGTTTTCGCCATGTTCCACAGCAAAAAGCCCGAAGGCTTTCAGCGCTACCGCATCGCCGATTCCAGCACCCTCCAAGTCGTCAGTTCCCAGCCCATTTGCCCCGCGCAAAAGGTTTACCAGAATCGCGAAATCCAGGACCTTTTCGCCCGTTACCGCACCAGCAAATCCTTCATCAGCCGCGACCAGCTACGCGAATCCCTCTTCATCAAATAATTGCCTTTGTAGCCGCCGCCTTCTGCCTGCCCGGTGAAACCGGGGAGGCGGTCTCCTTTGCCGTTGTAGCGGCGGGTCTTCAGACCCGTACTTTTTGACTTCGGCCTTGTAGGGGGTGTACCGCCTCGCGGGACAACGCGGTTCGTCGTCAATAGGGAAGAGTGTTGCTACTGAGGCGACGATACCGCCGGTGCGTCTTCTTTTTCGTAGGGGCACGATATATCGTGCCCGACTTTGCAAGATCCAGACGCGCCGTTGTCTTGCCGTACTAACTATTCTTAGTGATGGTGCCGATGCCGCCGATGCCGCGCATGACTCCCTCGGTGACTGCGCCGATCGTGCGCCGAAGCCGGACTATCTGCCGCTGCTCCCGCCGCGCTCATGCCGCTAGCGCGCGCCGCACTCACCGCCGGCAAAATCCCCACCAGCGCCGCCAACATCCCCACGCTCAATAAAATGTTTGCGATCTTTCTCATACCCCATTCTCCTACGGAAAAAATCCCCGCCCTGCGCCATATTGAAACATAACCTGCCACGAATGTCCCGCATGAAAATTGCCCCTAACTCCAACCTGTTCCTTAGGCTAGCTATCCCCAGCCGCGCTGCGACTGCGTCGCGAGCATCATCTGCGCGTCGCTCATTTATAGCTGCGCGAACCTAACACCTCCAGCAGTTGCTCCCACATTTCCGGCACCCGCCACGGAATCGTCAGGCTGTACTTCCCAAGCTCCGCATGCGCGCTCCTCGGCGACTTGTTTTGCGTCGACTTGCTTTGCCGCGATTTCACGTGTGACGCGAATTCCTGTCCTTCCTCCGCGTTTTCGGTCGTTCCTTCGTCCTGATCCGCCTCCACATCGATACTCAGCTCTACTTCTTCGCCCTCGCTCTCCGCGGCCGCGTGCAGCTCGACGTCTGCTGTCAAGTTATCTTCGCCCCGCTCCTCTTCACTCTCCGCGTCGCCCAGCTCTTTCTCGCTCGCCAACAAAATGTTCCGCTCGCAAGCCGCAAACAATTCCCGCGCCTCCGCCACCCCAGCCACGCCCAAAATCACCGCGTGATACCGCAGCGCCCGATCATAAAGTTTGCTCAGCTCCCGCACGCATCGCTGCAAACTAGCGCCCACCGCCAGCGACCACAGCACGCCATGCTGACGCAGTTCCACCCTGCGCACCTTGGCTTCCGCCACAAAACGCGCAACGTCCGCGTCCGACGCGCCCGCAAAGAAAAAAAGTTCGTCGAAATCCCGCTGCCGCGCCATTTCCGCGTCCCTCGCCGGCAATCCGGAATTTTGCGCCAGCTCGCGCGGCGTCAGGCTGCGCAGCGTCACCGTCTCCACACCCGTATCCGCCGTCAAACTGGCCAGCGCCTCCTGCGCCGCCGGTTGCGGCTGCGCCACCGGAATACTCGTAAAGCGCCCCAGCCGCAGCGTCTTCTCCGGCCGCAAATGAAAATAGTCCTCCGGCAAATAAACGGCGCACCCGCCTTCCCCAATAAAGGGATGGCTGTGCCCATTCTTCCGCCGTGGCTCGTCCATCTGCAGCCGCGTGCGGCTCGTCACCCACACCGCCGGAATCGAGGAATGGTCCAGGCTCGCGGTAAATTCATCGAACCCGGCCAGCGGCTTCCCGCGCACCGGAATCAGCGAATCCACCGCTAGATACAAAACACAAGATGTCTGGCGCAAATCGTCTCCGCAAAAGTCCCCTCCATTCTATCGGAACCAGCTCAGCATTGCCTTTGTAGGGGTCCAGTATGCTGGACCCCAGCTCGCCCGGACGTAAGCCGCAAGCCGCATTTTTTCCACGCTACGGAAGCGGCGCCAGGCGAGTACCCGAATCATCAGTTCGCCCGCCCGGGCAAACCATCCTCGTGCTATATTTCCACTCCTTATGAACCTCCCAACCCTTTTCCGTTCCATCACCGTCGCCGCAACAATCGCCGTTCTCTCCCTCTCCCCAGCCCACGCGCAAATCCCCAAGCCCCTCGCCGACCGCCTCGCCGAACAAAACGCACTCTTCGACGAACAGTACGAATCCGACCTGAAATATAACCCCGAACGCGCCACCGCCTACGCCGACTATCGCTACAACGATCAACTCGCGCAGTACAATCTCGCCGCCATCGCCGAGCGCCACAAAGTCAACGAAGCATTCCTCGCCCGCCTCAAGGCCATCCCCACCGCCGGCTTCTCCGACCAGGATCAGCTCTCGCACGACCTCATGCTCCGCCTCCTCCAGCAGCGCATCACCGATTTCAACCTCAAAGAATACGAAATGCCTATCAACCAGCAGAACGGCATTCACACCGGCCTTGCCGATCTGCCCAATTCCATCCCTCTCGATTCCGTCAAGCACTACGAAGACTACATCGCCCGCCTCCACCAGATTCCCCGCGCGCTGGACCAAACCACCGAAGTTCTCCGCCAGGGCATAAAAGACAAATTGATGCCCGTAAAATTTCTCCTCGAAAAAATTCCCGCGCAGTGCCAGGGCATTATCGACGCCGATCCCTTCCTGCAACCCACCAAAAAATATCCCGCGGACATTTCTCCCGCAGACCAGCAACGCCTGACGCAGCAAATCACCGACGCCATCAACAACGACGTTTTTCCCGCCTACAAAAAATTCGCCGCCTTCGTGCAGACTGAATACGCCCCCGCGGGCCGCACCACTCTCGCCATCACCTCGCTGCCAGACGGCCAGAAGCGCTACGAAAACGACATCTACGCCCGCACCACCACGCACCTCACCGCCGACGAAATCCACCAGCTAGGCCTGCGCGAAATCACGCGTATCGAAGCCGAAATGCTGGTCATCGCCAAAAAAGAAGGTTACGCCGATCTCGCCTCCTATCGCGCTGCACTCAAAACCAATCCCAAGTACATTCCCACCTCCGCCGACCAAATCCTCGACGACTTCCGCCATTACATCGCGCAGATGCAGCCCAAGCTTCCCGAACTTTTCACCGTCCTGCCGAAATCGCCGGTCACCGTCGAAGCCATTCCCGCTTTCCAATCTGCCGCCGCAACGCACTACAATCTCGGCACTCCGGATGGCAAACGCCCCGGCCGCGTCGTCGTCGCCACCTACAACTTCGCCGAGCGCTCGCTCATCGACGACGAAGCCATCGCCTATCACGAAGGCATCCCCGGCCATCACATGCAGCTATCCGTCAACCAGCAACTCACCGGCCTCCCCAAATTCCGCATGCACGGCCTCGGTTTCAACGCCTACACCGAAGGTTGGGCGCTCTACGCCGAGCAACTCGGCAAAGACGTCGGCTTCTACACCGACCCCAATTCCGATTACGGCCGCCTGTCCTCCGAACTTTTCCGCGCCGTGCGTTTGGTCGTCGACACCGGCATCCATTCCAAGGGCTGGAGCCGCGATCAAGTCGTCGACTTTTTCCGCAAGTCCGGCGCCGTCGATGAACCCACCATCCAGTCCGAAACCGATCGCTACATCTCCTGGCCCGCGCAAGCCCTCAGCTACAAACTCGGCCAGTTAAAATTCCGCGAACTCCGCGAACGCGCCAAAACCGAACTCGGCCCCAAGTTCGACATCCGCACCTTCCACGACGAAATGCTCAGCGGCGGCACCCTCCCTCTCGATTTACTGGACGCCCGCACCAACCAATGGATCGCCGCGCAAAAAGCGAACTGAGCTAACGGTACCCGTCAAGTACCTGCGCTGCCGTCCTTTGCACCCTGCTCCTTGGCCCCTGCCCCTACATGAATTCACCGATTCCCCCGCTCCCCGGAATGCCTCAATATCCCATGGAAATTTCTTTACCAACCAACGCAACCGGAGCGACGAATGAAACGCCGAAATCCGCAGTCACTGTCTAGCCGCATCATGTTTCGCAGCCTCCTCCTCCTGGCGTCTTGCGCCTTTTCTGCAGTACTGCTCTCCTCTCCTCTGCGCGCCCAGGAAAAAGAACAAGAACAAACGCCCGACCACCGCCTGCAGAACGCTCGCGCCTCGTTTCACGAGGTCATGACCATCCCCGACAAAGGCATTCCGCGCGACCTCTTCGATAAATCGCGCTGTGTGGTCATCATTCCCGGCGTCAAAAAAGCCGCCTTCATCTTCGGCGGAAAATACGGCCGCGGCTTCGTCTCCTGCCGCCGCGGACCCGGCGGACGCTTCGGCGCTCCCGCCTCCATCCGCATCGAAGGCGGCAGCTACGGCCTGCAAATCGGCGGCTCGTCCACCGACGTTTTCATGCTCGTCATGAACGAAGGCGGCATGAAGAAATTGCTCGAGGATAAATTCACCCTCGGCGGAGAAGCCGAAGCCGCCGCCGGCCCGGTTGGCCGCGACAGCAGCGCCAACACCGACGTGCTACTCCATGCGGAGATTCTCTCCTGGTCGCGCTCGCGCGGACTTTTCGCTGGCCTCTCGCTCGAAGGCTCCACGCTGCGCCCTGATCCCAGCGAAGATGAAAAACTCTACGGCAAAAAAATCAGCAACCACGAAATTCTCGAATCCGACATCCACACTCCGATCGCCGCGCGTCCGCTCGTCGCTGAACTAAATCGCTATCGCGCCATCGACGCCGGCGACATCAACGCCGGTCTGAGCCACGCCGGCGGCCACTTCACTCTCTCCGACGTCACCTTCGCCACCGGCAAAGCCGACCTCACGCCGGAATCCACGAACGCGCTGAACGCCGCGCTCTCCGCATTAAAGGATCATCCCGACTGGCACATCCGCGTGGAAGGCTTCACGGATAACGTGGGCGGCGCCGCAGCCAACAAGAAGCTCTCCGAAGAACGCGCCAACGC
>Ga0181537_10001094_pt1 | contig 25253 bp, 23 predicted proteins | sample PEATcosm2014_Bin_39_FD_119765 | JGI IMG/M metagenome (GOLD analysis project Ga0181537, IMG submission 119765) | Peatland microbial communities from MTU Mesocosm Facility, Houghton, MI, USA - PEATcosm2014_Bin23_10_metaG | ecosystem: Environmental > Terrestrial > Soil > Wetlands > Peat | place...
CGCACCAGGATGTCGCGCGAACTGCCGAAGGACTGTACCTGGGCATTGGCGACGCCGGCCTTGGCGAGCGCGGTTCGCAAACCATCGATGTTGGGCGCCTGCGGGAAATTGGTCTCGACGGTCACTCCGCCTGTGAAGTCGACGCCGAGATTCAAGCCGCGCGCGAACACCAGTCCGATCGAGGCGATGACCAGGATCGCCGACAACCCGTACCAGACCTTGCGGGTCTTCATGAACGGGAAGCGTGTGACCTTGTGAAAGAATTCCATGGATGACCTCTGACGAAGCGTGCCGCTAGATCGACAGGCGGTCGACTTTGCGTTTTCCGCCGTAGATGACCTGCACCAAGGCGCGGCTGCCCATCACCGAAGTGAACATCGAGGTTGCAATACCGAGCATCAGGACCACCGCGAACCCGCGCACCGCGCCCGTGCCGAAAGCCCACAGCACCACGCCCGCGATGAACGCCGTGATGTTGGAATCGAAGATCGCCGAGAACGCACGGTCGAACCCCGCGGCGATCGCCGCCCGCGGCGAGACGCCATTGCGCAATTCTTCGCGGATGCGCTCGTAGATCAGAATGTTGGCATCCACCGCCATGCCGACCGTCAAAACCACGGCCGCGATGCCCGGCAGGGTAAGGGCCACCCCGCCGATCAGGGACAACAGCGCGGTGAGCAGGATCACGTTGGCGGCGAGGGTCACGTCCGCGATCAGGCCGAACACCTTGTAATAAATGAACATGAAGATGAAGGCCGCCAGCATGCCGAACACCATGGCATGCACGCCCTTGTCGATGTTGTCCTGGCCGAGGCTCGGGCCGATGGCGCGCTCTTGCACGGGAGTCAGCGGCGCCGCCAATCCGCCGGCGCGCAGCAATAACGCAAGCTCCCGTCCCTCGATCGGATTGACGCCCGTGATCTGAAAGTTATTGCTGAACACACCGCGAATGGTCGCGCGATTGATGACCTCTTCGGTGGTGCGGTCGACTTCGACGCCCTCGGCATTCTTTTCGCGCGACCGGTCGATGAACACCACCGCCATCAAGTGGCCGAGATTCTCTTGAGTGTTCTTCATCATCTTGGCGGCGCCGCGGGTGTCGAGGCTGACCGACACGGCGGGACCGTCCTGCGTATTCGGCTGGAAGGACGCATCGGTCAGTTGATCGCCGGTGACCACCACTTCGCGCTTCAACAGCACCGGCTGTTTGTCGCGCGTGTAGTACAGCTTCGAGCCGAGCGGCACACGCCCGGTGGACGCCGCCTCGAGTGGATTGTTGCCCTCATCGACCATGCGGAATTCCAAGGTCGCCGTTTTGCCGAGGATTTTCTTGACCTCGGCGGAGTTCTGCAGCCCCGGCAGTTGAATTTCGATCCGGTCCACGCCCTGTCGCGCCACCTGCGGCTCCGAGACGGCGAGTTCCGGGCTGTTGAGCCGATTGCGCAGGATCACGATATTCTGTTGCACCGCATAGTCTTGGCGCTCTTTGATGTCCTGCGGCGTCAGTGTCAGAACCAGGGCCGGCGCTCCGTCGCTGGTCGCATCGGTCAAGGTCAGGTTGCGGTTATCGGCCAGAATCGCCGCTCGGCCCTTGGCGAGAGCTTGCGTATCGCGGAACAGCACGCGCACGCGGTACCCGGGGTAGTCGACCAGCACGTCCTGGTACTGGACGCGCGCAGCGCGCAGCGACGCGCGAAAATCCTGCTCGTGGCGATCGAGCAGCTGCTTCACGGCGCCCTGCACGTCGACCTGATACACGAGATCGACGCCGCCGCGAAGATCCAATCCCAATTTCAACGGGCTCAGACCGAGGTTGCGCATCCACTCCGGAACCCGCGATGCCTCGGACAGCGCGATGGTGAATTGATTGGGTCGCGCCTCGTTGATCAGATCGCGCGCCTTCAACTGATCCGCCTTGCTGCTGAAGCGCAGCGTCAGGCGTCCCTGATCGAGGAACGCGCCGCTCGGCGTGACGGCCTTTTCCTTGAGGATTTGCTCGACCGCCGTGCGATCGCTGTCGAGCACCGCGGCGCGGTCGCGCGCGAGTTGCAGCGCGCTTTCTTCGCCGAACAGATTGGGCACCGCCAGAAGAATGCCGAACAAAAGAACGATCGCGACCAACGCGATCTTCCAGCGCGGATACGAATTCATGCGCTCTTGACCGTACCCTTCGGCAGCACCTGGGCGACTTGGAATTTCTGCAGCTTGACGTTGACGCCGCTGGCAATTTCCACGGTGAGGAACTGATCGCCCACTTCGGCAACCTTGCCGAGAATGCCGCCGGTGGTCGCGACTTCATCGCCGGCGACGATTTTGGAAATCATCTCGCGCTGCTCTTTGGCGCGCTTGTTCTGCGGCCTGATGATGAGGAAGTAAAATATGGCCAGGATCGGCACGAACATCAACATGCTGACCAATCCGCCTTGTCCGCCGGCTCCACCGGCCGCCTGCGCATTAGCCACATTTATCCAGAAATCCATAGGGTTACACTCGTTTTCGGCGGCGGACGCCACGATACAAAGCGGCGTAGTATACAGCAGACGTGCGCAAACTTAACGCGCGTCGGCTGCGGCCTGCAAAGCGTGAAACTCGGCCGCATAGCTCTCGAAGCGGCCGCTCTCGATCGCCTCGCGAATCTCGCGCATCAACCGTTGATAGAAATACAGGTTATGGATGGTGTTAAGTTGCGCGCCCAATATTTCGCCGCACTTGTCCAGATGCCGTAAATAGCTGCGGCTGTAGTTGCGGCAGGTGTAGCAGAGGCAACCCGCCTCGATTGGCCCGGTATCCTTTTGATGCGCGGCGTTGCGGATGTTCAGCACTCCGCCGCGCGTGAACAGATGGGCATTGCGCGCATGTCGAGTCGGCATCACGCAGTCGAACATGTCGATGCCGCGCCGCACCGCCTCGATGATGTCCTGCGGGCGTCCGACCCCCATCAGGTATCGCGGCTTGTCGAGCGGCATGTGCGGCATCAGGCCATCGAGCACCCGTTCGCGCTCGGACTGGCTCTCACCCACCGCCAAGCCGCCAACTGCCAGACCCGCGAAACCGACCTCCTCGAGCGCAGCCAGCGACGCCAGCCGCAGCTCCGGATGCACGCCGCCCTGCACGATGCCGAACAGCGTGCCCGGAGACTCCGTCCGGTAGTACTCGCGAAAGCCGCGCGCGGCCCAGCGCATCGACAATTCCATCGACGCGCGCGCCTCGACTTCGGTAGCCGGATAGGGCGTGCATTCATCGAAACTCATGGCCACATCCGCGGCCAGGACCCGCTGAATCCGCATCGATTCCTCGGGTGACAGGAACACCTCCGCGCCATCCACGGGCGAGCGGAAGTGCGCACCTTGTTCGGTGATTTTACGCATCTCGGCCAGGCTCCACACTTGAAAGCCGCCCGAATCGGTCAGGATCGGCCGCCGCCAATGCATGAAGCGATGCAACCCGCCGTGCGCCGCGATGACTTCAAGGCCCGGACGCAGAGCCAGATGGAAGGTGTTGCCGAGCACGATTTCCGCGCCGATCGCTTCGAGATCCTCGGGGGTCATGGCTTTGACGGTGCCGTAGGTGCCGACCGGCATGAACGCCGGAGTCTCGACGCCGCCGCGCGGGAATTGCAACCGGCCGCGCCGTGCAGCGCCATCGCACGCCAACAACTCGAATTGCATCGGCCCTAGAGCTGCGCTCACGCGGGCTCCCGCAAGCCTGTCGCGGGTGTCAGGAACATGGCGTCACCGTAGCTGAAAAATCGGTATCGTGCGTGAACCGCATGGGTATAGGCGGCGAGCAGCCGTTCCCGTCCGACGAAGGCCGAGCACAGCATGAGCAACGTCGACTCCGGCAAATGGAAATTCGTCAGCATGGCGTCCACCACGCGAAATTGGTGACCTGGTTTGATGAATATGCGAGTCGCTCCCTGGTACGGCGCAATGCCGCCGAGACTGGCTTGGGCCGCGGTTTCCAGACTCCTGACCACCGTCGTACCCACGGCAATCACCCGGCCGCCGGCCGCGCGCGTCGCGTGGATCGCATGGCAGGCGGCCTCGGGCACGGTCATGTATTCCTCGTGCATCTCATGAGTTTCGATGTCATCGACGCGCACCGGTGCAAAGGTGCCGGCGCCGACATGCAGGGTGACGAACACGTGGCGAATCCGCCGTGCTTCGAGCGCGGCAAAGGTGTCGGCATCGAAATGAAGACCCGCCGTCGGCGCCGCGACCGCGCCGCGGCTGCGCGCGTACACGGTCTGGTAGCGTTCGCGGTCGGCGCTCTGCGTTTGACGCCCGATGTACGGCGGCAGCGGCATCTCGCCGTGCGTCTCGAAGAATGGCGCGACTTCGCACGAAAACCGCAGGCGAAACAACTCGCCCTGGCGTCCCAGCATGCTCGCGGTATGCCCGCCCGGAAGACTCACAACGGCGTTCGACCTCAATCCCTTGCTGGCGCGCAGATGCACGAGGGCGGTGTGCGCCGTCAAGGCACGCTCCAGCAAAATTTCGACGCGGCCGCCGCTGTCCTTGACGCCGAAAACCCGCGCGGGTATCACCCGCGTATCGTTGAAAACCAACAAATCGCCGCTGCTCAACAGCGATGGAAAATCGCGGAATTGCAGATCGCGCCACGCTCCGGAGGCGCCATCCAGCGCCAACAGCCGGCTATCGGAACGCCTCGCGGTGGGCCATTGGGCAATGAGATCCGGGGGCAGATCGAAGTGAAAGTCCGTACGCTGCATTTGAGTTTTGCATTCTACCAAGAGCTCCGATCGCATATACTGTCCGGTCTGGCATGCCCGGATGGCGGAACTGGTAGACGCGCCGGACTCAAAATCCGGTGGTGGTGACACCGTGTGGGTTCGATTCCCTCTCCGGGCACCAGGATTTTATTTATGGATGTCAATTGAATTTCTGCAGCAACTGCGGCGCTCCCGTTGAATTCAAGGTCCCCGCCGGGGACCATTTGCCGCGCTTCGTTTGTCCGAGCTGCGGCATGGTGCATTATAAGAACCCTCTATTGGTATTGGGGTGCGTGCCCGAGTGGCAGAATAAGGTCCTGCTCTGCCGCCGCGCGATCGAACCGAGGCTCGGATTTTGGACGGTGCCGGCCGGCTTCATGGAGAACGGCGAAACCTTGCAGGCGGCGGCCGCGCGCGAATGCTATGAAGAGGCGCTGGCGAAGGTCGAGATCGGATCGCTGCTGGCGATCGCGAGCGTGACCGGCGCGAGCCAGGTGCACGTGATGTTCCGCGCAAAGCTGTTGCAGCCTGAATTTGCGCCGGGACCGGAGAGTTTGGAGGTCGCGTTGTACGATGAGGCCGAAATTCCGTGGACCGAGCTGGCCTTTCCCAGCGGCGAATTCACGCTGCGCAAGTTCTTCGAGGATCGCGCGGCCGGCCGCGAAGATCACCATTTCGTCGAATTGCACCGCCGGCTTAAATCCTGACCCTGCCGCCAAAAGCGGCGCAGTCGGGTAGTATTCATGTCCAGTTGCTCAAGAGAAGGGTAAGTCAATGGCATTCGTGGTGACCGAAAGCTGCATCAAATGCAAATATATGGATTGCGTGGAAGTCTGCCCGGTCGATTGCTTCCACGAAGGCCCGAATTTTCTGGTGATCGATCCGGATGAATGCATCGATTGCACGCTGTGCGAGCCGGAGTGTCCGGTCGAGGCCATCTTTTCGGAAGAGGAGATTCCCGACGGACAGGAAAGCTTCCTCAAGCTCAACGCCGAGCTGGCAAAGAAGTGGCCGGTGATCAGCGAGAAGAAAGATGCCCCCGCGGATGCCAAGCAATGGGAAGGCGTCGCCGAAAAACTCAAGCTGCTCGAGCGCTAGGACGCCGGCTAACGCTTCGCCAGCCGCAAATCGTTGAGCTGCTGGATGAGTTCGCGCGGCGGGGAATAGCCCGCCAGATAGTCGCCGTTTTCCGTGAGAATCGCCGGGGTGCCGCGCACTCCGATGCTTTGGCCCAATGCATATTCGCGGGCCACCGGCGTCGCGGCGCAAGTCTTGGTCAAATCCAACGTGGCACCGGTTTTGGCGCGGGTCAGCGCTTCGTTGCGGTTCGACGAGCACCACACCACTTCGGCTTTCTTCCAGCTCTCGGTGTTCGGGCCGGTGCGCGGATAAAACATGTAACGCACGCGCACACCGAGCCGGTTCAGTTCGGCCATGTCGCTGTGCAGCTTGCGGCAATACGCGCAATCGACATCGGTGAACACCGTGATCGTGTATTGCGGGTTCTTCGGCCCGAAGATCACCATCTGCGATTCCGGGACGGCACTGATCATGGCGAGGCGCGCGCGCGCACGCAGGTCCTCGGTCAGATTCGCATGCGTGTCCATGTCATAGAGATTGCCGTCCAGGAAATACTTGCCGTCGGCCGTCAAGTAACTTACATCCGCGCCCTGCGTGAATTCGTAGACGCCGGGGATGGGCGATGGCCGCAGGTCTTCCACCTTCGATCCGGAAGGCAGGCGCTTCAGCAGCGCCGCGCGCGGATCTACGGCCGGATCGGCGGCAAGAGCGCGCGCTCCAAATGCGGCGGCGCCCAAACTCAAGGCCAGTGCGGCTACGACTCTCAGCATGCGCGGGGCTCCGGGGAAACAGTATCCGACCCCGCGCAAACGCGAAGGTTCAGGCGATTCTAGCAGGGCCGACGGCCGAATTCTCTAGCCGCGGGGATGGTGCTGGGAGTGCAGTTCCTTGAGCCGTTCGCGGGCAACGTGCGTATAGATCTGCGTGGTCGACAAGTCGCTGTGCCCGAGCAGCATTTGTACCACGCGCAAATCCGCGCCGTGATTTAACAGATGAGTCGCGAAGGCATGCCGCAAGGTGTGCGGCGACAGCTCCTTCTCGACGCCGGCCTTCTTCGAATAGCGCTTGATGATGTGCCAGAACGCCTGCCGGGTCATGCGATCGCCGCGGCGTGTCGGAAACAGATAATCGGTCTGCCGTTCCAAAAGGATCTCGACCCGCGGGCCCTGGGTGAATTGCTGCAGCCACTTCACCGCCTCGTCGCCGAGCGGGATCAGGCGTTCACGATTGCCCTTGCCGACCACGCGCATCACGCCCTGCGTGAGGTTGACCTGGTTGTGCTTCAGGCTCACGAGTTCCGACACGCGCAGCCCGGTGGCGTACAGGACCTCGAGCATGGTGCGGTCGCGATGCCCCAGCGGGTCCGAGACGGTCGGCGCCTCCAGCAACGAGTCGACCTCGGCTTCGGTCAGCGACTTCGGCAGCGAGCGGCCGATCTTCGGCATGGCGATTTGCGAGGTCGGGTCGACCTCGATCAAACCCTCGCGCACCATGAAGCGGAAGAAGCGCCTGAAACTCGACAGCTGCCGCGCCGTCGATCGGGGTCTCGACCCGCCTTCGACGCGGGCGGCGATGAATCCGAGCAGTTCGATACGCGTGGCTTTGAGCAATGCGCTGTCGCGCTCTTCCAACCAACGCGCCAAGGCGGTCAAATCGGCGCGGTAGGCCGCGAGGGTATTCGCGGACAGCCCGCGCTCCAGCCACACGGCGTCGAGGAAGCGTTGCAGAGCCGGATCCGCCGCTTCGCGGGCTGGCGGTACCCCTGCGCCCGAGGTGCGTGTATAAACCGTGCGTTTGAGAGCCGTCGCCATAATCTTCCGCGTGGGTGGTCGCACCAATTTGTGCTGGGTATAAGCGTCTGAGATCAGTATGCGAGGGGTGCATTCAGGTCGGCGTGACCAGAATCACAGTACGGTTAAGTATTAACATAAGGAGAACCAGATCACAGTAATCGGGCGGACGACTCTGTGCAGAGCTTCACAGTCGGTGTACACCGGCTACTGCCTCGCGATCTTCACGGTCATGGGTTTGACCGTGCTGTTGATCAATCTGTTCCTTCCCAGTCTGCGCCGGCGGCGTCAGGTGGCGAGCGCGGCTTCGCGCGCCTTTTTGCGGGCCGCCGGCATCGCCTTTCGCGTCGAGGGTTTGGATCGCCTGCCGCAGATCCCCTGCGTGGTCGTGGCGAACCATGCGAGTTATATCGACGGCCTGGTCGCCGCCGCGGCGTTGCCGCCTGATTTTGCCTTCGTGATCAAAAAGGAGATGGTGCGGGTGCCCCTCGCGAGCCTGTTGCTGCGTCGCTTGGGGTCGCAGTTCGTCGAGCGTTTCAATCGGCATAAAGGCGCTGCCGATGCACGTCGCGTGCTCAAGCTCGCCGCGACCGGCCAGTCCTTGGTGTTCTTTCCGGAGGGCACGTTCAATGAGATTCCACAAATCGGCAAGTTTCTCGGCGGTGCCTTTACCACGGCGGCACGGTCGGATATGCCGGTGGTGGCGATGGCGATTCACGGGACGCGCGCGGTCCTGCCGCCGGACCGGCTCTTTTTGCACCGTCTGCCGATACGCGTGGAGATACTCGAGGTGCTGCCCGCCGCCGATGCCAAACGGCGCAGCCGCGAGCTGATCGCAGCGGCTGTGGGGGAGCCGCTCGCACCATGAGCCCGCTATAATGGCTCCATGAACACTGATCCCGTTGTCATATTGGCCGCCCGCCGCACGCCGGTCGGTGCATTTCAAGGTGTCTTCGCCCCCGTCTCTGCCCCGGAGCTGGGTGCGTCGGCGATCAGGGCGGCGCTCAGCGACTCCGGCCTCGCCGCGTCGCAAGTCGACGAGGTCATCATGGGTTGTGTCCTGTCGGCGGGACTCGGGCAAGCACCCGCACGGCAGGCGGCCCTGGGAGCGGGCCTCGGCAACGACGTTCCGGCAACCACGCTCAACAAAATGTGCGGTTCGGCGATGCGCGCCGTGATGGCGGGCTGCGACCAGATTCTGGCGGGCTCGAGCAAGGTCGCGATCGCAGGCGGAATCGAGTCGATGACCAACGCCCCCTACCTCCTGCCCAAGGCCCGTGCCGGCTACCGCATGGGTCATCAGGAAGTGCTCGACCATATGTTCTTCGACGGTCTGCAAAGCCCCTGGGACGGACAGCTCATGGGCTGTTTTGCCGAGGCGACCGCCGAGAAATACCGCTTCACCCGCCAGGCCCAGGACGATTTCGCGGCCGAGTCCGTGCGGCGCGCCCTGGCCGCGGTCGACCATGGCGATTTCGAGGCCGAAATTGCCCCGGTCACGGTGAAGACGCGCAAGGGCGAAGTGGCGGTCGTCAGAGATGAGACCCCCTTTACGCTCGACATCGCCAAGATCCCGACTCTGAAGCCTGCGTTCAAAAAGGACGGCACGGTGACTGCCGCCAGTTCCTCGAGCATTTCCGACGGCGCGGCGGCGCTGGTCCTGTCGCGCGAGTCCTTTGCGGCCTCGCAGGGCCGCAAACCGCTGGCGCGGGTTTTAGGATATGCGAGCTTCGCGCGCGAGCCGGCCTGGTTCACGGTGGCGCCGGTGGGTGCCATGCAAAGACTGTTGAAGCAGCTCAATTGGCAGGCGAAAGAGGTCGATTTGTACGAAATCAACGAGGCTTTCGCCGTGGTGCCCATGGCTGCGATCAAGGACCTCGGCCTCGATCACGACAAAGTGAATGTGAACGGCGGAGCCTGCGCGTTGGGGCACCCGATCGGTGCAACCGGGGCGCGCATCATGACGACCCTGCTGTATGCCCTGCGTGCCCGCGGCAAGCGCCGCGGCATCGCGAGCCTGTGCATCGGCGGCGGCGAAGCGACGGCGATCGCCGTCGAACTCATCTAAAAAAACGGGGGGGCATCCTTGCCCGTCCCATGCCCAAATCCGTTGGCCTAGTAGCCGGCATCCTTGGCCTGTCAACATGGGCCCCGCTATTTATTAAAGCGACGTGGCTACGAAAAACCCCTCAATAAATATCCACTGGATGGGTGGCTCCCCCCCATGTCCCGTTTGTGATCTACTAGCCGGCCTCGATTTCAGGTGGAATTGATGAGCGAAAGTCCCCGGGATGTCATGGAATACGAGGTTGCGATCGTCGGCGGCGGTCCGGCCGGCCTCTGCTGCGCAATCCGACTCAAGCAGCTGAACCCCGATTTGAGCGTCTGCGTACTCGAAAAGGCGGCCAGCCTCGGCGCACATTCGCTGTCAGGCGCGGTGCTCGAGCCCGGACCCCTGGATGAATTGCTGCCCGACTGGCGCAGCCGCGCTCCGGCGATCTGCGTCCCCGCGGCGCGCGACGAATTCCTGTTCATGACCCGCCGCAGACGCTTTCGGCTGCCGACCCCGCCGCAGATGGCGAACCACGGCAATTTCATCATTTCGCTAGGCCAATTGGTGCCCATCCTCGGTCAGGAAGCGGAGAAGCTCGGCGTGGATGTATTTGCCGGATTTGCGGCGGCAGAGGCGCTGCTCGGCGACGACGGTGCCGTCAAGGGCGTGCGCATCGGCGACATGGGAATCGAAAAGAGCGGTGAACACGGTCCGAATTTCGCCTTGGGTCCCGAGATTCACGCCAAAGTCACCATGTTCTGCGAGGGTTGCCGCGGCAGCGTCTCGAAACAGTTGATCAAGCGGTTCAGCCTCGACGCAGGCAAGTCGCCGCAGACTTACGGGCTGGGATTCAAAGAGCTGTGGCAGCTGCCGCCGGGGCGGGTGCAGCCCGGATTGATTCAACATACCCTGGGATGGCCGCTCGACAGCAGTACCTATGGCGGCAGTTTTCTCTATCACCTGGACGGGGACCGCGTCTACGTCGGATTCGTCGTCGGCTTGGATTATGCGGATCCAAGGCTCAAGCCGTTCGAAGCGTTTCAGCAGTTCAAGAATCACCCCGACATCAAGCAATTACTCAAAGGCGGCGAGATCATCGCCGGCGGCGCACGCACGCTGATCGAAGGCGGCTATCAATCCATGCCGACGCTCGAAATGCCGGGGGCGATGCTGGTGGGCGATGCGGGCGGCACGCTCAACACGCCGAAAATCAAAGGCATCCATCAGGCGATCCGTTCCGGCATGACCGCCGCCGCACACTTCGTCGAAACCGGCACGAGTCTTGGCTTCGACAAGCGCTGGCGCGCCTCGACCGGCGGCCGTGAGCTGCACAAGGTGCGCAACATCCGCCCCGGCTTCCGTCATGGTTTGTGGGTTGGCCTGGCCAATGCCGCGTTGGAAACCGTTACATTCGGGAAATTGCCCTGGACGCTGGCCAATCACGCGGACGATGCCGCGCTCGAGAAATTGAGCGACTATGAAAGTCCGGACCGCGGCTGGGGCGAGCGGGAATTGCCGCCGCGCGACCGGCTGGCGTTCGTCTTCTTTGCCGCGACCACGCACGACGAGAATCAACCGGTGCATCTGCACGTCGCGGATACCTCCGTTTGCGCGACGCGTTGTGTCACGGAATTCGGCAATCCGTGCACGAACTTTTGTCCCGCGAATGTCTATGAGATGATCGCCGACGGCACCGGCGGCAAGCGATTGCAGATCAATTCCTCGAATTGCGTGCATTGCAAGGCCTGCGACATCAAGGAACCCTACCCGGGGCAGATCACCTGGGTGACGCCGGAGGGCGGCTCCGGTCCCAACTACCAGAGCCTCTAGGATTGCCGCCCCGGTAGTGGCCAGCGAACCCAAGTCGGTTGCAGCGCGCCTCCGCCATGAGGTGGCGGAGCGGCGCCTCGAATTCGACGCAGGCCAGCTCGATGCCGCGCTTGCGCTCGATCGGCTGCGCGCGGCGCTCGAGGAAGCCCCTTCGCGTTGGCGCTGGCTGCCGCTGCGAGCGGCGCAGCCGCGGCGCGGCCTGTACTTGTGGGGCGGAGTCGGACGCGGCAAAACCCTGTTGATGGACTGGTTCTACCATTCGCTCGGCGGCGGGCGGCGCGAGCGCACCCACTTCTATCGCTTCATGCGCCAAGTGCACGCGGAATTGCGCAGCGCGTCGCGCCGCGAACGCCCTTTGCAGACGGTCGCGCAGCGTCTCGCGCGGCAGGCGGACGTGATTTGCTTGGATGAGTTCTTCGTGGCCGATATCGCCGACGCGATGCTGCTGGCCGGTTTGTTCGAAGGACTCTTCACTCGCGGAGTCGCGTTGGTCGCGACTTCCAATACGCCGCTCGAAGAGCTTTACAAAGACGGCCTGCAGCGTGAGCGATTCCTCCCCGCCATCGAGTTGATCCGCAGTCACGTCGATGTCGTGCACCTGGATGGCGGCATCGACTATCGATTGCGGCAGCTGGCCCAGGCGCCGACTTACCTGGACTCGGGGAGCGCACAAACGCTGCCGCAACTGCAACGGTCCTTTGCGGCCCTCGCCGGCGATTCCGCCTCCGGTCCGCAGACTCTGTGGATCGAGCAGCGCGGCATCGCGGCGCTTGCGGTCGGGGGCGGCATGGCGTGGTTCGACTTCGCCGAACTCTGCGCCGGGCCGCGCAGCCAGAACGACTACATCGAGCTTGCGCGCCTCTATCACACGATTTTCATTTCGAACATCCCCGAATTCACCGCGGAGGACGACGACGCGGCGCGCCGCTTCATCGCGGCCATCGACGAATTCTATGATCGCGGAGTCAAGATCGTGGTGTCCGCGGCGGCGGCGCCGGCCGCGTTGTACCACGGTGAACGGCTTCTGCCTGAGTTCGAACGCGCAGCGAGCCGCCTGATCGAGATGCAGACACAACACTACCTCGCCGGTCAACATCGCCCTTGACGGAGGTTCCCTGGCATAATTCGCCGATGAAGACGGTCGCCGAGTTCAAGATTCAGTACCGGCAGATTTTGAGCCCGGGCGGCGAACTGGTGGCGCCGCTGCCCGCATTTGCGAGCGACCATGCCGAGGTCCTGCGCATGTACCGCGCCATGACGTTGGTGCGGGTTTTCGACACGAAGTCGGTGAACCTGCAGCGCACCGGACAACTCGGCACCTATCCCTCCTCGCTCGGGCACGAAGCCGCCCATGTCGGCATCGGCGCCGCGATGCGGCCTGAGGACATCCTCGCGCCGGTCTACCGGGAGATCGGTACGCAGCTTTGGCGCGGCGTGACCATGGCGGAAATATTGACGTACTGGGGCGGCGACGAAAGCGGCAACGATTTCGCGGTCCCGCGGCAGGACTTCGCCTGGTGCGTACCCATCGCCACACAGACCCTGCATGCAGCCGGCGCGGCCATGGCGTTCAAGGTGCGCAACGAGCCACGCTGCGCGCTCGCGTACATCGGCGACGGCGGCACCTCCGAAGGCGCTTTCTACGAGGCGCTGAACCTCGCCGGCGCGCGCGCGCTGCCGGTGGTATTCGTCATCGTCAACAACGGCTGGGCAATCTCGGTTCCGGTTGCGGCACAGACGGCGGCGCAAACATTGGCGCAAAAAGCCATCGCCGCGGGCATTCCGGGCGTCCAAGTCGACGGCAACGACGTATTCGCAGTCCGCGAGGTGGTCGGCGAGGCGCTCGAGAACGCGCGGCGCGGTGCGGGTCCAGCGCTGATCGAGGCGTTGACTTACCGCTTGAGCGACCACACCACCGCCGATGATGCGAGCCGCTATCGTTGCGCTCAGGAAGTCAAAGACGCGTGGCAATTGGAACCGCTGCTGCGGCTGCGCGAGTATCTCTCGAGGGCGCGCGTTTGGGATGCCGACCAGGAACGAGCCTGGCTCGAGGAGTGCGCGCTCAAGGTCGATGCCGCGGTGGCCGAATACGCGGCCAGACCGAAGCCGTCGACGGATGCGATGTTCGATCATCTGTTCGCGTCCCTGCCGGGGCATTTGCACGAACAGCGTCTCACGGCCCGCAAATACGGCGCGAAAAGCAGCGGTCATTGAATTGGCGAAAATAACCATGGTAGAAGCCATTGCGTTGGCGCATGGCTGGGAAATGCAGCATGACTCCAACGTGGTCGTCATCGGTCAGGATGTCGGCGCCAACGGCGGCGTGTTTCGCGCCACCGCCGGATTGCAGGAGCGCTTCGGCAAGGACCGGGTGCAGGACACGCCGCTCGCCGAGGCCACCATCGCGGGCATGTCGGTGGGCATGGCGACGCACGGACTCAAGCCTGTCGCTGAAATCCAGTTCATGGGGTTCATATATCCGGCGCTCGATCAGATCGTGAATCACATGTCGCGGATGCGTAACCGCACCCGCGGACGCCTGAGTTGCCCGGTCGTGATCCGAACACCCCACGGCGGCGGCATCCATGCGCCCGAACATCATTCCGAAAGCACCGAAACCATGCTGTGCCACATTCCGGGAATTCGCGTCGTCTGCCCCTCATCGCCGGCGCGTGCCTATGGACTGCTGCTGGCGTCGATTCGCGACCCGGACCCGGTGATGTTCCTGGAGCCGGTGCGTTTGTATCGCGCGGTGCGCCAGGAAGTGAGCGATGACGGCCGCGCTCTGCCGCTCGACGTGTGCTTCACCCTGCGCGAGGGCAGCGACGTGACTCTCGTCACCTGGGGCGCAATGACCGTGGAAACGCTGCGCGCGGTGGCGGAGCTCGACAAGCGCGGCATCAGCGCCGAGGTGATCGATCTTGCAACCTTGAGTCCGATCGATATCGAAACCATCCTCGAATCGGTGGCGAAAACCGGCCGGCTCGTGATCGTTCACGAGGCAGCGCGCAACGTCGGCGTCGGGGCCGAGATCGCGGCGCTGGTCGCCGAGCATGGCCTGTACGATCTGCAGGCGCCGGTGCGGCGCGTCACCGGATACGACACCGTGGTGCCCCTGTTCAAGCTCGAGCACGACTACATGCCGGGCGTGCAGCGAATCATCGATGCGGTAGAACTGACTTTCGCCGACTAGAGGTCGCTCATGAGCACATTCAGGCTTCCGGATTTGGGCGAGGGGTTGGCCGAGGCGGAGATCGTCGAATGGCACGTCAAGGTCGGCGACCATGTGCGCGTCGATCAACCCATGGTCTCGGTTGAAACGGCGAAGGCGGTGGTCGAAGTGCCGGCGCCTTTCAGCGGCGTGGTGACCGCCTTGCGCGGCAAGCCCGGCGACATCGTTCTCACCGGCGCCCCGCTCATCGAATTCGACTCCGGCACCGTGGTCGGCAACATGCCGGCGACCAGCGAGGAGGAATTCGTCGAGTCGCCGGGCATCAGCGGCACCCGCAGCCGCGCCGACAACGGCCGCAGCCGCGCGGTGCCGGCGGCGCGCGCGCTGGCGAAGACCTTGGGCGTTGATCTCGCCGCGGTCGAAGGCGGCGGCCGGGCCGGACTGATCACGCTCGACGATGTGCTGCGGCATGCCAACATGCCCGGTGCGGCCAACGGCGCCGCGGCCGCCGGCAGCTCGTCGCCGGCCGCACGCGCGATCGCCGCCGCCGGCCCCCAGGACGGCACCGTCGAACCGTTGCGCGGCATGCGGCGCGCGATGGCGCAGAACATGTCGCAGTCCCGGGACCAGGTGCCCGGCAGCACGGTATGCGACGACGCCGACATTCATCACTGGAAGCAGCGCGGTGACTACATGCTGCGGTTGATGCGCGCAATGACCTTTGCATGGCGCGCGGAACCGGCCTTGAACGCCTGGTACGATCCCGTCACGCAGTCGCGATTCCTGGTGGCGCACATCGACCTCGCGATCGCGGTCGACACACCCGACGGGCTGATCGTTCCGGTGGTGCGCAACATCGAAAATAAATCGCCGCACGAACTGCGCGCCGACATCGCGGCGCAAAAACAGGCGGCGCACCGGCGCAGCACGGCGGCCCAGGACCTGCGCGACTTCACCTTGATGCTGTCGAATTTCGGCACTCTCGCCGGCCGTTACGGAATTCCGTTGGTGGTGCCGCCTGCGGTCGCCATCCTCGGCGCCGGCAAGGTGCGTGAAGATGCCGTGGTTGTCGAAGGCGCGGTGCAGGCCCATCGCCGCATGCCGCTGTCCTTGAGTTTCGATCATCGCTGCATCACGGGAGGCGAGGCGTGCCGCTTCCTGGCCGCCGTCATCGCCGATTTGGAAAAGCCGGATTAAAACGAGGATTCATCATGTACCAGGCTGGCTCGGAACAACATCGCAAGATCGTCTCCGCCGTGGCGCGCTCGTCAATCCGGCCGCCGAAGGCGCTGCGCAAGGTGGATTGGCCGCGCTTTCTGCAGGCGTACTACGCCAATGTCGACGCCGAGGACCTCGCCGCGCGCGATCCCGCCGAACTCGCCGGCATGGCTCTGTCGCATTTGCTGTTCGCGCGCCAACGGCGCCGCTCGGCGCTGGTGCGGGTCTTCAATCCCAGCGTGCGCGAGCACGGCTACGCATCGCCGCACACCGTCATCGAAATGGTGAACGACGACATGCCCTTCCTGGTCGATTCCATAGGTCTTGCGCTGACGCGGCGCGCGCTGACCCTGCACTTCCTGACGCACCCCATATTCGCGGTGAGGCGCGATGCCGGCGGCAATTTGATCGCGCTGCGCGAGCGCAGCGAGGCGCCGAAAGACGCGGCGCCGGACGGGCCCAAGCTGCGCCTGGAGTCGTTTCAGCACATCGAGGTCGATCGCATGGTGGACCCGGCGGCGCTCGCCGCCCTGGCGCTCGAAATCGAACGCAGCATGCGCGATGTCAGGGTCGCCTGCGCCGACTGGCTCGAGATGCAGCACGCCGCCCATCAGGCCGCGCAAGAGTTGAGTTCCGCCAGCGCGCGCGTCGATGAGAGCAATCTGAACGAAGCCATCGCCCTCCTCACTTGGATGGAGGACCGCCATTTCACGTTTCTGGGTTATCGCGAATACCGCTTGCGCGGCGCCAAGGGGCGCGAGAACCTGCAACCGATCGCCGCGACCGGCCTCGGGATCTTGCGCAGCGGCCGCAAGCAGCCGGCGCCCACCAGCCGCACCCTGTCGAGCGACATCCGGCGGCAAAGCCGCTCCCGCGACATCGTCCTGGTCACCAAGGCGAATTTTCAGTCGACCGTGCATCGTTCCGGCTATCTTGACTATGTCGGGGTCAAACATTTCGACGGCCAGGGCCGCTTGATCGGCGAGAAGCGATTCCTGGGTCTCTGGACTTCGACCGCCTACAGCAGCAATCCGCGGGAAATCCCGGTGCTGCGCCACAAGGTGGCGCAGGTCATCCAACATTTCGCGCTGGCTCCGGACAGTCATGACGGGAAGGCGCTGCAGCACATCCTCGAATCCTTTCCGCGGGACGAATTGTTCCAGGCCAGCGTCGCAGAATTGAATCGCATCGTCACGGGCATCTTCGGCCTGCAGGAGCGCCCGCGCGTACGGCTGCTGCTGCGCCGCGACGCGTTTCGCCGGTTTTATTCCTGCCTGGTGTACGTGCCGCGTGAAAAGTACAACACGCAGGTCCGCCAGCGCATCGAGAAGGTCATTCGCGAGGCGCTCTCGGCCTTCGGTATGGAATCGCAGGTGCAGATCGCAGAATCGAATCTTGCGCGCATATACATCGTCGCGCGTACCAACCCGGACGAGATGGGGCGCGTCGACACCGATGCGCTCGAGCGGCGCGTCGCAGCGGCGGTGCGTTCATGGCTCGACGGCTTCAAGGCGTCCTTGCTGTCGCGTCTCGACGAGGCGTACGCCTTGCAGCTGTTCGAGAAATATGCGCAGGCGTTCCCGGCTGCCTACACGGAGGATTTCCAGGGCGATGCCGCCGCTCTCGACGTGTCGTTCCTCGAGGCGGTCGAGAAGGAGCCGGCGCGTCTGCATCTCGATATCTACCGGCCCGAGCCGCGGCGCAAAGACAAATTCTTTTTGAAGATTTTCCGCGGCCAGGATGCCATTCCGATTTCGGATCTGCTGCCGATGTTGGAGAACATGGGCCTCAAGGTGATCGCCGAACGCCCCTACCAGCTCGATTTCCCCGCCGGCCGGCACGCCTGGATCCAGGACCTGGAACTCGTCATGCAGTCATCCGTGGCCCGCTTCGAGACCTTGGAGCGCGAGATCAAGAGCGCCTTCACGGCCGTCTGGACCGGGCGTATGGACAGCGACAGCTTCAATCAGTTGACGCTGTCCGCCGGCATCCCGTGGCGCATCGTAATAGTGCTGCGCGCCTACTGCCGCTACCTGCTGCAAACCGGTCTGCCGTTCAGCCAGGGTTACATCGCCCAGGTGCTGGTGAACAATCCGCCGATCGCGCGCGCCTTGGCGGATTTATTCGTGACCCGTTTCGATCCTGAAAGCGGCGCTGCGGCGCGCCAGAAGATCCTGGCGCGCCTCGATGAACGAATCCGCGCCGCGCTGGAAGAGGTGACGCGCTCCGACGAAGACCGCATTCTGCGCGCCGTGTGGAACGCGCTGACCGCGACCGTGCGCAGCAACGCGTATCAGACCGACCGCGCCGGGCAGTTCAAGGAATATCTCTCCTTCAAGATCGAAAGCCAGCAGCTGCGCGAGCTGCCGCTGCCAAAGCCGCTGTTCGAGATTTTCGTGTTCTCGCCGCGCATGGAGGGCGTGCATTTGCGCATGGGCTACGTCGCGCGCGGCGGCATTCGCTGGTCGGACCGGCGCGAGGACTTCCGCACCGAAGTGCTCGGGCTCATGAAGGCGCAGCAGGTGAAGAACACGGTCATCGTCCCGGTGGGCGCCAAGGGCGGCTTCGTGGTCAAGCGTCTGCCTGCGGAGCGCGAGGCGCAGCAAGCGGAGGTGATCGCCTGCTATCAGACGCTCATCCGCGGCATGCTGGACATCACCGACAACATCATCGACGACAAGATCACGCCCCCGCCGCTGGTGGTACGGCACGACAACGACGATGCCTATCTCGTGGTGGCCGCCGACAAAGGCACGGCGACGTTTTCCGATATCGCCAACGCCATCTCCGAGGAGTACGGTTTCTGGCTGGGCGACGCCTTTGCCTCCGGCGGGTCGGCCGGCTACGACCACAAGAAGATGGCGATCACCGCGCGTGGCGCGTGGGAATGCGTGAAGCGGCACTTTCGCGAGATGGGCGTCGATATCCAGGCGCAGAATTTCACCGTGGCCGGCATCGGCGACATGGCGGGAGACGTGTTCGGCAACGGGATGCTGCAGTCGCGGCATATCCGCTTGGTGGCCGCCTTCAATCACATGCACATTTTCATCGACCCGCAGCCCGATGCGGCGCGTTCGTTCGCGGAGCGCCAGCGTCTGTTCAGATTGCCGCGCTCGAGTTGGGAAGACTATTCACGCGCGGCAATTTCCAAGGGCGGCGGAGTGTTTTCGCGCGCCGCCAAGAGTCTGGCGCTGTCGCGCGAGGCTCAGCTGCTTCTGGAGCTGCCGGCACAGGCGACGCCGAACGAAGCGATCAAGGCGATCCTCAAGTCGCACGTCGACCTGTTTTGGAATGGCGGCATCGGCACCTACGTCAAGTCGACCTTCGAAAGTCACAGCGACGTCGGCGACCGCAGCAACGACGCGGTGCGGATCGACGCCCGTGAATTGAATTGCAAGGTCATCGGCGAGGGCGGCAATCTCGGCGTCTCGCAGCTCGGCAGAATCGAGTTCGCGCTGCGCGGCGGGCGGCTCAACACCGATTTCATCGACAACTCCGCCGGGGTCAACTGCTCGGACGTCGAAGTCAACTTGAAAATTCTCTTGAACGGCGCGGTGCGCGCCGGTGAGATCACCCGCGCCGGACGCGACCGGCTGCTGGTGCAGATGACGGATGATGTGGCTGCGCTCGTGCTTCGCAACAACTATCTGCAGAGTCAGGCGATCAGCACCAGCGAGTTTCAATCGAAGGAGCGCTTGAGCGAGAGCGCCTTCGTCATCCGCGCGCTGGAGCGCTCGGGGGACCTGAACCGCTCGCTCGAATTCCTGCCGACCGAGGAGGAAATCGCCGAACGCCGCAAGGCCGGCGAGGGACTGACGCGTCCGGAACTCGCCATCACTTTGAGTTACGGCAAGATCTGGCTGTACCGCGCGCTAATCCGTTCCAATGTGCCGGAGGATCCATACCTCTCGAGAGAGCTGGTACGCTACTTTCCGGCGCCGATCCAAAAGCGCTTCGCGGCGCGGATGAAACGCCACCGCCTGCGCCGCGAGATCATCGCGACGGCGATCACCAACAGCTTGATCAACCGCATGGGACCGGTGTTCCCGGTGCGTGCCCAGGACGATACGGGCGCGGATCCGGCGGCCATCGCGCGCGCCTACAGCATCGCGCGCGAGGTGTTCGCCGCCCGCTATATCTGGATGCAAATCGAGGCGCTCGATAATCGCATCCCGGCCGCGGTGCAGTACACGGCCATGTCGCAGACCACGCGGCTGCTGCGGCACATGACCTACTGGTTGCTCGAAAACCGGCGCGAGGACCTCGACATCGAACGCGGCGTGCTGCGCTACGCGAGCAAAGTCGGCGAATTATTCCATGAATTGACCGGCGTTCTCGGCATCACGGAGCTGACCCGGCTGCGCGCGCGCCACACGGGGCTCATCGAGCAACACGTTCCGGAGGCCCTCGCCGCCCGCATCGCGTCGTTGGAATCCCTGCACTGCGCCCTGGATCTGGTCGAGGTGGCCATGGCGGCGCGGCTCGGAATAGGCTACGCGGCCAAGGCCTATTTCGATCTCGGCGAACGCATCGGACTCACGTGGATCAAGGAGCAGATCGAGGGCTTGGCGGCCGAGGGGCATTGGCAGGCCGTGGCGCGCGGCACCTTGCGCGACAATTTGTACCAGCTGCAGCGCCAGATCACCGGCATGGTATTGAAATGCAAGGGGCGGGATGCGCAGGCGCGGGTCGGCGCATGGCTGGCGCGCCACGAGACGCCGGTGGACTCGCTGAAACGGGTGGTGGTCGATCTGCGCACCGGCTCGGCGCCTGATTTCGCCACGCTGTCGGTTGCGCTGCAGGCCGTCCGGCGGCTGGCTCAGGATTGACCGGGATGAGCGTAAACGCCGGTGGCTTCGGCCGAGACTACCTGCAGAATCGGATCGTCGGCGAATTCGTGCTCGCGGCGCATATCGGCATCGTGGTCGAGTCGGCCGACGATGCCACAGTCGTATTGAGCGCGCCGCTGGCGCCGAATGCCAACTACAAGGGCACGGCATTCGGCGGCAGCCTGTATTCGGTGGCGGTCCTGGCCGGCTGGGCCTGGGTCACGCGCTACCTGGCGGCGCGCGACCTGGCATCGGATGCCGTGATCCAGGAATCGACCATGCGCTTCTTGCGCCCGGTGCAAGGCGCGCTGCGCGCGAGCGCGGCGGCTCCGTCGGACAATGAGATCGACAAATTCCGCAAAATGCTGCAGCGTGCCGGTCGCGGGAGAATCAGTCTGCAGGTGGAGATAGGCAACAACCAAGGCGCCGCGGCGCTGTTTGACGGCGTGTTCGCGGCTGCGGTGCGCCGCTAGGAGGATCCGTGCCTGGAAAATTGATTTTGATTCGTCATGGGCAAAGTACCTGGAACGTGGAGAATCGCTTCACCGGCTGGCATGACGTCGATCTCAGCGACCTCGGCCGTCTCGAAGCGGCGCAGGCGGGACAGGAGCTCGAGCGCGAACGGATCGAGCCGAATATTGCCTTTACATCGGTGCTGAAACGCGCGATCCGCACGCTGTGGTTGATTTTGGATACCACGGACCGCATGTGGCTGCCGGTGGAGCGCAGTTGGCGGCTCAATGAGCGTCATTACGGCGCCTTGCAGGGACTCGACAAGGCACAGACGGTCGCCGAGCACGGCGATGCGCAGGTCAAGATCTGGCGCCGCAGCTACGACGTCCCGCCGCCGCCCCTGGGCCTCGACGATCCGCGGCATCCGCGCTTCGATCCGCGCTACAAAGGTGTCGATGCGGCTTCGCTGCCGGCCGCCGAATCGCTCAAGGACACGCTGTCGCGCGTCCTTCCGTACTGGGAATCGCGCATCGTGCCCGAGCTTCGGACCGGCAAGAATGTGCTCATCGTCGCGCATGGGAACTCGTTGCGGGCCTTGGTCAAGATGCTCGATATGATGTCCGAGAGCGACATCGTCGAGTTCAATATTCCGACCGGCATCCCGATACTCTATGAGCTCGACGCTCAGCTACAGTCTCTCGGCCGCCGTTTCCTCGGCGACCCGCAGGCCATTGCGGCGGCGCAGGATGCGGTACGGCGGCAAACGGAGAAAAAGTAACGCGAGCGCTCACGAATCCGGCGCGATCGCGAGCTTGAGACCGGATAATTCCGCGGTGAAATCAACCTGGCACGACAGGCGCGATGCCGGTTCTTTGAAATCGGGCAGTTCCCGCAGCAATTCGAGTTCGTCGCTTTGCGGTTTCGGCAAACGCGCAGCCCAGCTCTCATCGACGTACACATGGCAGGTCGCGCAGGAGCAGAGGCCGCCGCAGATGGCCGCGACTCCATAGTCGAGCTCGCGCAGAATCTCCATCACCTTCAAACCGGGCTTCGCCTCGATGTCATGCTCTTTGCCATCCCGGTCCACTACGATCATCCGCGCCATTGAGCTCTCCGTTGAATATCCCCTCGCGGGGTTCGCCGCTGGTGCGCCTAGTGTGCCGGAAGTTAATCGGCGCGACTACTTGCCTTGAGGCGTGCCGCGAGTTGCGCGGCGCGCGCCGCCACCCCTTCCGGCGGGGCAGCGGCCCGGGCGGCGCCCTCGAGGTACAGCTCGCTCCACAACAAGCAGACGTAGTCGTACAGCCAGCCGAGCAACGCCATGCGCGACAGCTCATCGCGTGTCGGCCGCCGTCCGGTGTAGCTCGCCAGCAGATTCAGCTTCTGCTCCTCGTCGAAATCGTTGTTGGCGCTCCAGCCCGCCAGATCCCAGAGCGGGTCCGAGGCATGCGCGTACTCCCAATCGAGCAACAACAGCGAGTCACCGCGGTCGATCAAGTTGAGGATGTGCAAGTCGCTGTGGCACAGCACGCGGGCGACGCCGGGCAGCGCCGCCGCTGCCGCCAGGCGCTTTGCCGCCGCGCCGCGCAGAGCAACGGTGTGAGGCGCGTGGGCGGCCCGCTCGCCCGCGGCCGCATAGTGGCCGACCCACATCCCGGGGCCCATGACGCGCGCCGGCAACGGCAGCGGCAGTGCGTGAACTCGCTGCAGCAGTCGCGCGATCCTCGCGATATTCGCGGGCAGGCACGCATCGGCAGGGCTCCAGCGTCGTCCGGCCGCCCAGCGCGTGATCAGAATTCCGCGCCGCGCATCGCAATGGGCGACGGCCGGAGCGAGATCCGCCGCCGCCGCAACCTCGAGCGCGCGCGCCTCGAAGGCGCGGTCGAAGCCGAGCTCGGCGCCATCGGGGGACGCCACCCGCATGGCGAAAGTCTCACCATCGCGCAGCACCCAGTAGCTGTCATTCATGAGACCGCCGCGCAGGCGTTTGATCTCGATGCTTCCCGAGCCCGGCACATGGCGGGCGGCCAATGCCTCGGGATCAGGCGGCGGCATAGAGCGCCGCCGGCAGCGTTCTGCGCCATTGCCGCATTCCGACCACGATCAAGACCAGATACAGCGCGAACAGCAGCATCGTGAGGTATAGGCGCCGGCTATAGTCCAGGCAGAGGCTGACCGAATCGATCACCAGCCACCAGTGCCAGTTCTCGTATACCTTGCGCGCCACCAGAAAGGTCGCGAATACGCTGGACCACGTCACCAGCGAATCCAAGAACGGCCACGCAGCCGGGGTGTAGCGCCTCAAGAGATGGGAGCTGGCCGCCGAGAGTGCCACGACACCCAGGAATCCAAGGAGATGGCGCGCGAGCGGCCAGCTGCACACGGCAAGCCCTCCGCGGGCGCCGCGCCGCCACTGCCAAAATCCGTAGATCGCCATGGCGGCGTAGAACCCGTTCAGTGCCGATTCCATATAGAGGTGCGCGCCGAAGAACACGCACACGTAGAGACACGAACTGACGAACGCAGCCAGCCAACACGCCTGCCGCTGTCCGATTGCCAGCGGCAGGTACACCACCGCAAGGGCAGCCGCGATGATTTCGATCCAACCCGTGTTGTGCCAGGCACTCACGAGTTGGGCCGAAAGCTCGCCGATCATCGGGAATCTGAGCCGGGCGGTGCGAGGCCGGGCAACACCTTCATCACGAAAACCAGTTGCGGAGCACCGTCGGCCGCGGCCCGGGTCATCTCGTCGGTGAGCACGGCCATGATCTGCTCTAGAGGGCCCCACACCTGGGTTGCCAGTGAATTGGTGTGAACGATCAGACCATGAGTGTTCAGCCGATCGATGAATTCCTGAATGGGCGGCCGGTAATCCCCGGTCAAGGGGTACATGCTGATTTCTACGGCGGCACGCATTTTATGGTTCACCTACTCCCTACGCCGGCATTAACCGGGTCAGGTTCAACGGGTTCGCAGGCGAATCGAGGATTCGATTTCCCACGTCTCAGGCCTTGATGCAGACCACCCCTTCGGTTGCAAGGAAGTGTAGCTTGACGCGCGGATGCGTGCAAAACTCATAGGATCGGCCGCGGAGGAAGTCTTGCGCATTTTTCAGGTAGATGCATTTACGGCGACGCGTTTCACGGGCAATCCGGCGACCGTCGTGCTCGATGCCGACGGCCAGAGCGACGCCACCTTGCTCGCGGTGGCACGCGAGTTCTCGCACGCCGAAACGGCATTCGTGTTCGCGGCGAACGGCGCGGATCACGATGTGCGCCTGCGTTTCTTCAATTCGCGCAAGGAGGCCCCCTTCGTCGGGCACGCGACGGTGGCCGCGCACGCCGTGCTGCTCACCCTCGGACGGCGTGGGCTCGGCGTCTGGCGCCAACATTCCGGTACCGGCATCATCGATGTCGCGGCGCGCGCCGCCGAGCCCCCGGGAGCCGGCGAAACCCTGGTCGAGTTTCGCCAGGGCGCGCCCGCGCTCGATCCGCCGCTGCCGTTCAAGACCACGCTGCGCGTGGCCGAGGGCCTGCGCCTGCCGGCGACTCAACTGCACGAAATCATGCCGGCGCGCATCGCTCGCAAGGGCGGTACCCGGCTGCTCGTGCCGATTGCCGATTCGCGGCAGCTGGACGCTCTGGCGCCGAATGTCGACACCCTCGTGGCGCTGGGCAAGGAACTCGGTGCCGAAGGGTTCTTCGTCTTTGCGTTGAATCGACACTCGGACGAATGGTCGACCGAATCCCGCATGTTCTGTCCGGCCCTCGGAATTCCCGAGGATCCCGTCAGCGGCAACGCCCACGCGATGCTCGGCGTCTATCTGCTGCAGCAGCAACTGATCGCGCCGGATGCGCTGGGCTTCACGGGCACCCAAGGCATGCACGTCGGCCGACCCGGACGCGTGCGCGTCGAGTTCGAACGCCGCAGCCAGGTCTTGCGCGCCGTCAGCATCGTCGGCGAGGCGGTCATCGTTTTCGCCACCCGCCTCGATTTTCCGTAGTATGGGCGCATGGCGGCCAACGAGGATTGGGAACTGCCGCCGGAGTTGCAGCCGCGGCAGGACTCCCTGACGTTCGATCTGCAGCGCGTCTAC
>Ga0181537_10001095_pt1 | contig 25236 bp, 28 predicted proteins | sample PEATcosm2014_Bin_39_FD_119765 | JGI IMG/M metagenome (GOLD analysis project Ga0181537, IMG submission 119765) | Peatland microbial communities from MTU Mesocosm Facility, Houghton, MI, USA - PEATcosm2014_Bin23_10_metaG | ecosystem: Environmental > Terrestrial > Soil > Wetlands > Peat | place...
GTTCGAGGCCAAGGTGTCGCAAGTGATCGCGCAATTGCAGCGCGGCGAGGCGAAGATCGTATTCGATCCTGAAACCGAGACGGTGAGCATCGTCAGAACCTATTCGTGAACCGACAAGCTCGCGAGCCGCGCTTGGGCTCCGCGCGCCACGCTGCACTCGACGATCAGGTTTGCGCCTTCGGTTCGCCATTGACCTTTGACCATCAAGATATTGCCCTGGTCCCAGTACGATGCGGTCCAATTGAACGGCGACAAACCTCGGCCGACGAGCGTAGCCTCCGATTCCTCTTTGCACCAATCGCGCAATTCGGTCGCTGAATTGATGACCATTTCGTCATGATGTCCGGCCATTGCCGAGGAAGCCATTAGCGCGAAGGCCAGGGCCGCGACGCGATTCATAGTGCCCACTCCCCTTTTAATCCGAGCCCACAGGGCTTGAGTCCCTTACCTGGGTTAAGAATATACTTGGAGACTGCCGCCGATATTAAATTAAGGCAATGCTGTGTTTCCCTGGGTTCGTCTAGTTCGCGTTGGCTTCAGCCTGATCGGCGCACCGAGAGTCGACTTGCTCTCGACCACGCGGGTCAAGTTGCGCGTCTGGCCGAACGACCTCGACGTAAACCTCCACGTCAACAACGGCAGATATCTTGCGCTCGCAGACATTGGCCGCATGCACTGGTTCGTGCGAACGGGTGCACTTGCCGTGGCCAGACAGCAAAATGCATTCCCCGTCGTCGGCGATGCCATCGCCAAGTTCCGGCGCGATCTCAAGGTGTTCCAAACATTCGAGATTCACACGCGGCTATTGGGATGGGATCACAAGTGGGGCTTCATCGAACATCGCTTCGTGCGGGAAAATCGCGTCATTGGGATCGTTGCCATACGCGGTGTTTTCAAAACGCCAAAAGGCCCGCTCGATCCGCAAACACTTTTGACGGGGCTGAGCCACGCATCGCCAACTCCGGAATTGCCGGAATGGACGAACTGTTTCCAACAGAGCAGCGAATTGTTGAGCGAAACGCTGCGTGCCGAGGAGCGCGAACGCAGTGCATGACGGCGTACTTGCCGGCGGGTGAGGAAGTGGCAGTGACTTCGAGAACGGCCGTTGTCCCGTTCACGGGGACGGCATCGAGCCCCGCTCCCAGATCTTTCTTCGAATGCGGCACGGTAACCGTGCCGGGCTTGGTCGGATGCGCAAATTGATGATGGCTACCGCGGGTACGCTTGAGCTGCCAACCATGCGTCCGCTTCCCGCTCCCACAGGATCTCGCACCGATGGGAGGTTACCTGGCAAATGCGGACCGCATTCGGCAGTTCGTATTGAACGAGCAAGGCCAGTGGTAATCACTGCGCAAGTTGCGTTTGCCGGCGCTTTTGTGGATCAACTTCGGTCAGCAAGTAGTAGGCGGCACTTCCATCTTTGCTAAAATGAACTTCCAGTGTTTTGTGGGCGGTAGGCGCTTGATCGACCGCTGTCGACCCGTAAAGCCAAATTTCCACTCCATTGGAGTCAAAGCTGACAGTCGACGGAAAACCATATTTGGCAGCCACGTCCGCCTTGCTGGTCTTGCCAATGATGACATTTTGAGCGACCGACGTCGGAGTTTCATTGATGATGGCAGCATCCCCAACGACGACTGCGCAACCCGCAGTCAAAGCAAGTATTGTGGCAGCCGAAAATAGCTTCATAAGGTTGGTCTCGATGCGTTCGATTATCCGCACTAGATCACTTTCCGCCTTTGTTCGTCAAACCTCCCCTGGAACGACTGCTTACTGGGAGGCTTGTCGGCAAAAAAGAGACCAGCAGCAATTCCCAGCAGCTTACCGCAGGCCGGGGACGGCCGCTTCGTGGCGGCGATTTCGGTGTGGTCACCGAGGGTGGTTGACCGACCGCCGCCCGACGCGGACACAACCGGCGACCATCGGCGCGTCGCGACGCCAAGCCGTCCGTGCGGCCGCAGCACCGCTGCATAGGACGTTTCCTATAGTGATTGGGGATACCAAAGGCTGTTTTCGCGTGCACTCGGAGAGTATTGTGCACAGAAGCCGACGTGCAGTTTTAACAATTACGGATGCATTTGTGCATATCGACGCTCAGCTGCGCAAATCAAAGTTACGATATTGCCTTCGTGCAACTGCGTTTCTAGCTCTTATCCTGATCCCATCGCTGAGTCCGGCGGCCATTTATAAATGCACTGCCCAGGATGGCAGCATCACTTACACCGACGCACCCTGTCCTGCGGATATGACGACGCAATATATCGATCCAGCGGCGCCCACGTGGCTATACGAGGCATCGCAGACTATGAATACTACCTCGGCGCTTCCCGACGCAAAGTCCCAATCGCAGCCGGAGATCCTCGCTATCCTCTGTGCCCATGATGAATTTAAAGTGTGGCTCAAGGCGCAGCGACATTCTTTGCCGGAACGGGACGCCAGAACAACGAAATTTATCCGGCTCAGCTACCTTTGTCGAAGGGCTCTTCACCTCCCAGACGTAGCGGCGCCGATTCCGCCAATGCCGCTGAAGCCCGTTCTTGGGCAGGAGATGGCGCGACAGCCGATGCTCTCGCGGAACTAGCCAGAAGCGGTTCGGCCGAGTGTTGCGAAAAAATAACGTGGCATTGACCTGCCTGCTTTCTTCGGCTCACGTACCGGTGCCCCCGTCGTGTTGTCGGACGCAGTCTTACGTCACTTGCAGCCGAACTTGTCGAATTTACGCGGCCTCTTTGAGTACAATCAGACCTCGCTTTGACATGATCGGTAATGTATAGACATCACCGGCCCGCAATGAGCGCAAAATCTTTGAAAGAGGTAGTCAACGATCGCATGAGTGATTCGAACCCGGTCCCCGGACCCGCGTCGTCCCGCCTGACGCTGAAACTAAAACCTGGCGCACGGAAGGCTCCGGTTGAAGTGAAGGCGGCGCCCAGCTCGCCGCCGCAAAATAACAGCAAACTGAAAAGCGGCGCGCATTGGTCCGACGAACACAAGCAGCGCATGCAGGCGGACATGGACGGACTCGTGTCGCGCTGACTCGCAGGTTGGACATCGATGATTAAGGGGCTGGCGCTCTTGGCAAGCGCTGGAATTGTAATGTGCGCCGCAGCGCATGCGCGCGATCTCACGATCGACAATGTCACGATCGTGTCCGCCGAGCGCAGAGAGCCGTTGCGCGGTGCGACGGTCCATCCTGCGCGGACGGGTGCTCGACCCCGCGGAACTTGCCGCGGATGCGGCCGCGCGTGGAACATAGCGACCGCCAACGGGTCCGCGGCCGTCAACAGGCCGCAGGGCGCCTGCGGTTCAAATCTCTAGATTGTCGATGAGCCTCGTACCGTCGAGCCGGGCGGCCGCGAGCGCGACCAGCGGGCCGGCCGCTGACGGCTCGCCGAGATCGCTCTGCCGCCGGATCGCCACATAGTCCGTGAGCCAGCCTCTCGCGCCCAGAAATTGTGCGGCCTGGTGCTCGAGGGCCTGCCAATCCGTGCGCCCGGATTTGACCGCGGCGACCAAGGTGCCGAGCGCCGCCTGCAGCTGCGCCGCCTTGACCTGCAGCGACTCGCTCAAGTAGCCATTGCGCGACGACAGCGCGAGACCCTGTGCATCGCGGACCGTTTCTGCCGGCACGATCTCGATGGGCAACGCCAATTGCCGGACCATGCTCTGGATGACCAGCAGCTGTTGATAATCCTTCTTGCCGAACACCGCCGTGTCGGGCTCAACCATGTTGAACAGTTTCAGCACGACCGTGCAAACGCCCGAAAAGAATCCCGGCCGCGCAGCGCCCTCGAGGATGCCGGCGAGCGCCGCCGGTGGGTGCACGGTAAACCCTTGCGGCTCCGGGTAGACCTCGCTGTCCGGCGGAGCAAACACGATGTCGCAGCCGGCCTCGGTGAGAAGCTCGCAATCGCGGTCGAACGTGCGCGGATAGGTGGCGAAGTCCTCGTGCGGGGCGAACTGCAGCCGGTTGACGAAGATGCTGGTGACGACGAGGTCACCGCGTTGTTGCGCGATGCGCACCAGCGATAGGTGGCCGGCGTGCAGATTGCCCATGGTCGGCACGAGGACAAGGTTGCGCCTGGGCGTGAGCGCTGCGCGTAAATCGGCGACCGAGCGGATTACTTGCACGATGTCGGCTCAAAAACTATGCAGCGCATCGTCGGGAAAGCGGGCCCCTTTCACGTCGGCTACATACTGCCGTATCGCGGCCTCGATGCTCGCGCCGCCCTCCATGAAATTGCGCACGAACCGCCGCGGGTGATCGCCCGGAAATCCCAGCATGTCGTGCAGCACCAGCACCTGGCCGCTGCAGCCGGCGCCGGCGCCGATACCGATGGTCGGAATCGACAGCGCCTTGGTCAGGTCGCGCGCGAGCGTAGCGGGCACCATTTCCAGCACCACCATCGACGCACCCGCCGCCGCGAGTTCCTCGGCGTCGCGGCACAGGCGGCGTGCCGCCGTCTCGTCGCGGCCTTGCACCCGATAGCCGCCGAGCGCGTGCACGGATTGCGGAGTGAAGCCCAGATGGGCGCAGACGGGAATGCTGCGCTCGACGAGCAGGCGCACGATGGGAGCGGTCCAGCCGCCGCCCTCGAGTTTGACCATCTGCGCGCCTTGCTGCATGAGCAGCACGGCATTGCGCACCGCGGCCTCGGCCGATTCTTGGTAGCTGCCGAAGGGCATGTCGGCGATGATGAAGGCGGTGCGATTGCCGCGCGCCACGCAACCGGTGTGATAAGCCATGTCCTGCACGGACACCGCGAGCGTGGTCGGACGCCCTTGCAGCACATTGCCGAGGGAGTCTCCGACGAGCAGCACTTCGACGCCGCATTCGTCCAATAGCCGTGCAAATGCCGCGTCGTAGCAGGTGAGCGTCGCAATCTTCTCGCCGGCCTCGTGCATCTCGCGCAACCGATGCAGGGTGACGGGTTTTCGGGCGGTCATTTATCGACCTCGCGCTGCTGCTCTTGAATCCAGCTGTTGGTGCGCGAATCCAACAGATCGAGCGGTAGAACACCGCCGTTCAGCATCTCGTCGTGGAAGGCGCGGATCTCGAATTTGGACCCCAACTGCTGCTGCGCGCGGTCGCGGAGTTCGCGAAACTTGAGCTGGCCGAGTTTATATGCCAGCGCCTGCGCCGGCCAGGAAATGTAGCGGTCGGTCTCCGCTTGGATGGTGGGTTCGTCGACTGCGCCGGACTCGCGCATGAACGCGACCACCTGGTCGCGCGTCCAGCCTTGCGCATGCAGTCCCGTGTCGACCACGAGGCGCACGGCGCGAAACAATTCGCTCGATAGCCGGCCGTAGTCACTCACCGGATCCTGATAAAACCCGATCTCTTTTCCGAGCTGTTCGGCGTACAGCGCCCACCCCTCGATGTAGCCCGAATTTTGGCTGTGTTGGCGGAATCTGGGCAGAGCGGTGAGTTGCTGTGCCACCGAGAGCTGCATGTGGTGGCCGGGGATGCCCTCGTGATACGCGATGGCCTCGTCGTTGATCAGCGTGCGGTCGGCAAAGTGGGAGACGGCGACGACGATCCGGCCCGGGCGCTTGCCGTCCGGCGTTCCGGTTTGATAGTGCGTGGCATTCGCCGCCTGGAAGTCCGGCATGGCTTCGACCGTCACCGGCGATCCGGGGATGAATGTGAACAGGTCGGGAAGTCTGGGCTGCATCCCGGCGAGGTACTTGCGAAAGTCATCGACGATCTGCTCTGCGGACTGGGCCTTGTATTTTGGATCGGTGTCGAGCGAATGGCGGAAAGAGGCAAGGTCCGCAAATCCTTCCTTGCGCGCGATGATCAGCATGTCGGACTGAATGCGCTGAATTTCCGAAAGACCGATCTGATGAATCTTCTCCGGCGCATCGCTCACGGTGGTACGGCTGCGGATGTCGTTCAGATAGCGCCGCTTGCCGCCGGCCAGCGAGGTGATGCTGAGCGTGTCGCGGCCGTGCGGGGCGTACTCCGTGGCGATGAACTCGCCGTATTGCTTGTAGGCCGGCATGACTTCGTTGGCGACCGCATCTGCGATGGCCTGGCTCAGCCGTTGCTGATCTTCCGCGGAGACGCTTGCCGGAAACTTTCGGGTCGGGAGCAAGAACGGATTGGCCGCGATGACACCCTGACACTGGGCGGGAATCTTCTCGAGCAGAAAGCGCACCGGCATCAGCCCATCCTTCAGTCCCTGGCGCAGCACCTCCTCGGACTGGGCGAACACCCGCGGGATTTGATGCAGGCGGGATATGTAATCTTCGTACTGTTTGACCGAATCGAAGGGCACCGCGAGCGGCAGGTCGGCGAGGGCAAGATGGGGACCCTCCATTTGGCTCACGGGCATCTCGAACTCGCTGAATTTGTAATTCTCGATCCGCTGCCTCAACGTGTCGCTCAAAACCTCATGCGACAGCAGGTCCTGCCCCAAGAAGCCGCGAGTCTCGATGGCTTGCAGGCGCTTGAGATAACTCTCGTCGGCGGCGTGCAAGGCTTTGATCGCCGCAAGAGAAATCTGATCGAGCTGGTCGTTGTAGCGGTAATCGCCATACGAGGTCGCGCGTTGCGGGTGGTTCTTGAGCTCTGTTTCGTAGTACTCCTCGAACAGCGCGTTTTGCGCCGCGACGCGCGACTCGACCGAGCCCCCGCCCGGGAAGGCGCCGAAGGCCGCGGAACTCAAGGCCGTCAAGACGAGGACGAGGATTGGGTGGCGCATGGCGCAAACGTTAGCATACAGGCTGGTAAGCTAGCGCCGGAACATTGCGCAGGTCCCTATGACGTTCAAAACCTGGCTGCTTTTCTTGGTGATGGAAACCGCCTTGTCGCTGTCGCCCGGCCCGGCGGTGTTTTACGTGGTTTCGCAAGGCGCACGCGGTGCGCTACGGCGATCGCTGCCGGCCGCGGCGGGCATCATCAGCGCCAATGCCGTCTACTTCGCGCTGTCGGCGACCAGCCTGGGCGCCATCATCGCCGCGAGCGCGCGCTTCTTCACGGTTGCCAAGTGGGTCGGCGCGGCATACCTCATTTACCTCGGCATCAAGGCGCTGCGTTCGGCCGGTTCGAGTCACGCGGTGGAGTTGGGCGGCACCGCTCCGGCTCTGCAGGGCGACCGGCGGCGCGTGTACTTCGGAGCCCTCACGCTGCAGCTCGCGAACCCCAAGGCGCTGTTGTTTTTCCTGGCGCTGCTGCCGCAGTTCATCGATCCGTCGCAGCCGGTGGTCGTGCAAATGTTGATCCTCGCGGCAACCTCGATGTTGCCGGAATTTTGCATTCTCCTGGGCTACGGCTGGCTGGCACATCGCGCCATCCATGCGTCCGCCAAGTTCGGGGTGTCGAGCAATATGAATCGCTGGCTCGCGTGCATCGAGGGGGCGGGCTTGCTCGGTTGCGCGACGTTGGTTTTGAAGTTCAGCCGGACCTGAGTTCGCGCCGCGCTTGGCACGTGGCTTGCAAATTCCCGAGGTATGAGTGACATACCCACGGTTTCGTACACGGCCAGCGAAGCGGCGCCGGCCGCCGATGCGGCGTCCGGTGCCGGCGCTTCCGGCGATTCTGCCGCCCCCAGCGGCAAAGACGGGGACTTCGCGGTCGCGCTCGACAATGCGGAGCCAAAACCCCTGCGCAAACCGGCCGCGAACAAGGACCCGGAGGCCGGGGCAGGCGGCGGGCAAATGCCGCTGCCTGGCAATGGTTCGCCGGCCCCCGCCTTGCTCGTGCCGCCCCCAACGGTATCACCGGCCGCGGTTGCGGCGGCCGCGCCCGCGACGGCCCCGGCGGCCACCGCCGGTGCCGCGGTTGCGATCGCGGCGGGTGAGATCGCGGCGGGCGTGGGCGGCGCGGCAGGCACAAGCGGCGCCGCCGGCATCGCCGCTACGTCGGCGACAGCGATTGCCGGTGCTACCACGGGCGCTGCTGGCGCGGCCGGCGAGGGCCCGGGCGGTTCATCGGAAGCGGCGGCGCTAAGTCCGGAAGTCTGGGTTGCCCCGGCACTCGGGCCGGATCCCGAAGACGCTGACCCCGCGACGCCGGCGCTTGCCGACGCAACTGCCAAGGTGGCCGGGAATTCCGCAATCACGCCGCTCGCCGCACCTGCCGGCCCTGCGCTCGCGGATACCGCGGCGCAGCCAGGCGCGACAGCGGGCGCGACGGCGGCCAACCTCGCGGCGAACGCCGCCAAGTCCACCCAACCGTCGCGGATCGCGGCCGCCAACGATGCGGCGACTTCGGCGCGCACCGGCGCCGCCGGCAACGCGAACCCTGCGACAGGATCCGCGTCGGCCGACGATGCGGCAACCCTGGGGGCCATTGCTGCGGCCCCATCCGCGGCTGCCGGCGCCGTGGCCGGGAGCAAGGACGATGCGGATGCCGACGATCTCGCCACGGCGGCAACGGGCACCGTGGCTCAGGCCGCCCAAGTGATGGGCGGCACTTTGGTGGCGCCGCCGCCGGCCGCGGCGCCGTTGCGTACCGCGAGCATCTCCACATCCGCGCCAGCCGCCGCCACCGGCCGCGCGATCGTGCAGACCGGTTCGCTCGCCGCTGCGTCATCCGACAAGCACAGCGCCGGTGGCGGCGCGGATTCGCCGTCCGATGACGGCAGTGGATCGAGTGCGGCTGCCCTGCAATTGAGTGTCGGCTCGACGGCCGGCAGCGATGCGATCGCCGCGCCCACGCTGAAAGTCGCGGCCGGGGTCGATACCCCGGAATTCGGACAGGGCTTGAGTGAGCGCGTCTCGTGGATGCTGGACAACAACGTGAGCAGCGCCAAGCTTCAAGTAAATCCGCCGCAGCTCGGGCCCATCGAAGTGCGGATCGCGCTGCAGGGCGACCATGCGCAAGTGTGGCTCACGAGTCATAGCGCGGTGACGCGCGACGCATTGGAGGCGAGCTCGCCGAAACTGCGCGAGCTGCTCGGCGCGCAAGGGTTTGGCCAAGTGAGCGTCGATATCTCGCAGCGCTCCTTCCAGGAGCGTTCGACACAGCCGCAGCCCTACGACTGGACGCCCGCCGCCATCCGCGCACCGGCAAGCGCGGCGCAGCCGGCCGCCGGCGCCTTACCGCGGAGTACCTCGAGCGGCGCCGTCGATGCATATGCCTGAGGGCAGCGGAAGCCCGGTGCGCGGCAGGTAATGGCGCAGCGCCGGCGTCGTGATCACCGTGCTGAAGATCGCCATGATGACCAGCATGGTGAATGTCTTGGGCGATATCACGCCGAGATCGAGACCGACGTTGATCACGATGAGCTCCATCAGTGCGCGGGTGTTCATCATGTAGCCCATGATGGTGGACTCCGCATGGTTGAAGCCCGAACGGCGCGCCGCAAAGTAGGCGCCGGCGAATTTGCTGGAGGTCGCGGTGGCGACGATGGCGGCACACCAGCCCCAGTCCGTCCAGCTGTCGAGTCCGCCGATCGCGGTGCGAAGTCCCGTGTAGGTGAAAAAAATGGGCAGAAAAAACACCATGACGAAGTCGCCGATGCGCGCGCGCCATGCCGCGACCAGATCGTGTTCGTCGTACAAGATGACCCCCAGCATGAAGCCGCCGAAAATCGCGAAAATACCGAGCTGATAAGTCGTCATCGCGGCGAGGAAAATTGCGGCGAGCAGTCCGCCCAACAGATTCGGCGACATTTTGCCGTCGCGCGGTGCGGATTTTCGGATCGCGGCCTTGAGCAGCGGGCGGACGATTTTCGCGCACGCCAGGCAAAAGGCCGCCACCAGCGCGATACGCAGAAAAAATCGGCCGGCGACAAAGCCTGACACCGTGAGCGCGGTGACGAGCGCGAGCAACAGCCAGCCGACGACGTCGTTGACGGCCGCCGAACTGATGGCGATGACGCCGAGCCGGGTGCGGGTCAGGTCGAAGTCGATCATGATCCTTCCGAGGATCGGCAGCGCGGTGATGGATAGCGCGGTCGCGACGAAGAGTGCGGTATCGACACGGGTTGCCGGCGGGGAACCGGATGCAATTTGCAAGCCGAGCGCGAAGCCGCAGACGAACGGCAACGCCAGGCAGGCCACCGACACGCGCAGCACGGCGGCGCGATTGGCCCGCTCTTTGAGATGCGTGAAGTCGAATTCGAGTCCGATTTGGAACATCAGGAGCACGAGCCCCAAATTCGACAAGATGGTCAAGGGTTCCGGCGGTGCGGAATGAAACACGAAATCGAACGCATGCGGCGCCAGCAGGCCGAACAGCGACGGGCCCAACAAAATGCCGATGATGATTTCGCCCACCGCCGCCGCCTGCCCGCACCGCCTGGCAAGCACGCCGCCGACACGCCCGGCAACGACGATGATGGTGAGCTCCAGCAGCGTGAAGAAGAGCATGAGCTCGGTCTTGTGCGGTCCGGCAACGGCCGCTGTGCCTGGAATATTCAAGTCATGCCGCCGTTGATGGAAATGACCTGGCCCGTGATGTACGCCGCCTCCTCCGAGGCCAGAAACCCCACCAGGCTCGCGACTTCTTCGGCGCGTCCGGCGCGGCGCATGGGCACGAGATCTGCGATCGCGGCGGCATCGAAGGCCGCATCGCCCATGCCCGTGGCGATGATGCCGGGAGCGACGGCGTTGACCGTGATCCCGCGGCTGGCGACTTCCAGGCTCAACGCCTTGGTGGCGGCGTTGAGCGCGCCCTTGGCCGCCGCATAGTTCACCTGGCCGCGATTGCCGGTGAGGGCGGTGACCGACGAGACGCTGATGATCCGGCCCCAGCGCGTGCGAATCATCGGCAGGATCAGCGGCTGCGTCGCGTTATAGAAGCCGTTGACCGACAGGTCGATGACGCGATGCCATTGAGCGGGGCTCATTCCCGGGAACACGGCGTCGTCATGGATGCCGGCATTGTTCACCAGAATCTGCACGGTTCCATCCTCGAGCATGTTCTCGAGCGCCGCACGGGAGACGGCGGCGTCGGTGAGATCGAAACTCACCACGGCCGCGGCGCCGCCGGCGGCGATGATCTCGGCTGCCGTCGCTTCCGCGGCCGCCGTGCCGCGATGCGCATGCACGTAGACGAAATGGCCGGCAGCGCCCAAACGGCGGCAGATGGCCGTGCCGAGGCCGCCGCTGCCGCCGGTCACCAAGGCGCGCTTCGCAGCTTGATTCATGATTGTTTGAGCCGTCCGCTCGCGTCGAAAACCACCGTGGCGCGGCCGCTCAGCAAGCGCCGCGCAGCGGCATCGAGCGAGAATTCATAGAGCGCACTGCCGCCGTCGGCGGCAACCAGCGCCGCCTCGCAGATGAGATCCGTTTCGATGTCGTCGAGCCGCGGCACGTGCAGCCGCACCCCGCGCAGGCTCGCGAGAAACCCAAGCTCGGATCGAGGCGCAGCGCCTGCGAGCGCGCCGTGCACGGCCATCGCCTGCGCGGCGTATTCGATTCCCGAGGCTACGCCCAAGCGTCCGTGCGAGCGCAGCGGATGGTCGGCGGCGCGATGCGAGCTCGCGCGGCAACGGATGCGTTGTGCATCCCAATCGATGACCTCATCGAGCAGGCACATGCGGCCTTGATGAGGGATGTTCCGCTCGATCCAGCGACGGTCTAGACGCATGGGTCGACCCGCACTTGCACGCGCGACACGTCGAGATACTCGAGGATGACCGTGCCTTGGGTTCTCATCGCCAGCGAGCGCAGCAGCGGCAGCGCGCGTGCCGCCGGAAATGCGCTGCGCAGCCCTTCGAGCGCAGGATCCGTCAGCCGCTCGAACTTGAGGTCGCTGAGCGCGGCCTCGAGTTTCGCCACCGAGGAGTGATGCCGCAACGGGGTGAGCAGCAACGCGGCGCCGAATGCATCGGGGATCGGGCGCTTGGCATGTAGCGGCTCCGGATATTCGCTGTCGTAGGCCACCAACAACACGGGCACTTGATCGACCGCGACCTGGGTCATGGCTTCGAGCAGGCCGGCGGCGAAACTTGCGTCGAATGCGCACAGCACATTGGATGGCGCCATCGCGCCGGTGCCGATGCTCCAATAACCCGCGGCCGCGTTGTGCACCGAATTGGCGAAGCGCGTCGGCGAAATCTCGCGCCCCGCGAGCGACAACGCCTGGCACAGCTCGTGACAGTTGTGGCCGTCCGCTCCGGACGATGTGAACACACTGGCGAGCGCGGCCGGATCCTCGCCGGACTGCGAGCTGGCTTCGAGAGCCACCGCGAGGGCCAGTTTCACGGTGCGGCCCACGCGCCGGCGCTCCGCCGATGGGAGAATCGTCGGCGTCGGCAGCACCGAGGCCGCGGCACGATAGGTTTCCGTGCCCGATAGCACCGCCGCCGCTTGCGGCCAATTCGTGAGGCCCGGCCCCAAGACTCCGAGGCCGCTGATGTAAGCGGACAGACTCATTCTTCACTACCGACGATCAGGCTGCAGTTGCTGCCGCCGAACCCAAATGAATTGGAGAGCACGCGCTTGAGCGGCGCGCGCCGATTGTCCTTAAGGTATCGGATCTTGAGCGCCGGATCGATTTCATCGGTGTGCACGCCGCCGGGCAGCAGGCCATTCTTGACGGCCAGCACACTGATGATGGCCTCGAGCGCCCCGGCCGCGCCCAGCGTGTGGCCCGTCGCGCCCTTGGTCGAGCTGCACGGCGTCGCCGTGCCGAACAAGCCGGCGACCGCCTGGCTTTCGGACCGATCATTGCTCGGCGTGGCGGTGCCATGCAGATTGATGTAGTCGATGTCGCCGGCGCCGAGTCCGGCGCTCGCCAGGGCCGCCTGCATCGCACGGCGCGCACCGAGACCTTCGGGATGCGGTGCCGACATGTGATAGGCATCGCTCGATTCGCCGATCCCGAGCAGGAGTACGGAACCGGCATCGACTTTGTCCGGCGCGCGCTCGAGCAGCGCAAATGCCGCCGCTTCTCCGATGGAGATGCCATCGCGCGCGACATCGAAGGGACGGCACGGCCCGCTCGAGGACAGTTGCAGGGAGTGAAACCCGTACAGCGTCGTCAGGCACAGTGAATCCACTCCACCCACCACCGCCGCATCGATGAGCCGCGCCTCGATCATGCGGCGCGCGGAACCGAAGGCCTTGGCACTCGAGGCGCAGGCGCAGGACACCGCCACGGCGGGTCCCTCGAGGCGGCAGCGCCGGCGCACGTAGTCGGCCACGGAAAACGAATTGTGGGTCGGGCCATACTCGAAGCTCGCCGGCAGCGCGCCGCTCACCGGATCGCGCTCTCGATAGGCGAGCTCGGTCTGCAGAATCCCCGCCGTGCTGGTTCCGAGGAAAACCCCGACGCGCCGCCGGCCCCAGCGTTCGGCCGCTTCGAGCACGGCGCCGAGAAAGCCGTCCTGCCGCAGCGCCAATTCGGCGAGGCGATTATTGCGGCAATCGAATTGGCGCAAGTCTTCCGGCAACCGCGTCTGGTCCACGCCGGGAACTTCGCCGATGTGGGTATCGAGATCGACCGTCTCGAAATCGCAGCTCTTCAGGCCGCTGCGCTTCTCGAGCAGGCTTTGCAGGGTTGCGGCGGCGCCGATGCCGATGCAACTCGTGGCCGTGAAGTGCTTGAGCAGCAGGGGGTTCATTGAGCGGTAGCGTACGAGGGCGGCAACGCGGAACGCAAGGTAACCACCTGCAGCCGTTTCGCGGCGACGGCTTCGAGCAGCCGCGGCAGCACGTCGAGGATCACCGCATTGCCGCTGCGGCTGCGCGCCGCGTTGCCATCGTGCAGCAACAAGATGTCGCCGTCTTGCAGCGGACCCGCCAGGCGCCGGAACACCGCATCGGGATTCGCATTGACGGTGTCGAAACCGCGGCGTGTCCAGCTCGCGAGCCGCAGCTGCAATCGCGCGAGCACCGGATCGAGAAACGGATTGCGCAGCCCCGCGGGCGCCCGGAAGAAACGCGGTGTGCTCCCCGTGACGCGGGAAATGCTGTCTTGAGCGCGCGAAATCTCCGCACGGATGCCAGCCGGACCGAGCAGCGAGAAGTTGTGCCGATGCCGCTGGCTGTGATTCTCGATGTCGTGGCCGCCTCTGACGATTTCCCGCGCGAGATCCGCGTAGCGTTCGACCCGGCTACCCACGCAAAAGAAGGTTGCGTGCACGCGATGCGCGGCGAGTTGCGCGAGAACCGCCGGTGTCACCGCCGGGTCGGGGCCATCGTCGATGGTGATTGCCACGCGTGCTTCGGCGCTTTCGGCCGGCAGGCGGGTCCAGTTGGGACCGAGCCAACGGCTGCGCGGCCAAAGTCCGGCCGCCGCCAGGGCCACGTGGTTCGCCGCCAAGGCGCCGAGCGCCCAGGGCCAGGTGCGCGGCCGCGCCAACAGCGCCGCGACGGCACCGAAATGCACCGTGGCCGATGCATACAACAGCGGCGAGGGCGACCACGGGGGTACGCCGCGTCCCTCCGGCGCCGCATTATCCAAGCTCATGCGAAACGCGATTCCAAGAATCTCTCCCATAGCTTCAACCAGGTGGGCCAATCGTGGCCGCCCGCGATCGTGTCGATGCAGTCCGCCGGCAGCGCCGCCGCCAGCAGCGCGTGCGCCCCCGCGAAACGGTCGGCCTCTCCGAATCCGAGATACAGCGGCGGCGGACCGGCACGGCGGTTCTTGATATAGCGCCATATTCGCCGCTCTTCGTCGGTCTCCGCAAGTTCGCCCGGTTGCCATGCGGCGAGGCCGGGCGCCTGCGCGATTTCACGGGCTATGATCCGACTGCCGAGATACGGAGCGAGCAGGCAGAGGCCGTCCAGCTCATCCGCGAACGACGCCGCGTAATCGAGCGCAAACAGGCCGCCGAGCGAGATGCCGCCCACCCACAGCGAAACGCCGGCGGCCCGCGCGGGCAGGACGATGTCGGACCGCAGGCGCAAAAGTGCGCTGCGGTCGCCGACGTGCGCCAGTTCCAGGTCGACGAAGATCAAATCGAGCGCCGCGCGCCGCGTACGGACCGCCTCGGCAAAACCTGCGGTCACGAAATCCTGTGCACCATGATAGGCCCCGGGCAGCCACACCATGAGCGTGGGCGCCGGCACTGCGGCGGCGGGCACTGAAATGTTACGCACGCGACAGCACCGCGGCGAACAGCAGGGCGAGAAAGGCGCCCGGCGCCACCGTGGTTCCCAACGACACCAGCACCGGGACTTGAGAGAAGGACAGAAGACCGAAGCCGATCACCGTGCTGGCATTGGCGATGACCAGCGATGCCAACGTCAGCGCTTCACTGCCGGCTTCGTGCAAGGTGGTCTGCCGGTCGAAAAACAGGGCGTAGTTCGAGCCGACGGCCACGATCAGCAGCATGCCCACCAGGTGAAGCAGGGTGAGCTGCACCCGGCATACCACGAGTCCGGCGGCAACCGTCAGCACGGCGAGCAGCAGCGGCGCCAAAACGCGCGCGACCCGCAGCGGCGAGCGTAATGCGATCGACAGGAGCACGATGATCGCGGCAATGCCGGCGAGCGACAATTGGATCGCCTCGTGCAAGTACTCCGCATACAGCGAGTCGGACTCCTGTTTGAGGTCGAGAACCTGCGCCGCGCCGAGTTGCGCAGCGCGCAAGGCGGCCACCACCCGAGCGGTGTCGATCGCGCGCGCATCGACGCTGTGCAGCGGCAGGAGCGCAAGCCATCGATTTTTCCGCTGGAGCACAAGCGCATCGAAGCCCGCGCGCAGAGAGGTGCCCTGCAGATTCTGCGCCATGAGCAGCGGCGCGCGCCTCGTCGCTTCGACGTCGAGCAGGAACGGCTGCAGCCGGTCGAGGCGAATGCTCAAGTCGGCGGTGGCTTGCCGCAGGTTGGCGTTGAGTTGCTGCGCGTCCGGCAGGCTCCCGCGCCGCGCCTCCTGGGTCGCGACGCTGGGTAGAAAGTTCGCCGGGCTGTCGAAGCCGCCTATCGCATGCGCTGCCACCAACCGGTCGAGCACGAGGGCAGCGCGCTCGGCCAGTCCGAGCGCGGCGTCGAGCGTCGGCGCCGTCACGATCACGAGATCTCGAACATCGGCGGCCCCCAGGTCGCGGCGCAGCTCCGCATCGAAGTCCTGCTCCTGCGCCGACACGGGGCTCAAGGCGGCCAGCTCATGATTCCAGAGTGTGGCTTGATGCCGGTACAGCACGCCGAGCGTCAGCGCCGCCACCGCGACGCCGAACCCCGCGAGGGCCAGCCGCGGGAGGCGGCGCGCAGGTTCGAGCAGAGCGGCGACGCGGCGGCCCACGCCGGAGACGTCGTGAATCACGAAATCCTGCGGCAGCAACGCCGGCAATACGTAACGGGTGACCGCGGCAGCCGCGATCAAGCCGCTGATCGAATACAGGCCGAGCTGCGCGAGTCCGGGAAAGCCGGAGGGCAGCAGCGAGGCGAAGCCGCAGACGGAGGTGAGCATCCCTAGACGGATCGTCGGCCACCAGGTTCGTTGCCAGGGCGGTGCGGCCGCATCTTCAGCGCGGCTGCGGGACGCCACGAAAAAATAGATCGAGTAGTCCACCGACTCGCCGATCAGGGTGATGCCGAAGCCCAAGGTGATGCCGTGGACCACGCCAAAGCCCAGCGCAACCGCGGCGATGCCGATGACCGCGCCGCTCGCGACCGGAGCGAGTCCGAGCGCGAGCGCCGGCAACGAGCGGTACACGGAAAATAGAAGAGCCACGACCAGTATGCTGCTGACGATCGACAGCCGCACGGCGGCGCGCTCGATCTTGGCGCGCGCGGCGACGGCAAACACACCCGGTCCGCTCATTTTCAAGCGCACCGCTTTCGCGGCCCCGGCGGTCGATGCGTCGACAGCCGCGGCGAATGCCGCGCGAATGGCGACGAGGGCGCGCTCCTGTGCGTCGGTATCGGATCCGCCGGCCGCGGTTTGCGCGACCATCAACGCCCGCTCGCCGTTCGGCGAGACCCAGACGCCGTCGCTCGTGGTCGGAGCGGCCGCGCGCTCGAGTTGATCGATGAGGTGCAGCATCTCGCCCGTGGGATCGTCCGGCAGCAAGGACTTGAGCATGAGTCCGGCGGGCGAGGCCAGATCCTCGATCGTGTCGGCAATCGCGGCGTGCAGTCCGGGCGCTGAAAAGCGCTGTGCGGACACCGCGTCGCTCAGCAGATAGCGATGTTGGAACAGGAACTCGCGATCGGCTTCCGCGGTCACGGGCTCGCCGTCCTCGATGTTCGAAAACTCGGGGTCGCGACGCAGCCGCTGCGCGGTGGCGGCTGACAGTTGCGCGCGCGCCGCGGCATCGCCCTGTTCGAAGGCAATCAGAATCAGCCGCGATGCCGGGCCGTCGCGCAGCTGATCGACCAGCAGTTGTTGGGCCGGGGTGGGCTTGGCGGGCAAAAACGCCGACAAGTCGGTGATGTAATGAGCGCGCATCACGACGACAGCCGCGAGGATGACGCAGCCGAGCCAGAGCGCCGGCACCCGCACGCGCTGCCGGTTCATGGCGTCGCGGGGGTGCGCAGGGTCATCAGCGATCGATCGCCATCCGCCTGACGAATCTCGACTTTGGACAATTGGTCGGTCGAACCGTCGATCTGCACCTGCTTGACGGTGCGCAGCAACTCGCGATCCAACGGAATGAGGGTCAAGCTCCAGCGCTGCAGGCTGCCGAAAAAATCCACGTGAAAGACTCGCTCGAGCGCCGCCCGGTCGCCCGCCAAAGTGGCGCGGATGCTCTCGACGAACGGCAGGATTTGCGGATAGCGGTGCAGGTCGATCACGCGCGTGTGGCCGGCGCGCTCTTCGGTCAATACGCCGGCGGACAAGAGCAGCGTTTCTTTTTTGGGCAGAAGCGTGCGTTTCTCCAAACGATCCGGTGCGTCGTAGCGCATTTCGCCGGAGGACTCGAGCGGATGATCGAGGATGGCCAGAAATTGCTGCTCGACGAATTCGACGCGGCCGTGCTGTCGCTTCGCGAGCAGCGCCATGACGTCATCGAGATCGCCGGGCGGAGTGCCGGCCGCGGCCGATGCGGGCGGTGCAGCCGAGGCGGCGAGCCAGGCGAGGGTGAGCAGCAGACCGGTCAGGCGCCGCATCATGCGCGCGGCGCGCGCTCTTCGACGCGCCAGAAGTCGTGGAAGTTGAACCAGTTATAAGGATCGCTGCGGCAACACTGGTCGAGCACTTGGGCATAGCGGTCGACGGCGGCTCGAACCGCCTCGCCGCGGGCGCCGACCGACGCTCTGGAGAAGTCCGCGAGCCGCACGAACACCACGTGGTAGTGATTCTTGCCGCGGTACAGACCGGCCATGAAGTACACCGGGCAGCGCAAAATGGCCGCCGCGCGCATCGGTCCGGTGGGCAGGTAGGCGGGCCGACCCAGCAGGGTCACCGCCTGCACGGGTTCGTCCCCCAAGGTGCGATCGCCGAGCACGCCGACGAACGCCCCCCGATCCAGGCGATCGGCAATGTGGAGCATCGCATCGATCCGGCCCAACGGGACAATATCGGATTTGAGGCGTGGATTGATGGCTGCGAGCGTGGCATTGATCTTGCGCGCATTTTCCTCATACATCGCCATGGCAACCCGGATGCCGCGCCGTTGCCGGCCGAGACTGTGCATCACCTCGAAGCTGCCCAGATGGGCGCCCATGAGCATGGCGCCGCGGCCGCTGTCCGCTTGCTCGAGCAACAAGTCCTCACCCTCGAGCGTGATGTCGAACTGTGCGAATTGCTCGTTGATCAGATACACCCGATCGTGGATGGTGGTGGCGAAAGTGAGTATCTGGCGAAAGCGATCGCGCGCCCGCGGCTCGCGGCCGAGCGCGAGCCGCAAATAGCGGCGCGCATGGCGCCGCGCAGTCGGGGCGAACAAGAAGAAATAAATTGCGATGCCGTAGAGCGGAATGCGGCTCAACGATCTGCCCAAATGCAGCGAAACGAAGGCCATGACGCGCAGCAGTACGTTGCTGCCGCGCTCGCGGTGGCGGATCCAATCCGCCTTGGACCGGGGCTCAACCAGGTTGACGGCCTTGGGACTCACGCCGAATTGACCGGCGGCGCCGCGTGCGACAGGCTGCCGCTCGCGATCACGCGACCTTGCGCGCGGATGGTGAAGCGGATCAAGCCATGCTTGGGAGCGGCATGTTCCAGACTCAATGCATCGCCGGGGCGCACCGCATCCAGGAATTTGACGGACGAGATCTGCCACGTCAGGTCGGTGCCGCGCGCGCATTGGATGGCTTGCAACGCCTGGTCCAGCAGTACGGCGCCGGGGAGCACGGGGAATTTCGGAAAGTGGCCGGCGAAAGAAGGATGAGTGCTCGAGATCTCGAGCGGGGTCACCATGTTCGGCGCAGGTTGCGAGTGACGGCTGGCCAGATCCTGCAGTTCCTGCTGCGGCAGCTTGCCGGTCGCATTGCGCGGCAGGCGCTCGACCATGATCAGCGGCCGCGGCAAGAACACAGGATCGATGCGTTGCCGTAAGTGCTCGATGAGCACAGCGGCGGTCAAGCCCGGCGCGACGACGAGCGCGCACAAGCGCGCCACCGCGGTGGCGCCGACAGCCACATCGCGCAGGAAGAACACCCCGTCGGTCACTCCGGGAATGGCGTTCAACTGTGCATTCAAATATCCAAAGGAACTGCGCTTGCCCGCCACGTTGACGAGGTCCGCGGTGCGCCCGTGCAGCAGAAATTCATCCTCACCGGTGATCTCGATGACGTCTTGCATGGGGGTCAATTGTTCGACATGTCCGCCGTGCGCGAACACCTGTTGATCGGAGATGTTCAGGCGCACGTCCGGCCAGAGCCGCCACGCCGCCGACTCGGCCGTGCGGCGCAGCGCGATCTGCCCGGTTTCGGTCGAGCCATATATTTCGAGCAGCCGGGTGTGAAACTTCGACTCCACCTGGCGCGCCAGATCCTGTGCGAGGGGCGCGGTTGCCGAGACGACGAGATCGACCGGCGGTAAATCGATTCCCGCGGCGAGCATGGTGCGTAGATGCACCGGGGTGGTGATCAAGGCGCGCGGGCGCGGCACCGACGCCATCACGGCCGCAATATCCGCAGGATAAAACGGCCGTTCCGCGCAGAAGGAATTGCCGCTGAGCAGCGCCAGCAGGACCGTGGATTCGAAGCCGTACATATGCTGTGGCGGCACGGTGCCGATGATGGCATGCGATCTGCCGTCGTCGAGTCCCAAGCGAGGCGCACCGTCGCGCACGCAACGCGCAAGCCGTCCCCAGGTTTTCCGGTAGGGCAGCGGCGTACCCGTCGAACCCGAGGTGTAGACAATGGCTGCGATCTGCGTCGCGGGGAGCGCGGGGACATCCCAGGCGAGTTCGTCGCCGGATGATTCGGAATAAAAGACCTGCGGCAGCCCGATATCGGCGCGCTCATCATCGGTCAGGCAGAAGGCGTCCGGCGCGAAACTCGCCAGTTGAGCGATCACTTCGGGGGTGTGCGTCGAGGGCAACAGGCTGACTTTGCCGCTGATGAGGCAGGCGGCGAGGCCGACCGTGAACCGATAGCGATCGGCGCAGACATTGAGCACGTGCCCGCCGGCCGGCAGGCTCCGCGCCAGGAGTCGCGCGTCCGAGAGGAAGCGCTGTGCGGTCACCGCGCGGCCCGCCCGATGGGCAATCACCGCGGTGGGCGTGCGATGCGACAACAGCGCGATGGTTTCCATGTGGTGCGCCTTAAGGGGAACTTGCGAAATAGACCCGCACGGCGGCCAGTATTCCACGCTGCGGCGCCTGCGGCAGCACGCGGCGCCGCACGGCATATTCAGCCACGAACATGAGTCCGATCAGCGGCAGCGCACAGAAATTGGCGAACAGCGACCAGATGCGCAGCGGCGCATATAAGAAGAGTCCCACCGTGACCGCCGTCACGGCCAAGAAAAAGATCGCCCATGCGGCGGTCACGCGCCGCGTGTAGATGAGCTCTTGCGGGGTCAGGGGCCCGTGCAGCTTGTCCGCCAATTGCGTGCACAGCGACACTCGATCGCCGAGCAGCGACTGGCCGAAGCTGGCCGCCATGATGCCGTAGAAACCGCCCTCTTGAAGCAGGTAGACCAAGGCGAAGTTCTTTTCCAACACCGGCCAGTAATGACGCAGCAGCAATGCCGCGCCGGCGGCCGCCACGAGTGCCACCAGCCAATGGGCCCAGCGCCACAGCAGCACGAGGGCGACCGATAACACGGGGCCCAAGGCGAGACCCACCCCCAGATCGTGGGTCTTTGCGACGGAATTGCTGTAGTGGGAGAGCCCGGCGTAGGCGATGAGGAAAAGGGCGACCGCGGCCAGCTCGAGTCTACGCCGCCAACCCATCGCTACTTGGTCCTGTGCGCCGCAATGTACTCTGCGAGGTGCCTCAAGGAGCGGAAGATCTGCTGATTATCCTGGCTGTCGGCGCGCAATTGGATGCCGTAGTGCTTGGAGACGATCAACGCCACCTCCAGGATATCGATGGAGTCGAGGCCCAATCCCTCGCCGTACAGCGGAGCCTCCGGATCGATATCCTGAGGCAGCACTTCGAGATTCAGGGCTTGCACGAACAGCACGGCAATTTCCCGCTGTAGACCGACGTCGGTCAGCGGCGCCGGCTGTTGCATGAGCGACGCTTTGTCGGACATAGGCGGGGCATTATATAGATGCTGGTGGATTCATGCGCTTTGGCGGTGTTCGATTTCCGCAATCCGCATTTCGATGAGCCGCCGCAGCTCTTCCGCCATTTTCAGGCCATGCTGTGCGCACACCGTTTTGAAGCGTCGGTGCTGCGCGGCCTCCAAGTCAATGGTCAGCCGTTTGAGCGCCAATGGCGTCGCCGGACGGGCGGCGAGGTTCGCTCTTTTGCTCATCCGGCCATGGTAATGCGCTTCGTCGTATAAACTCAAATACAGAATTACAGAACGGTGTTTCAGCGCCCGCCAAGATCCTGGAACAGTCAGGAGCGGGACGGGTCACTTATCGCGGTGGTCCTTGATCTCCGGCGGTTGGGTAAATCGGTCGAGGTCGTAAAAATCCGCGAGCCGCAACCGGGCGCGATATTTGAGCCCGGCAAACGCCGCCGAGCCTTTCATCCGCGGATTCATCCCCAAGTCTTTCGCGGCCTGCATGATCTCCTCATCGCTCGATTCGATGAGTTCCTGCTCGAACGCCTCGAGCAAGCGAGTCAGCGCCGCCGCGGTATCGGCCAATTTCAGCTTTGTGGGCATGTCGTCAGTCCCTCCCGAAGCAGGATGCGTCGCATCCGTCGCCGCGCCGAATCGTAGTCAATTCTGGAGATGCCGTGGACCCGTCGAATCTCGTCCGCCGCAAGACCTTCCGCGAGACCGGCAACGATCTCGAGCACCACCGGATCGTCGGCAAACAGCCGTTCCACCGTCGATAATTGCTGCCATGCAATCAGGGCGCGTTCTGGGTCTTGCGCGACGGGCAATGCCGGAGGCTCGCGAGTTTCCTGAACGACACGGCGCCAATGTTCGGCTTTCAAACTGCGCATGACGCCGGCGAGAAAGACCACAAGGGCCATGCCCTGGGGCCGGCGGCGAGAGCCGGCGAGAAAGCGGGCAAATGCCTCCTGCAGCAGGTCGTCCCAAGCGACGTCCGGCGGCAAGCCGCGTGCGTGCCAGCGGGCGATGGCCTTTAGCCGCAGCAGATCCGTCTCCGTGACGAGTTCTCGCGCCAGCGCCGTTTCGGCCGGTGAAATGACGAGTCCAGGGTAAAAAGGCTGCATTCGAGGAGTAATGCGCAGCGCACGGCGCGTCTCGGACAGCGGCGAGAAAATATTTGTCATCGGGGCGTGGGCCGGCGGCGCGCCAGCAGGAGCGGCAGGCGCGCGACAAATCCGCAGAACAGCCGCAAGTGCATCCAGGTCAGCAGAAGATTGTCGCGCAAATAGCGAAAGTGCGACACGCCGCCTTCCTCGGGGCGAAAATACCGCACCGGCGCCGCCAGGTTGATGGGCTGCACACCCCGCCAGCACAGGCGCACCACCGCCTCGACGTCGAAATCGAAGCGCCGCATCCAAAGTTGGCGGCGCATGACGGCGATCAACGGGCCAATGGGATAGACGCGAAAGCCGTACAAGGAATCGCCGATACCGGCCCACAAGGTCTCGAGATTGGCCCACCAATTGGAGATTTGTCGACCCTTGACCCGCAGGCGGGGTGCGCTGGCGTCGAACACCGGCCTTCCTAATATCATGGCACGCGGCTCGGCCGTCGAGGCTTGCATGAATGCGCGAATCCGCTCCGCGGGATGCTGGCCGTCGGAGTCCATCGTCAGGGCGTGGGTGAATCCTTGCGCTTGCGCCTCCAGCAACCCGTACAGCACCGCGGCGCCTTTGCCGCGATTGCGGCTCAAGACCAGGACACGCAATCCCGGGTCGGATAGAGCCATGTCCTGCAACCCTTTCGCCGACTCATCCGTGCTGCCGTCGACCACCACCCATACCGGGGCCCACTGATTGAGCGCATGGCGCACGGTCGCGAACACCTTGGGTCCGGGGTTGTAGCTCGGTATCAGCACCAGGTGGGTGCCGCTAGGCATTCGGGAGCCAACGCGACTGCATTGCACCCTCGAGCTCGTGCCGGTAGTAGCGGTCGAGCTCCGCGGTGAAAGCGGGGACGTCCGTGGGAGGTGCGAAGCGCTTGCCGAGCCTGACCCGGTACGTGATGGGGAGCGTCGGCCGGCGGAACAACGTCCAACCCTTGCTCAGGTAGGGTGAATCGGTCTCGATCACCAGGGTTTGCACCGGTACATCGGCGTGCTTGGCGATCAGGCCGACGCTCGCGACCAGCGGATTGATGGGTGAGCGGGTGGTGCGGGTGCCTTCGGGGAACAGCAGCAGCACACCGCCTTCGTGCAAATGCGCCACCGACTCCTTGACCATCTGCCGCGGGGAGTCATTGCGCACGTAGCGGGCGAGGCGCGAACCCGAGCCGAGAAAGACGTTGCGCATGAGCGCCGATTTCATGACGCAGACGATGTTCGGGTGGCGCGTGAGGATCAACAGCGCGTCGATCAAGCAGGGATGATTCGGGGCCAGGATCAGCGGCGGTCCATGCCGCAGAGAATCGACGGCCTTAAGATCCAGGCGATACGTGCCGGTGAGCGACAAGAACCAGGCGTAGATGCGAAAGCCGGTCATGATGCCGCGGCGTCCGACGAGAGTGGCGGCGCGCCGCGGCAACAGATAATACAGCGGCAGCGCGAACACGGACCACGTCAGACAGATGAGCCCGAGCAGCGTCAACGAACTGTAGAGCGCGAAATACTCGTAGAGGATTTTGAAAGGACGCAGCATGCACGCGGGCGCTCAATCGGGAACTTCGACCATTCGCGAGGATTTGCTGATTATCCAGGAAAACCCGATGCCGCCGGACAAGTAGCTCCTGCGCTGCACCAGGGGACTGTCCACGAATGTCGCGCCGGACAGGGAATCGTAACGCACGTACGCACCGACGAAGAACTTCCGAAAGCGCTTGGAGAGCGCGCCGATGAACTGGGTTCCGGCATAACCGCTGTCGGCTGCATAGGCGGGCCGCGAGACGGTCGCAAACTGCGGCGCGACCGTATAGAAATACGCGTTGTAGCGGCGGTCGGCGAACAGGGGCCCGGTCAAAAAACCGAGATTCCAGCCGGCGAATCCGCCGGGGTCTTTGATGTCGAGCGCCAACCGCGGGGTGAAGGTCCAACCGATGATCTTGGGCGCCGCCTCGACCGCCAGCGCGGCGCGTACCGGCATGCGCAGATCAAGCTTCACTTTGCCGTCATCGCTCCTCAGCAGGTGGAAGTCGAAGGACGGCCCCAGCTCGACCGTCGACTTAAGGTCGGGCATGCCGTTGCGCGCGCTGTCGTTGCGCACCGGCGTGGTCGCATCGAAGCTCAGATTCAATTCGAATCGATCTTGGTCGAGCAAAGTGCCGCGTATTCCGTCGCGATTCGATTTGAGGAACGTGCCGTTGTAGAGCAGATAGGGCACCGGCAAGGGATAGGCGTGCGCCGTGGCGGAACCGCGATAGTCGTCGAACACGATGGCACCCAGCCCGAGCCCGAATTCGTACAGTGGCTCCTCTCCCGCGGCCGCGCCGTGCGCACAGACGGCGATGAGCAACACGGCCGCGCGTGCCCGGCGATGACGCAAAAGCTGGTCCGGCCGGGCCATCAGCCGCTATTCAAGTGTTCCGCCCCGGAACGAATACGGCTCGCCGCGGTCGATCCGCACGGTCCGCCGTCCGGCGGGTGCGTTGGTTTGCGAGATCGCCTCGGGCATAATAAATTTCGCCTTCCGATGTGCTTATTGAACAACGCACGCGGGTGTCAAGTCTATCGTGCCGAGAAACACGGGTCCAACGTCTGTAAGATA